>Ga0193754_1000007_pt1 | contig 42828 bp, 71 predicted proteins | sample H1a1metaG_FD_143052 | JGI IMG/M metagenome (GOLD analysis project Ga0193754, IMG submission 143052) | Soil microbial communities from a riparian zone of the East river system, Colorado, United States - H1a1 | ecosystem: Environmental > Terrestrial > Soil > Riparian zone | place: USA: East River... | reverse complement strand
TGCCGAAAGTCTGGATGGATTTCGGGTCGTAAGTGGTCAATGCGAGGGCATTGTCATTAGACATAGTTTTAGTTCCCTTCAAATAACATAGCACGGTATTGTGCTAATAGGCGGAGATCATGTTAGGCATGTACTCCAATCTTGCTACAGACCCTGTAGCAAGACAGCAACACATGGGCGGAGTTCATTAGATGCGTTCATCCTACTGACGAATTTATCACGAGATTGTACGGATTGGAAGCCATAAAGACCGGGGTGATAATCACGAATTGTTTCAATGGGGATAGTTCGTTCGCCGTATTTAGTTTCACCCTGCTTTACAACTTCTGTAGGTGAACTAAGGAGGGCGTAATGACGATAACGTATTCCTTCAAGCGGTATGTGTACCTGTTTCATCCGGGCGGATACCTTTCGTAAGTGATGACATTACGCTAGCTAGCGCGAGGTTGTCAATCACGATTTCCATTATGCACAACTAAATATGAACATACGATAAGCACAGCAAACCATATAATTATTCCTCCTACAAGTGCTGTAATCATAACGTTATTCCTCCTAGCCCATTGTTATGCGATGATACGCACTCAATTCATTAGCCTGTTCTTGCGCCTTTATCTCATCCTGATGTAGAGGAGGAACATACTTATCCTTAAGGGTGTCGTATACGATATATTGGCGCGAGGTGTTATGGATATATGGCACAACACGATATCGATTAGCGATCAATGGTTCAGACATAGAATTCAATCCTCGTTGGCGCATGTACATGCACGATAGAATTTAGTACATATGGATAGAATAGATCAATATAACACACGATAGCTACAAGTATGAAGAAGTAGTACAAGCAATCATGCAGCTTAGTCATAGTTAGTTCCTCCGTTGTGACGTATACCTTTAGTTAAGGATGCTGCTACATTATCTGTAGCAGACACCTTAGCTAAGGTTACTTCAAGAAGTCGATGTTGACGGATAGGATAAGCATTTCCTTACCAACGCCAGCTTGTGTGAACTTTGTGCCCTTCTTGTTCAGCTTGGGATAGGCGTGGGTCTCGCAAGCGGAGGTAAGTTTCTTGCTCTTGATGGCCTTTGAAGTACATACAGCTTCAAATTGTGCTTTCAAGTCATCTGGTACAACAACGGTATCAGTAGCAGTTGGCAATGATACATTTGTAACAGGTTCTGTAACAACTTCCTGTGCAAATGCAGAAGAAGACAACATGGCTACGGATAGAGCAATGATAGCAAATTTCATTATATGATCCTTTCGAGATCGGTTTGAAGCAGGATTGCTTCAATTACTACATAGTTGTATAGCTACAGACTATGTAGTAATTACTTCAATCCTTATGTTATTACACTAACAGGATATAAATGTGACTATTGGTTGCTTTCAACATTCTGTTTGCAACCATTGCTTGTATTTCTTCACTATCAGAACGGTAACGACTGTTGATTACCTGTTCCCCATACTCAACTGCTTTACCGTGAGCATTGCGAGTATCTTTGTACTCTTTCCTAGCGTGAGCAACTAGGTCATATATGTGTTTAGTGATGTTAGTTTTCATCCTGATACACCTTCTGTAGTGGCAACAATGTACGATAATAGTCACGTTGATCAACGTACATTTGCCGTTGCATCTCCCAATGACGTACCCCATGTACGTCTTGGAGTGTTTTACACACATTAATAAAGCGATTAATCACCATTATTGAGTGTGTAGCTAGCTCGATATGATCTTTTGCTTGCTCCATGGTTGTATATTCCCTTGTTTAGTTCGCTATCTACTACATCATCTGTAGTAGATAACACTCTAAACCCATATTACTCCTATACTATAGGCTCAATTCACTCCTATTGTCAACTGAAAATGTGCTACATTGTCTGTAGTTAGTGTGTTTATGCACGATTATGAGTGTATTCTGGGCAGATTAGTGAGTGTTGTACTGGCGACGAGACGCGTTCCCGTTTGTCCAGAGTCACACGAGCCATTGAACTAACGGTTCTGCGATATAAATCACCAGTAAGCAGAACATTGGCCAAATGATCAGAAGTGTTAGCTCGCGCCTCATATTCAATACCCCAACCAAGCGAACAAATCGCCAGCGTTAATGAATTCCTCTTCTGCATTCCACCCCTTGTTGGGATAGGTATCACGAATGAATTCACGTACATATGTATCATGGTTTTCGCATATCTTTGCGCCTGATACAAAGTCGAGCATGATTGCCTCATCGCTATATCTCAAGTCTAGCGCCTCATCGGCAGTAAAGCGACCCATATTTATTAACCCCTTTCGATGATCTGCGCCTATATGGCGCCACAACTATATACTACAGACCCTGTAGCCAGATACTACTTATCTATGGTTGAAACGTACAATCATTCATACATTTTTTAGTTGCATTGCGCGCGGCCTAGCGACTAGGGCCATAATCATTAGCATCCTACTAATGAGTAGGCTTTCCTGTAGTTCAACCCCCGGTACTCCCCGGCCTTTTCCAAAACCCCTGGTTGTAGAGCCAGCTGGTCCGGCGGCGACGAAGGAGGTCCAGCGTCCTCTGAAACTAGTTCAAACCACCACTACTACATATCCTGTAGCTAACGTATCCGTACGGTAGTCCATCGTGCACGTACGTGCGCTAGGTGGGATGAATAATCGGCGCTACGACCAAGGCAAAAAGAAGCCCTAGGCACGGTATTGAAACCATGATCCTAGGGCTAGGAGTCGCTGCCATTGGGAGGCATATTTACCGTAGCTACAGAGGCTGTAGTTGTAAAGGACGATAGTTACAGTATAGTTGGACAGTGTACTGTAGTGCATCGCGCCTTGACGGCGTATTCATGAGGGATTGGCGTTGGTTTCCTCTGGTTGGATTTCATGAACGATCAAATCCATTGTCGAATGGCAATGGAAGTCGCGCTGTTCACCGGGTTGAACAACTCCACCATAGTTTGTTGGTTCCATTGTACCAACTTTGACACCGGTAGCTTTAACTGGCCAACCATGGTTAGCCTTTACAGTTACTGTAGTAGTCATGAAAACTCCTTGATTGTTGATATCCACATAGCCCTGGAATTGAAGTACGCTGAGGGAGCTGCGTGGTAAAGGAAGAAACCCAACTCTGCGTGAGTCAGAGGAGCGTCACCTCAGCGTACTGTCGACGTCCGCCTGAAGCATCGACTAGTTAGATATACGTGGTGAAGTAGTAATTGTAAATAGATAGTTGACTACAAGCGCTGTAGATAAATAAATATATTGACAAACACGTGATAGTGTGATATGTATATACCTAGTGAGCGAGGTATATGCGACCGCTCTGGAGCGCGGTCTCATTCTCTTCTCATCCCAAAAGGATAAATATATTATAATTTATTATTTATTATTATATATTATAGTTATTGGTTTTAGTTATATATACACGCGTACATGTTACGTACTTATATTGACATCCTCCTACAGCATCTGTAGCTATATAGTTGTTGTTAACAATGGAGATGCGCACATGGCTTCATATTACTCTCCTCTGTTCAACAACGCCTTTCCCATTAATACTTCGACAACTCCTCTTGAGTTTACGATCAGCAAGTTGCTGAAGCAGACCAAGAAGCGTCGGGCTATCATGAAGGCGTTGAATGGCGTGGTTGCTGGTAGTACAGCAGCCGATAGTCACAAGCGTGTGGCTGCAAACGTTGTTGAACAGGGTGGATATCGTCCAATGGAAGTTGTTTACGATGTAAATCGTGTTACTACTGCTGGTGATATCGCTGATGATCTCAAGATTTTCACTCGTACATCACGAACTGCTGTGTTTACTTCAAAAGCAGGTTGGTTTGGTTGATAGAATAGGCCGCTACAGACCTTGTAGCGGCCTTTTTCGTATGTTTTCTCAACAAATGGAGAACTAAAATGGCTGATAATGTTTATGAACGCCGTCATACACGTCTTGGTGCATCGTTTTTGAACCTAATTCCTGTAACTGCATCGGATGTTACTATATATGCACCACGTCTACAGGGAATTTATGTAGGAACTGCAGGAAATCTCACAATTGAGAACAGTTTTGGTGATAAAGTTACTCTTCTTGCCAACTTTGGATGGAATTATTGTGAGATTAAGAAGGTTTGGGCTACAGGAACTGCTGCTGCTGGCCTTGTCGGTGGCTTCTGATGCAGAGGCTTGCTTATAGGAAGTTCCGATATCAAGCTTGCCATCAAAACAAGTCGGCACCGGGAACTTTTAACCTATCAGCTGCTCGTATTTCAAAGATGCTTACCGATCTTCGAGCTGTGAAGGCTGGAACCGGTAATTGTATTATTGTTTGTGAGGGTGATAGTAATATTTGGGGTGAAGGTGGTGGCGACTCTGGTGGTAATAACCGAGTCAATGCGAAAGAACGTTGCTGGCCTACTATTATGGCCAAACGTTTTGCAGCAAATGGAATTCCATCAACTTATGAGAATTTATATGCTTCTGGTGCCAATGCTACAGTAACAAACCCTTCTGATTTTAATAATGTGTACAAAGTAGGGATGTCACTTACCGGCAGTGGCTGGGTTTTCTCTGGTTCTACAACTCTCGGTGGTTGTTTATGGACCAACACGACTGATACCACATCCACGATTACAATTGTTACACAAGATCAATGTGATACTATTGAATTTCAGTATCCACAAATCACAACAGCCGGTACGATTTCGTATACAATCGACGGTGGATCAGCGGTTAACATTGTTGAGACTGGTACTAATACACAAAAGCGAACAATCGTTTCCCTTGGGTCAGTTGGTTTTCATACAATTGTCATTAAGAACGTTACAAGTCCCGGTTTCTTTGGTGGCTATCGTTGCTGGAATTCTACAATTAAGCAGTGCCAAATTCTAAATGTTGGTCGTGGTTCGTCTTCAACAACCGATTGGGTTGTGAATGCAAATGTTTGGTCACCACTTCCATCACTGCAAGACATCTGTTCAATTGCTTCTGGTGTGTTTCTATGCTCAACCATTAATGATGGTATTTTGAATATGTCTGATGCGACATACAATGCTAACTATCAGACTCTTGATGTGGCTGCTGCGGCTGGTGGGGCTAGTGTATTGTATGGTACCGGTATTCCTTCAAACCTTGCTCAAGTATCACAAGCAATTCAAGATCGTCTTCTTAACGATCTTAAGGCAAAAGCTATTGCGAACAATCGTGCTATGTTTGCTTGGGCTGATCGCTCTATTGACTGGAATACGATGAATGCTAAAGGTGAAATCTATAACCAGAACCACCCCAATACACTTGGTTATCTCAATTGGGGTAACTTTGTTGCAGATCAAATACTTGCACTTGTGTAGCTACAGGGTCTGTAGTTGAACCCACGGAGAATGAAATGGGAAGTTTAGCAAAACCCGGTGATCCTTATGTCGGTCCTCGTGGTGAAGTGAAAGTGGACGAGAATAAGACGCCCGCTTCACAGCATGGTGAGACTACTCTACTAGTTCCACTTGCACGGAATATGAAGATATCGTCACGTCGTAATATGAATGAGATGCCTTCATCTGATACCGGCACTCAAACCGCCATTAATGCTATTCTTATGTATCACCTTCTTGGGCTTACACAGAACGAGACTGCACATATGTTGCATCTCGACGTCATTGTTGTGCAGAACATTATGATGGGAAGTGATTTTCAGACCACCTTTGAGATGCTGTTTAACGAAATTATTAACGTGAACAGCAACTCACTTCAAGCAACAATCTCTAAATATGCACATTCTGCAGTGGATCAAATTGCTCATTTGCACAAGAATGCTAAGACTGAGCTTGTGCAGCTTAAAGCATCACAAGATTTGGCCGACCGTGCAGGGCTTAATCATGAAACTCTCTACGGCAAATCTGCTGATATGGAAGATCAGGGCTTTAAGGTAGTTATACTTGAGGAAGAAGATCACCGAGGAAAGACATCAATTAGTATTGATGTAAGAGGTAAGAAGTAATGCTTCAGTATAAAATTGTTAAAGGAGGCATTCACCAACGCTTCTTGGAGTGTAGGACTAAGGTCCAGCTTCTCGGTGGTGGGTTTGGTAATGGTAAGACTGCAGCTGCATGTGTGAAAGCTGTAGGTCTTGCTATGGACTATCCCGGTTCTAATGGCCTAATTGCTCGTGAAACTTATCCGAAACTCAACGACACCATTCGTAAGGAGTTTTATAAATGGGTTCCACGAAATGAGGTTAAACGTTGGCCTACAAAGGATGACAACACACTGATCTTTAAAAATGGCAGTGTGATTAACTTTCGTTATCTATCACAAAGAGGTAAACAGACCGATGATGGGTTTAGCACTTCTAATCTGCTATCCGCTACTTATGACTGGGCTATTGTGGATCAAGTTGAAGACCCAGGGATTGAGCACAAGGATTTTCTTGACTTGCTTGGGCGTCTTCGTGGTTCTGCTAGTTACAAGGGTAACGATAAATCTATGCCAATGACTGGCCCTCGTTGGCTTATTCTCACGTGTAATCCTACTGCAAATTGGGTTTATAAGAAACTTGTCCGCCCCTATCACAAGTTTATAGCTACAGGTACTGTAGGTGAAGACCTTCTCCATGATCGCCACACAATGGAACCACTCATTACTGTGCTTGAAGGTTCGACTTATGAGAACAAACATAACCTTGAGCCAGACTTCCTCCAAGGTCTTGAAGCTGCGTATGTCGGCCAAATGCGAGATCGTTTTCTTCTCGGTGAATGGGCTGCTTATGAAGGATTAGTGTATCCTGCATTTAGTACTCATGTGCATATGATACCTCGTGGTCACTTTGCTAAGGTACTATACGAGGCAGCTGATCATCGTGTGAAGTTCAATGCATACCAATCTTTAGACTTCGGCATGTCCTCTCCGAGTTGCTATCTCTTAGCATTCTCGGATGAACTAGGGAGGATTTTCATTGTTGATGGTTTCTACGAACCGACGCCGAACATTTCGACATTGGGCAAGAAAATACTTGAGCTGCAAGAGAAGTACTACGACTATTTCGAGTACGACGATCCGATTTACTGTGACCCTGCGATATTCAAAAGAACAGTTGTCGATGGAACAGGAAAAGGAGCTGCAACAGTTGCTCGGTTGCTACGCGAAAATCACGACCTTAATGTTGTTGCAGGGCAAAACAATATTGCGTCGGGAATAATGAAGGTTGCTGAGTATCTTACTCCGAAACCCGGTCTTCACTATAATAAAGAAGAACCGTTTGGTCCCGGGATTTACTTCTGCGATGAGTTAGATTGGATTGAAGAGGAGTTTACTGGCTATTTCTGGAAGTCAGATGGTCAAGGTAATCGACTCGATGAGCCACGAGATCACAAAGACCATGCCATGGATAGCTTGAAATATTTGCTATCAAAAGTTCCTGAAGCAAGTACACTGCTTTACAAGATACCTAAACCGGAACCGGAGTGGATGCAATGGCAAGAAGCACGATAGAACAGGATGCAGTTGTTAATAATATAACTGCTACAGACCCTGTAGACTACAAAGAGCCATCGTTCGCAATGGCTTCTGGTATGAGTATTCCTGTGCCTAGTAAAATGGGCTCATATTGGCATGAAAAGATAAATGAGGCTCAGGCAGTTTATAAGCCAGAGCATCAGAAGTGGGATGATATCTTTGATCACTATCGTCGTTGCGGTGATGAAGGCAAAGCTCAAGATGGTAATGGATATACGTACAAGTATAACCATAAGAATGCCACCGATGAGAACATTATTAGGACCAATATTCGGACAATTATGCGTACTACGTATATGCGTAATCCAAATCTTGAGTTCACTGCTTCTGATACCGACGACGATCTAACCACAACTTTGCAGTATATCATTTCGTTTCTCATGAACAAACAAACTCATCCGGGTTTGAATGTTAAACCTAAAGCACGTCGTTGGATCATGCATGGTCAGATGACTAATTTTGGTATTATGAGGCTCGACTTTCAACCAAAGGAAGGAAGTCTTGAAGAGGCTCGTGCGAATCTTATTGAGATTGAAACGAAACTTCAAAGTGCCAAGTCAAAAGACGAAATCGACGAGCTCATGGCCGAGCTACAGCTTCTGTATGACCAAATGCCTCTGCTCGAAGGCAAAGGGATGTTGTTAAGCAACGTTCTTCCTCATAGAGTTATCGTTGATCCAGACTGCACACATATCGACTTGTCTGATGCTAAATGGCTTGCTGAAGAGTGCTTTCTTGACCGTGATTATGTTGACCAGAAATTCTATAAGAAGACTGGCGATAAAGAATGGGTCATGCGATCGAATGAAAAACATAAAAAGCCAGAAAGCAGTAATGCTGGTGACTCGGTTGAAGATACGATTATTGCTAAGGTAATGAATGATCAGACCGATGAACGACGTAAGTATGTGAACAAGAATAAGGTTAGATGCTGGTACGTTTATGATAAGATTACTCGTCGTATCTATTTGTTCAATTCTGAAGACTGGAAGTATCCGCTATGGGTATATGATGACGATCTTCAGCTGTCTCGGTTCTTTAGGCACTATATCATTTCCTTCTCTGAGGCAATTGATGGCATTGTTCAACCGGGTGAAGCATCATTCATTGTAGGTCAGGTAAACACAATCAACCAGATCAATGCAAAGGCACAACAGATACGGAATAGTGTGTTTGGTGCTTTGTTGTATGATCCTTCTATGATTGATAAGGATGAGGTTAAGAAGCTAGTTCACCACCTTAACAATCCTAGAGAAGTTGAAGCCTTTGCTGTAAAGAAAGGTAATGGTGAACAGAAGAAGATCAGCGATATGGTGGAGGTATTTGCTCCTCCTGCTATGCAATATGCTGATGTGTTCCAAACTCAGAACCTACGATCGGTTATTAATAAGACAAATGGTCTTAGCGATGTTGATCAGGGTGAACAGTTTAAGACTAATACTAATACTTCTGCCGTGGACTATATGGCAGAGAATAAACAAGCCAACACCGGCATGATCATTGATAATATTGAGGACTCTTTCGAAGCCCTTGGTTGGTCAATGGCAGAAGTTATCGTGTCGAAGTACACAGTACAGGACATTACAGAACTTGTAGGGCCAGAGTACGCAGCAAAGTTTCAACCAATGACTGTGATTGAGTTTAATCAACGGTTCAGGATGACAATTGCTGCAGGCTCAATTGAGAAGCCAACTACTGAGTTTAAAAAGAAGGAAGCAATTCAAATTGCTCAGGCTCTTGGCCAACTTGGTCAAGGAGCACCAGCTACAACGCTGAAATTGATCATTAAGATGTTCCAAACAGCATTCTCGAACTTCGTAATGAAGAAGAAAGACTGGGAAGAACTTGATACAGAAGCACAGGCTAACCTAACCAAGGGACAATCTGTTCCCGGTCAGCCTCCCGCAGCGAACCAACAAGGAGTACCACCCAATGCCGGGCAAACTGGACAAAGATAATACAGACGACATCCTCAAGCAGTTCATTAGTGACGATGAGGACCAAGATCAGCTTGGAAATAATGAGGAAAAGCTAGATGATGACTCAGCTACAGGCCCTGTAGTTGAGGAAGAAGAAGATGGTGATCCCGATGATACTGCTGCTAAACAAAAAGAAGAAGATGAAGCAGACGATCTAGAGATAAAAGAGAAGCTGCCAGAGGATAGAGCTGGCAACTTGGTCAAAAATGGTAAGGTAGTTGTCAAAGCTGGCAAGGATCGTGGTATTTTTGAGAAATTGAAGCGTAAACTAAACACCAAAGAGCAGGAATTGACTGGTGTTTATGGTCAACTTGGCACAATTGCCAAATCTGCACGTGAATTGATGGATAAATACAAGGCTCTCTCTGAGGAAAAGTCTTATGGCGACAAGCTTGGTCTAGAACCGCCTGAACAAAGGGAAGCTTTGGAGCTTTTTGCCAAGTCTAAGATCGATCCTATGGGGGCACTCAAGGCAATCTTGACAAAAGCACACCTCGCGGGCAATGATTTGTCATCACTTGGCGTTACAGGACCGCTTGATCCTGCCGAAGTAGCAAAACATGTTCTACAACTGCAAGAGGCGAAGAAGCCAGTTGTACCTGCTGCTACAGACTCTGTAGAAGAACCTCATGTTAAGGATGCTAGAGAATTCCTTGACCGTTATCCTGAACTCAAAGTTAAGGAAAACAGTAATCTTCTGCAAGCAGTAGCCGATGCCAAGACAAAATTCCCTCATTTGACTCTGGATGAGTGCTGGATTAGGATTAAAACCTACATCGCTAACCAGAAAAAGGCTGCAAAAGAAGCCGAAGCTCAAAAGAAGCCCCCGCAAAGGGTAGTACCTCATAACTCCTCGAATGTTGAGCATGTACCAAATCGTCGTGGTTTGGATATGCAAGCAAGAGCCCCAAATTCATCTTATCGAGACATCGGTGCAGAATTGCTGGCCGATCTCAAAGCTCTTGAGGAAAAATAATGGCAACTCCACAGACTATTCTTCACGCTATGGCACAACGTAGCCGAAAGAAACTCATCCTTGCTGCTACACTTAGTGGCGGTATCTATACCTATCTTGCCGCTGCTGGTAAGGTAGAGATGGAAGATGGCGGTCCCGAGATCGAGAACCCTTTGATCACTGGATCAAATCCCAACGTGGTCAATGCTACGTACTATGATACAGTACCCGTAGACGAGACCAACGAATTCGATACTGTTCAGTATTTCATGACTCGTCTTGTAGGCACACTGATCATGTCAGATCAGGAAGCCGACGAAAACCAAGGCGATGCAGTGATCATTAAGATCATTGAAGGTAAACTGAAGGCCCTTGAACAGGCCATCAAGAAGAAGCAACGTGTTGATGCTGCTTCACTGACTACCGGTTCTAGCCCCAATGGCTTGCCGAACTTGTTCCCACTTGATCCCACTGCTGGTACTATTGGTGGTTTGAACCTCGCAAATACTCCGATGTTCCGACCTTCAGCATATCAGTTCTCTGGTGCACTTGATGAGAATAACATTGAAGAAGCCTTCGATGACATTCTTCTCGATCTTACCCACGACGACGAGTCCCCGGATGTTATCTTTGTAGGACGGAATATCTTCCGTATGCATCGTGCAGCCGCTCGTGACAAGTCTCAAATTCAGCTGGACTCGTCTGGCTTTGGTAAGAAACTTGTGAACCTTGGTATCAAGGGAACGACCCACCAAGGTATTCCGGTGATTTACGACGAAGCATTGGCTCCCAATGACTTCTACTTTATCAACGATGAGTACCTTTCTATTCACATCCTCAAGTCAGCTAACATGAAGGTTAAAGAACTAACCGCTCCATGGAACCAAGATGCTATCGGTCGTCGGTACATTATGGAATATCAGCTGTGCTCGTGGAAAAACTACCGCACTCATGCTTATGGGACCAACTCATAATGGCTGTATCAACCGTAATGCAAGGAGCACGTTTAACGTACGTGCTTCGGAAAGTGGATGGTCCTGTTACGCAGTTGAAGCGTAAGTGGGATGCCAAGTTGAAGCACATCGTTACAGACACTGTAGCTGTGAAGGATGCTTATATGCTGTACCTACCTACAGGTCATAGCTATCGGTTGACTCACAAGCAGGTAATTGAGAAGGGCTTCGACAAGCAGCCATCGATCATGAACTTTGAGCGTGTCAACAATGCTGAAACCAATGCTGGCAAGTTCAAGTTTGCAATCAATGATGAGGCCCGCCAAGAAGCATGGCGTGCTCTTGAAGATGAAGTGATCCGACTTTGCCGTCGTAAGCAAGGTCCTGCTGAACATTCAGAAGAGGAGATGTCTCATGGGCAAAGCGCAGCGTAGTTTTCAAACTGGTCTACAGTATTATGTACCGGCAATGCAGGCTGGTGCAGAACTAGGTCAGCAACTTGACATGCGGGTTGAGTTTGGTACGCCGAAACTTGCATCTGCAACTGGTAATGACATTCTTAATGCCACTATCATCGCAAATGCTGGTGTTTCGACAACCATGCTGATCTCTACAGCCAATGTAGCAGATGCACCTTTTGGCCGTAACGTTGGTGTTAAGGCTTCTGGTGCTACTGGTGCAAACTTGGTTACGAAAGTGTTCGGGCGTGACTATCTTGGTCAGGCCATGAACGAAACAATCACTGTTGCAAACGGTGATGGTACCACACAGATCGTCGGTCTTAAGGCGTTCAAGTACATCGATAAGATCGTACATAACGGTGGTGCTTCGAATGCGGTTACTGCATCGCTTGGCTTTGGTGGTAAGCTTGGTCTGCCGTATAATACTCGTGCTGTAGAGCGTGAGTATGCAGACTTTGTAGTTGCTGCTGCCGGTACTTTGGTTGCAGGGGTTCTTACTGATCCACAGACAACCACAACTGGTGATGTTCGTGGTACGTATATTCCTACTACAACTTTGGATGGCGTGAAGAAAATTGCTATTGATGCTCAATTCAGTTCTTACGTGAACGCAGCAAACAATGGCGGACTTCACGGAATTCCTCAGTTCAACGGTTAATCGTTAAGGAGATCGATCGATGTATAAGAAACGCGTTGATATCGTACAAGGTGTTATTAAGAAGATCGGTCTTGTTAACGGCACAGCTGTGCAAACATACACTGAACCGCAAGTACAAACTGCGGTTCAGGATGCTTTTTATATGGTATTCAGAAAACGCTATTGGGAACATTTAAGTGACTGGTATACGTATGCTCTCGATGGTGTGAATGGATTTGTGACTGCAGATTTGACTAACATTGTGAAATCTATTGAAGATATCAGAGAAATATGGGGTGGAACCACTTTTCGCCAACGACTTACTGCACCTTTAGATATTCAAGGTGAGATCGTAACTGGTTCTGCAGCTTTGTATTATAAGCCTGTCCAGTTCAAGGATACAGTTAACTTCACAACGAAGGTAATTAAGTTTCTGCCAGCAACAGCTACAGGCTCTGTAAGGTTTTATGCTCGTACGTGTCCAAATGAATTTATTGATACGGATATTGTACCGATGCAAGCCGACATGATGGAATGGGCTGGTGCTTGGCTAATGCTTGAGACCGATGGTATGAACCCCGGTAATGCAAATAAGGCAAACAATATGTTTCAGATAGCATACAATGATATTGTTACGAGCCTTAATGATGGTGTAATTGGAATGGGAGGTCGTCCATATGTTAACACCGTTTGGTAAGGTGCAGTTCAAATCACAAGCTCAATCGCCACCGCAGTTGGAAGATGCAACCCTCCGAGATTTCTCAGGAGGGCTTAATCTTGTCGATAACGACGTAGCCATTAAGAGTAACTATGCAAAAGTACTAAAGAATATGCATAGAGACGTTGATGGCGGCATGAGTTTACGGTGGGGAACGAAATATCTGTATACCACTACAGGAATTGTAACTGGTAACGTTATTGAAATGGTCTATTTCAGTGACAAGTTGGTAGTTTTTACCGACACTGGCCAGATAATGACAATCGATGGTGCTGGAACAAGGGTTGTTATTTGGAATACAGCTATTGCTGCTGCACTTGTTGGTGCTCCCGGGCCTTGGAGTAGTGGATTAACTACCATCGATACTACTGAGTTTAAGGGCCAAATGGTTTGTGTCAATGGTGTGGACAAACCGATACTTATAAGTGCAACATTTGTTGTCACGTATCTACAGGATATCCCAACTGGTTCAAACGTTTTCGTTCCTATTGGTCGATTTGTAACTACTGTAGCTGATTATACTGTTATTGGCGGCGTTGCTGCTACCCCATTTGAGATACATATTTCAGCAAAAGGCACTAGCGGCACATGGGCTGGTGATCCTGCTCCGAATGATGCTCTAAGTATCAATATCGGTACCTACGCACCTTCTGCGGGTGGCGACATTAGGGGTATCAGCAGCTTCCGGAATACTTTGCTTGTCCATTTTGCTAAGGCTACAGTTCCTGTAGAGCTTGGACAATATGATGCTGCTGGTAATCATACACCAAAACCCGATGATGTTATCGCTGATTTTGGGATTATCTCGCATAGAATGGCAGTGACGTTGAACGAAAGTTTCATTTTTGCCGATGAGCAAGGTGTGAATAGCGTAAAGAAGAATGTTTATTCAACAGGTTTTAATGCAACTTCGTTGAGTGAAAAGATTGTTCCTCAATATGCTGGTGACACACCATTTGCACTTGCAGATAGGCAGAAGAGTTTCTGTGTACATAATAAGCTTGAGCAACGGATTAGTTATTTCCTATGGAATGGTAGTTCGTGGTCAATGTATACGTTGTCGTATAACTCTGCGATGACTAAAATTGCATGGTCACAAGTACTTGACTGGACTTTCACGTGTGGATGTTTGTCTGGTAGGAATAGGGTGTACTTTGCTAAGGGAGCTAAAATCTTCCAGTATGGAAATAACATCTTTTCTAATGAGAACTACGAAGCCGATGAAGTTGCTAACTTTGAGTCTGCATGGCTTACAGCTACAGCGTATGTAGTTGGAACCCGTGTAACACAAGGTGGGCAATTTTACATATGTCTCGTGAACCATACGAGTGGAGTGTTTGTGGATGATTTAGCCGCAAATTTGTGGAAGATTTATGTTGGATTGGATATTAACTTTGATTGGGAACTTCCTTGGTCAGATATTAATATTCGAATGAAGAAGAAACAGATTAAGTATATCGGCATGGATACAGAAGGTGCAGGTACATTTACTCTGAGTTGTTTCGTTGATCACTTTTATACAAAGCCCGATGGCACACCTAATCCGATCGTTACAATGGATTTCGTTGCTGGCGACTCCCCGGGTTATGGTGGTGGAGATCAACCTTATGGTGGTGGTAGACGTGCTATCGATGAACGATTGTGGGGATTTCCATTGGAGTTTAAGTTGTTTAAACTCAAGATTAGTGGAGCTTCTCATAGACGTGTTAAGTTCAGCACGTTAACTGTACTATACAAGAGAGGGAATTTTCACCGATGACACAGACACCTAATCTTGGTCTTGCGATTGTCGATTTTAATACTGTGACATGGCATGATCCAGTTAACGGTAACTTTACGATCCTCGATGCAGCTATCAAAGCTGCAACGGGGTTTAGTGGTTTGATCGGTACTTGGACAAACAATACGGCATATGTAGTCGGAAATCGTGTTGTTGATCCACAGACTTCTCAGATATTTTACTGTGCAGCAAACCATACATCTGCTGTTGCTGGTTTGTTTGCTGCAGATAGGGTTGCACATCCTACTTATTGGATACTGAGTTCTAGTGGTTGGAGTGTTCGTGGAGCTTTTGCGAACAACTTAGCATATAATATCGGTGATGTCGTTTATGACACTGCCGATTATTTGTATTGTGTATGTTTGATTGCACATACTTCACCGGGAGCAGGAAATTTACGTGCTGATATTGCTAACTTTGGCATCATTATGGATGGCAAGGCGGCTGTTACAGCGGCTGTAGCTGCACAGACTGCTGCTGCAGCAAGTGCTACTGCGGCAAGTGGGAGTGCAACGGCTGCGGCTGGTAGTGCAACAGCAGCTAGTGGGTCAGCTACTGCAGCAAGTGGAAGTGCTACAACGGCATCCACACAAGCAGGTAATGCATCCACAAGTGCAGGAACGGCGACTACTCAAGCAGGCATTGCAACTACTCAAGCAGGAAACTCTGCTACGAGTGCTGCTGCTGCTTTGGCGAGTCAGAATGCTGCGGCAACCAGTGCTGCAAGTGCCGCAGCAAGTGCTGCTGCTGTTAAGCCTAATACATTTCGCAGTCCAGTTGTGAATGGTGGGTTCGATGTGTGGCAAGAAAACGTTACACAGTCGACAAGTGGTTATGGATCAGATGATCAATATCGAAATGATCATAATGGGTCTACAAAAGTTCACACGCAACAAGCATTTGCCGCTGGCCAAACAGCTGTTCCGGGAAATCCTCATTACTACTCACGAACTGTTGTAACTAGTGTGGCAAATGCAGCTAACTATTGTAATAAATCTTCGATAATTGAAGGGGCAGATACGTTTGCAGGGAGAACTGTTACAGCAGTCTTTTGGGCAAAAGCAGATGCAGTTAAGAATATTGCATTTGATATGCGGCAAACTTTTGGCACTGGTGGTTCACCATCGGCAGACGTAACTGGAATTGGTGCACAGAAGTTTGGGCTGTCAACTCTTTGGCAAAAGATTGCGTTGGTGTTCACCATTCCACCAGTTAGCGGTAAAACTTTTGGGTCGAATGGTAATAGTGCTTTGATCCCTGTTTGGTGGTTTGATGCAGGAGCAAACTTTAATGCTAGAACTGCTTCACTTATCCAACAAAGCGGTACGTTTGATATTGCGAGGTTTTGCTTGGTTGATGGTGATGCGTCGGCTGAAGCTGATCCTTTCCCAACGGTTCCATTTGATGTTGAGTTGATTAGGTGCCAGAGATTTCTTGAGAAGTCCTATGATTACTTAGTATATGTAGGGAGTGCTGGCAGTGGAGTAAAGTTTGAGACATCACTTGATTCAGCAACATTTCATGGAGCAGGTTTTAATACATTTAAAGTTCGTAAGAGAGGTGTGCCTTCTGTAACTGTTTATGCAGGAGTTACCGGAACTTTAAGTGTTCTTTATAATTTTTCGATAGCAGGTAACCAAGGTAACGCAGGTGTTTCAAGCCAAAGTGAAACAAGCTTTAGAGTTGGTTGTTCTAATAATGCAATGACAGCCAATAATTTATTTGGGTATCATTGGATAGCAGATGCGAGGTTATAATGATTATTTCAGCAGAATGGATTGATAGTTCATCTATCAAAGTAGTAACTGACGATGGTGATATTAAATTTGTTCCTGATGACCCTGCTAATCGAGATCGGCAGGAACTTTATGAATGGGAAGCTGAAGGGAATGTTATAACTCCTTATACAGCTCCTGTATTAACACCGATAATTACACCACTTACACCAGATCAGTTTTATACAATGTTGGAGAATGAAGGAAAACTTGATCCTTTTATTGCAGCAATTGAAACTGTTACTCCAACGTCGAAAAAACTTACATGTCGAAATCAGTTTAACAATTCAACTGAATTCACATGGGACATGATTGTCGTTAATCTGGTAATGCCCAAAGTATACGGAGTTGATTGGCAAACAATCGTTTCTCCAATTTGGGTTAATGCATACCAAACCCTTCTAACAACTCAACCGGTGATTTAAATGTTCCACTTTGGAAGTGAAAGTCTCAAAAATCGTTCCGAGCTTCATCCACTTCTCGAAAAGATTGTGGATGAAGCAATCAAAATAATCGATTTTATGATCCTTGATGGCAGCCGTACCAAGGCAGAACAGGAAAAGTTCTTTGCTAATGGAACTTCGAAAGTTCACTTTGGTCAATCTGCACATAACTGGAAACCTTCTATCGCTATGGATTTGTTTCCTGCACCTTATGACTGGAACAATAAACAGTCGTTTATCAACTTGTCTAAGGTAATCCTCGCAATCCCAAAGAAGCTCAATCTTATCTCACCAATCGATGGTAAGGTCGTTGTGCTTCGTTGGGGTGGAGACTTCAATATGGACGGCTCAAAAACTACCAGTGATGCGTGGGATACGGGCCACTATGAACTCCATCATTGGAGAGACTACGCAAAACTGTGTCAACCATACACAAAATAGAGGAATGGACATGAAAACTGTACTAACCATTGCACTGCTTCTTGCTACAGGGCTTGTAGCCAGTGCTTGTACTACAGCAAATGCCACAAAAGTTGACGTGGCTATTCAACAGAACCTGCCGAAAGTATGTTCCGCCATTGAGATTTCTCACATCGCCTTCAGTGCTGTTGCCGCTACTGGCAAGATCAAGAATGCAACTGTGATCAAGGAAGGTGCAGCATTTGCAGGTGTTGAAGTTCTCTGCAATGATCCTTCTCATGTAACAGCAGTGACTGCCAGCATTCGAATTGCACAGGCTTATGGTGTAATTATGCAGGCCCTGCGAGAGGCAAAGGTAGCCGAAAATGGCTGATACGAACACTACCCAACTAGAAAAAACTGTTACTCAACAAGTACAGTCGGCAGTTGTAACAACAATTGCTAAGCCAGAAGTCGACGCAAACATGTCGGCAGCTACCAAGATTATCGATGCAGTTGTTAATGGCATTTTGCCTACTTTGCTTAATGCAACAAACAACGAACCTTGGTATCAGAGTAAGGTACTATGGGGACAGTTCGTAGTTATCATTGGCATTCTTCTCAACATGCTTGGGGTAACCTTGTCTGCATCAATGGCAGTCATGATCCCAACACTTGGCATTCCACTTGTTGGAGCAGCGATTACAATCTATGGTCGACTAAAGGCTAAGAAGCCACCAACTCCCTGAATAACTATTGCCCTACAGAACCTGTAGGGCAATTTTCTCTAGCATGGGTAAGGGCGGGAAGTGATCGAGGTGAAGGCAATGCAACGCATCGTTCTCAGCGATGAGGATGCTAAACATATAAAGGACTGGCAACGGTTAGCACCAGAAGAAAAAGAAGCACTAAACAAGCTAGCCGAGTCCTTTAGTGATCCTCTCAAAAGACGCAGTTTGTACACGCTAGTTGAAGAACAAATTGCAATTAGCAAAATGGTTTCGACAGCCAATCATTTAGGATGGATTGGCACTATGTTTCTTCGAGCAGGAGTAATTGCAGGTATTGTGATTTCTGTTGCAGGAGCTTGGAAACTCTTTTTCGGAGGAAAGTAGTATGAGACAGTTTAGATTACGCTGGCGTGGTAAACGTACAGAGTGGCTACTCATGACAATTCTAACAGGTGCATTTATATACGCCGGTTACATGTTCCTTTTGCAGTCTCCGCCAACGGTTACAATCTTTTCACAAACACAATATCCTAAGGAGGTTGTTCGCGGTGGATATTTCTTTCTCTCCTTCGATTTATCATTCAGTAAGTCCTGTAATGTACGTATTCGCAGGATTATTGTTGGCAATGATGGAGTACAGTATCTGGCTCAAGAAGAAGAGAAAGAAGTAATTGCTGATAAAAGGGTCCAATATATTGTACGTGTACCTGTCAGTGATGCCATTCCGTACGGCAATGCTCTTGTAAGGAGTGACGTTGAATATGGATGCAACTTGTTTAGCAGATACTTTGTACCAATTGGTGATAGTGGACAAGGTAGGCAAATCAAAGTTGTTCCTTTTATTGAGCAGGAAAGTTCAAAGTGTGGATTACTACCTGAGCCGGGATTTACGATTGTTCGGGCTTACTATAGAAGGAACAAGTCATGATCAGGAGATATACTCTCGGCGATCTTGAAGTGATGACTACTCAATTAGGAATGTTTTTGAAAGAAAGTGTGACATTTAAAGACATACTTTATGACCGTGAGAAGATATCTTTGCTGTTAAAGCATAATATTAACTCTAAGTCGTTTTTTTGTAATGTTGCCGTGGATGATAATGATAAAGTTGTTGGTGGTTTGTGTGCTACTGTATGTTCGTATACATTCAGCAACGAAGTATACGGAATGGATTTGCTTTTCTACATATCTGAAAGCAAGAGATCGTTACGCCTAGCTACAGAGCTTGTAGCCAGCTATATCCAATGGGGTAAAGATCGTGGATTGAGAGAAATCCGCTTAGCTAGTACGACAGGGGTGAAGACTGAAAAGTTTAACAAACTCTGTGAATATGTTGGCTTTAAGCCACTCGGTTCAATCTATTCCATGGAGGTTTAATATGTGTGGTGGCGGTAAAGCACCAGAAGACAAAAGTGACAAGGTAGCAGCAATTAATGCCCAAGCGGCACGAGATGCACAAGTCACTGCCGATGCAAAGGCGGCTGCTGATAAGGCGGCGTTTGAAGGTCAATTGGGGAACAGTTATAATACTGGCATTAGTTCAGCTAGAGACTTTTTCACACAACGAGGATTGAACCCTGATGACTACATGGGGGCAATCACTAGTGCAGCAAACAATACTCGTGGGTCAGTTCCACAGGGCGATGCAGCACCGGGAACGTATTTCAGTGATCTTGGTGATCAAGTCTATAAGGCTCAACAGGCTGCTGAACAAAACAAAGCACTGAGAGCAATTAATTCTCAGTTCAGTGATGATTATAGCACCAAACGAGTTGGTAATGAACTCGATGATAGTGCTATTGCCGGTATTCTCGGTGATCAAAAGAACACAGCTACACAATATGTAAAGAACTTGCTTGATCGTGGAGTTATTACACAGTCTGGTTATAATGGGGCACTGAATAATGTTAACGGTCAAACAGCTGGTGCGCAATCAAAACTTGATACTATCGGATCTGGACTCCTTGAAGGAGAGCGTACAAAGCTCAACAACATTATCAATGGAGGACGTTCGAAGGCTTCAACTCTTGATCTTGGAGATGTCTTCGATCCTTATTCCTACCAAGGAACAGTAGATACTGACTTCACTGGTTGGTTGGGCAAACTTGGAGATAGCTTGAAAGCTGCTGCTCCTACTGATCTGTTCTCTACAAGTGGATTGGCTGGTGTTGCGGGTGCATCACAAGGTGCTCAGAATACAGCATTTAATCCTGCTGCAATTGCTGGTATCTTCGATGATACTAAGAAAGACGACACAACACAAACCACTTCACCATTCTAAGGAGATACGACTATGGCTAAAGCAAGTAAGAAGACAGCACGAGTTTCCCCTAGTCGTTCAAAGAATAGTGCCGAAGTGGCAGCACAGAACGATGTCGAAACGCAGCTTATGCAGAAGATGGGCGAGCCTAATGATGGTGCAGATAATGAATCAGCTGCAGCTGATGCCAACGAAGCAGGACCAGATTTGTCACAAATGGTTACAATGCCTGCCGTTGATGCGTTTCAAGCAGCAGGGTTGCCACAGCCAAGTCCTGAACTTGCAAAACTTTGGGAAACTCTTAAACCCAATGATCGTTTTGCGGTAATTAGTACTGTTCAAGGCTCTACAGGTCCTGTAGCAGCACAAGAAGCAGCCCCACAAGGTGGTCCTCCTGTAGCTCCTCCAACTAATGGACCAATGCCTTCACAAGATCCGCGTCAAATGCTACTTCAGAAGATCATGGGAGGCCAATAATGGATCCGTTATCCCTACTTTCTGCGGGGATTGGTGGCATATCTGCAATTGCAAACATGGGCCAGCAACAGCAAGCCAACAATATCAATTGGCGAGCTGTTCTTGACTCCGAAGCTAACACTCGAAAACAAGAGGAGCTACAAACAGCTCCTCGGGGTGACGCTCTTGGCAATAAATTGGTATATGTCCCCGGACAAGGTTGGTCTTACCAACTCACTCCGCAATCTAAGTCAGAACTATCCGCCGATCAAAAAGAGCGATTGGCAAGTCTCACGCAAGATGCACCGCGTAACCGTGCTGCGGCAGTACGAATGGATGATCGATCCAAGGTCGCTGCTGACGACTTCGAACAAGAATATAACAAATATAAATATCGACCACAGGATACTGAGGCGAATTACATTGCAAATGCACGCACTCAATTAATGAATAGCAGGAAAGAAGGACTGGATAGTGCAGCCAACCTTCTTGCTCAGCAGTTGTTGAGAACGGGTTCAAGCAGCAATGTAGGGGCGGTTTATAAGAAGGCCGGAGACGAATTTGCAAACTCACTTGCGGATGTTAATACTAAGGCGGATCAACTTGGTCGACAGAACTATCACCAAGAAACACAAGCAAATGATCAACCGAAATTGGATTGGCTTTCGACGCTCAAGGGGATTGCAGATAAGACAACTACAAGCCCTGTACAGGGGTCCAGTATTAATAGTGATTTGACCGGTCGTGCTGATACTGCTTTGCAACAGTTGAGTGGGGTTCTACAACAGGGTAATGCATCTACTCAAGCAGCACTTGCAAGGGTAGGAGCTAGTACTGCAAATACTCAGTTTGATCCTTCGAGTATATTGAGTGGTCTTAAGGGTGCTCAAGATGCACAAACTGAACAGGATAAACTGAGACAGCAGTTGTACATGTTCCAAATGAAACAGTTCCCATCGAAACCGGGAGCTCAAACAGGACTATGGTGATATTATGAACCTGCAAGAACTTGAAGCTCTCATCGGTAAGGCCGAAGCTGATGCTACAAACTATAATGTCACGATGGATCAGCAACCTGATCCGAAGAGGCTTCAAGACTTGCCTGATGCAGTACAGTCACAGTTGTACGAACAGGCCAATAATCCTATTGCACCACCAACACCAGTAGCTACAGACCCTGTAGTAGCACCGGTTGATATGTCTATTCCTCCTCATGAACAGCCAATCTTGCCACCTCCTGAATTGCAGAGGAGTAATCTACTCCCAGTTGCAAAGGATGCACAAGGAAATCTTGTCCCTGCATTGCCGAAGTTGGTTACAGAGCCTGTAAACGCTATGATGAGTTTCATTGATAGTGGTCGTGGACAGGATTTCTCTCAAGGCGTACCGGATGTAACTCCACAACAGATCGGTGATAGTACCGCAATTGCTGGTACAGTAACAATTCCATCGGTTATGAAAGGAGCAGGAGCGGGTGGGCAGATGTTTGCTAATGCAATTCCCGGTTTTCAACCATCTTCTGGTATACCACTACCAGCAATTGTAAAATCTGCAATGAAATTCACGAAGGCACCGCAACCTCCAACGGTAAAGAAGGTTTTTGGTACCGGAATGGATGCTCCTAAGGACTTGGAAACTCTCGAAAAAGCTAAGGATTTGTATAAAACCTATGTTCTCGATGACAAAAGTGCTCTTGGAGACATTGCTGAACGTGCTGGTGTTCCAAATTTGCAGCAGGTGAAGTCACAAATCAACAATGATACACAGCTAACAGGCATGATGAAGGTCAATAATGCCCTAAAATCGGGTAGACTTGACACAAATCAAGGCCACTTTGTCGTATCAACTCCACCAGAACAACTGTTTTACGAATATAAAACCCTCCCTCCACTGGCTCAGAAGGATGTTGATCAGTATGTGAAGCTCGGTGATATGACCGATGATCTAAAACTTCGCATTGCACAGAACATTGACGTTGCTGCATCGCAACAACAGCTCAACGATGCACAAAACTCGATGGCCATTATCTCACAACGTACCCCAGTTGCCCTCGACATGGCTGATAAGTATAGAAAGACTACAGGGGCTGTAAGAGACTTCCTTGCTCAAGGACCTAATGCGATGTTGTCTCAAAAGGCACTAGCAGCATTGGGGCAAGAGAGGGCTAACTATGTTCCAATTGATATCCACGGCATTGATCCAACTGATCCTCTATGGTCACGAATGATCGATGCAGATAGGGTTGTGGATCAGAACAAACTCGATGACTGGTTTCTCCACAAGCGTGATCTCACCGTTGCTCCAACACTACAAGGTCGACAGGACTCATTTGAAACTTTGCTCAACTATACCAAAAATGCACTACAAGCCAAGATGCATAATGATGTTCGTGGGTTGTATGCCGACGGCATGGAGAAATCGGCATTTGGGCAAAATACAATGAGACCTTTGGCTAAGGATGAGATTGGTAAATACGGTGGTAGAACGGTTGATATCTACAAGGATGGAGTGAAAACCCCATACGTAGCTTCACAACTACAAGCCGACTTGTTAAAGTTTGATCCACATATCGCTCAGTGGCCTGCTTTGTATGCAACGAAACGTATGTTTGAGATGGGTACAACTGGTGCAATGGGTTTGACGTTTGCACCTGTGAACATGATCCGAGATGCGATCATGGGCAATGTTCTTACTCAACAAGGTCTCGGCACACCGGGAATTGTTCGCACACTTGCTGAAGTTCCTACGATGATGGCTAGTAAATTCTCACGTGAAGCTTCACAAGCTCTAATGGTACATCCTAAACTGAACCAAGCATTGTCAGATATCGTGAATAACTCACTTCAAGCCGTGCCGTTTCTACCTCCACAACAGAAGTTCGATCTCGCAAAGAAGATGGCTTCCGCGTATCAGAATTCAATGCTCGCATTGGCAAATAACCAAGGTGGTGTTGACGCATCATTGATGAAAACAGCTATGTCAGGAGGCTATAAAGGTGCAATCGCAGAAGTCAAAAAGTCCCTCGCAGATACTGCTGGAAAAGTTCCCGGAGCCAACTTTTTGGGACATTCAGCCAGACATATGTGGGATGGAATTGAAGGAATGTTCGGAGCAATTTCCGACTCTCCAAGAATGGCTGCATTTAGACAGTCAGTTGATAAGTACCACCTCAATCCCGACGAAGCAGCAGTCGAAGCAAGATTGTCTAGTGGCGACACCGGAAGAGGTGGTAGAGGCTATCTTGCTAGTGGTAAAAGGGTTGATGCTGATGCTGTTGACAAGCCGTGGCTCTTAGGGGCTAAGGCTACTGCTGCAGGGGCACAACTTAGTCGTGAAATGATCCCATACACAAATCCAATGATACAAGGCTTGAGGAGATTGGCTAATGGGTTCATTACAGACCCTGTAGGCACTAACCTTAGAGCATGGAAGTATGTAGGATTGCCATCACTCGGTGCTTATGGCTGGAATGAGATGCTAGGTAAGGAGTACAACGACCACGCATTCAAGAACCGTAATGCTTACGACCAAGCAATGACCATATACCTAGGAATTCCCGGTAGACCTCCTGAAGAAGGGATAGAAATACCTCTTTCACAGGAAATGCAACCTTGGGCAAGCCCATTCTCTACAGCATTATATCACATGTCTCGTGGTGATACTGATGTTGGAGAAGCAGTTAAGCATATTGCAGGGACAATTCTTGAGAATGGTTCAATGCTTGGTTATCCAGTAGCACTTACACAGGCATTTAATGCTGCAGGATATCATGCTCCACAGTCAGTAATGACTCCATGGAGTGATGTTTATAAACTCGATGATAAGAAAGTCGGTTATCTTCCACAGAATGTAGATCAAATGATCAGAAGTACATTCGGTGGAGTTAGTGACTTGGTTATGAATTCTGCGGCTGCTGGCTACGAAGGTGGACCTGCTGCATTTGCCAAGGAGTTCGGATATCAATGGGCTAAAAAGATACCGATCGTTAAAAACCTCATGGGGTATAAAACTAATACTTCTTCGTTCACTCCACAAAGTAATGAGAAGGAACGTAAACTCGATGCTCTACATACTTTTCTCGATGCTTATGACGAGTTCTTTAATCCTGACAAGCAGGACAGGTGGAATTCTGGTAAGCTCACTAAATTGCCAGAAGGATCACAGATCGACCCCGATGCAACAACAGTAAGTAGGATGGGACCAAATCTAACACCAGTTCCTACAAACCCTGTATTCAAAATGTTTGGAGATCAGATCAAGGCTACAATTGGCACGAATTCTGACGGTATGACAGGACTTATATCTCACTATTCAGCACTGACAAATAATCTTCGACTGTTGCGACAGTACACCGCTGGAAATGCGGCGAACTTTCACAAGTATCAGGAGAATGTTATCAAGGGTGCTCAGGATAGGTATGCAACTGCTTTGGATGATTTGGAGACGAACAAGCCTAAGATGAATTCCAAAGAATACAACAAGGCGTTGAATGGAATAGAGTTCGATCTCGGTGAGCCTGCAAAGTTGGAACGGCTCATTAACAGTATGAAGATTGATTTAGGAAAACGAAATGATGTAAACAAACTAATCAATTACTTGGAACAAGAACGTGGACAGAGTGTCGACGAACAGATGGGTTTGGTGAAGTCATTAGAGGATAAGATGACGCAAGCACTCCATGCAAATGGAATGTTGCCTCCCAATGTGCAGTTCGATGTGGAGAAACATTTGTCTCCACTAGTACCGTCGGACTTTAAAACGCCCGTTTCTCAGTGATAGGTGTGGCTACAGCATCTGTAGCATCTTGTTGACTTGGAAGCGGTTTGTCGAAAGTGATGTTGTTCCAATTATCTCTAAGCAAAGTGGTCGCTCGCCAAATGGTGGTCGGCCGCTTTGCCAATTTGTTTACTTTAAACCTTTGTACCCATTGACGTTTTTCCCATTCGTTAAGAATGAAGAGCAGGTCGGATACGTTAAAGTAACGTGTTCTGACTGCTTGGTTTAGGTCGTATTGACTGACACCTTTAACTCCTCCTCCTAGAAGTGTGCGACGTACTTTTGCTGTGTATCGGTGATGATTAATCCAATTAGCGATGGGACACCTCCTTTGGAAAGTTCAAATTAGCAAACTCTCCAAAATGTTTAATTGCTGCTTCGTCGTACATTTTCGCAGCTGTTACAGGGTCTGTAGCAGAGCCTAACCAAAGGCTTTGACCTACATCGATTTGTATTCTTGCTCCAAACTTCTTTCCGTTTCGTTTTACTCCTTTGTAATGATTTGAATTGGTAAATGATCGATTACGCCCGTTTTGTTGTGTTGTTGCGTCACGTAAATTATCACGTACATTATTCAGTCCATTACGATCTTTGTGGTCAATACCTGTTCTTCCTAAAATGAAACAGTGCATATATCCTACAAGATTACTGTGAGCATACCAAAGACCTCGCTTTGTCCATGCTATCCATTTGAATTGCATAACACGATCGAAATCATTTTCATCAACCCACGCAATTCTATCCTTTGTCAGTGGGATCGCTAATCTTACCACTTTCTACCTCATGCCTACGCTTAATTAATTGCTCCTTTAGGGCGGAAAGTGGTACTTTAGGCGTAGTTTTAAAGTACCACTTTAGAAATATTACAGGTCCATATTCATTTACGAAGTCTCGGCACTCTCGGGGCAGGCTGTCCAGTAGGTTGAACAGTTTGTGACGTTGAGTTGCTTTCGCTTGCTCCTTCGCTTTCTCCACTAGGGACAGGTGGAGTGGTAATACGGTCTTCGATGGCTTTGGAAGCCGCAAGGTACGTGAGAACCTCATCTCTGTTTACCTCAATAAACTGAAGTGCTTTCAGAAGTAGTGAACTAAGCACTTCGTTGGGGATAGATTTGGTTTCAGGAAACTCGGTTTCGTCATCTTTCCATTCAATGAGACGAGTGGTGAGGACATATATAACTTCGTGAATGATTGCTTCTTGTTCATCCTCAAAGAACCTGCCATCCTTTGTGTGGAAACCTTCAACTGGTCTGGGCATTTATAAAATTCTCCAATGGATAGTTAATTTGCAGCCATCGAAAACCCGGTTCTTCATCGGACTCAATGGCTACAGGGGCTGTAGTAGGGAACTTCTCACCATTCGATGACTGTTCAATACCATGTTTAAGATTTGGCGGATCATTGTGGAATAGAACTGGTTGCCACTGGCCAGTCATATTTTGTTGATAACAGAAGAAGTATTTCATTCTAGCCACGTCTTAAAATTGAGAAGATCAGGAATACGCGGAAACTGCCCACTAAACTTAACTGCTCGATCATCGAGATATACACGAGCAATTGGTTTAATGGCTGTAAATTGCAGTTTATCGAAGATTTCTTGAGGATCAAATCTCGGTTTATCTTGGGCTATGCATATGAGAACTTCATGATGCAGTTGTCGAAGGAACCAATCTTTGCAACTTTGAATTGACTCTTCCGCTCTTTCACCCGTAAAACGCGAACTAAAAATCACAACTTCGAATGCAGAAGTAAGGAACCGAATGAAATTCATCGCTCCGGCAACAGGTGGGGCAAGGTAAACCATGTTTCCACGTTCTGATTTAGGGCGTTGGTAGATGACGCCATCGAAATCCACTGCGATTGTAGGCTTATTCATTCTTCAAATCCTTTATCATCAGCAAGCCATTTGGGCATGAATATCCAAGTAGTTCCACCGAGTACTTGGATATCACATTGTGACTTTGGAAACCAATACCATTCTCCATCAATTTCCATTTGAACACGATAGGCTTTCGGAGAGTCATCATCGGGATCGTGTTCACAACGATATTTACGTTGTTCATGTCGAGGGTCGCGTGATGTTTTCATGCAATTGGTCCTCTAAAGATTACGAACAAAATAATCCCGAATGGAATGAGGATATACATTGCTGTTTCTAGGTTGTCTTTGATACGCGTAACTACAGACTCTGTAGTCAGGTGAAGTTTTTGATCTTTTTTAGTGTCGACCATCTGTGTATTCCTTGTTCATCGGGGACCGATATTGCCACATCAGCAGGAATGATGAGTGGTTCAGTCTTACGTTTGTATATGTCCTGTATCATAATAGGACTTTCGGCATACTTCTTTGCAATACGCAGGGCTTTTTCTGCGTAATTTCGATTAGCACCGAGGCCAATTAGGGCATCGTGAACGTTAATCTTGAGACGCATTTTAGAGTTGTCCCAATCATCATCCTCAGCACACTGATACCACACCTGTTTTACTTTGTCACCAATTGTTGATTGGGGGACAAACGCGACCAAGTTGCCCAAACTATCCTCATCGATGCGTTGTAGGATACGTAGTCGCCGACCCAAGGGAGACCATAATTCTTTATCTCGTCTGGCAATAAGTTCAAGCTGCTTCCACCATCGCTGTATCTCAGGGTTAACTTTATGATATAGGATGTACGAACGTTTGGACTCGTACGGAGACATTCCAGTAGTTTCTGCAAGCCTCGGCCATTGCATTGTATAGTTAAGACCGTGACGGCAACGCTTGGCCTTGTACCGGACTGTAAAAGCGCCAAATTCGTCATGGTCTTCTTTCGGCACGAGGTCATAGGGAATTCCGTACATCGTCGAAGCCAATGATCTATGAGCGTCGTAATCACCACCAAGTCGGGCACGTTCAAAGTCCTCCTTCCAATGTTCAATGTCAGCAAGATATGCAACAACACGGGCTTCTGCTTGAGACAAGTCAAAGTAGAACATGTGAGTTGTAGCTACAGGACCTGTATCTGCTATATAGAATTCGTATGCCGCTTTTGGTTGGTTTTGTATATTTTGACTAGTTCCCCAAAGGTTTCCCGATGAAGATAGACGCCCCGGTGCAGCTGCAACTCCTTGTTGTTTGAATGTATATCGTGTACGCTGATCAGGATCGACCCTACCCTCTGCATACGTAGAAAAGAACTTGGCGGCTTTCTGGTACTTATTATACTCAAGGACCAGTTGTTGAGCGGCCATGGAAGTGCGAGAGTCGTTAAGTATCTTTGTTCTTGTTCCAGCATCGAATGAACCATCCGTTGATTTTAGATTGAGCTTAGTAAGGAACAGCTCTTTCATTTGTGGGCCAGAGTTGAGATTGGGGCGGTAAGTTTCAGGAAGCCGCAGTTCTTCTTGGGCAAGACGGTATATGTTCTCAGTGATCTGATCCAGACCATCGATAAACTGCCCTTCGTCATCAATAAACCCATGTTTCAGTTTATAAGCAACACGCTCCTTGGCTACAGGGTCTGTAAGTAGACCGTCTACTGTGGCTTGGACTAGGTACTTATCGAGATGCATGACATGGTCAAAGAAGAATTTATTGAGTTTTTGTTCCTGTAGTTCTCGCATTAGTCTTTCGTGGCAGGCGTATGTGATTGCCACGTCTTTACAATTATACCTCCAGAAGTCATCGATATCCCCTCCTTCTTTCCACATCGCAAGTTCATCTTTGTAGTATGGATGGGTTGTGTACTGAGAAGTAAGGAAGCCGAGACCGTGGGGAAGGGTAGGATAGAGTGTGTGATGTGCGAGCATTGTATCAAACCAAATATCGCATGATAGAAGGTCTTTATAGCCAACCCAATGTGCATCGAAATTTCCATTCTGTGCGATTATCTTCTTCTTGTCGAACATTTCCTGCAAGTGATACAGGATATGTAGCTCCTCGTGTGGAGAGTAGAAGTTGTCAAATCTGGTACGGAGATTGATACACATTGCTTCATGTGCAGTATTACCAATTCCGTGACAAGCGGTTTCACGAGCAATGGTTTCAATGTCGTAGCTGACAGGACGATCTTCACCAATGAGCATGTCGATATACTCATTGGCCTCTTTGAATGACGGATTAATGATCGTGGTTATCTCGTGCTGTTTATAATCTCCTTTAACCACTGTACCAAATCTTGCCATATCAAGCCTAAAGATGATTTCATCCTTGGGCTCTCTGAGTACGGCTGCGGGGTTAAGACTAATAAGGGTCGTGCGACCTTTGTAATCATAAACCGACCCTCGATATTTAGAAACTCCTGTCCAGCCAAACAAGGCAGCAAGACCTGCATTTCCGAGGCATAGTATGTATTTAAGATTGGGAAGTTGTTCCAACTCCCATTGTACCATATGCTGCCACTTAGCCCATTCGTCTGCATTAACAGGGTGCTTGGTATTCTTAGCCAAGGATATTTGGCGTTTGCAAACGTTCGTGACATAAAAATCGGTTCTGAGGAGTCTCGAAGGACGGAGACCATCCCAAAGCATTCGACCTGAACTACCGACAAAAGCCCTTCCTTCGTTGAGTTCAGTTTGGCCGGGGCCTTCGCCAATAATAGCATATTCAGCATTAAAGTTTCCGTCTCCACCGACTTGGACATGGAGTCCAAGGTCTCGGGCTCGGGCTTTGTACTCATCTTGAAGCTCCTTAAGATTGTGCATTATCAATTCCCTTAAACGAGTCAATATTGCGAACGGCAAAAGTACGTGTATCATCCTTGTCGAGATCGAATGCATGAATAAGCCATTGGACATCGGGATAGTATTCAGTTGCTCCATAGAAGAATACAGGATTTACTACGTTCCTTTGAGCAACCTCACCACGATGATTTGTATACCAAAACTGCAAAGTTGGAGAATGTGTAGAACCAGCAGTATCTTTACCGAGAGTTTTCAGGGCAGCCTCTACGCGGTTAAGTGAATTAGTCTTACGAAGGATCACACGAACATGAACTCGTACAGTGTGTTCAGAAATGCCAAGCAAATGAGCAATACGCTTGTTCGGCGAACCCTGCTGTACATGATACAGGACCTGTAGCTCACGTTCGCTTAGGGTACTGTTGGATGATTTTCGTGATATTTCAAAACTGTCCATAGCTGATCTTCTCCCTTGTTGACTGTATGTGGTGGCTGAGCACAACCATGCAAGAATATAGATGCAAGTATTGCCAATGTGATTACCACGATTGCCCAAATGGCAACTATACGTATTTCACTAGACATGTGTTTTCTCCAAAGTAAGTTGATAACCAATGGTCTCAGCTATCTTCTTTAGCGTAGCATAGTTTGGTAAATGCTCACGATAGCGAATACGTTCCAAAGTTTGGTTATCGATCTTGGCCACTCGACATATCGAACGAAAGGATAGCTTACGATCATCGATAATGTCGAATAGCTGTTTGATAAGAGGATCGGGATGAGTGCAAGGAACATGGGGATAGTTGGTACGAGATAGACGTGTTTTCATCTACAACTCCTAAGCTTGTAGTTACAGACTCTGTAGCTCATTTGCTCATTGCGGCGTGAAGACCTCCGGGTCCAAACAAACAGGTAACGTTATCTTTAGCTCGTGTAACTGCCGTGTAGAAGTTAGCTCTATTAAGCACATAGGAACGGTTGAGAAGTAACAGTACAGTTTTAAACTCTGAACCTTGTGCCTTGTGTGTGGTAATTGCGTAAGCGAGATCAAGGTTTTTACGCGGATCATAAGAGAAGATATTTCTTCCTCGTTTAGCATCAAACTGCTCCAAAAGTGGCGGAATAAGCCTATCCTTACCACTAAAATTGATAACCATTTCACCAGAGTCGGTATCAAAGTCCACGACCCAACCAATCTCACCATTCATTAAACGTAGCTGGTAGTCATTCTTGGTCCAGATGACTTTATCACCAATACGGTAAACGAATTCCTCAACCTCATCATACTGATTTTTATACTTGAGACGCAGAGATTTACCAGAGGGATTGAGTTTGTTTTGAACCCAACGATTAACAGCAAAGGTTCCGTATTTACCTTTTTTCGTAGGAATGATAATTTGCGAATTCATACCACGAAACGTGTCATCGATAAACTTATCCGCAGCAGGGAGAAGGTTGCCAGTACCAGGATTTATCATTTGAAACTGGCCGTTAGCCTGTGGGGTACGTCCACGTATAATAGAGCGAGCAGCACTAACAACGCCGTCATCACTACGATAGTTGTGGGTAAGGATGGCAGAAGGCCATTTTTCGAGAAGAGCCAAAAATGGAGATACACCAGTAACAGGCGGCAATTGGTTAGCATCTCCAAAGAACCTCACACAAGCGGAAGCTTTCATTGCATCAATGATCATCCTATATAGATCATCAGCAACCATGGATGACTCATCAACAAGGATGTTGTCATACGGCATCTTATTAAACTTATCGTACGCGGGGAGAGAAGGGTCGTCATCTTCATCGGGCATGCCGATTTTCAACATACGATGAATGGTCATGGCACGTACACCAGTAGCTTCCTGAATACGTTTAGCTGCACGACCAGTCGGAGCACAAAGACACGTATCGCCTTCGAGGTTACGTTCTACTTCTTTAAGAATAGTAGTCTTACCAGTTCCGGCCTCACCGGTTACACCTACGAGTTTCTTACTACGGTCACTGGCGAGATCGATCGCAGCTTCCTGCTCTTCGCTAAATTGCATTGGGAAATCTTTCGATTGGGTTGCAGGAGGAGAAGTAGGAGGCACGAATGCCTCCTACAGACTCTGTAGTTAGTCGAGAGCTTTAGTCGAGGGCTTCGAGACCCTTGACGTCGTTACGATCTTCACCATTATATTCCGAACGGCCGAGAAGAACCTTGGTCTTCTTGCCTTCCCATTCGCCGGGGTTGATGATCGAAGTCTTGAGAGTCAGGCCGATTGCACGGTAGAACTTCTTAACCGCGGTAATAGAACGACGGTTAGCAGCAGTAGGAACCTGCAGGCGTGCATAGATAAGGTTCATACCTTCTGGTGCATTTTCGATTGCGTAGTCAGCAGGGAAGTCGTCGGGGTGGATATTGAGCACCATATAGTAGTACTCATTTCCCTTATCCGAGATACGCTTTTCAGCAGAACGAACTTCTGCAGGATATTCACCAGCGGGAAGGGGTTCGAAATCGTCGAACTCTTCAAGGTCCATATCCAGTTCAAGAATGTTTTCGTTGTTGCTCACGTTACGTTCCTTTGTTGCAGTTTCGTTGTTGGTAGTTTTAGCAGCGGCCTTAGCCATAGTGGTTATCCTTAATTAAGGTTCAGTTTGAATTAATCTTCCACCTTCGAAGGAGTATCTTCTGGAAGACTAATCCGGCTCGGTCGGAATATAGCACGATTCAGTGCCATATATCCCTCTTGAAAATGAGTACGAGCAATCGACAACCACCGGCCATCGTAGTCTCCCGTATCATTTAGAAGATCAATGAGACGAAGAAGTCGTTCTTCGTTCTCTTTGTTCAAATTGTCCTGTGCTACAGCCTCTGTAGACTGATCGCCATAACCCTTCACAGGCAGTCCTTTGTGTAATGTTATCACTTCGGAACCTCTAATTTTGCACGTCCACTGGCTACCCATGTGTTATACCAAGTAGTGATGGAGTGCGGTTGATCCGTACCAAGCTCAGGATTGAACTTGAGACGGAATTCGATATCACCAGTGACGTCGAATAATCTCGACCCCATTGGCGATCGCCCACGGCAAGGTGAGATTGCTATCTTCCACTTGCCGTCGTGTTGTGACATGTACCATATCTCACTAACGTTAAGTCCTACGCCATTAATGGCCTTACCACTCAAAGTCATGGTACTGCCGAGGAAGTCACCCTTAGCGTTGGTCTTAGGCTCGTCTTCGTGAGAAGTGAACCAGCAATGCATCCCTACAGACCCTGTAGCACGTAGGACTTTGTTCACAATATCTACAGTACGAGCAGTACGAGAGCCGTATGCGGATAGTCCCGGAGCATCGATAGTGGGTTTAAACTTTTCACCGTTCTTCGACGACTCACCGACGTTTGTTCGGATAGCTTCATTAAGACATATCTGCCCAAGTGTGGAGAGACTATCGACAATACAACTATCAAACTGTTGTTCGTTACGACGAAGAAGGGTTGGAAGTTTATCTGTGAGATACCGAATGATCAAATCATCCGGTTGCTCGTAGAGGCGGAGAATATGAATATCCGGTGAGTCAGGTAGAGACATGTCACCGTCGGGGTCGAGCATCACGAACAGCTTCTTACCGGGCAGAGAAGTGAGGAAGGTAGTTTTACCACACTTTGCTATGCCCCATATAACTCCTGCTGTTCGTGACTTTCTCTCGCTCGATTGCTCGATTTCGAGTTCGCCAGAGGCCATAAAGAATGTTCCCTATTTCTTTGTATCGTCGGACTGAGACTCTTGCTCAGCACTGGCGATATCAACGGGCTGTTCTTTAACAAACAATGGTTTGGGTGTATCTTCCGCCTTAGCTTCAGCCTTCTGTTCCTTAGCTGTAAGAGCAGGTTCAACCTTCTCCTCAACTACAGGTTCTGTAGCCTTCTTCTCAGCTTCGGCAACTTGATCAACTTGAGGATGTTCAGATACATCCTTAATATTGATCTCATAAGTCTTTTCACCATCGACGAAACGGCCCTGTTGTTCGAACGGGGATACTAGTTCAAGTAGTTGAGACAGTGTCCCAGTAAAGAAGTATTTCATGTTATTCTCCTAACTAACTTGTTTGAACGAGAGCATCTCTACACTCGCTGTAGTAGATAGTTTGTGCCATTGTGGCATTTCTATTCGAGCTAACTTAAACGCGAGGTTAACAAAATCACGCATTTCGTCTCTGGTGACACGAACGTCTACATCCAGTTCAACTCCTACGTGTACTCGCTTGCGTGTCTTCTGTGCCATCGTCAGCAGTACCCATAGCTTTCCTATCAGCAACGGCTCTATGTGACTCATCACCCCACATGGGATGTGTGAGAGGAAGGATGTGCCATCTGTCCTTCCCTAAGTCGATGATAAGCGAACCTACATCGGCTATTTTATAACCATCAACACAACGAATGGTTAATGACTTACGTTTATTCCAACCAGTCCATACTTCGCCAATGTCAATAGGCTGAGATATGTGCACTATCTTGTCCTGAAACCAATTTGGCATGTCAGCTACAGAGCCTGTAAAGACAAAACAACGTTGGCATTCTAGGTATTGTTCAGGCTGGTTGTCTGGCTGAATGGTTATTTTCATGTCACAGCCTTTCCATTTAAAATAGCCTCCTCAGACGGAGATAGAGGTGTCTCTTCCATTGACTCGTACATTGCTAGTTGGTCATCAGGCGAAGCAGAACATAGGTCAATAAAACCGCAAGGACGAGAATACCGATTACACGAATGGGTGAATTGTGGAGCGTCGAGAGGGTTACGTTCAAACTCAAGAGTAAGACGATGAATATAACGAATAAAGTTATACCAATTACGAATAGCATCATTATCTCTATACACCTCGAATGAGAGCATGTCTTCCATAGAACGGGTTTGCTTCAACTTTACTCCGATGATCTTGGTTTTCTCAATGTCAGTTCGGCCCGTAAGCAAACGCGCAGCCACCGTATATCCGGTAGGTTGGAACTTGACTTGGAAGCTATCACGCCATGCCTCATCAAGACGAGAAGCGGTCTTGTTTTCCTCAAGCCGTATTCCTTCTGTACGCTCTGAGAGGCCATCCACTGTTCCAATGTATCTGATCTCATCATCGATCACCATGTCGAATGCAAGCTCTATGCCTACAAGTGCTGTAGGGTCATTTACATCCCTGACCCATATAGGATTTCGATCGGCAATCGCGAGCATAGTGTCGCAATAGCGGATTGTGGTATTTTCCATGTTGGACATGGTACGGATGGAGTCGGAAGGGTCGTCGTAGAATGAACCAGAGTTCAGGATTTCAAAACAAAACGCGAGCAACTCATCACGCGGATCGGTTCGTGGCTTAAAGGATCGTTCAAACCGACCTTCCCCTTCATTCAAATCTGCGTTGAACAATCGACGGCCGTGAAATTTGAAGTGGTCCTCAAGTCCTTGGATGCGGTACAACTGCCACAATCTAAAGGCTGCAAACACTTCATGCATGGCTGACCCGGCGTCCAATGCCATTGCTCGATAATTAGATTTGAAGTATTTCCGTTGCTTATAACGTATAAGTCCCCATTTTGGACAAGTAGAAATGGCTTCGGCGATGCTGTGCGAGTAGTACGGGAGGTGGGAGTCATTGGGAGTAGCTAGTCGAAATTTCATCGGTAGCCCCTTATTTGTAATGAGCCAAAACAGAATGTGAAAGCTGCGTAAGGAATGCCTTCATAATCTTGTTTGTCCTCGGTGTAGTATGGATATAACTTGTACCAATCAGGCCAATAAAACTGCCACTGCATCAACCATCCTCCCCCATGTCTTGTGATTTGATAATGTCATTGTGTTGATCCGAGTTGGTATGGTTATAATCTTTGATCTGTTTAAGGATCATTTGATCAGCAACAGCGGATAGTGCAATGACGTCTTTCAACTTCTCAATGATTGCCATTTGATCGTTGATCGCACGTTGAAGCATTCGCTGTTCCTCACACATGGTTGCAAGGATGTTGATACAACGTTGGGGCAAGTGACCACGAAATTCACGTTCGATCTCGGCTATGAAGGTGGAGAGAATATTTATGCTCATGATTTCTGTCCCTGAAACGGATCAATATTATCAACACGAGGATCAACAGGAACGAATTCGTTATCCGCTTCTCGCTTCATATCCTCAGCCATTTCAGCTTGGTTGATGAGATAGGCTTCTGCTACAGGCTCTGTAGTAGGTCGTGTAGCTTTAATTGCAGGGATGAAGTGGGAACTAGTCATAGGAATGGTACGTTTAAATCGATCGTCAAACTCAGTCATACCTCGTTCCTCATAAGCAATAAGGAACATCAAACAGCAAGCAGCATGACCAAGGTGGGTTATACCAGTTTCAGGATCGAGTGTTTCTCCTTTCCACCATGCCCACATATGCCGCATCATTGCACTAAAACACCGTGAGTACACAATTCCTTTTGCCCAGTTATATGGTGCGTACTTCTTTGCACCAAATGTTAATACAGCTGCTGTAGTTGTAATAAATTCCGGGGCAATAAGATGAATTTCGACCTTTTTGGTATCATCTTTATGGCCTTGTTGAAGCGAGTTATCGTACATTATCGAGATACTCCTGTGTCATCTTGAGATAATATGAAGGATCAATGGTGTCCACTACATATTTAAGGGTGCCGTTGTACTTCTGTTCAGTACTAATTCCCACGATCTGGACCAACTGCAACTCATCACGATAGAGAGCAGTCTCAATACCACGATCAGTTGTATGTGGTACACGACTGATTACAGCATGTGAGCACTGTTGAAGTTCAGAGAGAACACCAAATGCAAGATACTCGTAGACACGTTTTGTATCTTTGTACTGGCAATTAAGGATGTAGTTTTTAGGTTCCATGTCTACAGACTGTGTAGTCATTTGCGTTCTTCCTTTTTGCAAACTTGAATAGTGATCATTAACAACTCAGCAAGGTTACGTTTCTCAATAAGTTGATAGGCTTGGTATACGTAGATCGGAGCAGGGTCGTTATCGGGAGAGGATAGTTCACGAGGTCCAAGCATGGCGAGTACTTTGGCCAACTGGCGGATTTCCGGACGACGAGCAAGGTCACGAGTTACGGCTCGAATGTTGAAATCGATTATGTTGTCATCATTACTCATTAGTTTTAGCCCCGCCGAAGGCACGATCTTCAGCTTCTTTACGATGCATTTCAGCAACCTCACGAGCGGCCTCTAATCGTTTCATATGTTCCACTACAAAGTCTGTAGCAGACATGCCGTTCTCACGTAACATCGCGAGGATCGTCCGGTAGATCGTGGTCTTGCTGCTGGCCATTGGGAACTACTCCTTTGTTATGTTCAGAGATAATTGCATTTACTGTTGCTTGGTCGAGCAAGTCAACATAGACACGGAACTTATTGTTATCGGTAATGGACGACACACCTCGTTGATAGTCGAAGAACCATTTATTCATGACGTTACTGTCCGGTTTCAAGCACACTGGCTTGGTTATGAATTTGAATGAGTTTGTTCACGTCAGCTTCGAACTTCTCAATATCCTCACGAATTGAATATTCCTTCTTGGATAGTTTCGCAGCCAGTTTAGTCCACTGGTCTGAGAGCTTGTCGTGCTCTTTGTCGAGGCGAGAACGCTCGGCGGTTTTAAATTCCATAGCAGCAACGAGGCGTCGACCACGGATTTGATCGAGACGTTCAAGCAGTTCGTGGTGAGTTTTTTCTCGGATTTTAGGGTGGGTGTAGATGATACCTTCGGGGTCAAGGTCGGTAGCTACAGGTTCTGTATCAGTCATCATTTTCCTCAACTCTAATCGTAGTCCTACCAGTACCGGGAGATTTACTATTACCAGCGAGTTCAACCAGCTTGAAACGATCAATCTTATATTGATCACTCACGGATTTAATGAACAAGTTCAAGTCGAACTGCTGTGGTGCAGCAGAGATTGAACGAGTGAGTTTCTGTTTAGTAGTTCGGAGGAGTATGCCGCAGTAATCGGCAGGTTTTGAACTAAGGGCGATGGCTTTCTCTTTAGCCTTTTCGCGTTCCTTCTTTGCCCATGACTCAAGGGCAGTGTAGAAATCATAATCGTACAAAATAATGTCAGTATTATCAGTGAAATGAGGCTGTAGATCATTACGTATCTTCACTACAGATGATGTAAGTGTTTCGGTTTTCACGGAATTATCCTTTCTGATCGTAGTTGATCTTCATTACTCACATATAATAGCAGGGTCGGTACGTGATTAGCAAGGGTTAAATACGTGTCCTGTCGACAAAACTCATGTCAATTACAAACTTGCACCAACTATATAAGAATGTTCTCGCTCTCTTTCATCGTAGTTCTCTACAGGAGGTGTAGTTGTCGTACCTCCGACATACAAAGGTGTAGAAACACGATCAATATGCGTAACTTCATGATCTTGGATGGTTACACGGTCACATATTCCGTCGTTGCGGAGGTCGAAATAGGTTCCAGAGGACACGTCGTTGTTGAATATATACCATACTCGCCAATTGTTGTTCACGTATTCAGCAAATGGTTGTTGGTGGCGAAGGAGTCCAATACGCATTAGTATCCTTGCTCCTCTACAAACATTTCAATAAGCTTCTCACGAGCTTTAATATACTGTTGCGCTGTTCCTTCTGCTATGATTCGCGCAAACTCATCAAGCAATCCAATGAATATATCTTGTCGATTGTTCATTTCATCAACCATTTCGTCACTAGGCATAGCTCGTGATCCTTTCATGAATGAGCTACAGGTCGTGTAGATAGTCGAGCGTACGTTACTACCGTAAATAAATTTGAAAATTTCAAATTAAAATTAAAACCAAAAATTATAATTTATAATCTCTTCTTATGGCTGGGTTCCGGGCGTGGCGGATGGTCCCCTTGCTGTTTACGTTATCTATACCGATATCACACTTTTGGGGTATTTGTCAAATTTATCTTTTTCACTATAGGTTTTGTAGTCAACGCAGCTTTGTATGAATGTTTACTGTCAATGTGATTGTGTAATCCACGAGGATTAAGAAACCATTTGCCACAATGTGAGCATTGTTCACTATATCCTCCCATACCTACAACTCCTGTACAAATTCTCTGACCATACGAACACACGATGGCTCGTCAAATTGAGAATAACTTCCTGTTTTCTTTAGATATTCATTAGCACCTTTGTCATGTTGAGCACTTAAAGCATCAAGAAGGCCATACATTTTCTTAATATCTCGTAGGATACGATTGAATGACTTGGTTCGGATGGAATTGGGCTCGATCTGGTTCAGGGAGTGGGTCCAATTGGCGAATACTTTTAGTGCTTCCTCGTGAGTTTGAGGAGCAACTACAGGCTCTGTAACGTTAGTCATTAGCTGTGCCTCTAGTTGGTTCGGGTTGTGTGGGGGAAAGGGCGGCTTGAAGCCGATTACGAGTTCTTTCACACCAACCAGTCAGATCGCCCTTGGCTTTTTGATCCAAGATATTATCAGCAGTAATCATCGGAATAGTAAGCTTGATCGCCGCCCGCAGTGTTTCGATAACCTGCTGATTGGCTTCGTCGTAACCGCAGGTGCATGTGTATTCCCTGCCTTGGCATCCGCGAGCGTGGTCTGACATGGCGGGCTGCTGCTGATTGGCTTCGAGAGCGGGAGATGGAACGATGGCGCGGGCTTGGAGAAGAATGGCTGTAATGATCTGGTCAGCCGCCACCAAAGGATCTGCTGGCGCATTGCTTCCTCCAATGATCTCGGCGATACGATTCCTGTCCAAAGAAAACAGAAGGTCTTTGGCCGTTAATTCGTCAGATGAAGCGACAACCAAAGAGTTCTCTGCTCTCTCTGCTCTCAGCACTTCAGCTTCCGTGGCGATAGATGCGGAAAAATCTGCCATGCCTTGCTTTGTTAAAGGCCACGAGCGCGGCTTCACCGTCGCCTTCACGGCTTCGAGAGCGTCTACATGGTCTTTATATGTTACAAGTCTCCCATCCGCCACAGGCGCGATGGTGTAGCCATTACAACCATCACGAAAATCAAGACGTATATCAACGCGTTGTATTTTAGCTTCGGTCGGTCGTGAAGTTTTAGCTTCGGTCATGTTTAACCCTCAACGATGAGTTGTAATCGGCAGTATATTTATGTGCAATATAGATATACTCACGAGCAGAAGCATCATCTACAGGTTCTGTAGCAAATCGCTTTGCACTTTCGATTGCGACAAGTATTCCATATGTATTGGCGATATGGCTAACTGCGATTGGAAAACGAAACATCATATCCTCCTGAGGTTAGTAGTTTTATGTAAAAGATAAGTAGGGTTGGAGTGTCATAATCGTATATGGCAAAGTAATCGAACACATCATCGAGACCGTTCATGCGTAAGAATATACCGCAGCCTTCCTTGGCTTGGGCTTTACTGAAAGCGCCTATCATTACTCGCGACATTCGACGGGAATGACGGTGTTTGATATAACAGGCATAGAAGTGAGGTTGAGAAGGTTCGTGTCCATTCCAAGGGTCAAAGTTGTGATCATGAATTGACATTTGAGGATACCTTTTGTTTGCGCTTAACCACGATAAACGAGCCGCCTTTCAGCTTGGTGTGAACTTCTTGATTAGTGGCATTACACCATTTAGATAGCGCGGCTATTTGCTTGTCGAATTCAAGATCATAGATTGGCGCCGAAGGCACGATGTGGGTTGTAATATCCAGTTCTACTACAGGGTCTGTAACTGCGTTACTCATCGATTACATTCCCGTTCTCATCAATCGGGGTAATGGTTAAAGTAACCTGATATCGATTACCGATGCTACCATAGCGGGCGCGGTCACGGTCATGTTCAAATACGGAAGGGAATAGTTTACGAGAAGGTGTGTTGAGCATTTTCACAAATGCTATAGACATTGCTTCTGCTGTAAAGAAGCCAGGGCCTGAGGTGATTTGAGTAATTTTGTGCATAAGATGTATCCTACTTGGCGCTAGCTAGCGCGATGATTGATAGGCAACGCATGGTAACTACCATGTCATGACGATTGCGGGATAGTCTTACTACAGGGTCTGTAGTGGTCATGGTATATGTACCGGGGGGCAGGTCATGGGGAATATTGAGGATTTTGGTTATGATCTTACACATGGGTCGCTGTCCTTAGAGCGGGCTTGCTCGATAATGAGGATCAGATTACAGCCATCTCCTCATTACCATGCTAAGTCCAAATAGTTTCAGTTATAATCCTCCTTTGTTGTTATCATACACATAGTGTACCATATTAATAGGGGAGATATCAACAACTATATTCTAGCCAGATACAAAAATAGCCTGCTACAAGGTCTGTAGCAGGCTATTGAGGTATTAAGCAGCCTTAGCGGTGGATGGCTTTGCAGCCTTTGCCTTGGTTGCACCTGCGGCGATTACAGGAGCGATAACAGATGTAAGAGCCTTCAAGGTCTTAATCTGTTGTTCACTGAATACATTCTCCTGCGCGTTGACAGCACGGATTACTGTATTGCAGATTGAACCGAAGTCTTCATCGGACATTCCGATTTGGGCAACACCATTACGGTTTTCACCCTTGTCCTTGCGTTCCTCAGTCTTAGGTTCAACCTTGTGAGCCTTTTCAGCAAGCTTGATGAGTGAAGACATAGTAGGCGACATGGTAGCGCCTACAATTGGTCTACGCGAACCAAGTTGAATAGACTTGCTGTCGCCAGCTAGTTCCTTAGGAGCATTCTGGATAGTTGGCACCTGTTCGCCAGCTTCGTTTTCAGAGTAGAATAGATCAGCAGGTTTAAGACCCTGATCCTTCAACGCTGCAACAGCCTTGTAAGCTTCACTGAGTTTCATATTCAGGCGCTTACGATTGTTGAAGCGGCGAGTATATTCGGCCTTATCCTCGTCCTGTAGCTCCTTGGTATAGGAGTACATATTTTCGATATTCTTGTCTGTCCACTCATAGACGATTTCGTCGTCACTGGTGACAGTACGCTTAAGAGCGCCCATATGCATAAGCACACGAGTATTCAGGCGTTCCACTTCCTTTGCCTTGCCGAAAATGGCATAAGGATCAATGTCATCAAGACGATCGGAGAGGTCGAAAACAGCGCGTGTCATCTCAAAGGAGATAAAGGATTTGGCTTCCGTAGCAGTAGCGGCTAGCTTCTGGGCCTCTTCTTCCATACCGGCTTGAGCAACAAGGGCGGTCATGATGGAATTGCCGAAAGTCTGGATGGATTTCGGGTCGTAAGTGGTCAATGCGAGGGCATTGTCATTAGACATAGTTTTAGTTCCCTTCAAATAACATAGCACGGTATTGTGCTAATAGGCGGAGATCATGTTAGCCAGTTACTCCA
>Ga0193754_1000006_pt1 | contig 43086 bp, 68 predicted proteins | sample H1a1metaG_FD_143052 | JGI IMG/M metagenome (GOLD analysis project Ga0193754, IMG submission 143052) | Soil microbial communities from a riparian zone of the East river system, Colorado, United States - H1a1 | ecosystem: Environmental > Terrestrial > Soil > Riparian zone | place: USA: East River... | reverse complement strand
CAGACCGTGAGCGGCGTTTCTATGGTTAGAAACTCAATTTACGCCTGTGTGGACTGCGATTCCACCGGCACCGGTACCTATTCAACCGTTATCGGAACGCTTACCGGAACCCCCGCTACGTCTGTTCCGGCAGGTACGGAGGTTTCTAGTAATGGTAATATCTTCGCAACGGTAAATACCGTAGTTATTCCCGCATCCGGCGTAATTGATGTTTTATTTCAATCGGTCAGTACTGGGTCAATTGTATGCCCCGCGGCTACGTTGACCACGATAGAAACGCCGGTTGCGGGGCTGGCTTCTGTCACGAATGCTTTTGATACAACTAATGTTCAAACCGTAGTTATCGGTACGATTACGGGTACACCGACTACTGTTGTTCCTGCCGGCTCTCAAGCCTCAAGCGACGGGTTCGTTTTCGAGACGCTGGCATCAGTTACGATACCGGCGGGCGGCTCGATACAGACGACGTTTCAAAGTGTTTTAGCCGGTGCGATTTCATGCCCCGCTGGTTCTCTTAACACAATTGTTACACCCGTGGTCGGGTGGGATAGTGTCACAAACGCAAACGATGCAACCGGAACCGGAACAGTTTCGACCGTTGCCGAAGCTTTAGTTTCTAAAAAAAGCGCAGGCGCGGCATACAACAACGGCCCCGGAAATAACATTAGCGCACAGGTAATCGTACCCTACAGCAATCAGGTAATGACCGTTTTATTTGACACCCCCGCGGCGATCCCAGTTAATGTAATTGTGAATGTAAGTTTTGTAAACGCGGTGCAAAATGTGGTGCAGGTAGTCACTAATGCGATTCTTGATTATGTAAACGGTTTAGTGCCGGGGGTTGCGGGGCTTATAGTTGGCCAGAATGTTTCATCGTTTGAACTCGCGGGAGCAATCACAAGATTAAATCCGAATATTTACGTGCAGAGCGTATTGATCGCCACCGCTCCTACGGTACCGAGCAGCTCGGCTGAAATTCCAATTGCTGTTTATGAAATTGCAACGATAGAGGCGTTTAATATCACAGTGAATATATTATCATGAGAATTCAGGATTTTGATTTTTTTGCGATAGACGTTGAACAAGCGGTTTTGTGGCAATATCAAAACTCCACAAACTTGAGGCAACTAATCAATAACAAACAGAGTTGGTTATTCAATAATCAGCAATTGTTTTGGCTGTTGTGGTACGACACGGTATTTAATTTATGTACCGAAAATCCTACTGTGTTCGGCATGGTCGTCTGGTCGATTATTTTAAATATACCTGTTTACATACCGATAGGGGAAGAAGCCCCCGCTAAACCTATTTGGGGGTTTAACGCATTCGACCCTACGTACCCCGATTTAATAAACGACTATAAAAATTTTGGTACGACAATTATAGCTAACCCCGGGAGCGGTAACTTTTCGACTAAAGGTCAATTTTCGGCACTCACGGTGCAAGAACAACAATTTTTATTAAGATTGAGATATTTTCAATTGTGCAACTTGGGCGATGTGAACGACATAAATCAGTTTTTAAATCATTTGTGTAGTGACAATGTTATAAATTATACGGGCACGATTTATGTTGAAGATAATCTCGACATGACGATCAGTTATGTTTTTACAACCACGGATTTCCCCACGGCCCTGTTTACCGTTATTAATGATTTGGGCGTACTCCCGCGACCCGCTGGCGTTGCTATAGTTTAAGGAGTTTTTACAATGACCGTTGCTAATCCCTATTTTTTATATCCGTATTCCATTGATGCCGGGCCGTCTGATGTTGTTGCGATAGATAATACCGGGGGGACAACAGGCCCGCTAAGCTATCAATACGGGTTCACACCGAATTACGAAGAGGATTTGAGCACTATCCCTTCTTCCTTTCCCGTTCCGCGTCCGCAATTCAATCAACTCATGCTAGACATAACTAGCGCGATTCAGCAAATACAACTTGCAGGTGCTCCGCTTTGGGTTGCCCCCGCTTCTGGTTCTCCCCCAGTCGGAGGCCCCGTGAGTTACCCCCTATACGCGCGAGTAGCTTACACCGCAGGTGCTCCTTATGGGTTCCAGATTTGGGAGAGTCAAGTAGCGGGGAATACCTCAATACCGGGCGATGACGATAACTGGGTACCTGTGTCTGGTGCTCGAGGGATAGCTGCGGGTACTTATATTGATTCAGCGAGTCCTAACGGGTATATCGGGGCGTTGTTGTGTGACGGTACCGCATATTCGCGCTCTACTTACGCGCAATTGTTTACGGCCATAACTTTCACCGCATCTTGTACTACACATAGTAGTACCTCGGTTGATGTTCCTCCCAATGTCATCGCCTTAGTATCGGCTCTAATTGCTGGGAATTCTCAGGCGTGTTATGTCGAGGGCAGTAATATTTCAAACGGTACGTATATAACCGCTGTCGGGGCTACGACTATTACGTTAAGTGCGGCGGCATCGTCATCAGGAACATTTACGCTTCGATTCCTCCCTTACGGGCAGGGCAATGGCAGCTCTACATTTAACGTACCCGATTGTTTACGTACAGTAAATGTCGCTTCTGGCGGGTCGGGGAATACGGTACTCGGTAATAAATTGGGTAATCGCGGAGGTAGCGATACGTATACTATGGCCTTGACTGACATATTCAATCACACTCACAATTACGCGCTTCCGTCTCCGGGTACCGCTTTGGGAGGAAATTTAAGCGGTAGTACTCGAAACCTTACGCCGAACCTTACTACTACTCCCATTAATGGGCGAGCGCAAACAGGGGATACGAATTCAGATCAAACTGCGATGAATATTATACAGCAATCAACTGTCGTATTTCGTTACATTAAATATTAGCGGGAGGGGTCGGTCATGGCTGTTTTTGATAAAGAAATTATTGAGATAGAAGGCGGGTATGTTAATGACCCCGTAGACGCTGGGGGGGAAACGAAATATGGGATCTCGAAACGCTCATATCCGAAGGAAGATATCAAAAATCTCACCGTGGAAAGAGCCATCGAAATTTACACCCGGGATTTTTGGAACCCTCTTAACTTAAATCTGGTTCAGGATCAAACCACGGCGAACTTGGTGTTTAGATTTTCGGTACATTCCGGCCAAGAAACCGCGGTTAGATTGTTACAAGAGAGCATTAATACTTTTGTGCCTATTGTAGCAGGGATCAAGACGGACGGAATACTGGGGCCCATAACTCGGCAAGCAGTGAATAGTATCCGACCCCCTCGTTTACAGGATGCGTTTCGGGTCGGAACCTGCCGATATTACTTAAACATCGTATTAAAAAAACCTTCACAACAAAAATATTTTAAAGGCTGGATTAAACGTGCGCTTATGTGAAATACTAGGGATGCGGCTTCTCCATTAGTGCGTATTGAGCGACTCCGGTCGCTCTCTTATTTTTAGGCTATACTGAAACTGAGACTGGAGGTCATCATGTTTGAGGAACTTAGCTCTGGACTTTTACTTGACTTGATAAAAAGCTTGGCAATCCCCGGGAATACGGGGCTAGAGCTGTTAGGAATAGGTGTTTTAATATCGTTTTTGATCTGGAGGAGTCGTAGAAAATGAAAGACGTTTGTACCATCTTAATGTGGTTGCTGGTTATTTTAATGCAGATAACAATACTCACAAAAATAAATTATTTGGAAACGTATGTTTCTGATATCGAGCAACAATTTGGTACTACTATCGGCTTCAACTCAATAGAGGACGGAGATAGTAGTATAGACGAAACTTAGGGTTTATCGCAGGTGTCGCAAGCAGGTGGTAAACTCGGTTCGATTAGTATCCTCAAAGATTCTTTTACTCTTTCAAGCCCGCTTTTTTGAAATTCCGTTAGGGGGTCGTTTTCAAAAGCCCGTATTGCCATTCGTAGCATATTGATTACTTCTTCCATTTTTAATTACTCCATAAAATTTAGCTAACTGTAGCGATACGGTATCCCAGTCGGGATCGGAAAACCAATACTCTTTTGTGCTTGTTACCATTCGAATTTTAGGGGCGAAATGGTCATAGAAACACTGAACGCCGAACTCTATTTCAAACCCCAGTTTTTTAAAAGATTCTACTTGCGCTTTAACAATTCGGTATTGCGTTAAATTAGGCATTTTTATTTCTTCCCGCATTTATGTTTGTAGTACCCCCGCCATCGTCTACCGCAAGCGGGGCATTGATATAGTGAGTCTTTCATTATCGTAGTACTCCCTTATCTTAAAACGTAGGGTTTATCCCATTTGCCGATGTTTAAATTTATGTAGTAGTTAGGAACCGAACCATAATCATAATCGTAGGTTATTTCTTTTTGCTCGTGTGATGTTTGAATAATTTCCATTATTTTTAATAGAAACTCTTGTGCTCTTTGATTATCTTCAAAATGTTTTTCTATGTAGAACTCATTCAATTGTGCATGGTCGCCGACTTTAAAATCAATGTCGCTTTCCATTACAGACACAACAAGCGTGGAATAGTGTTGACCCGTTACCGATAGCTTAACTCCGGCAAACTCTTTCTTTAAACGTGTACGAATCATTTTAACTGTCTCGGTGGCTAGGTACGGCCTGATGTTTCCTCTCTTTCGTTATTTGATAAAGAGAGTATATTACTTGTTGACGGTAGTGTCAACAATTATTTATTACTATTTAATCTTTCTAAGACGTCTTTGTATGCGGATATCATGCCGTGACCCTTTATAACTTTTTCCTCATGGTCGGCTTTAAACTGAGCATACCGGGGGCTTTGCTGTATAAGCACGGGATAGGGTGGAGAAAAGTTTTCAATAAACCTTTCAGTAGCGGCTATACGTCGGGCTAGAAATTCATCTAGGGGCAATGTATCAAAGTCCTTGTTTTTATCTATTATCGATTTAATAACATCTTGCAAGGCTTTTTCGTTCTTGGCGGATAATGTCATTCTGCCTCCATAATACAATTAGATAAATGTAGAAACCCTAAGGCCTCTCCTATTATCTCGTTAGATTTTTTGCCCGTTTGCGCTTTTATGATCTGCAATAACTCTTCGTTTTCATCGGTTAAAGCGGTATTCCCTAGGGCTACATAACACGGGACTTTGATAATATGCTCTTTGCTGTTAGCGGGAATTGTGATTGTTAACGGTTCCATACAAATTTTCGGTAATTCTATGAATGTCGTTTCCGTCATTTTAAACGTTGCCATTACTTAACCTCTCCTGTTATCATATCTGCCGCAGACTTACCCAGCTTGGCCTTTATATCGGGCGTAACTTTTAAACAGTTAATCACACCTATTACACAGCTTGTTAACGCTGTTATTATATCCCCCGGGGTTTCGCCCCGTTTGATCGCGGAACTGGTAGCGGTTCTCACTTCGTTAAACACTTTTTTCATTCTGGTTTTATCCTCATTCGTTTAATCAATTTATAATCTTTAGAAAAAGCCTTAATCGTACCGTCTATATGGATTTTTAAATAGGAATTATCTGGGTAATACACTACCAAATTCAATAAATTGCCTTTGTTATCGTGGTACTCCTCTCTAAACTCTTGGTCACATATAGCGAGGTATATAGCCCCCGTTAAATCGGAGGGGAGTTCTTTGAATTCCAGCATTTTATCTCTTGCGATACTCAATTTAATTTCCTCGCCATGGGGTTAGGGTCATTTGTGACTTGGTCTACCACACACGACATTATTTCTTTCGCTATTGATATCTTTAGCTCCGGCGATCCGCTTACGCATTGGACCACACTTGCGAGGTGATTGCCTAAAACTGCGAGCACTTGAGTTACCGAAGCCCCCTTTGATATGTGATACGTTATGACCGCATAAATATCTTTATCCAGGTTCATTATTCTATCTCCCATTTATGCTCGGGATCGGGAACGAAACAAGTACTTTCGCTCTGGCATCCGAACAAATCATCACGCCAAAATTCATCGGTTCGTACCAGCCAACCCCCGAACACTTTCGCACGATGGGTTGTGAAATGGGGTGTTGATTCGTCTTTTACTTCTTCCCATTCAAACGTCATCTTTCAGCCCCTCCAAATGTTTAATCGTAGCGTCTATCGCTTCGTTTTTTGTTTTATAAGCTCGCGTTGGGTTGTATTGATCGATTACCGCTTCTTTTGCGTTAAACACCCCCATTTTCCCAATAAACGTAGATGTTTTAATTTGAAATTTTACCTCATAAACCGATTCATTCTCTTTTGCTGTTGTCATAAAATATCCTTATTATGTAATATATTCTTTTAATCCATCCGCGCGGCTAAGGTGCCTTAATTTTCTTAAAGCCGTTTGCTGTATTTGCTTAATACGATTACGAGATACATCGAAATATTTGGCTATTTCATCCATCGGAGTTTCGGAGTAACCGTTTATGCCGAAACGCATACCAATTATCTTTTCTTCCCGGGGGGTTAAAGTTTCCAGTACTTCAACAACTTTTTTTCCGAGGTCTCCTTCGTCTAAAATTTGTTCTAAGGATTTCTGGTTATTCATGTTCTCTAAAGTAAATTTCATTTCGGCTTCGTTTACTTGCAATATTCGCTTATTCGTTTCCAGTGCGGTCGTCATTTGTGTTTCAGTAAATAAATCTTCAGGCATACATTCTAAGGCGTCACAGAGCCTATAAACTACGGGTCTATACTCACTGTTAGACGAAAGGGGAGACAGCTTCAAATTAACTAATTCGCCTATCGTACTAACGTCTTTCGATAATGTAGGGTTTAGCCTACAGAATTCGCCTACAGTAGAGTACCCCCGTTTTTCTATAAGTTTTAAAATATTATTGTTTTTAACTTTTACTTCAATTCTGTATTCTGCAGACATTTTTATAACCCCTTAGCTTTTTCAATCTGTAGATTCAAAAACACGCTTAATTCGTTAAATTGAGTATTGTCCTTTTTAGCGGCCAAGTAGTTGTTATAGATACCGTCGCAAATGTCAGTCATTTTCGTACTGTTTATTTCTTTACTTACTTTTTGTAAGTATTTTTTAAAAGCAACTACTCCGTGTACGTTTTGTGAAACCGCTTGTTTTACTAATTCTAGTGTGTTCATTTGTGTATACTCCCTTTCGTTATTTGATAAAGGGATTATATACCTTGTTGACAGTAGGGTCAACAACTATTCGGGCGATTCGTTGGTTTCTATACGATTGAGGGCTTCATCGATTACGTGAGTTATCGGTGCGCCATCTGCGGCGTGTAGCGCGTCATTAATGCCCTGCAAATTTTCATTGATTCTTTCCAAAGCCGTTACGATTCTCTCAAAAATATTAGTTTCCACTTATTTCTCCATTAGTTGGTATTATTTTCCATAGCGTTTTGCCCTCCAGCCTCCGGACGCTTTAAGCGGCCAACCGGTAGCCCAGGCGGGCATAGTTGACATAATACGCTCGAATTCCTCGATACTACCGAATCCCTCCGGCACTTCGCTCACAATTTCATCGTGGACATGCAAGACGACCGGGTACCCCGCGCGTTCGAGATTAACGATAGCGTGCGCGAGAATATCTCTTGCAACAGCTTGCACCACGTTCTCGGTCAGTTTCCCACTATAAGTATCCATTCTCACCCACCCCGGCGCACCATATTTGGGGTTACTATTCCAACCCTCAAAACTGATAGAATACGTGCCGTTCCTGCGCTCACTCGGGCGCAGTTGCGGCTTATGATACGTTAGATTTCGACCGGAAAGTAATTTACAGTACAAGATATCGTCTCGGACTTGCCATTCAAAGCCCCTACAATCGAACACTTGACCGGGCGACATAATCGCTTGAACTGCGGCACCTTCCAAGCCGTAAAAATCTGGAAACCAGCCCCTTTTTTGACCGCCCCAAAACTCAACGATAGCGGGGGAAGCGTCACGCCATGCCAATATCGCTTTTTTAATTTCGTCTTCGGTGAAGAAAGCATCCGCGCCAAACGCTTTCCACGCGCCAATCCAACCGCCGTACCCGCTCGCAAGCTCCGCGACTTTGCCGACTGTCTTACGTGTCGGGTGGTGTTGCCCTGTCTCTTGTTTGTGTTTGATATATTCATCAAACGGTATGCCCGTTATTTTACTCGCGGACATTTCATAAATTTTGCCATGCGTTCTGAATACTTCCATTCGCCATTCTTCGCCCGCCAGAGCCGCAATCACAACGGCTTCAATGGCGGAATAATCGCTACAAATAAAATCTTTACCCGGGTCGGGTATAAACATCCCCCTGAGACACCCGGACACGGTAGCGATGGCGTTACCGTGATAATACTCTACGCATGTCAAGTTCCCGGTTGATATCGTCTGTATCGCTTGGTCTACCGCTTTTGCATTCCATTCTACCGGCTCCAAAGGTACAGATTCACAGCCGCAAGAACTACAATAATGTAAGGATTGAGAATAAAAGCCGCAAGAATTACATAAAGATACGGCAGGCCCTGAATTTGGAAAGTTTTGCGGCTGAACGCCAGCTCCAGCAGCACGGCCAGTGCGAGCAGAATGATAAATAAACAAATCATGTAAACGCCCCGATTCGGTCACCATGTTAAGCATGGCATATAATTTTTTAACGGCGGCACTGGATAGTAGCTCGCGTATTTCGAGAACCTCGCGCACTTGGGGGGTGAGATAGTCGACTTTGAGTAATTCGGTAACTTTGTCTGCATCGAGTACGGGAACATTCACGCCTTGGGATTCTAACCAAACCCTTATTTTTGCCAGCTCTGAGGCTCGGGTAACCGTATTATTAGTAAGCTGTTGTAAACGGGCGTTGTATTTGCAGTGTGCCTGTTCAACCACGGCGATGGCCGCTTTAATCGCGGGTACATCGACCCTAATACCCCGGGCATTGATAGCAAGGTCACATTGCCAAAACTCAAGCTCAGAGGGTATCAAGTCGGGTATTAAACGGGATAGCTCTAACTCGGCCTCAATGTCTCGGATGTTATAACGGTATAAATTTTTTGCGTCTTCGGGGTCATCTTTTGGATAAATTCGGCGGTTAGGGTTTCCCTTGGTTGGGTTGCGCGGCATTGAAAATTTAGTAAGCAATCGCCAACCGTCTTTGTCTTTTTTGTTGGCAATGTTTAATACTGTTCCGCAAGAGTCGAGAGACTTAGGCAAAGCGTGAGCCACGGCTTTTGCGGCTGCGTCTCTCCATTGCCATTCTTGAGGAATTGGCCAACCGTATTTCTTAACGCAAACATTAAGCCATATCCATCGTTCAAATTTCACGTTCCAAGCTTCGATAAGCCCGCCACGTTGGACATAGTGGAATAACTCAATCGGAGGAGGCATACCGGGAATCCATAGCCATTTCATACCATCGCCCAAATCATATGCGCAACTCAAAACCTCGGTGCTTGGATGCTCGGAGTAAACGGCCGCGCCGATGGTCGGCAAGCCTTTTTTAGTAGCGTTTGGGGGTGCTTTATATTTCTGGGTTTTTTCGTCCCAAATAAAGCCCGCTTCGCTGTATGTCTCGAAGTCTAGTTCCATTTAAAAATCACACCTTTTCAGAGCGTCAACGCTGACCCAGATCTTCCGTTTTGCATCGAGGGGCTTAATACAATACAAACCCCACTTAATTTCCAAAACTTCGTACTTTGCGTTTTTATAAATAACACAATCCCCTACGCGCATTTTTCATCCTTAAAAGTATTTGGGTTCGTTTTGCAGGCAGACTAAACCGTTACGCCTCCACATGTCCACTACGGTTTGTCGGTCATCTATTGCAAGCATAGGCTGATAAAACTTGCGGATTTCTATCAGTATTTCTTCTTTAATTTCATGGTCCGGACGATAATCGCCTTCTTTCCGCATGTAAAGTTCATCGTAGGGGATATCGTGTTTTTTTAACCAAAATTTCGTTAACTCCCGATATTTTTCTGAACGTCCGGTCACTATTAAAATAGCGTGAAGCTTATCAAGTGCTTGTACGATTTCTACTACCGGTTCAATCGGCAAATCCAAGTGACACTCTAAAAAGAAGGAATCCCAGTCTTTCGGATCGGCCTCAAGCACGCTTTGTCTGTGCGTGTTGTCTGCTATTGTACCGTCAATATCTACGATTACGCTCATACTTATTCGCCTCTTAAAAACTTTAGGGTCCAGGAATACAACTGATACCTTAGTCCCGTCAAGCATAGTCCTTTCAGTCATTATAAACCTCAATTTCGGCGGCTGTGATACTGCCGCCGAGTTAAATTATTTAACGAATCATCATGCCTTGTTGTACCAGTAAATCATCAGTCCAACCTACCGCGATCAACTGCTCATAACTCGCACCGTTAGCTTTATCCGTCAATATCGGGCCTGTCGCAGGGGCGGGCGGAGTTAGTATCTGAGGATATGCCGGGGGTGCTACGGGCGCAGGAGCGGGGGCGATAGGTGCAGGTGCCACAACCGGAGCCGTCGCAGCCGGTACAACAGGTGCAACGGGGGGAGCGAACGAAGCGATGGGCGTTGAACTCGCTCCCGCAGGCAAAGGAGAAGCGCCAAAACCCACGGACTTCGGGTCTGCACCTGCGATAATTCGTGTACCGTACCCGGCTCGTGCGATCATTGAATGATTGAGATAAACGCCCGGTTGTTGAGTAGATTTATTGTCTTCAACGTATCCGTAGACCTGTATATAATCCCCGAGTTGGATTGCGTTAGGTTCTGTTAAAGGTAACGTACCGTTTTCATTATACAGGGAAGGTGCGAACGAACCGGAAAACTTTAGAATCCAATTACCGGCGAATCCTTCGTTATCGCAAGGTTTATTCCCTTGTGTGTTCGGAATGTTGGAATCCCCGTCGATAATCTTCCACGCAAAGTGCGGGCTATTGGCTTGACCTTGAGGAAAACCGGCGTGTCCTACGTCATATATTTTTTTACCCCATTCGGTTTGATTCCAGTGTTGTTCAGTTCCTTTAGGTACCGCAACGCTAAACCAAAAATTAACACGGGGTTGACCGGCATTCGGCCCAGTTTTATAAACCAGAGGACGATTTTCTGCGTCCGTGGTCGCACCGGAGTATAGGCTACCTTGAACTAGTCGGCCTACTGGAGTTAATAAATCTGTTTTTGTACTCATTTGTTTTCCTTACATGATTAATAAACTTACATGACTGTATATTACCGACTCTTTGACCGCTAACAATTCTACAAAAGCTGCGTAAATCTGGTCGCAAATATTAAGAGTGGCGCAATTAAAATCGTATACCCCGCTATTTAGATTTAAAATTATCTTTTTATTCGTATTCTCTTTAATAACAGCTACAATGCCCTCGGTATTTAATATAAATTCTACACATTCGACCAAGTTGTTTTGTATTTTAGCTTTTATAAACATATTATACACCCCTATTGACGCTACTGTCAACAACTTTTATTAACAGACTTTTCCACAGCTTCTGTGGATAACTTCTTGATGTAATCGTTCAAGTACCATATAGCTTTCTTAATATCTTCTGTGCCGTTTTTATGCTCACTGCGCCAAATATATTTAAGCGCATTCCCGAGATTAAAACCCATATGTCGGGTTATATCGATACATTCTATTTTTCGTCCACATTCACAATGCGCGGCACTGGAGTTGTAGTGCTTCGGGTGGTTTACTAAATCACTCATTAATTAGTTTCTCCTTTGTAAGTTTATTTCACACGGGCTCGCGGCACATTTTACAAAAAGGGCGAGCGTTCGATTCCTCGAAAAACATTCCGTAAGTATGCTCACAGTAGTTGTCGATCATGGACTCAACTTTATTTCTTAAGGCTGCATGTGATGGTGATTCTTTTGGCATCTTATATCTTGCAGCATAGGTGCACATATCAAGTTGAATTATCTGCAATTCTTCTTTCGTGAATTCATTCATGCCCACAGTGCCCCCTGCCGATTATTTGATTGCAATTTAAACACTCCAGAACACCGCATTCCGCGCACTCTCCGACATCTACATGCTCGCAATATTCTTTCAATAATTTTTTTATTTTATTATGTAATTCAAAGCTCACGGTCTCACAATAATCCACGGATAACATTTCCCGCAACTCTTCCCGGGTGAAGTGGTTCATCGATACATCTCCCCGCAAACATCGCATTTTTTGGGTGGGTTTGTTCGGGGGTAAGGGCCGCGGATAATCTCTTTATGTCTGCATTTATTCAAAACGGAATAATTGTCGATCATTGCCTTTAATTTGTTTGTTATACTCCGATACTGATAATCATCGTAGTCATCCTGTTTATGTTGTTCAAAAAAACATAATATATTTCGCAATTCTTTTTCAGTAAATTCACTCATAGTTTAGGCACCTCATTTTCAGTTATTTTTATAATCTCTGGCTCTTCAGGTATTTTGAAAATTACTTTCCGATAAATGGGATTAATAACGCCCTTGTCTTCTTTTTTCTTTTTAAAAAATTTACACATTTTTCAGCTCCAAGGAGTTATGAAAGTCTTTAAAATCTTCCGCTATCTGCTTTCTTTTGTCTTCAACCCAATTCTTACCTTCCACAACTTGTGCCGGGTTATGACATCCGGGGTCTTGAATCCTCACGATATCCTGTTGTATATACGGCATTATCTTTTTTACGCTCTCCTCGGTTATTTCATGTCTCGGGTAAATCAGTTTTAAATGTCTTAAAGCCAATCGTGGGTCACATGTTGCAAACATAAATACGCTCATTTAATAAACTCCTATGACAACACGTTTAACGCCGTAGTCGTTAGTTACAAAGCCCTTCGGTTTGTGATCAAAATTGAATCCGAATAACCTTCCTGTTTTCCATATCGTTACAAACGGTAGATTATTTAATTCTTTTATTTTGAGTGCACGATCTATCACCTCATGTAAGTCCGTATTCATTTTGTGTCTCCAAAACCGGTCATATTCCAATTTAAGTGATCAAAATCCTTTCCCAAATCTTTCCTGCATTCTTCGACCGAATGATAGCCTTCAGGTTCTGACCCGCTGTCATCAGTAAGCCACAGGGGATAAGCATCAAAGTTCGTGTGCTTGCATGGGTCTTCGTCATCCCACTCGGCTTGATACGCTTTCATTTCTTCTGATGTTTCTAAAAAAATACCGTGTCCCAAGTTAATCATTTTCTTTGTCCTCTCTTGTAGTTGATAAAGAGAGTATACCTATTGTTGACACTACCGTCAACAACTATCTGGCTCTTCCTCCTCTATCTCTCCGGTACCGAGACAGAGGTAGCAATCGGGGTCACTACAACCCCACCAGCCGGGGGTTACCCCGGTACCCTTGCAGTCTGGGCATTCGGTCATTTCGACAACCAGTCTAGAGTTGCGGTAACCAGCGCATTTAAAAGAGACCCTGTAGGAAGGCCCAGCCAAATCCCTTGCCACCGGTACTGTTTTAGTAGTTTCTTAAGTTCCGTTACAGATATTATGTAAGATTCTTCTTTCATTTTCTAAATACCTTCTGTGCGCTGTTATCCTCAACCAGTTTTAATTTCCCCGGTATCTTTTGTGAGTATGTCGCGGAAATATCATCAGGCAATCCAAGTTTTCGGGCCTGTACCGGGGTGATTACGTCTTGGGGTTTCGATAAGTTTAAATCCATCATTTCCCCGAGCATGATTACCTCTTGAACTGGGCGCGTCCAATGTTCCCGACCTTGCCCCGCTTCCAATTTAAACCCGGGAACGGATTCGCCGCGGGTAATCATAGACCGCGCCTGCTCCTCCAGCCCCGTCATACGCGCTTCGATCATGGTTGCGGCGTGACGTAATTGTTTTAACTCCCAGCCGGTCTGTCGTGAATCCAGTTCCCACGCGCTACTTTGCAGTGAAACGTCTATGAATTTACCGGCGGTTCTTTGCAAGGCGGCGCAAGCGTGTCGGCCCGCGCAATGCGAACACTCGGGAGTGGGAATACATGCCGCGTCTTCTTGCATCGCGGCGGCTTCAGTCTTTTGTAATCTATCGATATATGTAAACAATTCGGCTACGCTGATCGTCCAAGACCTGACAGGCCCCTCGCGGGTATAACAGCGCGGTTGAACGATTGTCATTGTGACTTTTGAAAATGGGTTTATCTGCGAAATGCCCGCAGCGTATTCCAATAGCTGCCAATTCTCGAAAACTTCAACAAAGCCATGGCCAAATTTATAATCAAAAACATGTAAAATATTATCAGTAATAAACCAACAATCAGGAGTACCCCAACAATCCGAGTGAATATTAGATATAGAAGTTCTTTCTTCAATGTGTAAACGACTATCCCCGGCGGCATGCCGGATTTCATGCTCATATAAATCCGCCCCCTCTCTCATTTCTTTGGTTATAGGCTCTCCACTCGGGGTAAAATCGCAAACGCAATATCCTTGAGTTAAATATTGTTGCGCAACCCAATGAGCCGCGGTGCCTTCAATAGACTCAGGGGAGGCGGTTAATTCAGGGTAACGCGCCTCCAAGGCGCGGGAACCAGGACAAGCAACACGGCGAGCCGCACTTGATGGGGCTAATTTAGCATGGGGCATTTGCCACCTCCGTTATCGAGGCCATAATAGATGGGATTAAATCTAATCGAGTGGACACCAACGGCAAAGAGGGTATGCCGAACGGTTTTAATATCTCGACAACTTGATCCCTCCTCAATCTCCCTTCGGTGATCGATTTTGTGACTAATGACATTAAATCTGAGAATCCCGGAACAGTCGCAGGGGCTTCGCCCGGTAACGGAGGTGCAACAAGCACAAGCGGGGGAACCGGAATACTTTGAACGCCCCTCAATTCTGCTTCGATACGTTTTACAACTTCAGGCCCTGCACCCCTTAGTTTTTTCCAAGAGCCGTCTTTATTTTTAGTTTTAGTGCGGGCGTGTATGCGTAGGTCCCAAGGCAAGCCCTCAATATCTAACTCAACAGCGGGTTTGAAGACCTCATGCGCCGGGAGCGGGGGCACCACGCTAACAACTTCGGGGGGAACTGGTATCAATTCTTCCTCGATGCCCAAATCGTCATGCGGTACAACCGGGTGAAACCCTCTTCCCCTCTCGGAGTCTTTGGTAGCCATAGAGTTTGCGAGAGGCGTTAAAGCGGGCGCGACGTAATGTTTTCTCGCGTCTACCGTCGTTTTATCTTCTCCCCCGTCCGAAATATCCCAATGGGTCGTTGGCTTCATGCTTTCTTCTAAATCTGCTTGACAACGCTTTAACCCGTCCAAAACTTCCTGGTCCGTCCAATTACATAAATCACCCGGGCCGGATTCTTCGCCAGCCAGATTTAATAAATAGGTACCTGTAGCATGAAGCGTTTTCATATCCAATAGATGGGGGTCTGTAATTTCGATTTTAATCATAATGAACACCTTTTAAATTGACAAGAATTGATTATAAAGTTATATTGACGCACCTGTCAACAACATAGATTAAATTATGCAGCTAAGGGATTATCAGGAAAATATGGTACAGCAAACCGCAAAACTCTGGAACTCGGGAAGCCCAAACGTATTAGGCCAACTCTCAACCGGGGGCGGTAAATCTGTGATTATCAGCACGATTGTACAACAGCACGCCGGGTACTCCGTGGTTATAGCGCATAGAACAGAATTGGTTTCACAGTTGTCGTTGACGCTCGCTAGTTTCGGAATTCGACACAACATCATCGCGCCGAAAAATACTATCCGGGAAATTGTGGCAACGCATCACGTAGCTCATCAGCGCGGGTTTTATGACCCGAATGCTATTTGTTTTTTAGCGTCTGTTGATACGTTGTTGCGGATGCCTGCATTAACTCCGTGGTTTACACGCGTGACACTCTTAATCATTGACGAAGCGCACCACGTACTCAAAGCGAATAAATGGGGCAAGGCATGCGAACGGTTTCCCAATGCCCGTGGGTTCTTCCCGACCGCTACGCCCGTTCGCGCAGACGGTCGAGGCCTGGGCAGACGCAGTGACGGGCTTTGCGATGACATGATTATAGGCCCCTCGATGCGCAGGTTAATCAGCGAGGGTTATTTGTGTGACTACCGTATATTCGCACCCCCGAACGATTTGGATTTATCGCAGGTTACACGTTCCGCGGGGGGAGACTTCAGCCCCGCACCCTTGCGCACCGCTGTACATAAATCAAAAATTACGGGGGATATCGTTGAGCATTATTTGCGTATCGCGCCCGGTAAACGCGGTGTCACGTTCGCTGTGGATATTAAAGCTGCCGCGGAGATAGCTCTGGAATTTAAATTACAGGGCGTATCCGCAGAGGTTATCAGCAGTTTAACGCCTCCGCTACTCCGGCAGCAGGCTATGCGTCGGTTTCGTTCAGGAGAGCTGTTACAATTGGTAAACGTAGACATTTTGGGCGAGGGCGTAGACGTTCCGGCAATTGAAGTTGTGTCCATGGGCCGACCGACCGAGAGCTACGCCACGTTCGCGCAACAGTTCGGTCGGGCGTTGCGACCGTTGGCTGGTAAATCTCATGCTATCATAATTGACCACGTAAACAATTACGCACGGCATGGGCTACCGGACGCACCGCGAGTGTGGACGTTAGAGCCGAGAGAACGCAGGTCACGGAGTACCCCCGAAGACGTAATACCTCTCAAAACGTGTTTAAAATGCCTGAGCGTATTTACTCGATTTTCTCGCGAATGCCCCTACTGCGGCCACTATTCACAACCCCAAGCCCGGAATTCCCCGCAATTCGTAGACGGGGATTTATTCGAACTTGACACCGAAACGCTGGCGGCCCTCCGGGGCGAAGCGGATCGAAACGTCACAGACGCGCCAAAATACCCGCAAGGCGTTGAACCTTATGTCATACGTGGCATACAAAACAGACACGCTGAAAAAATCAGGATACAACATCAATTACGCGAAGCAATCGCAGCGTGGGCAGGGTATTACAAACATGCGGGCGCAAGTGACTCTGAGATTTACCGCCGATTCTATCACGCCTTTAACATAGATGTATTAAGCGCGCAAGCTCTTGGCAGTGCAGACTCAAATCTGTTATATTGTAAAATTGTTGACTCTATGGGCAATAATTTATGATAAGCGAATCGGGCGTATCAAGCGATATCCGGCTAGAAGCCTCGCAATCTGGTTGCAGGTTGTGGCGAAATAATGTAGGAGCTACATATACCCCCACCGGTCAGTTTATCCGGTTCGGGCTGGCGAATGACTCAGCGCAACTAAATCGCTGCATAAAATCGGCGGATTTGATCGGAATCCGACCTGTGCTTATTACGCAAGAACATGTGGGTATAACCCTGGGGCAATTTATCTCTCGCGAAGTTAAACACCCGGGATGGAAATATACCGGGACCGAGAGGGAACGCGCGCAATTAGCTTGGGCCGAACTAATTAACTCACTCGGCGGGGATGCTTGTTTTACAACTGGAAGGGGTACGTTATGACCCATATAAATAATATCGAGGCAGATAATGACGAACAGAAATAAAGGTGCGAGAATGGAACCCCACGCGCGTAAAGAACAAATTTTAAATACGGCGATTAATTTATCAATCGAAAACGGGTATCGCCAACTAACCCGCCGAGCCGTGGCAAACCGGGTGCAATGCGCGAGTGCGCTTATCAATCACTATTTTGATGGCATCGAAAACCTACGTAACATCGTTTTATCAACAGCAATCGAAAAGGAGATTTTACCAATTTTAGCTGAGAATTATGCAGCTTGGGGCGAAGAAACCGCTGGATTACCCAAACAATTAAAAGAAAAGGTGATTCGTTATTTAACAAACTAAAGGATTAAAACATTCATGTCAAAGCCACTTTTACCGCGATACATTCTGTGTCAGTACGCCCCCATGGGGAACGGAAAATCAAATAAAATACCCCTCAATCCGAACACTCTTCAAGCACACAACCCCCTAGACCCCGAAGTCCATATGCCGTATGAAACCGTTAAGGCCAAGGCCGATGCGCTCGGCGAATCGTACGGGGTTGGATATGTGTTTATGCCCGGGGATAACTATTTTTTTATAGACCTTGACAACTGTTTGAATACAAACGACACATGGAGCGAATTAGCTCTTAACACGCTTACCTATTTTCCCGGTGCGTATGTTGAGGTATCTCATTCCTGCAAAGGGATACACATAATCGGACGTTTTGAGGGTGACGCGCCTTTTCACGGCAAACGTTTGACTTCGCTAGGCCTCGAAATTTACACGTCCGGGCGTTTTTGTGCTCTTGCAGAAATAAACGCGCACGGTGACGCGCAAACGGTTCATACCGGGCGTTTAGCGCAATTTATCTCAGCTTTGGGCATCGAAGCGGATACAATCACAAGTCAACCCGAGGAATGGACGACCGAAGCCGCAGAGGGTACAAATCCCCCCGAAGATAACGCGCAACTGATCGAATGGTTTTTAAATCGGCCCCTCAGCAAAAACGAAGCGTTCGGGGGGATGATTTCAATTCGAGACCTGTGGGAAAACAACATACCCGTACTCGCTGCACGCTGGCCCACACAGACCCCCGGAAAAGAATACGACTACAGCTCAGCCGATGCGGCACTCGCTCAGCGATTGCATTATTTTACGGGCGGAAATTGCGAACGGGTACAAGAGTTAATGAATTTATCGAAGTTGAAACGGGATAAGTGGGAGGCTTCGCCAGGCTATCTCCCCCGGACAGTTTTGAATGCTCGGGGGGTCAAGTCTAACTACTACATTCATGCGCGCCCGCCACAGGCGTTACCGCATGATAGCAAAGCTGATACGCCCACGCAACAGAATATACTCCAAGCCATGAACTACCCGGAAATATCTAATCGTGGGAAAGTCCTGGATACCTCAACAAACCTGAAAATGCTCTTGGATATCTACGGGATAATTGTCCGCTGGAACAATATGAAGCGTGACCGAGAGGTTTTTATACCAAAATGTGAGCTATTCCCCGAGGACGCTGAGAACTTCGCGCTTAATATCATTCGCGATTTAGCCTTAAACAATGAAATGCCGATAGCACGAATAGACGATCATTTAAACTTACTGGGGCAAAGAGAGAATTATCACCCGGTCGTAGAAGGGCTTAAACAAAACCCTTGGGACGGTGTGTCCAGGCTCGACCAGTTCATAAACACGCTAGAAACAACAAACCCGGCTTTGAGTTACAAGCTCGTTAGGCGTTGGATGATATCGGCAATAGCGGCTATTCATTCGGAGAAGGGTTTTGCGTCTCACGGGGTGTTAGTACTCGCAGGCGACCAGAACATAGGTAAAACGCGCTTTATTAAGGCATTAGACCCGTTCGATTGTGATGCAGTTAAAACCGGGGCTACGTTAGACCCTAAGGACAAAGACGTTGTTAAAACGGTTGCGAGTTTTTGGATTGTCGAACTCGGGGAACTGGACGGTACATTTAGGAAAGCAGATATCGCTCGAATCAAAAGCTATCTAACCGAAGACGTGGACAAAATACGATTGCCCTACGCACGCAAAGATAGCGTTTTAAAACGGAGAACCGTATTCGCCGCAACCGTGAACGACCCTCATTTTTTAGTAGACGATACCGGAAACCGCCGATGGTGGACTTTGCACGTAACCGCTATTAACGATAAACACGGGTTAGACATGGCGCAAGTATGGGCGGAGGTCTATGCGATATGGGCGACCGGGGAACAAACGTGGATGACCCCAGACGAGTTTAACGAGCTGAACGTACACAACCGACACCATGAGCAAATAAACCCCCTGGAAGAGCTGGTACACACGTTCTTTGATTTCTTCGGGGAAGGGAAAACCAAAATTGCTTACTCGGCTTCGGAAGTTTTGCGCGCGTTAGGGTTTCAGAACCCTTCGCGCTTTCAATGTACTCAAATGGGTAAAATACTCACTCGATTAACCGGGGAATTACCAAAGCGAACTATGGCTGGCCGCTTTCATCATCTTGTGCCTAAGAGCGGTAAACACAATCCTTAAAGGCTGGATAATTCTTCAACTCAGGAAATATATCAAACCCACTAAAACAAGGGTGCTCTATTAGAAACAAAGACACCCTTTTAACACCCTCTATTGGAGAATCTAAATTTAGGGGACAGTCTAGCTTATCTAATTCTTTAAAAGAGGTTTTACTATACCGGTGACGACAAGTAACAAAAAATCTCACATACCCTCTACAGTATTTATATTTTGCGTCAACGCAGATCATACCGTCCGATATATCCCTAGCTAAATTCCCTATTAATCCCCACTCAGTTACGTATCCTAAAAGCCATTCACTGAAAGGTAAAATGATTTTTAATCGTTTATGCTCGTATCGAGCGTAGGCGTAACATCTAATAAAAAGGTCACAATATCGGTACTTAAAAAGGGGGTTATATCCCGTTATTTTAAAATCGTAAGCAACCCGCCCTACCCCTCCCCCCGCATTTATATGTTTCAAAAGCCATTGGTCAAATCTCATACAAAACTCCCGATACGGTAAAAAGGTTTATTATAGGCCATTTTATATAAACTCACAAAAATAAGTACATGACACTGAAATGACACTAAAAATAATTTCAGTGTCATGCCGGAAGCCCTTACCCAGTATGGTTCTATGACACTAATGACACTAATGACACTTAATTATATAAAAACATCAGCTACAGCTACAGCTACAGCTACAGCTACAGCTACAGCTACAGGAAAACGCCTGGGGTTTGCGAAACAGCCTTTTTGGTGACATGAGTGACATGCAAATCGAGGAAACCCATACTGGGCGTGGGTTTCAGGCATGACACTGGGGGATGACACTCAGTGACATGGAAAACTCGAAGAACTGAAAACTGTACAAGTACCGTCCATACGCCTATAATTTATAATTTTTAAGGAGAATTATTGTGAATGTAATTATGCTCGAGCCATCGAAATTAAAAGATTATAAAAAAAATGCCAGGAAGCACCCAAAAGAACAGATTGACCAAATTATTAAGAGTATTAAAGATTTCGGCTTCAACGTGCCCGTAGAATGTAACGCTAGTTTTGTGATTTTATCCGGCCATGCTCGCGTTAAGGCTGCAAAGAAAATGGGGCTTAAAGAAATTCCCGTAATCGTACAGCACCACTTGATAGACGAAGCGAAACAAAAGGGCTACATACTCGCAGCGAATAAAATCGCAATGAACGCCGAGTGGGATTACGATATGCTCTCCGAAGAACTCCACACATTAGACGACACCCCCGGATTCGATTTAAGCTCCACGGGGTTCTCTAAAACAGAGCTTGACGAAATGCTAGGTAAAATGAACTTCGACCCCGCCAGTATCGGCGAGCAAGGCAAACTAGACGTATTAGAACCTAAGCTAGTAATATGTCCGCATTGCGATCACCAATTCGATTTAAGAGATTTAGATTAATGACATTAAAATTAGACTTTGCGAGCTTTGAGGCTACAAAATACGCTTGTGTGAATTTCCATTATAGCAAGACTGTACCCGCCGGTAAGTTAATCAAAATCGGCGTGTGGGAGCATGGGAAGTTTATAGGCGTGGTTTTGTATGGTCGAGGCGCAAACAGCACCTTAGGCGCGCCCTATGGGCTGGAGCAAACGGAATGTTGCGAGCTTGTGAGAATTGCATTAACAATGCATGAAACGCCCGTTAGCCGGATAATGGCTATCAGTTTTAAACTATTACGTCAAGTCTCGCCGGGTCTAAAATTAATTATCTCATTTGCAGACACAAATCAAAATCATCATGGCGGTATTTATCAAGCGACTAACTGGATTTATTCAGGTAAATCTAACGCCGCCGATGAATACATGGTAAACGGCGTGAGGATGCACGGGCGCAGTATGCGCGCGAAATACGGTACACACATGGGTAAGGATTTCATACAGATAGTTAAGGGCAGCGTCAAGCACCGCTACCTAATGCCCTTGTGTGACTCGATACGTACCGATATACTAAAACTATCAAAAAAGTACCCTAAGCGCGTTACAAAGGCTAATTCGGGCGACCAGCTCGAAAGCGGCGGAGCGATACCGACCAACGCGCTCCAAATTGATTAGGAAGGCTTATGGCGAGGAATGGTAACACCCCAACGTTTTTGCCCACAGACGAGGAAATAAAAGAAGTGTCGATGCTTGCGGGTTTAGGGTTGACAAAGTATCTGATTCAAAATTACTTCGGTCACAGCAAAGATGTATGGTCGAAAGCGGAAAAACGTACACCCGAACTTAGAAAAGGTTTTCAGCGGGGTCAAGCGCAGGCCATAGCGAAAGTCTCAAAAAAATTATGGGACTTAATAATGGCGGGTAACCTCCAAGCGATTCTTTTTTATTTAAGGACTCGCGCGGGATGGTCTGAAAGATACGATCCCGAATTAGATTGCAATGTCGCCGAGCCTGATATTAGTATAAATGTAATTGACCCAATTGAGGCAGCTAAAATTTACCAACAGATTATGAAAGGGGGTATTAAAAAATGAGTATGACTGTGCCGACAAATGCAGTAGCTCAGTTGCCTATTGATGCACTGGCTAAGACCATAACGTATGACGGGGACTTGGTAGCTACAATATCCGTAGTTTTCGGGGGCGTTACTTATACTAAAACGTATACAAATAATGGTACTTATATCACGGGTATTTCGATCTGGGAGGCTCAATCATGAGTGCCGACCAATGGTTAGATAATGCAATCGCTTTTGGCGTGTATCCCCCCGGCGCGGGTCCAGGTGGCGGTGAAGCGACTCGGCAGGAAGTGCAGCAATTTGCTTTTAATTCGGTAGTTGATGAAGGCGTTGCTGATGCGTATGTAGCTACTTTAACTCCCGCTATTACCGGGTTAACAGATAGACTGGTCGTTATCCTTACACCAAATTTTGCAAATACTTCGAATACGCCAATATTAACGGTAAATGGATTCGGCGCGATCATTAAAAGCCCTCAATTCGTACCATTAGCACCCGGAGACATTGGGCTAGGAGCACAGATACCCTGCGTGTTCATTTATTGCCTCGCTCAAGATTCGTTTGTTTTGCTTAATCCCGCGGTTTCTGGTGCTTCTGCGGCTTCAATCCAAGGCGCGCAATATTCTCGCGGAGAAGATACTGGGGTCGCCGATGCTTACGTAGTAAATATGGATGTCAATCTTGGATTTTATGGCCCGGGCTTTGGTTCAATCCTATCTTTTACCCCCCTTTTTTCCAATGCAACAGTTGCTCCCACTGTTGACGTGGGGGGTCTAGGTGCTACGCCCATAACTATTTCAAATAGTGCCGCAATGCCCCCTAACGCTATTTTGGCAGGCATTGAAGTTGTTTTAATGTACTGTCGCAATACCCAAGGATTCCCGTATTGGAGACTGCTTAATCCTAATATAAACGGTGGATTGGTTACACAGCCTCCCGTTTCTTCCGCTCCAAGTTTGGTCATAGGTACGGCATTTCAAAATACTCTGGGCTATGACGTGATGATGACGGTTTATCTATCCATTACAGCCGCAACCACAGCAAATATATTGTTGGGAGTTGGGTCAACAAACACCCCAACACAACAAACAGTTGTTGCGAGTTTGACAACAGCAGCGTTAATGATCGTGCCTATCCCTATTTATATTCCGTCCGGTTATTATGCGCGATTAAGTACAAGTGGCACCATTACAGCGACTATCACCGGTCAGATCAGGATGCCAATTTAAGGGGTTTATCATGTTGGATTTTTTAGGTAAAGTTGTGATTGGGTATATCGAAAAAGAAGTTATAGCCTCGGCTCCCGAGCTTGAGAACCTTATCATCGCTCAGCTCGAAAAATTAGCGAATGTAATTTTGGATTTTGTAAAAAGTAAAGTCCAAGATAGTATTGAAAATTAACATATAAATGCCCGCCGAGACGGGCATATTATTTAAACCAATGGAGATTTTAAAAATGCCTTTGCCGGAAGCTATTGAAAATTGTAATAACAGAGTTCAGGAACTCGCGGTTCAATTGTCACAGAGCCTGTCAATATATACTCAAAAAGACACTGAATTAAAACAGCATTTGGCGAACCATAACCTTCTGATTGGGAAACATCAGGAAGCTATGGCCACCCTGAATATGTTGCAAAATGAGGTCGAGTGATGGGTACGTATTTTATTTATCACTGTTCTGTCTCAGAGGTTGACGTAGACGCGGATGAAGTTCGAATTATCCTTGAAGCGCATACCACAGATTCTACAGTCCCCCGGAACAAAGAGGACGCGCTTACCGAATTAAGAGATATTATCGATTCTCAATGCCAACACTCGTTAATCAAAGAAATCGAAAGACTAAACCGAGTTGTTGCAGTCTTAGATCAAAGGCTCGCCAGTGCCGCTACCGTTCCCGTTTGATTTTAAAAACCCTGACTACGTTGAGGTTTTCGATTGGCGTATCGAGAATCTCATACGATTACGCAAAAAACCGAAGGCGCTAGCCGGGCTTCGCGCGTTCTATCGAGAAAATCCCGCGCAATTCATTATCGATTGGGGCGTGACTTTCGACCCCCGGAATGTCGAAGTGGGGTTGCCTACGCTGATGCCTTTTATGCTTTTCCCGAAACAAGAGGAGTGGGTACAGTGGTTTATGGAACGCTGGAAGAATAAAGAGCCGGGTATTACGGATAAATCACGGGAGATGGGCCTCTCATGGCTAACAATCGCCGTTTCCAGCACAATATGCTTATTTAATGACGGAGTGGTCGCCGGGTTTGGGTCGCGTAAAGAAGAGTACGTGGACAAAAAAGGCGATCCGAAGTCGCTACTCTATAAAGCGCGGCAATTTATCTCTAACATACCCGAGGAATTCCGCCCGGGTTATGACGAACGTAAGCACGCGCCATACATGCGCATTGAATTTCCATACACCGGGAGTGTTATTGCGGGGGAATCGGGGGATGGTATCGGGCGCGGGGCGCGAGCAAGTTTTTATTTCGTGGATGAATCCGCATGGATGCCGCGACCCGAGTTAATCGATGCCTCACTATCTCAAACGACAAATTGCCGGATAGACGTTTCAACGCCTCGGGGGATGAATAACCCTTTCGCGCGTAAACGATTTGGGGGCGCGATTAATGTATTTTCGTTCCATTGGCGCGAAGACCCCCGTAAAGACCAAGCTTGGTACGATAAAACTTGCAAAGATATTGATAACCCGGTCGTTATCGCTCAAGAGGTAGATTTAGATTATAGCGCGTCTGTCGAAGGCATTGTGATCCCGTCGGCTTGGGTTCAAGCGGCAATCGATGCTCATATAAAATTAGGGATAACCCCCAGTGGGCAAAGGAAAGCGGGACTTGATATTGCAGACGAGGGTAAAGATAAAAACGCGTATTGTGGCCGGTACGGTATACTTTTAGAATATCTCGAAATATGGAGCGGCAAGGGTTCCGACATTTACGAAACGATAGAAAAAGCGTTTACTCTCTCAGACGTGCTGGGTTATTCCGAGGTTTATTATGACGCAGACGGCTTGGGGGCCGGCGCACGTGGAGACGCGAAACGAATTAACGCCACTCGATTGCACGAAATAGTATTTAACCCGTTTCGAGGTTCGGGCGAGGTTTTAGATAAAGAGCAATACCCGTTTAGTACCGGAGAGGACGGGATTAATAGAGAGCGAGGCCCGACTAACGAAGATTTTTTCGGTAACTTTAAAGCGCAAGCCTGGTGGGCTTTACGAACGAGATTTCAGAAAACGTATCGTTGGGTGGTCCAAGGCATAGAATGTAACCCCGATGAAATAATATCGATATCGAGCAGTGTGGGGGAATTCTCGGCTTTAATTACGGAGCTATCCCAGCCCACCTATCGACAAAATGATGTAGGCAAAATTATAATCGATAAAATTGCCGAGGGAGGCCTGTCCCCGAATCGGGCGGATAGTGCTATGATAGCCTTTGCACCGACACCCCCAGAGCGCAGGAGTGCTTTCATATGATTAAGAGATTTATAGATTTATTTCGTAAACCGCAATTAACTCCTGTCGTGATGGAGAAACCAGAACGTCCCCGTCAGTACATGCCAGAAGGGATGATGGACACTAGCGAAACCGAAAAACTGGAACAATTGTGGGAAGCGAATTTTAATAATTCTGTTCATTCCTCGATTGCGCTGGACTCGAAAGAAAAACCGACTTTTGCTATGGATAACCAGCTTAACATTAAAGCTCAGTGGGCCGGTAATTCGATTATGCCAACCATTCAAATACTTTGGTACGCACAACAAACATTTATTGGGTATCAACTCTGTTCGATGCTCGCTCAAAACTGGCTTATCTCTAAAGCGTGTTTGATGCCCGCAAAAGATGCGACTCGAAACGGTTTTGAGATCTCAATCAGCGGCGGGGTAAAATTAGCCCCTGAAGTTGTCGAAGCAATTAAGAAAGCCGATTCGCGCTACAAGCTCAACAAGAATTTAATTGAATTGGTGCAAATGGGTAGGGTTTTTGGAATTCGAATTGCTTTGTTTAACGTTCGAATGGAAAATGACGAATTGCAGAACGAGTACTATGAAAATCCATTTAACCCGGATGCCGTAGTACCCGGGAGTTATCAGGGCATTTCACAAATCGATCCCTACTGGATTACACCCCAACTGGACGCCGAAGCCGCCGGAAACCCCGCTAGCATTAACTTTTACGAACCGACCTGGTGGATTATTAACGGCAAAAAAGTACATAGAACCCATCTTGTGATTTTTCGCACCGAAGAAGTTAGCGATATCCTCAAACCTACGTATATTTTTGGTGGTATTCCTATTCCTCAGAAAATTGCCCAACGCGTTTATGCGTCTGAAAAAACCGCGGATGAAGCCCCCATGTTGGCTATGTCTAAGCGTTTAGATGTGGTTAAAATGGATTTAGCAAAAGCCGCTTTAAATCCTTGGAAAGTCGTCCAACGCCTTACAGAATTCACACAACGCCGGGACAATTGGGGTGTTAAAACAATCGATTTAAACGATGAAATGCAACAATTCGATACTAGCCTTACAGACCTGGACGCAGTTATTATGACGCAATATCAGTTAGTTGCGGCGGCGGCTAATGTTCCAGCAACTAAGTTATTATCAACCCAGCCTAAAGGTTTCAACAGCACGGGGGAATCTGAAGAGGCAAATTATCATGAGGAATTGGAGTCTATACAATCACACGATTTAACCCCGCTAATTGAACGTCATCATTTGTTATTGATACGCTCCGAGATTGCGCCCCAATTCGGGATTGAACCGTTCGAGACGATCATAAATTGGAATGAACTCGATGCAATGACAAAGAAAGAACAAGCCGAAATTAATAAACTTAATGCCGAGGCGGGCTTGATGTTAGTTAACTCTGGCGCGATTGATGGCGAGGATGAACGCGAACGATTGAGGCATGACGAGAGCAGCGGGTATATAAATTTGACCGTCAAAGAGATAGACGAACCGGACCCTTTTGAAGAAAGTTCAATTTCAGGAGCATAATAAATGAATTTTAGCGAAGCATTGCACGAAATTAAAGCCGGTAAATTATTAAAACGTTCGGGGTGGAACGGCAAAGACCAGTTCGTATTTTTGGTTCCGGGTTCGGAATTTAAAGTTAATCGAGCGCCATTGTTGGGGATTTTTCCCGAGGGTACCGATATCGACTACCGCCCCCATATCGACATGAAATATCAAGACGGTTCCTTCGGCGTTTGGCTCGCGTCCATGGGAGACTTAATGGCAGAGGATTGGGAAATTCATGGCCAAGCCTGAACTAACTAAAAAAAGAGCTAAGTGGGCGGAAAATAGAAACACTGTTTTAAAAGGCTCCAAGTTACCTTATAATGCCGCTCAACAAGAGCGGTATGTTGCTGCGCTTGAAAAATTGGTGCGACAAATGACCCGAGAGACTAAAAAACAAATACTTCGACTGTTTAAGGGGGAAATATCTGATGCTTTTTTTGAATCTCAAGAAAAACTATCGGCCATGGATGCTTCGCTCGCGTCTCAGGCTCGAATATTGCTTAATGCTTTGTCGCGAACATTTGAGGGGCTATTTGACCTCAAGGCCCGTTCTTTGTCTGAAACTATGGTTAAAGGAACGATTAAAACAAGTAGCACGACCGTAAGCGAAAGCCTCAAAAAATTATCGGGCGGTTTAACTCTGAATACGAGTGTCGTGTCTGCGGGCCAAGAGGAAGTGGCGACCGCTTTGGTTGCTGAAAATGTGTCTTACATTAAATCTATCCCTGAACAATATTTGAAAGACGTAACTGGGTCGGTAATGCGGTCTATTACAACGGGTCGGGGATTAGTTGATTTAATTCCCGATATTCAAAAATATGACGGTCAAACTTATAGGCGCGCTAAAAATCTTGCGCTCGACCAAACACGAAAAGCATACAACACGATCAATCGTCAAAAGTTATTAAACAACGGTATTAAACAATTTGAATGGGGCCATTCAGGGGGAACCTTGCACCCCCGGGAATCTCATATCAAAATCGCCGGTAAGATTTTTAGTTTTGAAAATGTCAAAGCGGAGCAAGCGGCATTGGGCGTACCCGAGAATGACCGAGGGCTACCCGGGGAACCTATAAACTGCCGTTGTTATATGCGCCCGGTTATCGTTTTTGGAACCGATGAAGAAGACTAATGTTTCACGTGAAACATATCAAGATTGAAAATTAGGAATCATCCCCGTACACTGTGCGTATAAAACACGGAGTTTATACGCATGCCTCTAAAATCTGGTAAATCTGAAAAAGTCATTGGCGAAAATATCGCAGAACTTATAAGGGCGGGGCATAAGCCTGACCAAGCGGCGGCTATAGCTTATAAAGAAGCGGGAGAGGATGACGGTTCCCTCCTCGATTTGACCTTGGACAACGACACCGCCCGACAGTATGACATAAACGGATGGGCCGAGATTAAAGGCAATCCGATATCCAAGGTAGGGGTATTTCCGTACTCAGGCGCACAAATATCCCCGGACTTGGAACAAGATAAAATTTATCACGTGTACAGACCCGAAGAAGAATTATCCGACCCAGAGACTATTGAATCTTTCAAACTTATACCCTGGACTGATGAACATGCAATGCTCGGCTCAGAAGATGACGGGTTGACCGGCGCAGAGCGTAAAGGTGTGCATGGTGTTATAGGCGAGGACGTATATTTTGAAGAAGGTTATCTGAAAGGGAATTTAAAAATATTTTCAAATAAACTGGCGGAATTGATTGACTCCGGTAAAAAAGAGTTGTCCATCGGGTACCGTTGCATTTACGATATTGTAACAGGTGTGTACAATGGCGTGAGATATGATGCCATCCAGAGACAAATACGCGGGAATCACGTGGCATTAGTTGAGGAAGGCCGATCGGGTCATGATGTTGCAGTGCTCGATCATTTTAAATTTACTTTTGACACTAAGGGGCTAGTGATGGCAGATCAAATCCGTGAAGAAGATCCAACCGCAGGAGATGAGGGCGAAGAAATGACCCTTCAAGAATGCGTTCAAATGCTTAAAGAAATGCGTTCCGAATTAGACGCAATGAGAGGGAAAGACGAAGTTGACCCCGAAGGCAAGAAAGAAGCTAAAGAAGGTGATGAAGCCGGCGAACCTTGGAACGAAGAAAGTGACGAAGCGGACCCCGCTATGTTTGTTACTAAAGCTCGATTGAATGAAGACTCAGACGAAGAAAAAGAAGACGATGAAGAGAAGAAAGGTGACATAGAAAAACCCAAAGACACTAAAGATTCAATGGACTCTATGAAGCGTTCTATTTTTAAAGAAATGTCAGTACGTGACGAACTTGTTAAACGCCTTCAACCACATATCGGGGTTTTTGATCATAAAGAAAAAACTTTGACGGAAGTTGCGCGGTATGCAGTCAAACGCTTAAACGTATCTTGCAAGCCCGGTCACGAATACGCCGCGATTGAAGGATTTTTGAAGGGTGCCCGAGTAAGTACTCCGGCAATTGGCCAAGATTCACGCTCGGTTAATTCAGATTGTATCGATGCGTATTTGGGGGGTAAATAATTATGGCTTTTCAATCTACTGTTTCACTACAACAGGGTTTTGGTGTTCCCGGTGAACAATTCACAGACGGACCTACCCGAGCCGAGGCGTTTACAATTGTTTCCGCGTTAGCGTCTTATAATATCATCGGCGCGACTGCGTGTTCCGTAACTTCTGAAGGTTTTTGCGCAGCCGGTAAAACTTCGGCTAACCTGCCTTTCGCGGGTATTCTGGTTGACCCAAAAGATATTGCCCTGTTCGGCGCAGGTGGGCAGCCCTTGAACCCAACGCTTGTAGTCCCCAATTATACGGCAGTCGAGTGCGCTAAAATGGGAAGCTTCATTGTGACTTTGCCCGCAGCCGCTGCTATTGGCGACAGGGTTATTTTTGATAACGTAACGGGCGCGCTGTCTACTATTTCCACGGCTCCTTTCGTGTTAACTGGCGGAACTACTAGTACCGATGCAACTGTTACTCTTGCGAGTACTGCGGGTGTTCAAGTTGGCATGGGCGTATCCGGTGCGGGTATTCCAGTGGGGGCAACTGTTGTAAGTATCATCCCGAATACTTCGATAGAGATTTCTATCGTTGCAACCGCTACGGCTTCCGTACCGATAACTTTTACTCCAACAGGTAACGTACTTCCGGCGGGTAAATCGTTTGCTAATGCGGTGGTTGATTATTATACCGTGAGCGGAGCCGGTTTGGCGGTTATTACAATAACTCCCGCTCTAATTATCCCACAATTGGCAGCTTAATCTAAGGACCGAATCATGAGACAGAATGACGTTAAATCTTATGTACCCGCCCGAAAGGTGCGCGCATTAGAAAATTTCGACCACAAACAGTATGAGAGCTTGCCTAAACTCGGGATTAACCTGAATAGGCATATCGTAGACCAAATGTTTAGCGGTCATAAGCACATGCAAAAAATGCAAGCTATGGCGATGGACGCTCTGCAACCAACCGTTACAACGGGAACTTTAGGAACGCCGGTACAGTTCCTTCAGAATTGGCTTCCCGGTTTCGTTTTTGTAATTACTGCAGCTCGTAAAATCGATGACCTCGTAGGAATTATGACTACCGGCGCGTGGGAAGACGAACAGGTCGTTCAAGGTATTTTGGAACGTACTGGTACTTCTCAAGTTTACGGTGACTATACCAATGTTCCTTTAAGCTCTTGGAATACTAACTTCAATTATCGTACCGTGGTACGTTTTGAAGAAGGTATGAAAGTCGGCGTATTGGAATCCGCTCGTGCAGCTCGTTTGCGCGTAGATGATTCGGGAATGAAACGTGAAGCCGCCGCGCTTGCCTTGGAAATTATCAGGAACACAGTTGGTTTCGTAGGGTTCAACTCGGGCAATAATAATACATACGGGTTTTTGAACGACCCGGGCCTGGGTTCTTATATTCCCGTACCCCCGAATGCCGCGGCAACTTCTACGCTTTGGGCGGATAAAACGTTCTTGGAAATTACCAATGACTTGCGTTTGGCCGTGGTTCAATTGCGTACACAATCACAGGATACTATCGACCCTGAAAAAGTTGATTTGACTCTTGCTGTTGCTACCGATGCCGTGGACTTCCTGACAGTTACTTCCGACTTCGGTATTTCTGTTCGCGCTTGGCTCGAAGACGCGTACCCTCGTTGCCGTGTTGTTTCCGCTCCCCAGCTTAATGACGCGAATGGTAGCGAGAACGTATTTTATATGTTCGCCGACCAAATCCAAGACATGAGTACTGATGGCGGAATGACATTTATTCAAATGGTTCCGGCTAAGTTTCAAGTTTTGGGCGTTCAGCAACTGGCGAAGGCGTATGAAGAAGACTTCAGTAATGCCACCGCGGGTGTTATGTGTAAACGCCCCTATGCGGTTGTTCGCTTTACCGGTATTTAACGTTAAGTCGCCTCTATACAAAGATAGCATAGGGGCGCTTTTTCCCATTCGTTTATTGAGATACTGGAAATAAATGATTTCGAACAGGAAGCGCAATAAATCAGGAAACCCTCTCCTTTTTTAATGTAGTCCGCTTTTTCTTTATGTTTGACCCAATATTCACTTGGCGTTTTTCTAGGTTTTTTGACAGGTAATTCACAACTACCTAAACGACTCATTCTTCCTTTATGTTTGCCGCAATATGAGTATTTTTTGCCTTTTGGGGATTGATATCTTTGTTCGTTACAATTAGGGGCTTTACATATATTCATCGCGCTATCTCTATGATTTTATCACGCGCGGTTAATTCCTGTTGTATGCACAATAGTACCGTTTCGTTTCCACCATCTTGTAGCATGACGCGCGTACAATACTCAATAATTTCTTGTTTAGTTTGGTATGCCTGAACGGGAAAAGCTAAGATTACTAAAAAAATATATTTGAACATAATTATTCACCCTTATAATTAATCACCCAGTCGGTGCAAAGTCGCGATTGGATGAGAATCGTTGTCAGGTATCCCCTAGACTTTGCAGATGAGTAGTATATCATAGGAGGGTATGTAAACAATGGAGATTTTACAAATGCCTTTTATTTATTCAACCCTTACTTGTAGTAATTCTTTTGTGGTGTATGCCACGAAAACGGACCCCAAAGCTTTGTCACGTATCGTCAAACGTATTGAGATACACGGCGGGCACGGGATGAAGAACCCGCAAGCTCTTGACACCCCCATGGGCGTTGTGACTAAAGTTACGGACGAAGAGCTGAAACTGCTCGAAGAGAATTTATCCTTTCGAAAACAGATAGCGTCCGGTTTTATTGTAGTCGATAATAAAAAAGTTGAGCCTGCCCTGAAAGCGGCGGATATGAGTTTGAAAGATGCCAGTGCGCCGATGACCCCCAAAGATTTTGAGAAGAGTGATATCAGTGACGAGGCAACCCCCGTCTACAAGAAAAAAGGTAGATAAATATGAACCCGTCTATTCTGGTTTTTGATTATGCGTCATACATAGCTAACCCGCAGTTTGCGCTATACTCAGACCCGACTAGCTATCCGCAGGTTAAGTTACAAGCGTATTGGGATAATGCGACAAATTACATAAGTGTTGTAGGAAATTTTGGAGATATCCAAGGCGACAAACGCGAATATGCAATACAGCTAATGATGTCGCATTTAATTTACCTGACCAATTTGGCCAATACCGGCAACGGCTTCGGTACAGGCTCGGGGGGTTCTCCGGGCACCATACCTTACCAAATGCAAAGCGCAACTATTGATAAAGTTTCGGTAACAGTCACACCGCCCCCGAACCCCGACCAATTCCAGTGGTGGTTGGGTTTAAGTCCCTTCGGGCAGCAGTTACTTGCTATGCTTCAAATCCAGACTGTCGGGGGTCATTATGTCGGCGGCTGTAATATCCGTGCTGGATTTTTAGGCGCGCAGTGCGGGGGGTGGCCATGGGTACTGTGACTGTAGAGCGCGAGGATTCCCCCCTATTAAAAACTTTAAATAATTTAAAAAGCGGCTCTGTAAAAGTCGGATGGTTTCCTAGTGCGAGGTATGACGATGAAAAATCAACGCCCGTGGCAGCAGTGGCAGCTCAGAACGAATATGGGAACCCTAATCTTAATATCCCAGAACGCCCTTTCCTCCGGCCAGCAGTTGCTCATAACGAAAAAAAATGGTCTGCTATCGGTAAAAGGGGGCTTAATGCAGTTTTAGCCGGGCAGTCTAAGGTCCCGGATGTTTTAGATTTGCTGGGCGTAACCATGCGAGAGGATATCCGGCATTCTATCGCTCAAGTGTACGAACCGGTTTTACAACCGGCGACTATCGAGGCCCGATTAGAGCGAGGTACGCATTCGGGTCGTTTAACGAAAAATCAAGCACTGGGGATAACAAAACCGCTGATTGATACTAGTCATATGTATGATACCGTTTCATTCGAGATAGATGGGGGCGTATGATACCCGGCCAAAACATATTAAATATGTGCCTAACCTTGATTGCCAAGCAGTCCGTTACGTATTATCGATTCGTTTCTAGGGCCGTGAACTCCGTGGGGCAAGATGTTGCAACGTATGCCGCACCGATTACGATTGAAGGTAGTTTTCAAGCGGTACCCCGTAAAGAGTATTATTTGTACGGTCTGAATTTACAAAAAAACTATTCAACGTTTTATAGTCCGAATAATGTAATAGACATACAACGTGATGTCTCTGGGGATCAACTCGTATATAACGGCTTAAGATACCAAGTTGAGTCAAATAACGACTGGTACGCGCAAGACGGTTGGAAAGGTATTTTAGTTGTAGCCATAGGGGCCGCATAATGCCGAATTATACAGATAATTCTTTGATTCAATTGTTCCTGCCGATTATCCAAACGGGGTTAATCGCCAATGGTTTTACAACGACAGTAGTTAGGCAATCAAATCAACCCAGACAGCAAGGCATCCCCACCGCTCCGATGGTATTTTTTACAAAAGTTTTTAATAAACGTTTTGGGTTTCTGCGGCGTGAAGACCGATGGAACACGTTAACTTCTCAGTTCGATCATGTAGAGAGTCAGTATTACGAAACATCGTTTCAGGTATCGGCATTGTCCCTGCAAAACCCTGCAAACTTAACGATACCGACAGCCTCAGATATTGTGAATGAAGTCGCAAGCATTATGCAAAGTAGCAGCACTTTAACTACGTTAAATAATGCGGGCGTTGGGATATTAAGAATTAGCGATATCACGAATCCTTATTTTTTAGATGACCGAGATAATTTTGAGGCATCCCCCTCCTTTGATTTTGTGCTAGTATATTTAAACGAACGGGTTACAATGAGTCCATTGATTACACCGCCAATTTCCCAGAACATACACGGAGTATAATAAATGAGTATCTCTCCCCAAAATTATGTAAATATCGTCTCCGGCGTAGGGGCTTCGGCGAATGTTCCCACTAGAGACTTAATCGGTCGTTTTTTTACGGGCAGTACTCTTGTGCCCCCTGATACTTTTGTACAATTCAGCTCGGCCGCGCAAGTTGTTTCGTTTTTCGGTGCGTCCTCCGAGGAAGCACAGCGAGCGATTTTTTACTTTTCATTTGTGAGTAAAACTCTGGTTCAACCGGGCGCGATTCAATTCGCGCGTTGGACTACGGCGGACGTGGCCCCGATGATCGAATCTGTTGCAGGTAATAACAGCATTTTGGCGACTTGGGCTGCAATCACTAACGGTTCATTTGGGATAACCATTTCACCCATTGTGAATGGTGTACCCGTGAATCCGGTTATCGGAACATTTACCGGCATTAGTTTTGTTAGTGCCGTGGATATGACTGACGTTGCCAACATCTTAACCGAGGCCGTACAGTCCGATTTTATTGTAAATCTCACCGGGGCCTTGAATAATGCGTCTACCGCCGTAACCGGGTTGAGTAGTACCGCTAGTCTGGTGGTTGGCATGCACGTTATCGGGGTGGGTATACCGCTCGGCACAACGATTGCAACGATTACCAACGGTACGAGTATTGTTTTATCTCAAGCGGCTCAAGGTGCGCAGCAAACAGGTGTTCTGACTTCAACAGATACCGAGGTTACCGGATTGCAAGATACCTCACTTCTTACTGTAGGTATGAAAGTCACAGGTACGGGGATTGCGGGCAGCACTACGATTGCATCTATTACCGATAGTACAACTATCGAGTTGTCTATAGCTGCGACTGCAACGGGTAGTCAGACTCTGACGTTCCTTGCGGCGACTACCCCGATTGAATTTTTCACACCGACTAATACAGTTTTCGCGGGGTCTTCGGTAACTTTTTCCGGCGGTAGGTTTACTTTTACGGGTGGCGCGACCGGGGATTATGCGATTGAATTGCAAGGCAACTTGGGCGGTACCGATTTAACGCCTTCACCGCTCTTGGGCTGGTTGCCTCGGGCTACATTTACAAACGGGGTGTACGTTGCGGGTTCTATCGTCTCTAACGGTGCAACGGCTGAAACGGTAACCGAATGTTTAACGACCTCAGCCTCAATTTCTAATAACTTTGGTTCTTTCTTGTTTTTGAACAATTTGAATTTAAGTTTAGCAGATGCCGTCCTTGCGGCGACTTGGAACCAAACCGAAAATAACATGTATCTGTTTTGTGCCCCGGTTACTTCTACCAATTATCTCGCGTGGACAGCCGGGCTAAGCGCTATCGGGGGTACGGGATTAACTTTATCGGGTTTGGGTATCTTTCTAACGGGTACGATTACTTCCAGCTCTGCGGTGATTACGGGGCTGCCAAGCACGGAAGCCCTGTCGGTAGGTATGCCGGTTGTCGGCACAGGAATCCCGGTTAACAGTGTGATTATTGTTATAGCCGCGGCTCCCAGCACAGACGTTACTATCTCTAGCGCCGCAACATCCTCGGGTTCTGAAGCGATTCAGTTCATGTTCAATCAATTCCCCGAACAAATTCCGATGATGATTGAAGCCGCGACTGATTATTACGCGATTAACTCTGTACAAAATTATATGTTCCAAGGCCCGTTTGCCGGATTAACGCCCTCCGTAACTACCGATACCGCAAAAATCCAGTACGATGATGTTTCGGTAAATTACTACGGAAATACGCAACAAGCCGGTATCCCGCTTAATTTCTATCAAGTCGGGGTGCTGCAAGGCGCGTCACCCAGCCCGCTGGACATGACAACATATGTTAACGAAATTTGGCTGAAAGACGCTATCACAACTCAAATTCTTAACATGTTTTTGAGTTCCAGCCAAATACCGGCGAATGCTCAAGGGCGCGCTCAAATCCTGGCGGGCTTGCAGTCCGTAATTAATACCGCATTGACGAACGGAACAATCAGCGTTAATAAAACGTTATCACTTTCGCAACAAATGTTTATTACCGCTCAAACAAATGACCCAAACGCATGGTACCAAGTCCAGTCCATCGGGTATTGGGTAGATTGTGTGATTGTAAATACCGCGGGCGTTTATAGTGCGGCATACACTCTAATCTATAGCAAAGACGATGTTATCCGCTTGGTCGACGGCCAGGATATCTTAATCTAATCAGGAGCGAAAAATGCAAGATATTTCAGGTTTTGGGTTAGAGCTTAGGTTGATCGCTTCGACCACCTTCCCGCAGGGGATTATAATCACGCAATACGCGGATGATGCCGATGGCCTTGATGTTCCCAGCTTACAGGTTGGGGATTCCGCCATGGGCCTTAATGGCGATTTAATCGTCTGGTCAAAAGCCAACCCGATTAAGGTAAATTTAAGCGTGATTGCGGGGTCGCAAGATGATGCAAACCTCGCGGTGTTGCTTGAAGTCAATCGTCCCGGCCGCGGTAAGATATTGCCGATCGATATAATCACCGCGAACATTACATATAAACAGGGTAATTTCATCCAATTGATTAATGGCGCAATTACAGACGGTGCGCCCTTCAGCGCGGTGGCTTCTAGCGGTCGTTTAAAAAGTAAGACCTACGCGTTCACGTTTGAGAATAGGATCGGCGCTTGATTTACGTTTGAGAATAGTTATAATAGGTTTTTATATTTTTAAAGCCCATTATGATTTTTTGCTCCGTATGTAAAAAAGAGTTTTATTCTAAAAGTAAAAGTTATCGATGTCCCGAATGTAATAAAGAATATATGCGGGAGTATCGTAGGAATAACTTAGAAAAAGTTAAGGCCGGACAAAAAGACCATTATTTAAGAAACACGGAAAAGATAAAAGAAAAGGTTAAACAATACGCTTTAGGGAATAAAGAAAAAGTTAAGGCGAACCAAGCCCGAAAGTATGATAAAAACAAAGAGCGTATAACCAAAAATATAAAGAATTGGCAAGCCGATAATAAAGAAAAAGTAAAAGGGTACATGAGGGCGGGTTGTCTGAATAGGATAACCCGAAAGAAAAACGCCGAAGGTTCCCATACTATAAAAGATATTCAAAAGCTTTATGAAAAGCAGCAAGGACAATGTAATTTTTGTACCACCGATATCTCGAAAGGGTATCATGTAGATCATATATTCCCCCTATCTAAAGGCGGCAGCAATTGGCCTACCAATTTACAGCTACTTTGTGTATCTTGTAATTGTAGAAAAAGCAGCATGACAATGGACGAATTTATTAAGAGGCAAAAAGATAATGTTAGAACCCAAAGAGATAGACATTGACGGTAAAAAATATTTAATCCATAAATTTCCCGCTTGGCAGGGTATTTTGCTAGTAGGGCGTATTCCCCAAGCAATGGCTTTCACCCAAGAAAATTTACAATCCAGCGGGGAAGTATGGGCCGAAGTATTTACATACATAGCCGTACCGATGCCTCAAGGCGGTTCTCCTCTATTTTTAACAACTCAAGATTTGATTAATAATCACGTTAAAGGTTGGAAACAAATGCTGGCACTGTTCAGAGCGGTGATGGAGTATAACGACGGTTTTTTAGAAAATGGGAATCTTTAAGGTTCCCAAAGTGGCGTAACCAAGAGGTACTGGCGGTAGATTTCAAAAATGTCAACTCCCTCTTGGCGGCTATTATCTCTAACGGTAAAGCTACACTTCACGAATTAAAAACGATTTATACTATCGAGGATGCGTATACCCTTTGGGAAATTATCGCGGTTTGCAAATATAATGAATTTGTGGCTATTGAAAATAGCAAAAAGGCGGCAGCATGAATTTAGAAACTCTTTATATTGAAGTAAAGCTGCAAACCGATGAAGTTAAAAAAGGGGTTGAACAGCTCCAATCGCAAATTCAAAAACTCGAAGAAGGTTTTCAAGATTTAAGTAAAGCCGGCGATAAAGTGGCCGAGTCTTTTCGTTCTGTTATTAGAGGCACTGCCCAGATGTTTGCCGGCTATGTAGGTTTTAAAGCCTTACTATCCGGCGCGAATGGCGCAATACAAGCTATTCGGGATGTGGGTGCCGCCTCACGTGAATTGAATGTAGACGTTACCGCGCTTGATGCGTGGGGCCATGCGGTACAGAGGATGGGCGGAAGTGCCCAACAATTCCAAGGTTCCCTTAAAAGTCTTGCCGATCATTTCGGCACCACCGGCGAAGTAGCTTTACGAGTTTTACCCCGACTCGCCGATTTATTTTCAAAGCTAAACCCCCGACAAGCGCAACTGTATGGTAAATCGTTGGGTCTTGACTTATCGACTATCTTGTTATTACAACAGGGTCGTAGAGAAGTTGAAGCTGTAGTAACGCAACAACAACGGCTCGGCCTAGTCACAAAAGAGCAAACCGAAATTACGCGTAAGTTTGATAATGCGCTTTATGATGCTTCCCGCGCGTATCAAACTTTTTATCGCGAGCTTGCGTTGCCCTTACTGCCGGGTATAACCGCCGGAATTAATTATTTTATCGAACATAAAGACGTGGTAGAAGATTCATTTAGAGCGATGGCTCTCGGGGTTACCGCATTAACAATTGCTTTAGTGAGCTTGGGCGGACCGATAACAAAAGCCGCTGCGGCGATTACGACACTAGCAGCGGGGTACGGGTTACTTAAAGAAGACATTAAGTATTTCGAAGAAGGTAAAGATTCAGCCATAGGTCAGGCCCTTGGATTTGTGCCTAACCCTACCACGCTCGACCAAGGACTTAAAAATTATGCGGCCCAAAGTACGGGTAATTTTTTGTTAAGTATACCGGGCCAAGTTTTTGGTGCCGTGGGTCAAGCTTTTGGCATTGGCGGGGGTGGCACAGAACAGAGAACCGAGGTTAATATAGACAACGTAAATGTTAACACCGCGGCCACGGATGCGGACGGAGTTGCGGCTGCGGTTAAAGGAAGCTTGCAACAGCAACTCAGTCAATTAAACAGTCACGTGGATAATGGGGTACATAGCTGATGGCCTTCGCAGAAATATCAAATCTCGCAACATCGGTCATTTCGTCCTTTGTAGGGCAAGATACCGTTGCAGTTTATACGCAAGATTTTACCCAAGTGTTCCGAGGCGCTCGCGCGATAAAAGCCGTAGTCAAGGAAAGCGCGAAGGTTATGGAGCACCCTGTCGAAAGCGGGGCCGTAATCACGGACCACCGGATAGTATTACCCACGGAGGTACAACTGTCTTTGATTCTCACGCCCGCCACATATCGGGAAACTTACGACCAGATTAGTCAATTTTACCAGGAGGGTACCCTGCTTGTAGTGCAGACTCGCTCCGGTATTTATCTCGATCAACTGATAAACTCAATGCCCCACGAGGAAGACACGAACCTGTTTAATACGATCACTCTGGCATTGAGTCTTAAGCAAGTACAATTTGTTACCGCGCAGTATACGACACGCCCCCGAAACACAAAAAACACAAGTACAGTTCAACGTGGGGCACAACAAACAACTACGCCGACCGCCCCCGAATCTTCCGCATTGGGTGATGCCGCAAGATATTTAAGGGGCCGATAATGTTAAACATACCGTTGCAAGCGATACCCAACCAGTCGTTTTCCGTTCAAATAGGAAACAGCACATATGACCTACGGATTAAAGATTGCGGCAATATAATGGCTGTAGATGTGTCCATTGACAACACTGTCATTGTGACTGGTCAACGCGCGGTTCCCGGTAATTTTATATTGCCGTATCGGTACCTCGAAGATGGTAATTTTTTAATAACAACCCTCGATGACGAATACCCGGACTGGAGACGCTTCGGGCTTGACCAATTTTTAGCGTTCGCAACGCAACCGGAATTGAACGCGATACGTTTTACCGACATAGTGAGCGTACATTATGCCGCAGTCGCTTGATCCCCGGATTGTAAAATTGAGTATTGAGGTCAACGGGCGAATTAAAACCTATTCGTCACCTATGCACATACGTGCAACAGGCACGAAGTACGGTAACTCCCTGCAAAATGACTGTACCGTTACGATTATGAATCTCGACCGCGCGACCCAAGATTACATTTTGACGGAAACATCGCCGTATATCTTGAACAAAACACCTAAAACGGTAATTATCGAAGCGGGGCGCGAATCCTACGGTACTGCGGTGATTTATCGCGGTAACATTATTAAATCTAGCGTGTCACAGCCGCCCGATATCGGGGTAACCCTCACTTGCTTAACCGGCAATTTTTTAAAGGGTAATATTATCACCCGGAATCAGTCGAGCAATGCTACTCTTGAGGCTATCTGTCGCGGCGTGTCTCAAGATACAAATACGATTCTAAATTTCCAAGCCACGAACAAAAACGTAGCCAATTATAGTTTCGGTGGTGGCGCGCTTAATCAAGTCGAATTGCTTAACAGCATGGGCGGTATTAATGCCTTTATTGATGATGACGTATTAATAGTTAAAAATGCGTTTATCCCGCTTACAGGTATTACTCGGGTATTGTCCGCCGAAACGGGCATGATCGGGATACCGGAATTTACAGAGCAAGGCATAAAAGTTAAGATGTTATTAGATAACCAAACTCGGCTGGGCGCAGGCCTTCGGATAAATAGCGTTCAATACCCGGCCGCAAATGGCGAATATGTTATTTATAAATTGGGATTTGATATCGCTTCGCGGGATACCCCCTTTTATTACATTGCAGAGGCGGCGCGTAGACGATGAGCAATAATAACCCCTCGATAAATCCCGCTAATAACGGAACGCTTGCCGGAGCCGTGACCTTTGCGTTTAGTAAAATGATGCAAGACGTTAATGGCATGTTACCCGCTCAGGTCATTAGCTACGACCGAAATACCAACCGAGTTAAAGTACAACTTTTAATTAATATCGTGGGAACAGACGGCAGCCAGTACCCACGCCCGCAGCTCGCAGCAATACCCGTCTTTGTGTTTGGAGGCGGCGGATTTCGTTTAAGTTTCCCACTTAACGCGGGTGATCAAGGTTGGGTAATTGCTAATGATAGAGACATATCAAATTTTTTAAATAGTTATAAACAAACGTCTCCGAACACGTCCCGGGTCAAGAATTTTTCAGATGGTATATTTTTCCCGGACGTTATGAAAGGTTTAAATACGATAAGCGGAGGCGATGCTAATAACGCGGTTTTATCGAATAATTCGGGAACAGTCACGATTTCGATTAGCGATACTGGTGTCACAATAACTTCGCCGGTAATTAATTTAGATTTAGGAAACCCTACTACTGTGATGAATATAAACGGGGCTTTGACGGTAACTGGTGTTGTGACTGCCCCCAACGTACCACCATAGGAATTCAAAATGCCATTAACTCTATCGTGTAATGTAAACAATAACCTCCCGGGGGTCGCGGATAATGATATTTATTTGGACTCGGTAGGTAATATCAGCGTGAGTATAAGTATTGACGCGATATTGGAAAACTGCGCGCAGGCGGCCAAAACTCGGCTGGGAGAGGAAGTTTTACATACAGACCGCGGCATACCCTACTTTACTACAGTTTTTGTCGGCGTTCCGAATTTAGAACAAACACAAGCTGCTTTTCGAGCTGCTTGGCTAGATGTTGCGGGGGTAATTGAGGTAGTATCTTTAGTATTCACGCAAGACGAAAATACGCTGTTTTACTCCGCGATCATACGTACTACCGAGGGAATAGGGGAATTGAATGCCAGTATATAATTACATAACCGACACCGGCGTAGTCACAGTTGATGCTGCATTTATAGAGCAACAAGTAGTCGAAGAATATCAGGCTTTGTTCGGGTCCGAATTAGTTGTAACCCCTAACACCCCGCAAGGCATGTTGATCCAGGCCGAGGTACAAGCCCGCATCGCGGTGGCTGAAAACAACGCTAAACTTGCGAATCAGATTAACCCCAATTATGCAGGGGGTATTTTTCTTGACGGGATAATGGCTCTCACTAATCCCTTTGGCCGAACCGCTGCCACTCCTTCGGTAGTATTTGCAACCATCGAAGGAACACCCGGAACAACAATTCCTATCGGTTCTGTAGTTTCCGAAACCGACACGGGAGATAGCAATCAATTCGTAACGGTTGAAGTAGTAGTTATTCCGGCTTCCGGCGCGCAAGTCGGCGTTCAATTTAATTCGGTAGTCAATGGGCCTATTCCTTGCCCCGAGGGGTCTTTAACAAATATTATTACCCCGACCTTGGGCTGGGATAGTGTCACGAATTCTACCTTGCCCATCCTCGGCAATCTGACGCAAAGCGATTTACAGGCCCGGATTTACCGCTTAAATACCTTGGCGACACAGGGGGCATCCGTAGCTCAGGCGATTGTATCGGGGGTTACCGAGGTACCCGGGGTTAGGAGTATGTCGTTTTTAGAAAACATTAATTCCACTACTCAGACCGTG
>Ga0193754_1000005_pt1 | contig 45045 bp, 72 predicted proteins | sample H1a1metaG_FD_143052 | JGI IMG/M metagenome (GOLD analysis project Ga0193754, IMG submission 143052) | Soil microbial communities from a riparian zone of the East river system, Colorado, United States - H1a1 | ecosystem: Environmental > Terrestrial > Soil > Riparian zone | place: USA: East River... | reverse complement strand
AAATTCGTTGTTGACGGATGGGTGCGAGTATTCGAACCCATCCGTCAACAACGAATTTCACCGCGCTGTGTTTCTGGCCTTCTTTTTCCCACCGCTCCTGTATGGGTTCGGCCTCAAAACAGACTTCAAGCCCTTTTCTGAGCTTCGCTACCTCCCTTTGTACGTTGCCGGCCACGCGGTCGACCGGCCAATAATCGATGCTGAAAAACGACTTCCATTTTTTGTCGCCGTCTTTCTTGTATTTCGCTGACACCGAAAGTTGAAATCGTATGACGGTCTTTCCGCCGACGTCTTTAACTTCCGGGTCCGTGCAAATCCAGCCTTGCATTTTAGTAAAGCTCCTTTACGTCAATGACGTTTTTTATGTACTCGCTTCCCTTATGGCTCACGACGAGAACATGCGTGTTGCTGCCCTGGAAATACGATTCTTGCACTTGATAATACGCGGCAAGATGAGACTGCCCTACTGGCGCGTCTGCCTCGTCGTAGATTATAGGGTCATACGACCGATGCTGTCGCTCGTTCCGGCGACGTATGAGCGCCTTTACGTAGGCGTCTGAGAAAAACGACTTGTGGCCAGGGTTCCGGGCAAAAAGAGAGGTTTCAAGCGCAGTCTCGGCGTCGTAGATCATGATATCGAATTTGCCAGTCGTGTCGGTTCGAACGGTGTACCGTCCGGCCTGGAATGGTGAAAGGATGCGCGTAGCCTCGTTGTCAATCGCGTCGAGGCTTATTTCGAGTTCCATAGCTGGGATATTTTTAGCCTGTAGCGCCTGCGCGATGGTTTGCCATTCTTCCAGGTTATTGACGAGCGCAACGAGGTCAGCGCGAGCGGCGTCGATGTCGCCTTTGCGTTTCACGGCCTCGGCTATCGCGAGTTTCGTTGATTCGATATTCGCTTTGACCGTAGCCAGCGCGTCGCGCGCGTCTGAATATTCGATCTTGAGGCGCGCATGTTCGTTTTGCGCAATGGTTAGCCGTTCGGGTACAGTTTCATCAATGTTGTAGGTCTGAGCTATCAGGCGAGCGAATTCGCTGTCAAGCGCGGTAATTTCGACGCTTGCTGCCTCGGCGGACTGAATTTCATCCCGGACTTCTGATTCGTCGCGGGTCGGAGCCGGAGCCGTGCCGTAAACTGGCTGAGTAGGGAGCGGATCGGGGATAGTATCGGGTTCTGTAAGCGATACGGGACGAGGTCGATTGAGCGCGGCAGGAACTTCGACGTATATCGTCGGTTCGACGGGAACCGACAGCGCAGACAGCAATTGCTCGGCCTCGGCTATCAAAGTTTGTGCCAACGTGAACCGTTCCTGCGCGTCTGGCGCTATGTATCCGCATTTCGGGCATAATTCGACGATTACGAGCTTATTCCGCGCAATATTGGCCTCAAGGTCGTTTTTACGACGGTGATACTCGGCGGTTGCGTTCTGATAGTTACGGTCTTGTTCTTGATTCTGCTCTGACGCCTCCTGCTTGGCGTTTGCAAGTTCCGTGTCCCATGCGCGCTGTTCGGCGTAAACGGCGGTGTTCAAGTCCCTCACTTTTTTGCGAGCCGCTTCGAGTTTAGAATTCCAGGCGATAACCGCCGAGTCGTAGCCGTTTTTCAGCTCTTGATTTTTCAGAGACGTAGCGCGCCATGCTTCGATAATTTTGAGTTCGGAACGGTTCGTGGCAAGGCGTTGGACGACGCCAGACAAAGACGACTTACGTCGGTCAATTTCGACGTTGCGCGCCTCATCCGTGGCCTTCCGATGATTTTCAGCGTCGTACGTCAATTTCGACGCCTGCAACGCTGCCACACGCTCGGCGACGGCCCTGCCCATGACTTCTATTGCGTCCAGTGCTTTCTTTCCGTCTACGGCTCCGGCTTCCTGAGTTTTCAGCGTCGCCTCGAGTTCCGCGGGATCGGCCATAAACTCCGTGGCCCCAGCGATCCAGCTTTCTTTCGCTTCGACCTGTTTTTTAGCGTCGGAGACCCGGTCGAGCGCCGAACGTGACTCTGCTTCGCGGTCAACACCGGCGATTGCCTGTACGACCTTGCCTGCGTCGGTCTTTGTGGCGGACATGAGGGACGAACCTTGTTTCGATTGTAGCGGCTGCACATAAAACGTGGTCAAAAGGTAATCGTCAAACGATCCATATAGGGCTTCGCATTTCGTCATCATTTCGTCAAAGCTCGTCGTTTCAAGCTGGTTCGTGTCGCCGACATACAGGTAGCATTGCGTGCTTGCGCTGTTTGTGTGCGCGCCCTTAATCTGGATAACGTGCCGGTGCTCGACGCCGTTGCGTGACACGATCTTTTCTATGCGAGCGTCCGGGCCGTTGAAGAATTCTTTTATCGCGGAGTTTCTCCCGGACTCTGTGTCCTTACCCACGACTACCGGGTAGGGAGTGAGAAAACTGAGTAGCGCTGACTTTCCGTCGCCCATGTCGCCACCGATACCGACAAGGCCCGGAGCGTCCGGGATGTACTTTATATGACCTCCGCGCCAGAAAATAGAGCCGAAGACCTCGACGGACATGACGGAAACGGCGATAGGCTCGGTCACGACAGGCTTTACCGATTTGGACAGTGTTTCGACCTTTGAAATTATCGCTTCTGAAACGTCCGGTTTGTAGATCCTGAAAAGTTCAGATAGCGTAAGTTCTTTTTCTGTCTGAACCACTCGTCGTTCAGATTTCGGTTTCGGTTTGTAGGTCAGGCGGCTCCATGCGTGGCCGTCGGGGGCCGTGGCTGATTCGTCGTCTGTTTCGAGCCAGTAGGCTACGTCTAGTTCGTATTCTGCGAGTGGTCGGTATATTTTTCGGCGCTCAGGGAGTCCGTAGGGGGTGCGTGTTACGGTGTTGCCTTCGATGAGGTTCATAGACGGCACGAAATCAAGGTAATTCCACACATGATCGTCCATACCGGCATATCCTGCGTAGCCACCGAAAATCTTTTCTGATTCCCACGGTATATGCTGATCTCCCAGGGACCAGCGCGTGAGGTTCGCGCGGGCGAGCACTTCCGTTCGCACAAGGATTCGCGAGCTGCGGACGATTCTGTCCGTCGAGTGTTCGCGTTCGACGTCGGATACGACGCCGTGAAGCAGGCCAACGGCTGGTATGTTCGCGTACCGGGCGCGCTGCGGGGCTACGAATTCGTCGATGTATTTTTCGAACAAGTTTTCGGCGGCGCGGTTCGCTTCCTCGGCAGATAGAGATTTGTCGGCGAGGATGTGCTCGGTATTGAGTTCGGGTATGCCGAAGAGGATGGCCGCATGGTTTGCAGATTCATTTTTGCTGGTAATTTCTTCGATGGCATTTGGAAAGTCGGGAGACATGTACGCGTAAATTTTCCCAGGCTCCAACAAAACAAGCCCAACGTCCTGCAAAAAGCCGTAGCTTCCCTTCGGCTCATGCCCCGGCGTGCCCTCAATAGCTACCACGGGACAGAATGCCACGAGTTCGCGCATTTTTCGGCGGAGCAGGTTGACGCCGCCTTTGTCGGTCGCAACAAACGGCTTGTTGAACAAGTCGCCGGGGAAGGCTACGAAGTCAACGCCATGCGTGCGTGCGGCCGCTATGATCGCGTCGAACTGTTTTTCTACGATATCTGGCCATCGCGGGTCTGCGTGTATGTCGGGGGATTCGATGAATTTTAACAATGGATTCTCCTTTGAATCAGTGTACAACATTTACACAGTTAGTCAAGCCCCGTCTGGATTTGAACCAGAAAACGTCCTCCGCGTGTGTTGTCAATGCGTTACGTCGGGGCGAAATTTAATAGAGTTTGTGGGTCAGGCGCATTTCGTCGGGCAGGGCAGCCTCGACTTCTTTGAGGAAAGCAATAGCACGGGGCCAATCTTTGTGCGCCGCTGCGTCCATGCTGGTCTTTGCCCAATTCATGATTTTACCGGCTTTTTCTTGCTTGTCTGCCGCGATCATCTTTGGGAAATAGTTTCCGAGAACAGCGATGTATTCGGCGCGTGGATCTTTTTTCGGTTCGGGCTCGGCGCCGAATGGCGAGTCTTCGTCAATACGTTCCGATACCGCATCCTCTACGCGTGGCTCAGGAGGTTCAGATTCCGTCGGCGCGGCCTGCGGGCCGAACAGTGATACGGTCGGCGTGCTTGCGATTTCACCACGGGATAGGGCTGCGAGACGGGCGCCAGTTTCCATTTTCAGGACTGCGCGCGACCGCCGAATTTTGCTGAACACGAGAACGCCGCTTTTGAGGTCGTCTTTTTTGTAGCCCGTCATGAGTCCGGCGAGTACCCGAATCGTTTTCAAGTGCGCCTTTGTTTCGGCCTTTGCGTGAGCGAATTTCATTTCAGAATCGAAGTGTGCCTGGCGCTGGTACTGAGTTCGGTATTTCAGGCCGTATGCGTAGTCGCCCTTGAAGTAATGCGGGCCATAAAAGTCCTTGTCGAACGCTCGATATTTTCCGTCTTTGATTTCGACGCTGTAGCCGTTCGTGTCCGACTCTTCTTTACTCCATAACTCGCAGCAACGGTCATAGGCGTTGTATTCGCTGGTGCACACGTCTGATTTTCGAAACGTGCCGTCTTCCTGCATGACAGACGCATATTTTCGAACACGTGCGCCGACCTTGGCGCGAACCAGATTCGGTGCCTCGCCGATCCTTGCCTTTATTCGGTTCCAATCGACTTCCTCAAGCATCGCCTCGGTAACCGAATTTTCGCCACCGACGACACCACATGCTTCGGCAATGGCGTACATAAGTTCGGGCTTCGGCATGTAGGTGTCATTGCCGACGTCGGAAAAGGATTCCTTGAGGTTGCCGGGATTGTACTTAATTTCCGTTATGACCGCCTCGTATTCCTCGGGGAGCTGTTCGATTGCATCCCAATTTACGTGGTTTGATTTGTCGCCCGCGCCCGCTTTTTTAGAGCGGGCTATTGTCTCAGCGTTTCCGACGATCATTCGGAACCTTCCTTGTAACCGTTTTCGGTCGCGAATTTTGACATTTCTGTCTTCGCTGCCTTCAAATTGGCGATCGCTTCCGCTACCGTCGGCGCCTCGCTCGTGATATCAGGCTGAAAATTTCCCTTAGCGCTGATCTTGTAGCTCAGGCGCACCCGCGTGTTCTCCGTCGTTATTTCTGGCAATTTCTGCCTCCTTTAGTTCTTGTTCCATCTCGTCGCAGAGCTGGCGCATACGGGCTATTAAGCCCTGTGTTTTGACCATGTGCGTCATTTGGCGGGCGGCGTTATTTGACATTTACACGATCTCCCAAGGCACGAGCGTGCCTGAACCATATGAGCGCCATTGCTTGTCTGCCTGCGTCAAGGCAGCATGTAGCCGCGTCGACAAGTAGCTCGATACGGCGTATAAGTTCGTCATTTGACACGTAAAATCTCCTTGAATACAGTATAAACCTTATACACTATTTGTCAAGAGAGATTTCTATAATTCTTTGCGCTTCTGCCTTATCTTCGATCAATATTTCGTCGCCCGGCGAAATTACGCCCGAGTCAATTGCTGCCTGTTTGATTTTTTTGTACATGTCTTCGTCGAAACCGCCCTTGCTGTCCCAAAACTTTCGGAACGATTCGAACGAAATAATGCGGCCATTTTTACCGGCCCAATTTGACCATACCCAGTTTTCTACGTCCTCTTTGACTTCGGGGGCGTCACGGCGGCGGACGCGGGCAACGGGCGCGTCTGTAGCGGCACTTATGATTGTGAGTTGTAGGCCGGAAAATAGAATAGCGAATACGATAAGCGGTATCCATCTTTTAGGTTTTACGGCGTCTGGTATGGCGCTGAAAAGACCGTCTGCGGTTATGGGCGGCTTCGCGTTTTCTTTTGCTCGAAGACGTTCGTCACGGTCTATTTTTGCGGCGGCGGAAACATCGCGAGCAATCAAAAGCTGACCGTAAATCTGGTCCATGGTCTCGCGCTTACCTGCCTCGTCGTACTGGCGTTGCAGATCCCGTACGTCGGCGTCTGCCTCGTCCTGTTTCGTCGTGAGCCGCACGAGTTCTGTATCAGGCCCGGTCGATTTTGATTGCACGTCCGTACTCACGAGTACGAAACTCAGGTCGAAGAAAAAGGCGACGAAGGCGAACATTGCCCATAAGACTTTATTGCCCTTGATCCATGCGCGGACGCCGAACAGTACCACGACAAGCGACAGCGCTGCCATGGCTATTGCCTCTATCACCCCAGGCGATACGACGACGAAACAAATACCCACGATGAGGATATCGATCGCAAGGGCTACGATAAGGCCGTAGCCGTCAAGGATCTTATTTAGGGTTGGGGAGTTTAGTTTTATTTTAATCCACCTATTACGATACAAGAAGCAAAAAATATAAATAGGACCGTCGATATCAATATTACGACGGACTGCCAGTCAATATTTTTTCGGTACCAGCGTTTGCGGAAGTTCATCGTATGAGCACCAGTTCCTTTTCAATTTTTCCTTCGATGGTAAGACAAACACTTTTGCCCTTTGAAATTTCTTTCGTCAAAACAGCGTAGGTCATGAGCGCCTTTCGCATAAGTTCTGCCATTGAAATTTCTTTCTCTGTGGCTATGTTTTTCAAAACTTCGGCGATTTTGTCGGGAATTTCAAGGGTATATCTCATGGTATGGCCTTTACAGCCTCAATCGCCGCGATAATTTTCGGGCAGTCCGGCGAAGGGGTATCTTCGAGAAGGCATTCAAGGCCCCGGATAATTGAGTGTATAAGCGCGGTGCGCGAACTTTTGTTTACGGCTTCCTTCGAAATTTCCACCGAGTCCGAAAACTCATCCATAACTTCGGCGGGTGTTCTCGGCGGGTATTGCTTGTACAACTGCGAAAAAGCCCGGTCGATCATTGGTGTCTTCATTTCTTCCTCCAAAAAAGCGCCGAGGAAGTAAAGGAGTTAAAACTACCCCGGCGCGCGGATACAGTCTATTTTACTTCGGATCCACGAAAACACGAAAACCAAAGACCGAACCTCATTCCATGTATTTTACGCCATGGCCTTACGTCGCGTAAATGCACGTTCCAATCGTGTTCGTATTTCGCAGGGACGTTTCCATGATCCACAAAATGCTTTTCCAGCAATCGGTATAGTTCGTCTCTCGAGTCGAATGTTTCAGATATTTTTTTGTAGTCGATGCTCGTTTGTTTGATTTTTCTAAGTAGCCAGGTGAATTTTTTCACGAGGTATAACCCTGCAAATCCTTGTGCGCCGATATCATGGCCACAACGTCGCCACTTATCACGGCTTTATCAGCGGCTTGGAGTGAAGCTTCCATCATCCTCGCCGCGATTTCTCCTGCACCGTGTAGAATCGGGTCTCGATATTGCACTATCAAGGCTCTGACGCGCGCCTGTTCTTTCGGTAGTTCATCGCCTAAAGTATTCAATCTATTTTCCCCTTTATAACCTCAATCTCACCGTCTTTCCGAACCTGCCATATTTCCGAAATACCGCCGTTATCGATCACAAAATCATGCCACTTCTTTTGTCCGGTTGAGAGCCGGTCGTTTACCGTTTTTTCTTCGATAGAAACAAACACCGCGACCGTATTGCCGACCATGTCGGGGGTTATCACTACAGGCTTAAACCCAATACGGTCGCCGCCTTTCTTGGCTTCGTCATCCTCGCGGAACCCGCCGTCTGCCTGTCGCCGTATTTTGGGCGGCGGCAGGCCGTATGGAATGTGCGTATCGCGAGTCACGCCCCGGTTGTTTGGCCATGTCGTCGGGTGCTCAAGCCACGCGCGGTCGTCGAGTTCGCGGATGTTCACTTTATGCGATTACTGGGATATCTATTGCTCCCAGCGCTTCCTTGAGGTAATCGCGGATATCGAGTACCGCTTGATACCTCCAGATTTCTCCTTCGGCGTCGAACAATGCAACGGTAGGTAACGAATCCTCCCCGGACGATTTCAGGCGGAGAATAAAGCTTGATTCCGGCTGCTTGATTTCCCGGAAGGTTCTGAACGGTGCGAGTTTGTAGATACCGTTCGTTTCTGCCTTGTCTTTCAAGCCGCCGGAAACCCCGCGTTTAACTGATAATTCTTGAGAAATACCGTCGTCGTTCAGCTTGATCTCGTTCTGGTTCGTGACCTTGCTGATTATCGAAATAATTTCGTCAAGGTCGCCCGTTTTCTGGAAAAGCGCGCGGGTCTTGATGATAAATTCCTCGATTGACATATATTGCTCGAATTTGAACTTAGGAAGGTTCGAATCAAGTCTTGATACAAAAATCGTCGACCTGCCATTGTCGTAGCCGGATACGGCTTGGAATAGGGTTACCTGGTCGAAGGAATTTACCATGATGCTCGATTTTGCCAGGTCGATTTTGTCGCGGTTCGACTTTATGAAATCGACCAAACCCGAAAGAGTTTGACCATTCAGGGCCGCAGGTCGATAAATCTTGTCACGAACAGCCGTGAAGTCGCCTGCACCGCCATTGGTACGGGCGAACTTAAGCCCGTCGATCTCCATTGATGCAACACGTTCGCCGAGTGCTGAAATTTCCTTAACTGCTTCGCCATCCATTAGGCACCACCTTTTTTGACTTCGGGGAACAATCTTTCGTTGTCACCGAGTTCGGGCTGTTTCACGTCGGTAGTATAAGCGGCCAAACGAGAACCGTTGTTTTCGAGCAAGATATACGACTCGTGGGGTTTCAGCGGCGCAAGTATACTCGTTACAGCGACCCTCGTATCTGCTTTGCTGCGATCTTTGCTTGGTTTCACCATAAGCTTGATCGTGATTGACCGAACCTTATCCGGCTCCGTATTGTCGTCCGCAATGTTCTTGAGTAATTTCGAAAACTCCTCGTCAAACAATTCGGTTACTGCGCCAGAATTCAAGTTCTCCAGAGTCATGACTTTGTAGTCCAATGGATACCCCCTTGGGATTTATTTCCCTTTTTATAAAACAGATTGCTCAATCCGCCGAACATCAGCGGCAGTAATCGGCACACGCGCAGCATGCCCCCGTGCCGGGTCGCACCATTTCCCGGCCCGGTCGTGGTGCTTCGACAGAGCGCATGCTATGTCGTCGGACGTGAGTCTTAGCCGGGTCATCAACGCGAGCAATTCGCCTCGCGTAATATACGCCGTTTCATTTACCGGCTCGTACTGTATCTTTTCGAGCACATCGGGCGGTATAGGTGTTTTTCCGCTCAGATAGTTTTGAACTATGTCCCGGCTCACGCCGAGTATTTTGGCTACGCTCGTGTTCGTAAGATTTTTTATTGTGATAAGCTCTTTTAAGGTCATTTTTTTATGTTACCCGGTCGTACACTGGTTGTCAAGCCGGTTTGAATTCCACGTGCTCAGCTTCGATGTAAATTTCTGTATCGAATTTTATTCGACCTATAACCCTAACTTTTCTTCCAATCGTGAGACCGGCGCATCGTTCAGCGAGCGACCCGGTTGTTTCTACTCTTACCATTGTCAATTCCTCGTTTGGTGTATCACCTATTTTGTACAAGAGAGACGACGCCACAACTAAAGTGCAAGATCGTTTCGTTTTGTTTAATAGACCCAAAACGGGAGAGACGTGTATTTTGCCTTCGAGAAGAACAGAATTTAAATCATTCATGGTATTTTCCTTTTTTGCGCTGGCTCGGTTCCACCCCAAAGCACATTGACTTTCAATTTTGCGCCGATCTTCAACAATTGCGCGACACATGTTGCCTTTATTTTGACATACGGGTTTTCGATAGGCGAACCGGTTCGAGGGTGCGCGACGATTGTACCGTTCTTGGAGATATTTTCGCTTGCTTCTTGGTAGTCAAAAAAATAGTCTGTATACATCGTCATGTCGGCGAAATTACCGCGCGGGTTCTGAGTTTTAAGCATTTTCATTATTTCGTCTCGTGTCATTTTGACCACACTTTCAAGCCGGCGAATAGTGCGAGCTGTTCGCTGTCGAATGCCTCGCTTACACGACTTGCCTTCCAAACCTGTTTTCCCGTCGCAGAGTCTGGCAAGGGTTCTATTTCGTTCTCAATTTGTTCAACAAGGTCGAAGTCTGCACCACCTTCGGTGATATCAAATTGCTCGAAACGTGGATTGAAATTCAAGTTCATCGACCCACGAAGCAAAAGGCGCAGCCCAGATTCGCTTTCTATTCGGCATATTTTTGCATGGTTTGCCACGTATCGAACTGAATCGGGTCCGAACGTGCCTTTCCATTCCTGGATAAGACCCATATTTTTCACGCGCGCGCCGCTATCGATGACCAAGCGACCGGAAGTAAGACGGCGGTCATTTCGCAGTCGTGTAAGGGTCTGAACCTCATATTCCGCGACCGTCCAGGTCCATAAGGATATTTTCGACGTGCCGACTTTATCGAGCACATGTGAAATGGCATCAATCATGGACCATTGGCCGCGCGTGACGGAGAAAAGCGACATGCCCGGATGGATATCGCCGATGGCCAGGGCGGCGCTACCGAAGGATTCAACGGCTGTTTTTGTTCTTTGTTCGACGCTTGATTTATGCATTAATCTACCGACCGTATGTCTGTCACATGTAGTAATGTCGGCTCTATCCGACTTTCGTCACGAATCATCGTGCGAATGACTGCGCGGGCGATGTTCGCGGCGGTATAGACGATGCCGTCAACTTGTTCATCGTCCGATTTTAGAACAATCACCCAATTGCCGGAACCGATGTGCTTTATGTCGTATTTCATAAAAAACTCCTTAAACGATATAATGAAGAACGAAACAAGAGATACCCTTAGCAAGGCCACCGACACCCTGTAATGCCTGGGCCTTTTTCACAATTTTTGTCTGAAATGAACCGTCACGTTTATATACGTTTATTTGATCGCCCGCTTTAGGAAGGTGCGATCCGAGTTCAGAAACTTCGGCGGACGCTACCCACTGACCGTTCCACTCTTTTGCCCAAACAAACTTTATATCGCTCATTTCGTTCTCCATCTGTCTAATATACAACTAAATACACGCTGTGTCAACTGTTTTTAAGAACTTTCGTCCATATCTCAATCGCCCGCGCGTCCGGAACACCCAGCTTGTAACGAGTTACGGGCCTCCCTCGCGATACGACGAATCAAAATCTGTTCGTCCATCGCTTGGCAAAGTAACTCAGAGATAAGGAAATCTTCGTATTCACGCTCGAAGGCGTCTTTGAAGCCTTGATCCTTCATTTCACGTTCAAAGGTCGTCATAGTAATATATCTATTATTTGAAAATATCATTAAAAACCTCATCATAGTACGCTGCTTTCGGAGATAGTCTTTTTATTAATAGAAATGCTTTTTTACACACAGACTCTAAGATATTAATATCTTCAATAGTAGCGTTATATTGCAAAATATTAATTTTATTATTCTTAGATTTTATTCTTTTCCTATGATTAATTCTTTTTAATATTTTTGAATACTCTATATATTCCTCATATTTTGTGTAATCTTCATAATCTTTTGATTGATTTATTAAGTTTTTTGATTTCAATATTTCTATTATTTTTCTTGATTCTTCAATTGATATTTCAGAATTACGAACGGCACTCAAAATATCAAAACCTTTTTTTATAGTGTCAGATTCTTCACCAGAAAGCCATTTAGCAACAACTTTTTCAGCGCTTTCTACATCACGCATTCTCGTGCTTTTTGCTGTCATTTTCTTTCCATCAATCTTATTAACAATTTCCGCGTAATAAATTCCGTCTCTTTTGTGTAAATAATATTTTTTTTCCATTTTTAAGCCTTGTTTTTAAGATATTTGAACCAAATTTTATTTACTAAATCCATGGATGAGTAACCATTATATTTTTGATTCATAGATATAAAAGAGGCATCTGATAATGTTTTGGCATTAATAGCTATGTCTTTTATGAGAATTTGAAGTATAGAGTGATTTACCCTGTCTATTTTTGAGAGTTCGCCTTCCTTTTCCTTTATGACGCGCGGGGACGGTATACCGCATTGCCAAACATATTGGCAATGCGGGCATTTCATGAGCACCCGCAGTACCGGGCGCTCGCACTGTGGGCATTTTTTAAGTTCTGAAACTCCCTTTTCTATCTTTTTTACCGGCTTCAAACTCCACTCCCGGTCATCGTCTGGCAGCCCATGACGTACGAAGTTCGAACAAAAATCCAAGATCTTCGCGCGCTTACCATTTTCGGCAAGTGCGGCTAGGCGTCCGGAACGGGTATATAAGTCGTGGCCCGGCGCGTAGTTAGCCCGGAGCACGCGGCCCGAGTGCTGCATCTTTATGACGATTGATTCGGTAGGCCGCGCGTCAATCTCGACGGTGAGACCCTTTATGTCCACGCCCTCGCCCACCATGTCAGCACTTGCCACCAGCACGCCGGGCGTGTCTTTTACTCGATCAAGAACCGAATGCGCGTCTGATAGTTTGCTGTGAATAGCGGTCATAGCGTGGCCTGAGTCGCTGAATTCTGTTGCGATGCGCTCGCAGTCGGCGATATCGATGCCAAAGGCGATACCTGATTTTCCGTGAGCGTATTTTCGATATGCCTGTACGAACGATTTCACTCGACCCTTGTTGACCTCGGCAAGTTCTTTTTTGTTGAAATCACCGGCTGTGTGGTGCAGCATCGACGTATCGAGTTCCGCAGGCGCGTAATAGTCGAAGTCAGCTAAGTATCCCTCGTCAATGTACCATCGTACTTGGCGGCGAAATTCCATATGCTCGAACATATCAAGCGGCGTTCCGTCTGGACGGCCAGGTGTCGCGGTGTAGCCGAGCAGGCGAGCGGCTGGCCAGTAATCCAAAACGCGCTTAAACATATTGGCCGGCGCGTGGTGGCACTCTTCGAATATCAGGAAATCAGGGGCGTCAAGCATCGTGTACCGAGTGGCCAGCGATTGAACGCTGATTACCTGGACGCGGTAGCGGAGTACCGGATATCCGGGGGCAATGATGCCATGTCGGATATCTATCGCTGCCAGGTGGTCGCTGAACTGTCTCAAGAGTTGTTTCGAATGCGTGAGAAAATACACGAGTTTGTTTTCAGCACGGACGGCGCGCATGAATGCTTTTGCTATGACCGATTTTCCGGTTCCGGTGGCGAGCACCGAAACCATGGACCGTCCGCCGTGGGCGAAGAAATCGAGGGTTGCGGCTAGGTTTTCTTCTTGGTAGTCAAATAATTTCATAGACGTTTGAACTCGATTACCCACACCCAGGGGTTAGAATCCCACGGTATTTTTTTGCCGTTTATGTGGTCCCAAAGATGCGAAAATTCGCCGCGTGCGGTGGCAACCATTTCGGTTGGAAATCCATATTCGTCAGGCTTGCCATCGCTATGATGTACACCCTCCTTTTTTGCATCCGATTCAGAAATATCTTGCAATCGTTCGACGCGGATATTTGTGATTTCGAGGGTAATTCGCGAGGCCATGCGAGGCATGAAAATAGAAGGTGTCCATCCGCCGGGTGGACTATAGACGTAATCAAAATCGGCCTTATACATCAATGCCACAGTGGGTTCACCTCCTACGTCATAGGATGGAATATCCGTGTGCGTTTCTCGAACCCAAAGGCGGTCGCCGACGGTCCCATAGGGACATTTTTCGATAATACCTTGAATGACCGTTCGTACATTATATCCAGGATTTCGACGCGACTCATCGAGCATCGGATGGCCTTCATGATTTTCTATCTTCGCAACCCGCCGAGTCTGTGTCTTTCGCCCATCCAGAATAGCCCGCACCATTGGGCTGGAAAAAAGAATCGGTCGCTCTTTCATATTAAAAATTCCTCCACAATCCGCCGCCCGCAACAATGACAATGCGTCTCGCCCGAAACATGCGGTGGAACCGCCATGAATGCCGCTGTTTTTTCGCATGCCAGAGCGTATATTTTTTCGGATCGTCCCATGTCGATATTCGAGCGCGTCCAGACGCAGGTGTCTGAATAAAATTCCTCTAATACATCTTCGATGTTCATAAATCCCTCGCATTCAAAACAAATTTCCTGTTGTCGATCCAGCCTATTTGCGGCGGCCCTCGGTGTTTCAGATCCCATACGAACCAAGCATAAGTTTGCATACCCGTGCGGTATTTTCCGTCAGGTCGTAGGGGATCGCCGAGCATTGGATAACGGATGAAAACCCAAACACGCGCAAGCGGGAATTTTCGGTCCTGATAGATTCTGTCGAAACGATTCTGACCTTGTAGATATGTCAGCGGAAGCAAAAAAGCAAACTTCTTTTGAGCTATGATTTTTGCATGCTGGATAAATTCGAATGACAAGGAATACGGCGGGTTCGTTATTACGTATGGCATTTTCGCGGGCCACAATAAAGAATCAAGTCCGTCTGAAATATCGTTTCCGATAACTGTTTCGAATTTTTCTTCCAGTATCTTTACCTGAGCGCCATTCCCGCAGGCCATTTCGAAGCACATTTTACGATAATCGAACTTTTCTACCTCAAGAAGCTGGCGCGTCATGCTGTACGGAGTTTCGTAAAAATCGGATGATCTACGTTCGCCAGACGCGTTGTTTCGGCTGTAGTTTTTGCCTTTTTCGTTCACTATTCCACCCTACTCCAATTTACACAGCCAGTCAAGTACTACGCGAACCTTTTCCTTGCTGGCGTCCATTTTTGCGACGAACTTTCGCGCGCGGTCGAGGGGCAAAACGCGGCCACACGCGAGGTCGTAGAGGTACCAATAATCGTCCCAAAGTTGGAATTGACCGGCTTTGACGGCTTTGTCGAGCCAGTGGCCAACGATGTCGCGGACGGCGTCAGAACGGTGTGTCATTTTGCTCATCAAATAGCCCCACTGAAATTTGTTGTTCGAAACCAATATTTTCGTTGCCCTTCAAAATATGTCTGTCCTCGCTTGCTATTTTCGGTAGGTCGAAATGACAGCACACCGTACGACAGTTCGCAGTTCGCTTCGTTTTTATCTTCTCCCCATCCAAACCCCGATAGAAATTCTCGCTCGACAACGGCTTGTAACCGTTCAGCTCTGACCATTTTGAATAGTGACTGTAAACAAATATCCGATTGTAATACCGAGGCTCACCGTCCCCGGCGGAATTCATTTCCTTGAAGTAAGCCCCGATGCTGTTTGACGTGCCTATCCATTCGTCGTGGTCGTCGACAGCCCACGGCGGCGCGTCGAACACCAGGCCGCGTTTTACAAACTCCGGCAATACCTCTAAAACCATATTCAAAATAGCCGGTCGCTCGTCGGTGTTACCCACTATTTTCCCGAACATTTTTTTCATGTGGAAAGGATCCCTGCGCTCGTCTGAGTTGAAGTTCATAACTATTGCCCGCCTGCTATGACCGGCGCTGCCGGTCGTCTTCGGGGCTTTGTTTCCTATCATCCACGGTGCCAAGTTCAATCGTGCTTGATAATGCGGTTTTTGCTTCTCGTTTATCGTTAAAACTGTATCACCAGACAGTTTTTTTATCTCAGTCGGCAAAACGTAATCGTCTGAAATGTCGTCATCGTACACTATCAGTTTCCCGACGAGCGATGATTTCCCAAACTCTGAAAAAACTTCCTTCATGGCTTTAGCGATGAAATATCCGCCGGCAAGTTCTTTGAGGACTTCCGCCAGGGACGATTTTCCTGAACCCTCGTTACCGTAACAAATGAAATAATACGGCACCGTTTTTTCTGGTAGCAACGAATACGCGAACGTCTCAAGTATGAATTTAAGGCCGTGCTCGTCCTTATGGTTTTTCGGAAGTAGTCTATTTACCGTCGCTCTAAACAGTGGCGCTTCTTTTTTCGTCGAGTCGTATTTGAATCCCATAACGTTCAAAGGAAATATTGACATAAAAAATTGTTCGCTATTATCTTTTCTGTCAAACCACGTCACGCCGTCAGCGCCTATTTTCAAAGCCCCGTTCGGAAAATTCCAATACGGGTTTATATTTTCGATCATAGAAAACGGGTTTTCGTTGGACATTAACCGGTTCCCTCTGAACTTTTTCATATTCTTGCAGGCTGTTTCAAAAATGAACTGCGGGCTGTACTTAGGGAATTCCGGATCCTTACTTTCGAGAATGTTCATGTTTTCTACAACGGTCAAAAAGGTGGTGTCACCCGTCATTGACCATTGGTAAAACTCTTCGACAACGCCATCATACAACCTCGATTCCCAGTGCAACCCATTCCACGTGTAGTGCATTCCGTTGTGTGCGAAATACCCGTCGTTGGGGTAGTACACACTCAAAAATATTTTGAACATTATTTTCGGGTCAACGTAGTCCCCTTGTTTCCAACCCTCATCGTAGGTTAGTCCCTCAAGGTTCTTTTTTGCGTACTGAAAACGCTTCAAAAAATCAGGGTCAGCGAGCCGAGCGAAGAAAACGAGGCTGCCGCCGGTTATCTCAGTCGGGTCGAACGTGTCCCACTTGTAGCGCATTTCCCCCTGAGCCTGCCCAGGGTGAGAAAGCATTTCCCAGTCGTCGAGCGTGTAACCGTCATTTTTGAGCGCCATCCCGAGCCGGATCCAGTCGCTATAGCTATCGAAAGCCCCGCCATCCGCTGCCGTTTGGAGTTTTTCAAGGATAGATACCCGTTTGTCCTTGAATGCGCGCTCAGGCCGCTTAGCGGTCTTTTTAACAGCCCTTTCTTCGACAGGCCGGACAGCCAGTGAAATATATTCACCCTCGTTGTGTATAACTATCGGCGTCTTGTTCCCGAAGAAAAAACGGCTTATGTCTTTGGCGCCGTCGTCCATGAACGGGTACGACTCGATAAACGCCTTTTGAGCGTAGTCCATGGCGTCCCGGTCGGTCACAGTCAGCTCGAGCGGGAACAGTGCGTGATACCTATCCGATGGTTGCGCCAGGTCAGAGCCCGTGCGTAGCGCTACTTGTTTGCTTACCTTCTTGAACTTACCGTGGTTTCGACTCGTTACTATGAAATATTCATAGCGCCCGAAAATTTCCTTGAACCGATCTATCGAACACTGTTCGCCCTCAACGTTGTCTATGTCGCACAATAGCCACGCGGAAGACAGCCAATGTTTTTGCTTATCGCGATACCCAGTGCCGATATATTTTTCAAGGTCTGGTATGAAGTCGTCAAAACCTATTTTCCCCTCGTTTTTGCTCCATGCTTCGTCTTCTTTCGTAAAAGCCGAATATGTTGCCGGCGACCAGTCGAGCTTTGCTATTTCTGCGAGCTGTTCTGTTGTTTCGAATTCAACCACTCGATACCCGTATGGCTGACTGAATTTTTGATAGACATCGTTTGTTGATATTTTCATTTGATGATACGGCTGTATACCTTCTCGATTCTTTTGAAATATTCTTTTGTCAACGGACCCGTAATGTCCCTGTAAAAATGGTAGCTCAGACCGTTTGAATTTTCGGTAAACGGTAACTTCGGTCGACGTGAAAATTTGAACTTAGACTCGTGTGTTTCGTAGTCAACGTGTTTCCAACCGTCTGTAACTCCAATAGGTTTGTACAATCGATTTAGTAATATCCAATATCCGTTTTTCAATTCCTTGAGACAGTACGGCAAATGCGTTCGCCAAAGTTCCATGCGTGTAACCCCCAGGGAAATAAAAAACCGTTTGCAAAGTCGGTGTCGCGCCCCGTGTTCGATTTTGTCCGAACACAGGCACCGACCGTGCAAACGGTCTTGTTTGAGCAGCGCGAGTGCTCGAACTATGTATACGCAATACTACGCTGTCTGTCAACAAAAAAGTTGTGTCAGGTTTAAACTACTACCACACAACAACTTACGAGTTTGTGTCAGGTTAGTGTCAGGCTGAGTGTCAGGCAACGATTTTTTTATTACTTACACCATAACGAATTAAAAAGTTGTGTCAGGTGTGTCAGGTAAAATGGACCCCATGCAGGTGCGCGCGCGCGACACACGTCAAAAAATTGTTCATCCGCGCGCGCCCGCGCGGGCGCGTAAGTTGTTTAGCCTGACAAAGCTGACACAAAATAGACTTAAATACTTGTATTATATATATTTAAGTGCTTTGGAATCAAACTGACACACCTGACACAAAAAAATAGTCATTTCTATATAACATAACAACTTATTTTTAAAAATGGCTTTGGAATCAAACTGACACAAACGCTCCAACCTGACACTAAAATTGTTAAACAACCATTTGACTAAGCGAAAATAGTAGTATTTAGTTGTTTTTTCTATACTTCTTGGCACGATTATTGCTATAAAAACATACCTTGAAACTCTTTGACAAAGCGGGTAAGTTTAGATAAGCATGAATGCAAAACAACGGGTCTTCTGTGAGATTTATGTAGCAAACGGATGCCGGAACGGCAGGGAAGCCGCTTTAGATGCGGGTTACAAGGATGGAAACGGTCTGAAAACCCGTGTCTCTGTACTTTTTGCTAAAGCCGACACCAAAGCCTATATCCAAAAACTAATACGCGATTCCCTCACCAACCTCGACGAGCTGAAACTCAAATGGATCGCCGAGACCACGGCGCTCGCCTTCTCTGATGCAACCGACATAGTCAACGTCGAAGAGACCGAGCCGGATGAAGAAACCGGCCAGGTATCAAAATACGTCGCTGTCGCCATAACCAGAAAACTCCCTAAGTCCGTCCGAATCGGCATCGAAGAAATCAGCCAGACCAAGGATGGCATAAAAGTAAAAATGCACAGTAAGGCGGCGGCGCTCGCTATGCTTCAAAAGTTTATGGGTCTTGATGGTGACCCATCGCGCGAGGTGCCGAACGAGCAGGGGCAGACGATGAGCCGAGAGGACCGTCTTAACCGGATCCTTGAATTGAAAAAACAGTTGGGGCTATGACAAAAATATTGGACCGAGTGGCGGCAGAAACGGAACTGCTCGAACTGCTTGAGCAGGAGGACCGGGAGCGGGTGAGCCCGAAAATGGAACTCGCTAGGAATTTCAAGGGCAACATCATTGGCGCGCGAGGCGGGCGATCTGCCGGCGCAAAGACGACGGGTATGGTATCGCTTAACGTTCAGGAGTCAAACCGGGAATTTCACCGTGTAGCGTGTCTGCGTGAGATTCAAGACTCGCTTGAAGAATCGCTGTATCAAGCCGTTGAGGAAGCTGTAGACAAGCTTCGGTACCCGGGTTGGAAGTTTCCACGGTCCCAAGGGTATTGTGAGTCACCAGCCGGGTCGAAATGGATTTTCAAGGGTTTGAAGGATATGAGGGCCGCGAGGAATACGAAGGGCTTGCAAGGTTTCGACCGTTTTTTGCTCGATGAGGCTGCTACTATCGCGGGCGACTCGCTTGACGTATTGCTGCCGCTACTCGGGAAAGCCGCCGGCGCGCGGCTGTTTTTCGCATATAACCCCGAAACAGAAATTGATCCTATAGCTGAAAAGGTTTGGATCCCATATTCGAACGACCCCGACGCTCTTTTGCTGGACATGCGGCCCGAGGGCCTTGACAACCCGTGGTGGAATTCCGCGGCTCAAAAGTTATCTGACAAAATGAAACTTGTCGACGCTGATCTGTGGGAACATGTATACGGCGGGCAGCCTCGGAAGAAAGGTCAAAACGCGGTTATGTCTCGCGTGCTCATACGCCGAGCCATGGAGCGCCGGTCAGGAAAAACCGGCGGCTTGAAACAGGTCGGTGTAGACGTGGCGCGATTCGGCGATGATAAGACAATAATTTCGGTATTTCAGGGCATGAGGCAAACGGCGCTTGATGAGTTTGTACAGCAGGACATTATCAGGACGGCAAATCGTGCGTGGTACGCCGCAGGACGGGATAAATCGATTCCTATAAAAGTCGACGACGACGGGGTAGGCGGCGGCGTGACGGACTATCTCCGGTTTCAGTTCGGCGCGAACGTTATACCTGTGCGAAACGGAATGCCTGCGGACGACCAGGACAAATACACCACGGTCGCTGATGAACAATGGTTCGATTTCCCCCTTGATGATCCAGAGCTTGAGCTTTTCGACGATATAGAACTAATGGCGCAGTTGACGAACAGGCTTTTCGATTACACCACTAAAAATCAAAGAAAGATCGAGCCAAAGAAGGAATATAAGAAACGTCATGGAAAATCGCCGGACAAAGCAGACGCGACACTTCTCGCTTTATATCAGCCGAAAAACCGGGTGAAAATATCAGAACAGAGCAGGAAAGAAATAGGCGCGAGATATGGTTGACAGTATGTGTATTTAGGTGTACAGTTTAGGAAAGGAAAATTCTAAATGCACAAACATTTTCGATTACTGATAGATAAGAGATTCGCCAACCCTATAGCCTGTGCAGATGGCATGGAATTTGTAACACAGTTTGTCAGCCTAAAAGAGGCATGGTTTGAATTTGCTCGACCGGACTGGATGTGCTGGCTGCTTGAAAAAACAGGGTATAATAACCAGAGAAAATTGACCTTAATAGCGGTCCGGTGCGTTCGCGAAACGATGATTGACGGGAGTAAAACGGTATTCGATATCTTGCCCGAAGATGCGAAAGCTCCTTTTTTGATAACCGAACGATATGCAATGGGCGAGGACATAAGTATAGCAGAGCGCCGGTCTGCTTATCGGGCTGCTTCGGAGGCCGCTTCGTGGGCTGCTTCGCGGGCTTCTTCGCGGGCTGCTTATCGGGCTGCTTCGTGGGCTTCGGAGGCCGCTTCGTGGTCTGCTTCGCGGGCTGCTTATCGGGCTGCTTATCGGGCTGCTTATCGGGCTTCGTGGGCTGCTTCGTGGGCTGCTTCGCGGGCTTCTTCGCGGGCTGCTTATCGGGCTGCTTCGTGGGCAAAACATTGTCAAATAATCAGAGAAGTTGTTTTGTGGCCAGAATTAAACAGGTTGATAACAAAAAAATGTAAGGAATTTGGCATAGTATGAAAATCAAACGAGCGCTCCGAGCACTTCGTGGCCAGTTATCAGAACTCGCGCGTAAACAATTCGACGAGTATACAGCGAAGCTCAAGCCGGGATTCTGGGTACGGCTTCGTGGTCCTAAATATTTGGCAAAATGGCGAGAGACAAAAATTTCGGAGTTCATTCGGTTTCAGAACCGGAATCTGAAACGAGTGGCCAAGAAGGCAGAGAGGAGAATCGCTTATGCGCGCAAAAATTGAGGTCGATGTCAAAAAAGTCATAGATGAAATTGGCTTTGACAAGATAGTTCAGGTCCTTAACGGCGGACAGCTCATCGAGTTTTTTGGTTCTCAAAACGCTACAGAAATTGCCTTTCTATTAAAAGAAACAATGTCACCCGAAGCCCTCGCCGAACTCAAGACGGCTTTAGAATGAGCGAGAGCAGAAACTTCATGGCTAACGATTTTTCGTACAGCCAGTCGGACGGACCTATAGGCGAATGCGGATATGCCAATCGCCCGCGCGCAGCACTTAAAAAACGCGGTGACATGAGTTTCCCGGATTTTCTCGTCGCGTATTCTTCAGGATGCAGACGGGCGAACTCGCAGCGTCATAATAGGCGCGCTGTTGAGGAACGAAAGAAGTCCACGGAATGACTGCAAGTTCGATTTTTACTTTAGATTCAGGTTCATTCGTTTGCTACTACTGTGGGGCGGACTGTCAAAATATGACGGGTTATCGTAGGGGATTCGGTGGAGCATTCCCACCGTACTGGCATCCAGGGACTTTTAAGGAGATTGCTATACCATGTTGATAGTAACTGACAGGCACAAACCGGAAGACCTCGAACTTTGGCGGGACTATGAGGATATGGACAATGCATCAACGGTTTCGCATGCCAAACAAAGCATAGCACTTATCAAAAGTTGGCGAACCGACGGAGTAGCCTATACTTCTTGGGGCAAAGACTCCGTTGTGCTCATGCATCTGTCGATTATGGCGGGTCAAAAAATACCTTTTGTCTATGTGAAATTCAATGATCGACATAACCCAGACTGCGAATTCTTGGAGAGATTCAATATTGATTATCATGAGGAATGTTGCGATTATGCAGAAGTTAGAAAAGGCGATAAACATTGGAAGGCGGTTGCAAAAAAATATTCCGGTCATCGCATGACAGGTATTCGTAACGATGAATCGGGTAGGCGGCTTATGATTTACAAAATGTACCGTTTTGAATCCAACTTTTCTTTCAGGCCGCTTTCTCTTTGGAAAAATCAAGAAATATTCGCCTATATCCATCAAAATGAATTACCGCTTTGTCCTGTCTATGGCTATCTCGGCGGCGGCAGATGGCCGAGAGATAAGATCAGAACACATAGTCTTGCCGGATCTACTGCCGATGGTTTCGGAAGAACAGAATGGGAGTGAGAATATTATCCTGATATTTTAAACAGAATTCACGCCCGGTAGACCAAAGCCTGTCAGCAGATTAATATTGGTGTCATGGCTTTATTTAGTTGGTTTCGTTCGAAACAGAATCAAGACGCACACAATCCAGTCACAACCATAGAGCGCCGCCCGAACGTAGTTGATTTCACGAATTCTATAAAAGTAAACGGCGTCCTTGCTCGCGGCATTTTCCACAATTCGTATCCTGGTTTCAAACTCGCGGGCGCTCTCGCGTATGCTCCAATCGCGACGCCTGTCGCTTTTATGGGCTGGCCAGTTGTAACAAGCGAGACCGCGCAGGACGTCATAGACGAGATAACCGAGCAGTTTCAAAACAGGTTCGATGCCATTCACACAGAATCACATGTCAGTGGTTCGGTTTGGGTTTATCCATCCATATCCGGCGGGCGCTTGCGATGGGAAGAAATACCGGATGATTCGTGCTCAGACATTATCGAAGACCTCAAGACCGGAGAGATAACGGAAGTCATTTTTACCGAGCAGATAAGCTACAAGTTTGCCGAGAACGACATACGGACTATCGACCGCAAAAGATCATTCAAGCCGGATCGCGTCGTTTTCAGCTACGGCGGATCGCTACCTACGGAAACATTCAGGAACCAGTTCGGCATCATGCCGGTGCCGTTTATAAATGGCGAGGGCCGTCGAGGTCATTCTGATCTCGAGAGAATAATCCCCGATTTGAAATCGTACCACGATGTAAAACTGAACTGGGCAGAAACTCTGTCTAAGTTCAGGCCAAAGTGGATCCAGGAAACGCAAGACGTTGAAGAATGGAAAAAGACAAATAATATAACAAGCTTTTCTGATTTCGATATTGGTCAGCGTGACTTTGTTATAAACCTTAAAGATAAAGAGTCGACCGAAGTTGTTTTCTTGCAAGGCGCTGGTGAAGAGTTTGAGAAATTCTTGAACCTCACCTACTACAATCTTCCACAGGGCTCCGGGATCCCTGAAATCTGCTGGGGCCTCGTAACGACCGGCAACCACGCAAGCGCCGAAGAACAAATGTCTATACTCGTCAAGTTCTGCAAGAAAAAACAGAGCCAGCATACCGACTCATGGCGGACGCTGTACCGGTATTCGTTGATACTCAAGGGCGTTGCTTCGATGCGCGTCGTCCGATCAGACGACATTACGACTACATGGGATGAATTGAGCGCGTTGAGCGAGGATACAAAGTCGCAGATATTCGAACGGTTCGCTACCTCGGTCGCGGCTCTTATCGGAACAGGCGCCCCAATGGAATTCGTACATAAGGTATTTTTGCAGCAATATCCGAGCGCGACCGAGAATGATTTCAAAATATTTGAAGCTCAATGGAATCGTGGCGCGAAATACAAGCAATTTTTGACAGCGACGTATATCGACGCTTTGGACGCTGCTGGTGCGAATTGAAATCGTAGGAAGAGGTCCGAACCATCGGCCGCCGAACCCTGAATATCAAACGTGGTGGATCTCAACCGCCGAGCCGAAGGCGTGGCGGTCTAACGACCTCATATTCAGTTTGCATAAGTTCGTTGAGCACTGGTTGCCGAACACATCACAGACGTGGCTCATGTACCCGTATATGGGTTTGCTTGGCGCAGTTATAATGCCGCGGGATGAATATTTGAAACGGTGGGGCCGTGTCTTCGGCTCCTCGTCTGCCTGGATGATGTGCCACGCAATCGAACTCGGTGTGAACGAAATAATGGTCAACGGTTGCGACTGCCTCACGTCGGGTCAGCTCGCGCAGCGGGAGAGTATGGCGTACTTCGCCGGAATCGCTACGGCGCGTGGAATAAAAGTCACCAGCGTTGAAGGCGCTGGTGTTGATTTTGAATGGGGCGAGTACCCGGAGAATGTTGTTAAGCGTCGGGTCGGGAATGGGTTAAGCTGAGCGGCCGCGAGCTATGAAATAACTCGGCGGTTTACCGATTTCGTCGATGGTATCGAGTTCTGCTACGTGTTCGCCGGTAAAAATAAATTCCCTAGCTCCGCCAACGTTAATACAACCTACGTAGATACCATCATCTGTTTTTCTATAGATAAAAACGCTTGTTGCGTGGGCCCATTGGGGCCCACCGCCCCAAAACGCGCATACCATATCGGGGGTGGGTTGCCATGTGGCGTTGGTGGTATCGGCAAGCTGCTCGTTTGCGTGGTCAATGCCAGCCTTTACACCTCGTGTGTAAACGTCGTAGAATTCAAGCTTTTTACTGTAGCCGCCTGGAATGCTATAATACCATTGGCTAATAATATCGCTGTTTGGAACCTCAATCTTTTTCATCGGTTTTCCTCCATCTCCTCAATCCTCGCGGTATAGTAGTTGATAAGCACCGGGTTACGTTCTGATTCAGCTCGCTTCAATTCGGCTTCGCAGTGAGCCAACATTCTCAATATGTAGTCATACATTTTCTTTCTCCTTTCGATCTGCGGTTTAATCATCTATGTCATCCCGAAGACTCGTTAATATAATAATGTCGTCGAGATCGTTGAAATCTTCCGGCTGCTTTTCTGGATCATAACAAGCCATTAGGGCTCGCAATCTTTGCCGGAGTTCCATAAGAGCTTCTTCTGTTTCTTGCTCGCTTTCGTCAACAAAACAGCGTACAACCTCGTTATACGACCGGGCAATGTTCTTTCTGATTCCGTCGAAGGAAACTTTCAATTTTTCACCTCCGGCATTTCATAGCTGTTTAGCGCCCCGTAGGCAAAATAAAAAGCGGCTGTCCAGTTACAATCAGGTACAAGATTCCCGAATCCATCATCTTGTAAACTGTATTGGCACAGTGGCCATATGATAAGTAACGCTGTACTCATGATTTCTCCTTCCTCCCGGTGATAATGTTACAAAACAGCCACGTGTAGTGCGACCATTTATAGCCGCCTTCTGTAAGAACACGCTCCGATTTACGTATACAAAAACTTGATGTTACCGACCGCGCTCGGCGGTATATTTCAATTTTCATTCTTCGGCCTCCTCAACCGATCCATACACCGCGTGTTCAGATAACTCATCAGCCAAAGCACGCGCTTTATCGACAGCCTCATCGTAGGTTTCCGCTTCACATTCGGTATAGATTGTTATTTCCCATCGTTTCATCCTCAATCCTCCTTTGTGATCTGCCATCCTCAGTGTGAGTAGATCAGGTCTCACAGACGGGGCGCGGGAACCCCGTTTCGGCTTATTCAATTTCCTTTATTCGAACTGTCCATGGCGTAAACACTATCAAACCCTTGTACTTTTGCGACAAGTTCGCGGACCGGGCCCGTCTTAACACGCGCGGTGAATTCACCATTTGTCGCGTAGGATAAGATACCAGCCTTCAGGCGCTCGGCTACGTCCTGCCCATCTTGTAGATCAAAGCCGTCGGCTACCCATGTTTCGTCAACAGTTATTTCTACTGTCCACTTGTATTTCCTGGTCATTCTTTCCATCCTTTTTGCCCTCGGCTTTAGACGGGGCTTGCGGTTTACAGCTCCGAAGAGCTGCTATCACCATTTCGGCTTATTCGGTGTCGGCCATGCATCCGTGAGCGTAACCGTTTTTGTATTCCTCGGTTTCTCTACGCGGAGATGTTCCGTCAACGCCGTGCACAAATCCGTTCTGCCATTCCTGGTTAGAAAAGTCTTTCTTAGTCTGCGATCGTTCGATAATTTCGGCTGCGTTCATTTGAAACTCCTTACGGCAATCTCTCAATCACCATGTATATAATATACAATACTATACACACTGTGTCAACACGTATCGCAACATTTATCAAAATATTTTATCATGGAACGGTGACAGCCTCAGAATATGAAAAACTATATATAGCCGCCCGAGGCAAATGGCCGAAACTCGTCCGGTCTGTGATGCGCGAATTGAAAATCGTATACGAAGATAGCGCGAACAAAATCGCGGCACAGCTCCGCGCGGCCGCCGCCGCAGGCCGGTCACAGCTCACAATCGATATGCTCGCCGACTTACAGGCGCAGCTCATGAGCGCGGTAGAAGCAATAGCCGCGCGACTGCAATCCGAAATACCGATCATGGTCACGGCTGGGTATTCTCAATATGCAAAGATCGATAACGCGATGATTGCCGAACTCATGGGCACGACGGTCAGCGCCGTCGGCCTGGCGTCTATGACCGTTGCTGTAAATAATCGACTGATAGCTAATCTGCTGAATCGAACATGGCAGGACGGGTATACTTTCAGCGAGCGAGTTTTTCAGGTCGGCGGGGACTATCAGGAACAGATAAAACGTCTGGTTGCTTCCGGGATAGCCCAGGGGCGCGGAACGATCAAGATAGCCAAGGACATTCAGGACTACGTGGCAAAGGGCCGGGGCGGGGTGCCAGTCGAATATGGTAATGCGAAATTCGGCGACGTTATAGCCAAAAAAGTTGACTGGCGGGCGCTGCGTATTGCTCGGTCGGAACTCGGGGCCAGCATGCAAGAGGCGTCGATTGAACAGGGGTTAAATAATCCGGCGGCTACGCAGCTTTTCGACTGGGTCCGTATAAATACGCAAATCCACGAATGTATATGTCCAGAATTGGCATCGGGGTCACCTTATAAATCGCCTGGAACTACCCTTGATAGGCCAGACGTACCAGCGAGGCCGCATGCAAATTGCATGTGCCAGCTACGTGCGCGCCTTCGGGATCTAAACACCGTTGCAGACGATATCGCACGATGGCATAATGGCGAACAGGTCGAATACCTCGACGAATGGGCGGCGCGATACAGGAGCATGTCATGAAATTTAATTGGAGCGGCGAAGTAGGTTGGGAAATTACGAGTCAAATTGTTGACGAGGCGCTACGCCAGGCAGGTGGCGGACCTATAGAGGTTGAACTAAATACACCAGGCGGTGACTTTTTCGCGGGCATAAATATCAATACCGTTTTGAAAGCGTATGCCGGATCCAAGACCGTAACGCTGGGTGCGCTTGTCGCCAGCGCCGGTACCGTTATTGCCCTTGGGTTCGACAAAATCATAGCTCGAGACAATTCGACCGTCATGATACACAACGCGCAGTCAGGGGAGTTTGGGGACCAGAACGATATGCGAAAGCTCGCCGACCAGCTCGAAGCGTGGTCTGTCATGATCGCGGATATGTACGCGGCAAAGACCGGGAAAACTCCGGCTGCAATCCGTAAATTCATGGACGAAGAAACATGGCTTTTTGGTCAGGAGATTGTAGACTTTGGGATTGCAGACGAAATACAAACCAGCGGACAGGCTACAACGCGTGCGGCCGCACTCGCTATGGCGCAGGCAAAAATCAAGGTAACGAACTCTGCTCGAGCACAAAAAATAGACCCTGCTGCCGCCATTATTTCAGGAGCAGTAGATATGCATTCTGCATGGTCATTTACAAAAAACGATGCACTCGAATATATTGGAGAATATCCGTACGCTAAAAATGGCGTCGTCTTCCGTTCCGCGCTCCGCTCCATTGCGGCCCGCGCAACCGATCCGGCAATAAAAAAGCAAGCGGACGATTTGGTCAAATTGATTGACCGAAAGGACGATAAGAAAGTGACAAAACAAGAAATTTTGGACGCCGCAAAAGTCGCCGTCGACAACAACCAGCTTACGCTCAAGGAAATCGCGAACGCCCTGGGGCTCAGTTCCCAGCTCGTCGGAGAAATCCAAAATAAGGTAGGCGAGGAATTGACCGCAACAAAGGTGCAGCTTTTGACCGTACAGGCGCAGCTCACCGAGTTCGACGCAGACCGCGTAAGAAACGCGCTTGCTAAAAAGTATTCAGGGGCCTTGCTTACGCTGGCTACTGACATGCTGGTAGGCATCAAGTTTGCAGACCTCGCGGTACGAATGGCAGAGTTCGAAAAAACAGACAGCGCGAAAAATGTAGCAGCCGCCATGGCTGACGTTACTTCGCCGCTCAATCGCATTAATAGCCGAGAGGCAGCCGAACAGGCTGACCCGCTCGCGAAACTGAGGGTATGAAATGAGCTTACCTGCAAGCGAAAATACGACTACGCTCCGTCAGGGCGCTGTCAAAAAAGAACCACAAGGTTTTCACCAAAAGGTGATAAACGCCGGGTCTGCGATCAATCAGGGCGATTTCGTTAAGTTCGGCAGATTCTTCGGAATCGCTGACGAAGATATTGCGGCGACTACTGGCACAGGGACTATACATGTCGGAGCCTGCTACATAGTAGGTGCTGCACAGACCGGAACAAGCCAGACGTTCTACACCGAAAATCAGGACGTTTTTTATGACACTTCTGACGGAAAGTTTTACGAAGCAGACGCAAGTACAACTCGCCATCTTGTCGGTGTTGTAAGCCGTGTCGGTTCCGCGAGTGAAGCCACTTGGGAATTCGTTGGCATCTTCCCGACGCTCGCGTTTATCGCGGCCAGCTAATAGGAGCATTGAGAAAATGGCACTTTTACTTGACAAAATGGGACTGCGGAAGTTCCGCATCGAGAACAAATACTCTAAGGTCGACCGCGTTTACGAGGGCGATGGTAAATTCAACCTCGCCAATCCGCAAATGGCACCGCTCGCCGACGCTGCCGGCAAGACCGGTATCGTCGCGCACATGGACGCCTTGGAGTACGAAAACTCCGAGCTGTACGCCGCTGTTTGGAACAGGCTTAGCGACTACCGTACGCGACTAGTAAAAAACGCGGCAATGTTGCCTGACGACTGGGCGACCATGACAGACCTCGTTCGAATCGACATAAGTCGTCGGCGCGTTCAAGAACCCGACTTTACCGATCTTGTAGGCATCGAAATTCAGAAGCCCGAGGCAGGACCGAGCGTCACGCTAGACGAATTCCTTGAATGGGCCGGTGTGTTCGAAGACGTTAGCGGAAATAACGACCCTCTGCCCCTCATGGAACACAAGAGCGGCGCTACCGGAAATTTGACCTTCGACCTCAAGGGGCTCGCGGACAAAACTTCTCTCAAGGAAATTTTGTTTTCCTCGCTCTACGACCTCGAACGTCGGAACAGAGCAGTAGTGCGCGCCTTCGTTGGACTTCGTAATGATCGAAACGTTTTGGGCCGCATGGTTGCAAAAACCACGGCGACAGGATGGAACGCGGGCCAGCAACAGGCGGCAGACGCTACGGCGGGGGCCACTAAGGAAGAGCTGCTCTATAACACACTTGTTCAGGCGCTCAAGCTGCTTTATACGCTCAAAGACGGCCAGACGCTTCAGACGATCAATACACCTGAAGTTTTCTTGGCAATCCCCAAGGGCACCGAATGGGCTTTCATGCGCGCAATCGGCGGGCAGCTAAACCAGGGCGGCAAAGGCAAGGTCGGAAACTTCGAGGCTCTTACTCAGATTGGCGCGATCATACCATACCGCGGAGATACAATTTACTGGAACAAAAAGACGGTATCATATGCCGGTGTGGCGAGCGGAAAGGCGTACCTGTTCGTTCCTAGAGTCGCAAACTACACGGTTGTCAAGCGCGGGCTTACGACTGTGGTAGGCCAGGGCGATGTCACCAAGCTTGAGCAGAACGCGACGGCATGGTACTTCGCTGACCAGGCGTATGACGCCGAGTTCTTCGGCGGATCTGGTGGCGGCACCGCTGGGCATGGTTTCTGTGTCGAAATCAGTCTCCCGACTCTGTAAGAAAATTGGCCGCTCCGAAATGGGCGGCTTTTTCGTCTGGCTGTGAAATCACGTCGTTATAGTCCCAAATCATAGAATCGAGTTGGAAGCCCCCGAAACGTTCTGTGAAGTTTGGTTTCATTCAAAGGCCTGCTTGGCAGTAACTAAAGCGGCCCGTATACAGGCGTCACCCTCTGTAATTCCCTTTTCGAGCCAGCTTATTAAAGCAGCCTGCGCCCTCACAATCTCCCGCAGCTTTATGTTCTCGGCGCGGAGGTCCGAAGCGGCGTTGAGGGCTTCTTCGAGGGATTGTTGGGGATGGATCATTTCAAAACCCTTTCGCTTTGTAAACTTTTAGCTGTAGCTTTTCACAGATATCTACCTCATCCGTCGACGGCCCTACCCTATGGCTTACAAGATACGGGGTGATTTTTGCGATGTATTTGTCGTAAAAATCTATGAGTTCGTTTTGTGCGCTCACAACTTCTTCTAAATCGTTTATTCGTTCTTGGAAACAATCTTCACTCATCAGTGGCGTCCGTAAAAAACCAGCTCGGCCAACAGTCTACGTTGTATGAAGTGATGTATTTGCACTCCGTAAGGGTCATGCCTATTAGACAGTGTAAGTCCTTGAAGGATATTTTTGAATGTTCTGTGTAGTTTATGTGTCCGTTTCCATCAATTAAATCCTTTTCTGTCGCGATCTTGAAAATCTCCCACGCGGGCCGCAGGACTTTTTGGGGGATGGGTTGGATGCGAACCGAGGCTGTTTGAGTATGCAAGCAACCAAAAGCATCTGCTGGTGAGCATCGCTGCCACCGATCAACACCCCTAAAGCACTCAAAAAACGAACCTTTAGGGGCATCCCTGATAAATGTTGCTGCCGCAATCCTTCGATCATAGTTTTCGTTTGTTTCAATCATTTCACAATCCTTTCAAGGGCTATCGCGAGCATTTCAGCGCATCGTTCAGCTTTTGGCCTTTCACCACTGGCGACTAGCTGGAAGCTTTGGTGATCTATCACAAGCCATACCTCGTACGTGCCGTGGTGATATTCTATTTTTATGTGTTTTTGTTTGATTTCTTCAAGGGTCATTTCGGGGGCTCCTTTAAGTTGCGGGGATCGGCGGCGACAATTTCGATATCAGAATCAGTTACTTCGGTAGCGCAGATATCTTCGCCAATGGAATACATAACGGTTCCATCGATAACTCCACGATTCCAATCGTTTTCGTAAAAATCTGGGTTTATGTACCGCCACCAAACCTGCATACCGTCGCGGGTTTCTGGTGGGTAGGGCCATTCTTGAAGTGACTCGAATGCTATGCCGTAATTACCAGAAATAGCTTCAACCATAAATGGAAAATCATCAGGATTGGGCTTAAACCAGTCGTCTCCCATTTTAATATCCCACCGTAAAAACGGAAACCTTGCCTTTACAAGAAGCATTTCAGCTTTTTCAATGTCGGTCATATGATACCCCCTGTTCTTCATAGTCGTTGTTAAAGGTCATCCTACCAAAATAACCCAAAATACACACAGTGTCAAGCCCCATTTACACCGTTTGCGTACCGCATTATTATTTCGACATGGCAACGTTCACCCAAATTCGAACCGTCCGACTCACAATACAAGACCCTTCCGGGTTTATAGACCTCGTATCTGTCGCTGACCCGGCGGCGCTACCTGGCACCAGCGCGCAGCAAACGGCGTATAAGGTCGTGAGCACCGGGGCCTACGTTGCCTGGAATGGTGCCGCCTATGTACCGGTCGATTTGAGCGTGAGCGATACCAGCATATCGGACTGGTACGACGCATCGGGCGAGTTCGAGGCAACGCGCAAGGCGTACCGGGCAATAATGCGCGGGTTGGCGGCGCGGTTGCAGGTAGTGACGCTCAAAGACGGCGCCGAGTCGACCGAGTATATAAAGCTAAACGATCTATACAATTTTTACAAAAAGACCCTCGCAGACTACGAGGAAGAAAACGCCATAGAAGATTCAACGGCGACCGGCGTCATGGTCGAAACGAAATGCGTCACGGTGGCCGGCGGAAATGTTTAACCGTGAACTGATCGCTCAGGCTCGCCGAGGAATACAGCGGCAGATTGAAGAATCACCGTCCGTCGTGACGCTCATGCGTCAGCCGCTTGTAAGCGATGGTTTCGGAGGCTGGACGCCGAGCGGCACGCCTGTCGCGGTTACGCCACCATTGCTTTGCCGAGTGAGTCATGAGCGCGCGGGAGTCCAGACCGTCGGCGAAGTACCCGCAGGGCTTGATACGAATTTGACCTTGTGGTTGCTCGCGTCATATGACGCAGACGTTCGAGAAAATGACACGTTTGAATTCGCGGGCCGCGTTCAGCGCGTAGGCCGTCTGGATCCGCTCCGAAAGTTCGATGGCGTCCAGGGACTACAGGCTCCACTATACGGCGGCGATGAGGTTGAAACCGGGCTCGTGACCGGCGTGACGCTAAATGATGACGCGGTGACGCTGGTCACGACGTTTCAGCTCGTGGCCAGCGTCGCACCGGACAACGCGATAAACAAGGCGGTCACGTGGGGATCGAGCGCGCCATTGGTGGCGACTGTTAGTGCTACGGGGCTCGTTACGGCTATCGGCCCCGGAACGGCGGTGGTTACGGTTACTACCGTTCAGGGCGGGTTTACGGATACATGTAGTTTTGAGGTTGAGCCATGAGCGCCACCGACGACAGCCGAAGAGTATCCGTAAATATCGCTGACAAGATGGCTAAAAACAAATTTACCATACTTGCGCTAGCCGAGGCTCATAGAGCCGCAATGCAGGAAGAATTCTTGACCAATCAACCGGCACAGCAAGGCGCGGTCGGAAAATATTGGTCGAATATCACGAGCGACGCTCGAAATAGAGTTTTCAGCGAGGTTATAGATCAAGCGACCGCCGTCGGGTTTTTTATGGCACACGGCATCGATTATGGCGTGTACCTCGAGCTTGCGAACGACAGACAGAACGAAGCGCTGAGACCGTTGATAGAAAAGTATGGAAATTTATTTATTCAGAGGGTACGAAAATTATTGACCTCGTAGTAGCCCGGCTCAAGACCGGAACAATCAAGCAAGTTGTACCGTTCGGCATGCCGCGACCCGCCGCTCCATACCTCGTAGTAAAGGAAGAGCCTGTACAGGGCTCGTACACGCGGTACCGCGTCATAGGTCACTGGCTGCCCGCGCAACAACAGGCAATGCGGCTCTATATGCGAAAAGATGTATATACGCTGCTTCACGATGTATTTTTGCTCGGTGTGGGTACGGACACCAGGTGTGGAAAATTGAGGTCGCTATCCGAACTCACCCCGTTGTCAGTCGTTTCCGACGATGGTACAGTATCGATTGAGCGAACGTTCTATTATTTCGACGTTTTCAGATAGGAGAATCGATCATGTTAGCAGTTAATGCACGCCGGGAAGGCCCGGTAATTTTCGCCCGTATTCGCCCGAATAACCCGGATGCGGGTATACCACTCGTGACCCGAACCGTCGGCGGCATCGGGCCTTTCGACTTCTCGGCTGCCGTTGCGCCCGGAGCCGTTACGATCCAGATCAAGACCGACAACGGGTCATGGATCAACGACACAGTTGACCTCGATGACGAGGCGATAAATATCGCTGCCGTTACCGTTGCGCAGCTTTTCGCTGCGATAAATACGGCAGCAGTAACGAACTTGACCGCCTCGAGCGAGGCCGTTACCGGTCGTATCAAGCTGACGCTTACTACCCCTGGGTCTGCGAAATACTTGCAAGTACGCGGCGAGATTGCAAAATATGCGGGGTTCGGGTACGGATACACGACCGAATTCCGTAAGATCGACACCATGGCGAGTGTTGCAGACGCAGACGTGAACCATGACAGCGAACGGCTTGAATGGGTTGACGGAACCGGCGACGTGTCGGCAATCGTTACTAAGTCGTACAAGACCGGAAAAACACTTACTTTGGTCGACAACGCTGACGATATGAATATACGCGCATTCAGCGAGGGCGGAACCTTCACCGACGACGGATACACCGATGATGGTTACCATGAGCCATTGCCGAGTGCTGACAAACCTACGTTGACGCTCGAATGGTTCGCCGAAGTTTACGCGAGCGACGACAACAATCAGGGCGACGTGCTCGGGTACAATTTCTACAAGGCGAATTCGATCAAGCATACGTCGAGCGCCGACAATCCCGGCGACCGATCTGCTCACACGGTAGGCTACACATACTCGGCAGTTCCGTATCGCGATCCGCTGACCTTGGCAAAAGATGCGACCGCGACCAAGCAGTTTCTTACCGTAACGGAATATCTTGCGCTCCATGTGGACACGGTCTAAGCGCGCACCTCAGACAACTGAGGGAGTAATATATGAAGCGACTCACGCTATGATAGCGGCCCCCTTCAACGGGGCCGTTGTTATGGTTCGGATTCGCGAGTTGTCGCAAGTCCAGGTCGCCGCCATCGGTGATATTTCGCTTATTTCCACTTTCTACGACAAGCTCAAGGCCAAAAACCAAAAGCCAGACGTTACCGAAATGGTGGCTTATGCAGAGCGCATGCATCAGATTTGTCGCGAGGCAATGGCGATCCCGACCTATGATAATATTTTGAAAATTGTTGGAACTCATATCGATGACGCGGCGACAGATCGAGAACTCAAGGAAATAAAGGGACTGTTTCAAACTTTGTCACCGAGCGCTCGGGGGACTCAGACATGGAAGGATTTGAAACGCCGATATGAGTCGATAGAACTCGCCAGGCGGTTTATTCTGCCCGCTGATTTCATGGCGTTTGTTGTTGATTACAGTTTGGGAATTTCGAAGACCGATATCAAGAAAATAACGGATAAAATCCTTATTGACGCTTATTACGCTTCGAAGCGGTCGGGTGACAAGCCCAGCGACCATATTTCGGGTAACTTCGAGCGCTGGCCGGGTGATATGCTGCACAAAAACGATATAGACAATCGGTCGTGGTACATGGGTGATTTGGATATGAAAGATCGAAAAGATCGTAGGTAATATGCAAAATGTTTCCATGCGGATATATTGAACCCATGGCAGAAGATGCGGGAAGTATATTCGCCGAAGTACGGCTGCGACTCGATAAACTCGACGTCGATATAAAAAAAGCCCAGGGCTCTATTGATGAGTTCGGCAAAAAAATAGACATGACTACTTCTGATTCAGCGAAAAAATCAAAAACAAACTTTGACGCAATGGGGCTTGCTGCAACGTTGGGCGCCGCCGCCATCGTCGCGGCATTCCGTTCTGCCGTAAAAGGTTTTTCCGAATATGACACCGCGCTCACGGATGTAAAGGCCGCGACCCGCGCAACCGCGTCCGAACTCGCAGCCCTCGAACAAGCCGCAAAAGACGCGGGTAAAACTACAGCTTTTTCGGCTAAAGAAGCACTGAAAGGCATAGAAGCGCTCTCAAAAGCCGGTGTATCGAACGCAGATATCATGGGCGGAGCGCTCACCGGGGCGCTGTCGCTGGCCGCTGCCGGGTCCATAGAGGTAGGTTTCGCCGCCGAGACAGCAGCCGCAGCTATGACGCAGTTCGGTCTAAGCGGGCAGGACGCGACCCATATTGCAGACTTGCTTTCCGCTGCCGCTGGCAAATCTCAGGGCGAGGTATCGGATTACGCGCAGGCGTTGAATCAAGTCGGCCTTGTCGCGGCTCAGACTGGGCTCACTATTGAGGAGACTACGGCTGCGTTGGCCGCATTCGGTGCCGCTGGCCTCAAAGGCTCGGACGCCGGTACATCCTTTAAGACGATGCTTCTTGCGCTCAACGGAACGAGCGACGAGTCCAAAGCGCTCATGTCAGAGCTTGGTATTTCTGCGTTTAACGCGTCGGGCGAGTTTGTAGGGCTGGAAAAGTTCGCCGGCAACCTTCAAGACGCGCTAAAAGACATGTCTTCGCAACAGCGTAACTCAACTCTTCAAACCATTTTTGGCACGGACGCCATACGAGCGGCAAACGTTTTGTACAACCAGGGCGCCGCCGGAATCGCCAAATGGGGCGACAAAGTAAATGACGCCGGTTTCGCAGCCGAGACAGCGAGAATCAAGAACGAATCGCTTGAAGGGCATTTTAAGAAACTAAGCAGTGCCGCCGAAAATGCTTCTAATTCTTTTGTTGAAAAGTTGAGTCCTGCTTTAAAAGGCGTGGCCGATATTGGTGCGACAGTTCTTAATTTTATATCTGGTGTGCCTGGCCCTATACAGGGAGCAGTTGCCGCTTTCGTTTTACTTTCTGGCGGGCTCTTGGCTGCCGCTTTAGCAGCTCGCGGTCTCGGCTTAGCTCTTAGCGCATCGCTCGGCCCTATTGGTCTGGCGGTTGCTGGCATCCTTGCGATAGGCACTGGTATTGCGGTCGCCGCAGCAGCAGCAGACGAGCTTGAAAAAAAACGCGTTGCAACTATGTTCAAGGAGATTTCTGACGAAACAAAACTTAGTGGCAAAGCTCTGGATGATTTCAAAGACAAACTAAAAAATGCAGATATCCAATTGTCTCGTATTTTTGACCGAGCTAAAGGTGATCAACTTTTAAAGACAAAAGAACAATTCGAACAACTCGCAAAAGGGCTTGGCCTTACTAACGATCAGCTTGCCCAGGTTATTCTAAATAATGATAAAACTACAGATTCACAAAAAAATCTTGCGCGATCTTTTGTAGATCTTGTCGCACAATCAGAAAGACTTTTGGCCGTGCGTGTTAGAGATGGCGAGCAACTTCAAACGAATAAGCAAGCAGAACTTGATTTTATGGCTGCCGAAAAAGAGCGTGCTGCACGAAAAGAAGCTGAAACATCATCTTTAAGTCGTGCGGTCTCGTTTCAAAACGATCTTATTGCGAAGGGAATAATCACGGAGGAAGAGGGCCTAAATAACAAGATAAAGCTTCGGCAAGAAGAAATAGACAAAATAATAGAGATAGGTGAGAAGTCCAAGGGCCTTAACGCCGGTCAGATTGCCGAAATTAAACGGCTCCAAGGTCTCAACAAAGAAAACGCAGATACTATCGTCGCATTACAAGGCAAAATTTCAAACGCAAATGAAGGCTTTTCTAATTCTTCTCTTGAAATACAATTGGCATATGAAGATCAGACCGAAGTAGGCAAAGAAGCGTATCAGGAAATAAAACAAGCCGTTATTGAATCTCTTGATAATCAAATACAGGCAGAAAGGGATGCTGCACGTGAACGTCTTGGATTACAAGCAGAGGGCGTTGCTGGTGCGACAGTTGCAGCTGCTGCATATGTAAAATACGACAAATTGAGGTCGGAATCATCCGTCACGACAGATGCCGATATTGATAAATCAAATAAAGAACGCACAGAAAAAGAACTTAATAGAATAAAAATGGGCGTCGACGCGTGGAAAGGCTATGTCTCATCCGTATCTCAGCTTTTTCAGGGACTAATTTCAGCTCTCGCCGATCTATTCGCAGCCGATATACAAAACCAACAGAATGCATTGGACGAGCAATATAATGCCCAAGTATTGGCTATTGACGCACGGTTGAAGGCAGAACTCGAGGCTAACGGGTTGGCTGAAAAATCCGATGTTGAAAAGGCTCAGGCACAAATTGAAACTGCTATATCAGCAGGCGACGTGATTGCCGAGGCTGAGGCGCGACGAGCGCTGCTAAAGGCTCAGATTGAGAAAAAGGCGAACGACGACAGAATTGCTGCGGATGAAGCTTACCAAAAGAAAAAGGCACAACTCGAATATCAAGCAAATCTTGCATCTTGGGAAGCGAAAGTCGCTGGTGCTATTGCGCAAGTGCCCGTTACAATTCTAAACGCCATATCTGCGGGGTGGGTTTTTGGCCCGATAGGGGCCGCAATATTCGGGGGACTCGCGTCTGCGGCTGCGGGCATACAACTAGCTGCTGTGATTTCCGCTAAACCAAACCCGCCAAAAATGGCAACCGGCGGTATCATACTGCCTCAAAGTGGCGGTGTTCCAGTCGTTGCCGCAGAGAACGGAAGTCCCGAGCTAATGCTAAATTCTGGCGATTCAGGTCAAGCGTTACTTTCGCAGTTTGCTGCACTAATAAGTGATCGCATAGGCGGTGGCGGTAATATTGTGCTACAAATGGTTGTAGACGGGCGCATGATTGCAGAGACTACCGCGCCGTATTTCGAAAAAGGCATAGTGAGGCTTAAACTGTGAGAATTCTTTTTGTCGACAAGGTAAAAAAAAGCACGACCGTGATTACGTCAGACAACGAAACTCCGGGTTATCCCGCCTCAAACCTCGCGTCTGATTTTTTGAACGAGCAGTACATTTCGATATTTCCGGACGACATTATAACGGTCGATCTCGGGGCTGATACTGAATTGAATTGCGTTTTCCTGGCGTACCTCAACGCCGCAGTATTCGATATTGAAATTCGGAATAATGCGAGTTCAGTTGTTTACACACAATCGGCGTATTCGAACTCGCGCCCAGTGCTCCCGATCTATCTTGGATCTACCGTGACCGGTCGGTACATCGAGATATCTGCTGACGCTTCCCTCGGGCTGGCATCATTTGTCGACACCGATGTTGATATGGGCCAGTATCTAAAAATGAAAGGTCTTGGATCAGGTGTTTATTTCGAGACAGAGGACGGGGGGCCTTTGAATGGCCATGATTTGAGTGTATTTTCCGAAACCTCGAGCGTTCGTTCGAAGTCTGGTCAGATTATTTCGACTCAGTTTCCTTTTATGGCAGCTCGAAAATGGGATTTCGTTGCTCAAACCTATGCGGACGCGCAAGAGTTTTTGACAAACTTGAAATTGCTCGGGCTTCAAAATCCGACCTATATGGATTTCTTCCCGGATACTTTAGAATACGACGACCCTTTGTATTGCGCGATTACGAAGTTCGATGGGCCGAAACGTTCTGCCGTTCAGTTCAAATATAGTTTTGAAATTCAGGAGGCCCGATAATGGCTTTGACGCGAATAGACAATCCTACGCCGAGCGCGCCCGCGGCGCTGGCTGATTATGTACAGATTTTGGCGGTTTCGAATGGCGCTATTTTGCAAGCACTTCGGGGAAATTCGCACGCCTGTATCGATTTCGCGAATAACTTCGCCCGTGCAGGGACTGTATTTTATATCGCAGGCGTTTTGTATAAAGCCGTGACAGATCAGGCCATAAGCGGTACACCTTCGAAATACGTTAAAATAACGCCTTCGGGCGCTACGGCAGCAATAGCTTATATCGCAAGTTTGTCGGGCGTTACCTGGAGCGACGCTCAGTCCGGATATTACGATGGTTCGAGCAATTTATATGTGTTCGACGAGGCACGTTCCGTCTATGACGGTGTTGTGTCGGCACCGAAGACTAATGAAGGACAGATTGCTTTCATTTCGAACGATCTACAAATAAAAGGTACATTATCAGCGGTCAAAGCGTCATTTAGTCAAACGACGGGAACACAGCCATTTACGGTGGTTAGCAAAACAGCGGTGAATAATCTACAGGCACAATTCTTACAAATATTTTTTTATGAATTCGCAACCTATTCTCCAGATACCATTTTCGATACTCTTACAGCCCTTGGTATAAGCACAAATGCCTGGGCTTGTATCGGATGGCTAAAAAACAACTCATCGGGTGACGTTATTTTTATAGAACGTGTATATAAGTCTACCGTAAATATATTAACTTTTGTAGGCATGGATTTTTCGACTGGTGTGGGGACTAATTTTTCCATGACAAATGGTACGGTTACGCCAAACTATCAAGGCACGTTCTTGCTTTTTCAGAACGCATCACCATAAATGTTAATTTTCACGTTCGCAAAAACAACAATCCTCGATACCTCGATATTCAATTACACCGACTCTTTCGTAATAACAAAATATTTTAAGTACAATGTTCCCGCATGGTGGTACACTACATTCGGAGCCCCACACGATATTTCAGTTGATGCGCCTTCAATAATCACGGATATTTTTATAGAAGGTATAAAACTTATTCAAACAGAAACCTACCCGCAAACACTTACTACGATAAGTTCATGGTTTTATGTTCCTGCAACCGGTCAGCTTTCGATACATTTTTCGCATGGCGTTACCCCGGAATCAATTACGATACAATATGGAAATGGCTTTGGATTTTCTGATAACAGCCTTGTTTATGTTGGTTCAACTCTGTGTCTACCTTTCTTAAAAAACGTGCCGTCGATCAGCAAGCAAGAGGATATTGTCGGCTACAACAAGCCCTCATATATAAATTCATCAATTACGATTTCGAATGAAGGCGGAGTTCTTGACGATCTAAGATCAGAAGCACTTGTCGGAAATACGGCTTTTCTTTCATATGTCGACGACAACGAAATTATTGACAATAATGTTGACGCATCAAAGGCGCAACGTCTCGCAACGTGGTTTATTGATTCAGTTACGTGGGGCATGGATGAAGTTCAATTTAGCGTCCAGGATAACCGGAAAATAGACCTAAAAGTCCCCACTCGGACATTTCAGGTCGCGGACTACCCCACGTTGAATACGGACGACGCGGGTAAATACGTGCCTCTGATCTACGGCAAAGTCAGGCGCGCGCCATGTACCCCCACCAATCCAGGCACGACGGGTAGCACGAGTGCTACGTTTCGTGTGGCTGAACTTTATACGATCCTGCATACAGTTTACGTTAAAATCGCTGATACGTGGGTAACCAGAACGCCAAGCTCAGAAACTGCGGCAACGGGCACGTTTACCATACCGAACGCTCGGGCGACAACGAACGACGCGCCGTATGAATGCGTAGCCGATGTAACTGGCATTAGCGTTACCTACGCGAGCGACATACCCAAGGATCTTTACAACCGGTTTGCGGAAATTCCTTACAACGATTTGTACTATAACATAGGCGCATGGGCGGCCGCAGAAACACAGCTACCCACCTGCGGAATCGTCATATCAGACGCTACAGACATAATGCAGATAATAAATCAGGTTCAAAACGGGATTTACCCAGGCTTTCGCTTTTCGGTTGACGTGAACGGCAAAAGAACAATAATTGTTGACAATCGCGTGAAGCCTGTAGACCGGTTCGTTGACTCGGTCAGGATTTTTAATCGAGAATCATTACAGATAGACGAAATAAGCGACTATCTTTTCAAGGCAGTCACAGTTGCTTATAACAAGGAATATAATGGCGGGAAATTCAAACGAGTCACTAATTCAGACTATGCCACAGATGTAATTAATGATTTTCAGTGGAAAAACACAGAGGAAATAGAATCGCTTCTGAATGACGATACGCTTGCGACCGCGATGGCAGCGGCTAAGGCCCTTGAATACTCGCAGCCTCAACGGATAGCCGAACCTATATTCGCAGGAACAGATTTTTTCAATACTGAAATTTATGACGTTATCGCATTCAACACGGCGCTGGACGATGACGCAGAAATATGGGCTGGAATAACGCCCGATCGCGGGTTTTTCGGAGTTTTAGTAGGGCAAGTTTTGTCGGTCGATCCTGATTATTCTCAAAAAACCACGGCTATGCGGTTGCGAATAATACCCGATAGGACGTATACCGGAGACATAGAATTGCTTGCGGCAGAGGGTGAAGACATTTTCGGCGGTGATGAAGTTGGATTTTTAGAGGTGGTAGAATAAATGGCCCTGACAAGAACTCGAATAAAAGATGTAGTTATAACTGCTACAGACATTTTAGATACATCATTTTTAGTTGTAGACGCAGACCAAGGCGGAGGAAGTTTTTTATACGAAAAAATGACAGGAGCTAAGTTTAAAGAAATTGTCCAAGCGCTTGCATATGATGCTAAATTGCTTTCAAACATTGGACTTTCTGTCGTGGCTAATACTCCGACAAATGGGCTAACTATTTCTTTGAAACAAAAAGATGGAGCTACGGATCCTGGTAGCACCTCAGATAAAAAAGTCATAATCGCGTTTCGGTCATCGACGCTGACGAGTGGCGCAACTGTGTTTCGAACTGTTACTGCGGCTTTGTCTACCGTTATAAGCTCGGGTAGTACAGCAGGGCATTTTGCCGCAAAAAACGAAAATGTACATTTGTTCGCAATTGATAATGCTGGCACTGTGGAACTCGCATGGAGTAGCAGCAATACATTTAGCGAGGCTGATTTACAAACGACCACTGCCGAAGGTGGTGCGGGAGCTGCTGATAGCAAAACGACTTTGTACTCTACTACTGCGAGATCCAATATCGCAATCAGGTACTTAGGGTTTTTTGTTAGCAATCAAGCCACTCCTGGCACATGGACCAGCGCTATTGTACAGGTTACAGTCACAAATAGTGCTCGAATACAGATAGAAAACGGCGTAATAGCTGACACTGGAAACGGTCGAGGAAGCACAGACACCAGAATTCGTCGCATTACTAATACAACAAATATCGGTCCAGGCACGGCGGTGACACACGCAACAAGCGCCGCAAACGGAAGTGTTTTTACCATAAATATGGACGGTAGATATGTTTTGGAGTATGCAGATGCTGACTCAACAGCGCCTTTGGGATATGGTTTTAGTATAAATTCAACCCAACTTACAACGGCAATTTCAACGATAACAGCGGCTAATAGATTGGCGCTTTTTTTAAATGCACTTGGGACCACTTATCCACCAGCAGGCAGTATAATTAGAAGACTTAAAGTTGGCGACGTAATTAGGCCCCACGTCGAAGGCGCTATCGGAAACGCAACGACACTCTGCTATGTGAGAATAGAAAGAATAGGTGATTAGCATGGCTGAAATTGTAATAAAATTGGATGATATCGAACGAATATCGAAGCATGTGGAGGCCGGTTTGCTTCCGCTTATCTCTGGCATAAAAGATCAAATTTCCGTCTTATCAACTTTAGTTCAAACGAACGCAGCTAATACGAGAGACACTTACAAAGATCTTTACGAATTATTGAGAAAACAGACAGATACAATAAATGACATGGGTAGAGCTGTTCGAATAGAAATCGAACAACGCGCAGAAAAGCTAAGGCTTGAATTTGATGCTAAGATAGAAAAATTGAGTGTTGAAAATGGAATACAGCAAAGCGATATAGATAGCTTAAAAACAACAGCTTTAATTGTGGAAAAACTTTCAAACAATTCTTGGATGAAATGGGGGCTTATTATCACAAGCATAATTGGCATCGGTGGTGTACTTTTGTCGGTGATTAAATGACAGAAAAAAACGATTTCTTACCCATAAGCAAATTTATACGACCAGGAACAGTTCGACAAAAAACTCTTGGCGGCGTCATTCACTGGACCGCTAAACCTATGCAATCTGCATCGGATACAAGGAAATACTGGGCAGATCGCGAGAACGGCTCAAATGGGTATGGATCAGCGCATGATATTGTTGATCGAGACGGTTCGGTCTTACATTGCGTTCCTTCGAACGAAATTGCCTATCATTGTGGCGCGACGTCCCCGATTTATCAGGGTTCTGAACAATATTACACAGACATAGCCCGCAGAAAATGGCCTGACTTTACGCTTGATTATCAACATAAATCACCGAATTCTATTTTAATCGGCATAGAATTCGAACATGAAACGTGGGAAGGTTTTCCAACGACAGCCGCTCGTGCATCGTTACTTTTGCTCATGATTAGATATTCGAAACAGTACGGCTTAAAAGCCGCCGACTGGTATCGGCACAAGGATATTGTTGGCTACAAAGATTGCCCGCATTGGTACAATCTATATGTAGAGGATTGGTCAGCATTACTCGCCGACCTAACGAAAGGAATATCATGAGTGACGAAAAAATATCCGCTGTACAAAACAGCGATAAAAGTGTTTCGAGCAAGCGCGTTATGTATATATGGTTTTCATCGGCGCTTGTTTTTTTGGGCTTTGTATGCAGTGTAATCGCTATTATTTTTAACGTAAATCAGTGGTGGCCGTTCGCAGCAGGTGGCGGTCTATCGGCACTCGGTGTAGTTCACGCGCTCGTGACCGGCGGGTATATTAGCGCTCAGGACTTGAAAGAAATCGCGGATAAAGCCAAGGGGGAGTAATGTGCAAAAAAATATTTTTAAGTTTTTGTTTATCATCGTTGCTTCCATTATCGGTTTCGGCGCAGGTTGGATTGGTAGGGGATTCGATACAGTCCAAAAATCCTTACTCGGCCCCCATGCCGATTTATCAGATATCGATCGAAGAGATAAAGATTTTACAAGATTGTTTAACGAATATTCTGCAAGAGAACGAAAAAACGACCGCGACTTTAGAGACGTTGAAGCACAATTATACCTTGTCATTGTCGACCGCGACCGAATTGCAAACGAACTTGGCACAACTCGAACAGAAGCACGCGGACTTACTACAGCAATCGCAGGGCTTGGAAAATCATATACAGACCTTGCTACTCGATTTGCAAAACTCAAACAGTCAGTTGACGATAGCTCAGGACTCATTGACGGAATTATTGGGGGAACGAGACGCGTTGACGACAGCGCGCGAAGCGCTTTGGACATCATACGAGCAGTACAAAAGCGAAGTGAGCAAAACAATTCAAGCGCTTCAAAATGATAAAATTATTTTAGGCATTGTTGTAGGCGGTGCAGCCCTCGCAATAGGGCTTTTTATAGGTTTGGTTTCACATTAACGCTATTTTCCTCAGGCCATTTTATAACTGGCACTGCCTCTCGTTTTTCGTTCCCCCATTCTGACCAGCCATCGGGGTGTCTTTCGTCCCATGTTTTTGGCGTAGGAAACTTCGGTTCTTCCGGCATTGGCGGCGCGCCCATGTTGATGATAATTGTAATCATCCACCACCATGCGGCGGTCCAAAAAACGAACGCTATAAATCGCTTCATCTTTTCTTTGTCAAAAATAAAGCCGCCCTAAGGCGGCATATTCAGTATTTTCGGAGTCCGGCGATTTCCCGGACTTGATTTTCGTCGTACAGGTTCTTAGCCTTCGGTTTAAGTTTCCCGACAACCGCGACCTCTGACTTTTCAGTCCTGACCTTGAAGAACCTCAGCACGATACGTGCGCTGGCGTCGTCGACGCCGAGAATTGCGGATGCTTGTTTGATATCGATCATTTATTTCCCCTTTCAAAACGGCGAATCGTCCGCCGTCTGCGCTGGCTCGTTCGTATCCGGTGCGAGTATTCGAACCCATCCGTCAACAACGAATTTCACCGCGCTGTGTTTCTGGCCTTCTTTTTCCCACCGCTCCTGTATGGGTTCGGCCTCAAAACAGACTTCAAGCCCTTTT
>Ga0193754_1000004_pt1 | contig 53413 bp, 31 predicted proteins | sample H1a1metaG_FD_143052 | JGI IMG/M metagenome (GOLD analysis project Ga0193754, IMG submission 143052) | Soil microbial communities from a riparian zone of the East river system, Colorado, United States - H1a1 | ecosystem: Environmental > Terrestrial > Soil > Riparian zone | place: USA: East River... | reverse complement strand
GAGACGGTTCAACCTTTTCTCATAACCCTTTCGTATTCGGCGAGAAGTATTATAACTTCTTTTTACGTTACTCATGTCAGCATTATCTCTTCAGTTACCTTAAAACAATGAAACACTGTTCTATCATCAGTATTACTGAATGTTCTACTACCTAGATTAAGAATAAATATGAATAAATTCTTAATCAACACGATATCGGTTGATTATTTAGACCCGTTAAATTTTCGGCGCTACAATCTTATTCATCATTCAATTTTGTTAAATAATGAAGGCTGCTACGTTGTTACAACGGTCATTAAAAGATAGCGACTACCAGGCTCACTTTACAGCTGCATTCAATTTGTTACTTCCTTAATTTCACTTAATAATCATTCGGGACCTTGATTTCGTGTTCTCGGCTGTTTCCGTCTTGACTACCCAACTTAGCATGAGCAGTCTGAATATCTACCATCAATTTATGTACTTCCGAGATTCGCTTCCATTGGTAAGATTTTTTAGATCCCCGCAACCTAAACGCCTCATAATTAAATTTATGATTTGTTGGGAATTGCCGTGCTGTACCTCCATAAATTTAGTATAGATGTCATACTTACATATGTTTCGTAGAAAACCAGCTAGCACAAGGTCAGATTGGCATTTCACCGCTTTCCAAAACTCTTCGGAGAATATTGCAACATTCACCCGTTCGATCCATTATAATCTGGTCTTGGAAAGATCACCTTGCTTCGGGTCTAATAGAAGTAACTTATCCATCACTTTTTCCTAGATAATCTTACCTTAGAAATTAAGGTAATTTAAACTAGTAAGTCCAGTCGCTTTCGCTAAGGCTTTTAACCTTGCTACTCCTATTAACTTGCTGACCCATTATGCAAAAGGTACGCCGTCATTTTTTATTTAAAACTTCGACTGCTTATAGGATTACTAATTCAAGTCTATTTCACTATGTTAATACAATACTTTTTCAAACTTTCCTTTACAGTACTTTTCGCTATTGCTAAATTTATAATACTTAGCCTTAGAGGATGGTTCCCCTGAATTCCGACAAGTTTTCTCTCATCGTACTTTTTATTTAGTTTAATTATAAATCTACAGGACTTTCACCTTTTTTAGTTATTTTTATTTAATTTATTTTATTTTTTAAATATGAATAGATTTTCAATTTATAATTTTTACTAGGCTATTCCGATTTCACTCACCATTACTTTCGGAGTCTCGGTTGATTTCCTTTCCTTTCCTTACTAGAATGATTTGCTTCAGGAAGTTTTTATATAAAGGTTTCCCTTAGGATCGCCACATTATTTATTAATTCAAGCTAATATAAACATTATTTTATTAATAATTATATTAAGTTTATGAATTTGTGGCTTTTGGTTTTACACCTCCTTTTTTATAAATTTGCTAGTTATCCTTAATAATCCCTTTAAATTACTTTGATGTTATTACTATATTGTCATCGATACTTTTATATCTATTTTTGTTATAATTAAATATACTTTATATACACTATATTAAAATTGTATTTATGTCTTATTAATATTAATTTAAGTAAGCACAGTATACAAGCTTATTTTAAGCTTAGTAAAGCATAGAAAAATATATTACAACAATAGCAAAGTTAAATATGGAAGCCTTAAATATTAAAAAGAGGAGGAAGGTAAATATACCTACCGTTGATTATAATAAGGCTTATTTATTTTATTTTTGTATATTAATTTAAAATAATAATAATTTTCATTATATTGAAATATAAAACGAGCCCTCCCAGATTCGAACTGGGACACCCTCAATTGACAATCGAGTACTCTACCTATTAAGCTAAGAGCCCTATATTAATTTTTTTTTTTTAAAGATTTGATGCTAGACCATTAAAATAAAGCAGGTCATTTAAAAAGATATTAATTTAAGAATATATTTATGCCTTTTTATTATTAGAGCTGGATTTATCTAGCACAACATTGCTTTTAGCATTGCTAAAGCATCAAGAGCGAGGTGGCTCGAACACCTACCGATGATTTTGGAGATCGCCATACTAACCATTTGATACTACACTCTTAGACATAAATTTAATAATCTCTTTTAAGACAAAATAATTAATATAATGGCACCAAACTATGTTTTTTTATTTTTTATTTAAAAAAAGGTTTGAACTTTTTGCTTTAGTATATACTAAGCTAAATAGCCATGCCCTGATCTACGTTTCCTTTAACAGAGTAAAATAAAGAAAATTTTTATTTCTCATTATAGAGTTGGGGGATTAAGCTTCGCAAAATTTAAATTTAAAATAAATTATTTATAAAAAATTAAAAAAATTTATGTCCCATAGTAATAGTAATACTAAATGAACCTCTTTTATTTTTATTAGTAAATCTAGCACTATCAACAAAATTAGCTTTACCTCTAGCTAATGTACCTCTTTGTATAGTTTTAACTGTTAATCTAGGTATAACTCTTTGTGTTAATAATCTTCCAGCTACTCTTATTTTAAAACCAGATAAATAAGAAGGTATAATAGAATATTTATTATTAAATTTATTAGTTTTTTTAATTTTAGCAATAGAAAATAATTTTTTAATAATAAATCTCAGTTTAACAATATTACTAATTAAACCTATCATATTAGATAATATATTACTATCAAAATAAGGATAATGTAATCTATCTAATTCTAATTCTACTGGTTTTTTATATATTTTACTTAAATTTAAACATAAAGATTGTAATTTATCATTATTAATATTTAATAATTTATTTTTAGAATAAAATTTATTTAAATAATAAAATAGTTGAATAACAACTTTATTAGGAGTAATAATAATAACAGGTTTACTTATTAAACTAGACATTGATAAAAAGGTAGATTCTAATAAGGTAAAGACATTTTTATTTATTCCTACACTACTATTTTGTAATCCTTTATTAGTTTTATTAAATAAATATACAATATTTTGATATTTTATTGTTTCATTTTTATATTCAGAAATTGAATTTATATAATTATATATTTTTATTTCTTTTTTTACTTCTTGTAAACCCTTATTTAAATTTAATAATTTTATAGTATTTTTATTTATATGTATTTTATTTTCATTACTTTTTGTAATTAAAGAACTAGAGGTTGCTAAAGTTTCATGTTCTTTGGCTAGTTTTAGACCATCACTTACGGATGCTTTAGCAGAGCTAGTATTTATTTTTGTTTTAGGTTCAAATAAACTGAATTTATTATCTGTATTTTTTTTTAAATATAAATATAAATAATTATCATATAATTTTACCCATAAAATATTTTTATTAAAGATATTTTTATATGATAATAAATTTTTATTTTCAGATATTAAATTTTGATTGCTATCCGAAGATCCTTTAAATAAATTAATTACATTTTCATGTTTTAGTAGTAAACTTGATTTATTTATTATTTTTTTTGTTTTTTTATTATTATAATTTTTTCCTAGCGCTCATTTTATTATATTTTAATTGTTTATAAAAATAATGATATACAAATACTTCTTTTTATTTTTTATTTTGTTTTTGAGCAGGATTATAATTTAATACAAAGACTAAATATTCCTCAATTTAAATAATTTAGTTATTTAATATTCCATACTATTTCATCGTATACATTGTTCGATTACTATATTTTTAAGTTGTAAATTGAGATATAATTTAAATAGATGTTTAATATATTTTTATATAAATATTAAATATTAGTAGATATAATTTTAATAAAATTATACTTTTTAATTAATCTACTCTTTTAAGAAAATATATTTTCGTGAACTTCGATACCATCTAAGGCTTCTTCAACATCATCAGCAGGTTCAGGAGTTATAGCTCCACCGCTATAAGATTCTCTAATTGCTTGTTCTACTTTACCATTTAGTTGATAAATTGTATTATCAGGCATAAAATGAGTTTTATATAATCTCATAGCTAGAGAAGGTGCAGTTAAACATGAATAAATATTAATTTGATATTTACTAAAGAATTCTTGATTAAATAAGGTTAATACTTCGTGTAAACTTGCACAATCTAATTTACAATATTTAATTGCTTCTTGTTGGAAATTCCACATTTTCTTACCAAAAATTGATTTTAATACACTCCATTCTTTATAATTGATATCAGTCCAATATGTAAATTTAGGAAATACTCCAGTATAGAAAATATCATATAATAAATATGGAAAGTATCCTTTAGCTAGATTAATTTTAAATACTTCACATAGTTTTCTTAAAGTAACTGGAAGTAGTAAATATGAATCTTTAAATACTATTGTTTTATCTTCATAGCCTTTAATATCAATTTTTAATTTTATAGACATTAATTTACCATTGAAATATAAAGGTTCTATTTTTCCATATTCAAGTAGTTGACTTAGTAAGAATACTCCATCAAAGTTAGATAAATTGTGTGCATATACTTGTAAAACATTACCTTTTTTAAAGAAGGTTAGTAATTCATTGAAGAATTTAGAGAATAACATTTTCTGATTTAATGTTGAATCTGCATAACTTGTTATATAGTCCAATCCGTTATATGCACAGATTAAATAAGGAATTAATTTATTGTTTTGTTTGATTGTTTCAATGTCCATAGTTACTATATATTTTTGTAAATAGTTGTCTACTTTTGACTTTTTAAATGCTTTAGATGGTAATTGTTGTTTTCTTAATACTTCGACTCCATCTAAGAAATAAATTGTTGATTTACCAATTTCTCTTTTGAAACAACCTTCACTTACAAAAGTATCACTCCATTTTAATTCTGAAGCGCCTAATAAAGTTACTTTATTTATTAAATTATCTAATGATACATCAATTTGGAAGATTTTAGTATTTAATGAACAAATGTATCTAGTGAACCTGTCCATTATAGATTTTACTATAATTGTTCCATATTCACTTGGATTCATTGTTATTGGTAAATTATAATTATTAAATCTATGAGTAGTTGATACTTTATCTTCCATATTTAATAATAGAGTTCTAGTACCTGAAGCTAATCCTTCTTTAACTATATACGTAAATGTTACTTTATTTATGGAAATACTGGTATATGAATCATTTAATATTGATAATCTTTCAGTAATATAAGCAATAAATTGTTCTTTATCATTGAAATTTACTCTTCTTAAATGACCTAGAGTTCTATAACCTTCTTCTGAATATTCTACTTTTACTAATAACATCAAGTGTTTTTCAACACCATTTTTATTAATTAATTTGAATACTTCATTCCAGAATTTTGATATTATACTTGATACTACTTCTTTGGTTAGATATAAGTTTATTAGCGGATATGTTTTTACGTTTATCATTTATTATTTATTAAATCTTTCAACTAAACCATTTAAGATTTACGGATTTGGCCCTCCTTCTAATTAATTATAGTCCTATAGACTCGTGTAAAGTATATTCATTTTCGCCTAAATACTAATATATTATAATAAATTATAATGGATATTATGACTTTCAGTTACTAAGATTGTAATTACTAATTAATTAAAATATTATACGTTAAGAATATAATCTCTTTTATATTTAATATTTGATTATTGATATTTGATATTTACTACTACTACTACTAGGTGTTTTGGTACCCCCTACTACTACCCCTTACTACAATTCCTTTGGTTAGATATAAATCTTTTAGTGAGTATGTTCTTGTTTTTATCCTGATAGCTAAAGAAAAAAATAAATCCAACGCCCTGCTTTGTTAAAAGCACAAATATACGTAATTCAGGGGGGATATTAAGCCTTAATTGTGTAATAATTAATTAAGATTGTACTGGTAACATTTTAAATGCGTGGAATGGAATAGGACTTTTTAATGTCCATTCTAAAGTATTAACATTTTGTGTATCACCATTAAATAGTACAGATGAAGTAAAGAATGAAGGAACAGCCCAAGAGTTATTTGAAACTTCTTTACCATTAGCGAATAGATCATAAATGATATAACCAAATAAAATAGCAGACACTAATGAAATTAAAGATCCTAAACTAGATACGGCATTCCATCCTGCATAAGCATCAGCATAATCAGGGATTCTTCTAGGCATTCCTGATAATCCTAAGAAGTGTTGAGGGAAGAAAGTTAAGTTACAAGTAATCCTTACTATTTCTAGTAAGGTTGGACTATGTCTTAATTTTATATTTATTATAAAATCACATTCGTGTAGTCTCTGAGGTTCCTACTTTTATTATAAAATTTTAATTAATTATAATAATTTGGTTACCTGCTAATTGTCCATTGTTACATCTTACGTCATTGTTACCAATATTGTCTATTAATTGGTAGACTAAGCTTTAGGAGTTTCTAGCATATAGAATGTTGTTTACTAATATTTTAATTATCAAAATTATTAGGGGGCTAAGAAACTATCTTTAGATCCCTATGCCTCCCAGCTATGCCGGAACTATTATAGAGCATACTTTACTTTGCCTCAGGCTCCTAGAGGGGGGTAATTAGGCAATTCTATAGTAGAACTATTGTCTGATATTTTATTTTAGTAAAGGAAATAACCTAGAGATGTTAAAAAAGTTACAACAGAGTCCGTATATAGACCAAGACTCTGAAGTAGTTCAATACTGATTAAATCAGTATCACCTATTTCATCAAATACAACTTCCAATAGTTCATTTAAATCAGCATCTGTTAATTCTACCACAGTAGTTTCTCCATCAATAGGAGCATTATTGTTAGGAGTTTGGCCTCCATATGGAACTACAGCTCCAGCCGAGGATAAAGATAATTTTAGTAATCTTTCATTTACAGTTAATGCTGGAAATGAAAGAGAATGGTTTTTAACTGTTTCAATATAGTAAGTATAAAGATACAGAGCCATGATGATCACAGCTAAAATCGTGATTATTAAATCAATAATATTCATATTCATTTTTTTTTTAATTTTCTGTTTAACACAGTTTTATTTTTATAAAACGAATGAGTGCTAACCAGTACTAGGTTTAAGTGCTTAATTAAGAAGCAAATTAAGAATTAAAGGGATTACTAGACTTAAACCAGATATTTAATTATACTGATAAAACAACTGAGAATTAATTAAACTTTTTTATTTCTATTTCTATTTTAGAAAATAAATTTTGTTAATTAATCCGATAAATTTTGGTTTTTCATCCAAAATAGTTTATATTTTTTGTTTTGGTTTTTTTCCAAAGAGGTTTATATTTTTTGTTTTGGTTTTTTTCCAAAGAGGTTATTTTTTTTGTTTAAGGTCTCTCATGCAAAATAGATTTTTATTTTCTACTCTTTTATATTTTTGTTTTAAAATATTAAATAAAATTAAAACATCCACCACCCTCTTGCTCTTTAAAGCTGCCACCCTTTGATGAATTAATTTATAAAATTAAACATTTTCAGAAAATACAAACCATTTAACACCTTTAATTAAAATAGGTTTATTTTGATTTACATTTAAAGAAATAGTAGAAAATCTTACTCTAAAATGTTTTCTAGTAGCATTAATAGAAGGAAATGAAAGTAAATCTCCATTTTCATTTTTCATTATTATTTTAGTTCCTGTAACACCATATTGATGAATTAATAAACCATTTTTATCTTTATAATGATATCCATTATCAACTAAATATTCTTTTAAAGATAAACTAGTTAACATTTTTTGTTGTTCAGATGCTTTAGTATTATATATAGAATGTAATTTACCGGCGTGTATATTTTTTAATTTAGCTAAAGTTTCAGGAGAATGTTTAAAGCCCTGAGAAGAACCAGCAATTTTCAATATATTATATTTAGGTTTATATAAATCAAGATAATGTTGTTCTAATCCTAAACAAATATCTTCAATTCTTTCACAATATTGTAAAATTAAAAATACAAAATTATTAGGACCATCTTTATTAATGGCTAGAGGCAAAGGTAATTTAACTGAACCAACACTATTTAAATGTACTCTAAATCTTCTAGCTAAATTAATACTACTACCTATATAATAATTACCATTTATTAAATTAAAAAACATATAAACACCACCTTTATCTTTAATATTTAATAAAATATCTGATTTAGATTTATTAATATCTATAAATTTAGCTTCTGCTTGTATATTATTTAATTTTTCAAATATTATTTTATTCTTACCTTTTTTAGGATTAGGAGCTTTAGGTGTAGGCAATTTATTTAGTATATTAATTAAAGTTAAATTATCAATATCATTTGAATCTATATCCTTTAATTCTCTATTAATTATTTCATTTATAGAAATAGATTTGCTTAATAATTTAAGGCTTAGCTTTAAGAAGGTAAAAATAAAACTTATAAAAAAGTAAATCCAAATCTGAATTATTCTTTTAACCCCAATGAATAAAACCCAGAAGTGTACATTACCTAAGAATTCATTATATGTTTTACCTACAATTTTTGGAATCCAATAATAAAATCCTGAAAATAAACCAAATACAGCACCCATAGATAATACATAATGGAAGTGAGCTACTACATAATAAGTCTATAAACCTTGTGTCTAATAAATTATTTAATAATTATTATTCACTTTTGGTTAATTATATTAACTTTAAAATAAAGAGAGGCCTTCCTCTCCATGCTAGAAAAGTAGCTCAGAGAGTGACCGAAGGCCTAGCAAGAGGGATAAGAAAAGAATAAACTAGCCTATTAATAAGGCTTGATACTCTAATCAATGTTTAATAAAAAGTTAGCTATATTAGGATCAACACTTAGAATCCCAGCATGGGTTGTAAGAATAACATGTGTTAGTCCGTTTTCAAAAAAAGTAGATTGTGTTACTCCTACTTCATTAATATAATTAACATAACTGGCGTAATCAGTTACATCATACATAAGATCAGAAACTTCTACTAATTCTTGAATGTTTGAACCTGATCCTTCACTAATTACATCTACAGATGGTATACTTTGTGAGGGATCTAATTTTTCCATCCATTCTTCTACTCTTACGTTAGCTGGTGATCTAACTTCATCCATTTTTAAATGAAATTGGTTAATTAACCAATCTCTAAACATAGAAAACAAAGATCTAGCTGAAGTTTGGATACCTACATCTACATGAGATAAAATATCAGTTTGTAAACCAACATCAACATGTAATGATTGTTGATGAAGAATATAAGAATCCTGAACTGTTGATTCTGCTATTTCATTAATATAATCTAGAGACGGCATAGTGTTAACTAATTCTAAATCTTCAGTTTGTATTCCTACTTCTTTGTATACAATAGTATTTGAAGAATGATGAACAGTTGTAAAGATATTATTATAAAAAGTATAAGTAAATATACCTCCTACAATAATTGAACCGACAACAAAAAGTAAATCATTGTTAAAGTTTAAAAACATTGTTGTAAAAATTTATTTTTTTTTTTAATTTGTATTCACCTATGCTTATACTCAATTGGTATTTATTAAATTACATTTTTAGTAATCAAAGATTTATAAATAAATTACAGTATAGAATAAACTAGTATATTGTTTATTATAGGTTGCTTATAGAAGAGACACTTTAATAAGGCTGGTAACAGACCTATGAATTTTTAATTTATATCTTGCTCTTATATTTATGATAATTTTTTAATAATTAGATATTTTTAATATAAAAATATTTTATTATTAATTTTCTTTTTTTTTTTTCTCTTTTCACAAAGAGGATTGGACTATATCTTATCTAATAGTTAAACTTAATTAATTTTCGATTACCACGTATAGTCTCTACAGATCCTACTTTTAAATGTTATATAATAAATATATACAATTTAATTTGGTTTCCACGGTATAGCCTTTAAATTTGTAGCGTAGAAAAGCATTAATTTTCTATTTAAAGATTCCACCGTTAGCAATATAAAAAAATTATATTACCGACAAATTAAAAATTAATTTGTCATAGTGGTAAGACAACACAACACTTATTTAAAAAGATCTCTGAATTTATTAAATGAAAGTTTTTTTTCTCCAAGTAAAGGATATTCAATACAATGATTAATAATATTTATTAATGTTAATTTTTTATAAACTTCAATTATCCAAAATCTATCGTTTATTTTTCTAATTTGATTTGTAATATTAAAATGATTTATAATTTTATCTAATATAATTTTATCATAATTTTGTCCAATTGAAAAAGAATGATTATTGGAAGTTGTTCTGATAGAGAAACTACCTTCTGCTTCTATAAAACCAGATAACCATTCATTAAAATAATTATTATCAATATTTAAAATTTTAACATTAGTATTTAAATATTTATTATTTCTAGCTTTTAAATACCATTCAACATTGTTCTGTTCAAAACATTCTAACATAAATGCTAATTGAGATCTAATTCTTGTAGTTAAAGGAGGATATTTAATAAAAATTTCAATTATTTTTTGGATTTGTTTTCTATTATCTACAACCCAAATAACAAATTTATTATTTTCAATAATTCTTACTCTACCTCCGATATGAGATCCAATTAAATTTAACATAGATAAATTTTCAGAACAATATTTTAATTTAAGAACTAATCTATATTGAAGATTTTTATATCTCCAATGATTTACTTGAATACTTCCATCACCGTCCATTAATCCTACCCAGAATTTGTGAACGTAATAAGGATCTTTTTTTATTCTATCGTGTAATGCTATATCTAATGAAGCATTAGCTAAGACTACTCCTGTTAAACCACCTATAGTGAATAAAGCAACAAAACCTAATGTAAAAATTAAGGGTGTTGTAAATCTTAAGCTTCCTCCATATAATGTTGCTAACCATGAGAAGATTTTAATTCCAGTAGGTACAGCAATTACCATGGTAGCTGCAGTAAAATAAGCTCTAGTATCTACATCTAATCCTACAGCAAACATGTGGTGACTCCATACTAAACATCCTAATATACCAATAGATAACATAGCATATACCATTCCTAAATAACCAAAAATAGGTTTACCAGAAAATGTTGATACTACTTGACTAACTATACCAAAAGCAGGTAAAATTAATATATATACTTCAGGATGTCCAAAAAACCAAAATAAATGTTGATATAATATAGGATCACCTCCTCCAGCTGGATCATAGAAGCTAGTATTAAAATTTCTATCAGTTAATAACATTGTAATGGCACCAGCTAATACTGGTAAAGATAATAATAATAATACTGCTGTAATAAAAATTGACCATACAAATAATGATACTTTATGTAAACTCATACCATTTGCTCTCATATTTAATGCTGTAGTTATGAAATTTATAGCTCCTAATAATGAAGATACTCCAGCTAAATGTAAACTAAAAATAGCTAAATCTACTGAAGCACCTGAATGAGAAACAATACTTGATAATGGTGGATAAACTGTCCATCCAGTACCAGCTCCATTTTCTACTAAAGCACTTAATAATAATAATATTAATGACGGTGGCAATAGCCAAAATGAAATATTATTTAATCTAGGAAAGGCCATCAATTGTGTTATCACTTAGGCTCTTTATCCTAAGTTTCCATTTATCATTAAATGGTTCAGACTATGTCATCAAAAGTATACAAATATATACTCTTGTCGGGCGTTCGTGGAAAGATTATTGTTTGCATTACTCACTTTCTAGTCGTTGAACGTTATTAATCCACTATATAAAGGATTTTCAATTTTATATAGTTATATGCAGGATTAATCTTCGCTGCAAATTGTCTTTTTATTTATCTAACGATAGGTCAATTCTCTTAAAATAAAGTCCTATATTGTTAAAAAGATTTTCTTGCAATTAACCCGATGCTAATAAGAGGGTTACTCTTATTAGGACTACTGTACTTTATTTAAATAATTTAAATGATCCCAGTTAAATACTCCTCTTTTTCTATTCATATTGAATTTTATCTGTTTAATTAATAATTTTACTGAATCAGTTAAATGATTATTATCAAGCATTAAATTATAAACTTTAACCCAATCATCATAATCATTTCTTTTTGCAGTTAATAAAGGATAAGTTTTTAAATATTGAATAAGTATATTTAATTTAGTTAAACTAGTCACTTCTACTATAAAAAAAGTTTTATTTACATTGTGTGTAGACTGTCTTAAATTAGTAGAAATACCAAAAAAAGAATATATTAGTAATATTATAGCTTCATATGAATAAATATTTTTGTTAACGTCGACTTTTCTTACGTTTAGACTTTTTCTTTGTTCTAAGACAAATCTTACTTCAATTCTTCCTTTACTTAAAACTTTAGATGTTTTTTCACATATCAGTTTTTCAGTAAATCTAACTTTAAATCCACCATCCGCATCTATAAATCCAGCTAGCCAACCATTTTTAATTAAATCGCTAGTATCTGGAGAATGAATTGGAATATTGTAATTATATTTATTATTTAACCAAACTATTAATTCATTAAATATAATAATTTTTGGTGTTCTTAAATAACCATTCAATAGATTTATTATATTTACTAATTCTTTTTGAGAACCGATTATCCAAACTATAGCATTTTCTTTATCTTTAAATCTTAATCTTCCTCCAAATATTTTTATTAAATTATTTATTAAAGGTAGATCTTTATTAACAAAAGTTATAGCTATAGAAGGTGAAGTATTTTTAATTTTTGAATTAACTATAATTGATTTAGATAAAACAATATGACCATCTCCTTCAAATAAACCAGCTAAATAAGGTCCAATAAACTTTGGATTATTAATTGTTGGTTGGTTTTCAACACTCTGACCACTTTCTTGTGAATAGAGAGGCAAAGAATCAGATAAATTATTATTTTTGTTATTAAAACAAATAATAGGAGAGGTATTTAACAATAGAGGATCAAGATTAATTAAAAAATTAAAGTAATCTGGTGCTCCTAGATGAATTGGTAAAAAATAATTTCCAAATCCACCAACTAATGCTGGCATAACCATAAAGAATATCATTAAAAAAGCGTGAGCTGTAATGATTACATTAAATAATTGATGATCTCCTTGTAAGAATTGCACACCTGGTGCAGATAATTCTAATCTGATTAAAACAGAAAAAGCAGTACCTATCATACCAGCAAATGCAGCAAAAATTAGGTATAATGTACCTATTTCTTTAGCATTCGTAGAAAACAGCCAATACATCTTCATTTGTTATTTTATTTTTTTTTTTCTTTTTAGCTCGTTATTTAATTAATTTGAGGCTTTGCTAGGCTATTGCTTGCAATAGCTATACTGGGCCTATTAATTAAAATTTTATTGTGTAAATATTTTTTAAATTTATTGAAAATTTATTAATTTAAAAATCAATGTTATCACACTTTATCATTGATTATTTTATAAATATATTAATTATATTTATTATATGTCTATGCATACATTGTATACATGTTTAATTAAAGCATTACAAAAAGATTGCTTTGCTGCCTTGTTAAAGCTAGACTCTCGAAAGTGCCTTAATTAAAAACAAGGGAGGCTAAACAGGGATAAGTATTATAATTTATCACCTTTTTATATAGCCGGAATAGAGGTGACTCGAACACCTAAGGGTATCCCCGAACAATTAGCAATCGTCTTAACTTACCAATGTAAACTATTCCTTAATATTTATGATTAAAACCTTTAAATATTAATTAGTCTTTATCAGAATCGAACTGACACTAACTACGTGAAGGGTAGTCGTACTACCATTATACTAAAAGACCTTTATATAAATAGTATAAAAATAAAATAGAGCGACATTAGGAATTGAACCAGTTCTAGCAGATAATGAGACTGCTGTGCTACCTTTACACTATATCGCTTAACATATTATTATTTACCATTAGTCCTAGTCTCCTTATTAATTGCACAAAGCTATTATTATAGTTAGCCATTATTGCTTTATGCTAAAGCAGGTTATAATTTTAAGTCTTTAAAAAAATAAAGGCTATTAAATAATAAATAGATAAGGGATAATACACTATAGTTGAAATAAATTACGAACAAAGAGACTTGAACTCTTAAGGAATTACTTCCACTCCTGCTTAAGAGGAGATTGTTTACCATTTCAACATGTTCGCTTTTTATATTTGAGATTATTTATTAATAAAGGCATCAAGAGGAATTGAACCTCTGAAAAAGGTATTAACAGTACCCCGCATTAACCACTCTGCCATGAAACCTAATTTTAATAAATAATTTAAAGGTTATGTCTAAGTTAATAATTATATGGTAGGCGCGACTTGAACACGCTATATGTCTCCCACCCAAAGGGAGCGACGAACCAGTTTGTCATCCACCATTATTAATTAGATACTTTTATTATCTTTTTTTTTTAATAATAATTTATTATTATATGATTATCTTAGAACAAAATAAATTAAATTTATAAACTATGAGCTTCACTAACTATATTTAATCTACCTAGCCTAAATAAAAAATTTATAGCCTCTATTAAAAAGCATGACTAAATAATTAATAAGGATTAGAACAATAAAGAAAGTCAGGGGGGAAATTAAATATGAAATCAGATTAAATTTAGAATAATAATGTAGATACTGAAATATGTAGTGAATCTAATAAAATATTAGGGAATATTCCTAAAATAATAGTAGGTATTAATAAAGTTATTAATAAAATAAATTCTCTTCTAGATATATCTTTATAAGGTTTTAAGTGAGGTGAATAAGCTCCATAAGAGATTCTATTATATAAATAAATAGAATAACAACCAGAGAATACAATACCAGTAGCTCCTAAAGCAGAAATTATAGGACTTCTTTCCCATATACCAATTAGAGATAATTGTTCTCCTAAAAAATTTAAACTTAAAGGTATTCCACTATTACATAAAGTAAAAATAAAGAATAATATAGTAAATACAGGCATATAAGTTACTAATCCTCTAATATAACTTATTATTCTTGTTCCAGTTCTATCATAAATTACTCCACCAACACAAATAAATAGAGCTGGAGAAACAAAACCATGAGCTAAAGATAATAAAATGGCTCCTTCAATACCTTGAATATTATTAGAAAATAATCCTAATATTACTACAGCCATATGCGCAATACTTGAATAAGCAATTAAAACTTTAGTATCACCTTGAATTATTGTAGCTAAAGAAGCATAAATTAAAGTTACAATAGCAATAGTTTGTAATAAAGGACCAAAATAATTACAAGCATCAGGTAAAATATTTAATAAAACTCTAATATAACCATAAGTAGCAAATTTTAAAACTGTTCCAGCTAATAAAATAGAACCAGCTAAAGGACTATCCGCATGAGCTCTATATAACCAACCTGTAAAAGGCCATAATGGTGTTTTTATGGCAAATGCTAATAAAAAAGCTAAAAATAATATTTTTTGATTTTCTAAACTAATTTCATATAATGATATTAATTGGAAATCTGTTGATCCTATATAACTATATATTTGCAGTATTGCTAATAACATAAATAATGATCCTGCAAAAGTATATAAAAAGAATAAATAAGCTGATCTTATTCTAGCTTGACCTGAACCATATACTATTATTAATACAAATAATATTGGTAATATACTTTCGAAGAAAATATAAAATAAAAATAAATCTAATACAGTAAATAAACAAATTTGTAAACTTTCTAATATTAAAAAAGAAATTACAAATGTTTTAACATTTTCTGTTATATTTTTATAATTAGATAATAAAGCTATTGGTGTTAAAAATGTTGTTAATAATACATAATATAAAGATATTCCATCGATTCCTAAATTAAAATGACAAAAACTTAATTGATTATATTCATATACAAATTGTATTTGATTTGTACTAGAATCAAATTTTATCCATAAAATTATAGAAACAAAGAAATTTATTAAAGAAGTAATTAATGCTATATTTCTTATTTGATTTTTACTATTGATTGATATTTCTTTTATAGGTAGTAATAATAAAGAACCTAATATTGGTATTAATATTAATAATTGAATCATTTTTTTTGTTTTTTTATTTGTTTGTTTTTACCTTATTCCTTAATTTTATTGCTATAATCATCCTCGGATGCTCGAATAGCAAGAGGAAGACATTAAAGCAATAATAAAGCTAGTCATATTGATATAACTTTATACCCTACAGGGTCTTAAAGGGGAATGGATTTTTCTTAAACTAATTTATAAATTATTTGTTAAGTATAATTTATAAGGAATTATAACATACTGATTTAACTGTTATAATTTTAATTAAAGAATTATTTAATTAATTTTATAAGTAAATTATATTATTTTTATGTGAAAGTATAAAAATTTTTTTTTGTTTACTTCTCTTTTATTAAAAAGTCTATTTAATTGTAATTTTTGTAAAACAATTTCTCCATCTAAGAAATATATGGTTGATTTACCTATTTCTCTTTTGAAGGAGTGATCGTCGATTTTTACATCAATCCAATTTAAGTCGCTAGACCCTAAGATTGTAACTTTGTTGATCGTTTGATCTAATGAAATATCAATTTGAAAGATTTTATTATTTAATGAACAAATGTATCTAGTGAATCCGTCCATTATAGAATTTACTATAATTGTTCCGTAATCACTAGGATTAATTGAAATTGGTAATTTAATTTTGTTAAATCCATGGAAAGATAATTCTTTATTACTTAAATCTTGTAATAATACTCTATCTGAAGTATTAATTTTACCTTTTTAGTTATATAAGTAAATACTATTTCATTTACAGATTGTGGATTATAAGATTCAATTATTAATCCTAATCTTTCAGTTAAATAGTTGATAAATAAATCCATATCTTTATATTCCACTCTTCTAAGTGGACCTATAGTTTTATATGAAATTGAATCTTCTTCTACATTTAAACTTACTTTACATAGAATCATTAAATGAATTACTTCTCCTTTTTCTAATAAAAGTTTAAATACTTCATTCCAGAATTTTGTAATATATAATTTCAAGGTTTCATTTGTTAAAAGTTGGTTACTTATATTATATTTTTGGTTTTGAATCATTATTTTGATTTTTGTTTTAGAGTCAATCTAGGACTATTTAAGAGGTTGCCATATCTGAAAAGAAATACAGAGAAACTGTTTTATAGTTTTGCTCCTAAAGTTATCAGTATTTTCCTTTATCCGGGTTTATTTTTCGGACTTATTTAATTATAAAACATGAGTTATAAACTTTCATTCTTTATTAATCCATAGATAATGTCTTAATTTTGAGAAATTATTTTAATTTTTAGTGACACCTTTGGTAGAAAATTAAAATTAGGAAGGAGTTGTTATCTAAGCCTTACTATTTCATCAGCAGATAATAGAAAGTATACGATAAAATTAAATAGTTGAAAAATAATTAAAACCATCTATATATCTGCATCTAAAGATGCAACAAAAAACTGAAAGTAATAGAGCATTAAATCTTTTTGAAAATACTACACTTCCAGATACTTTTATCAAAGTAGTTGAGAAGGACTGGGGGTAAATTAAAAATAATTAAGCTTTTTTACTTAATTTTGTAATATACATTCTTATAACTTGTTGAAATGTAAATAAAGGTAAAATGTATTTAGAAAATACATAAATTAAAATTAATAAAGTTAAAAATGAAAATGATAACTGATTAAAGAAAAAAAATGGAATTAATTGTGGCATTCTATTTAATTTATTTTTATTGCTTTGCTCTATGATCCTTTATGAACTAGAGCCTTCAAGCTCGCATGCCTAAAGGCTGGGGTCATAGAATTAAAGCTATCTCTATAATTATTACACAAATTTAACAAAGTAATATAATAATTACAATAAATAGAAATTTCTATTTAAAAATTGAGATATTAAGGAGTATCTTTAAATATAAAATAAAATTTATATAATATAAAGAGTATCTTGCCTGAATATGCCTGCAATAGCAAGCTAGAGGGGATAATTTAGTTAAATTTAAAAAAGCGAGGTTCTAGTTATTAAACTAAATACTTTTATATATAGATTTATTATTTTATAATTTAATTATAATTTTATTGTGATCCTATATTTAAATATAATAATTTAAATTTTAATAGCTCCAGTACCAATTTCTAATACAAATCCAATAGTTAATACAATAAAGAATATTAAAGCTACAGAAAATCCAAACATACTTACTTGATATAAAGTTAAAGCTATAGGGAAAAGAAGTAAAATTTTATTCCTTTTTCTAAATGAGAGAATTAGCAACTTTATTAAAAAGATATTCATTCTTTTATTTAAAATAAGTGGATATTTAAGCCAATATAAATATTTGATATTTACAGTAATATGTCACCTTATTATCCAACACCTAATCTTAAAATATTTAAAATGGCTGTAGAGATTAAGATGTGTGTAGTAGTATCAAAATAAATTATATTATTAATAATTGAATATGTTATAGTACCATGAATTATAGGAGGCACTATTGTTATTATAGAAATTATAAGAAGATCTTCGTTTAAGAATTGATTTAATGCTTCATCGTTAAACATAAATATAGCTATCATTTGTAAAAATAAAAGTATTCCTTTAGGCTGCCTCCTTTTGAGGCTACATTGAATATTATGATTTATAATAAGTAATGGGGGTAATTTAGCATAAATTATAATTAAAATCATTAATTAACACTATACTAATAAAGTATAAAAAGAAGGATCTATTGATAATAACATATTATCAGACACAGCAAAATGAATGTTATCAATAATTTTAAAATCTACTGTATCATCATTTATTAATAAACTTAAATATTCTGGATCAGTAACATCATAAACTCTGTTATCTAAATTAGATTCAGAGATTATTTCACTTACGTTAGATGCACTATCATTTGGATTTACTAATTCTTGTAAACTAGATTGAGATGATACACTACTTACTGTATTACACGATTCTACTGTGCTGTTAGCAGCAGAAGGATCTAATTTATCAATCCATTTCTTTACTTTATTATAACCAATTGATGATAATTCTGAACTTCTAACACTACATACATCTAAAAACCATTGTTTAACTGTACACCATAAGGATGTAGCATTAGTTTGTACACCTACGTCTACATATTGAGGATTAGGATTAGGATTTGTACCTAATATTTCAGTTATCCAATTTCTAATAGATTCTAACCACATTCTAGCTGAGGTTTGCATTCCAGTATTTACATAAGTATTAAGTGCTTGTACGCTGGCTTCTACTTGTATAGGAGCTTCAGTTTGTACACTAGCATCTATAAATTGCGTCTTATTTAAGTTATCAGAAACATCCGAATTAGATAAAGTGTTAACTAATGATTTACTGTTATTAATAGTCCCGGAGCTATTATAGAAAGAATATGTTAATATTCCTGATATTACAAAAGCTATTGAAACTATTTCAAATAAATCATAGTTAAAAAACATTGTTTAGTAAATAAAAATAAAATTTACACTTAAATATACATATAATATAAGTTAAGAAGTAAATTATGTTAGTCTAATAATAAGATGACGGCTTAGTTAATAACTAACAGAGAATTTTTTAATAATAAATAACTTTCAATGAAGTTAATAAAGTTATTATTTATTTTTTATTTATATACACGGCACGGGTTTTAACCCTACAACAATTAATGAATGCTTGTGGCATGTACGATTTATTTAATATATATTTTATACACTATAACTATTATTTTTGTTTTCTTATTTTTATTTTTAAAGATAATTTTTTTTTTTATGATTATTTATTTACAGATTTTTTATAAAAAGGGGGATAAATTTATTTAATATGTGATATAAATTCTATTATATTTACATATATTATTAATAATAATACAATAACAATTAAACCAATATTTATTAATAAATAATATTGTTGAAACTTTCTTCTAATTTGTATAAATTTAGCTATTTTAGGAAATTTATTTTCTAAATTAAAGAATAATATTAATTTATCTCCATAAAATATACTAATTATATTAAATAAACTAAATAAAATAAACATTGAACCAGAAATATGTACAACAGCTAAATTTTGTTCATAATTTAACCCATCAAAAAAACTTTGTAATGAATCTAAATATTGAGATTTATTTCCACTATTATTCAATAGAGTGTTAATTTTATTAATAAATGAATCAAATTTATTATTTACTGATTCATATAAATTATGTATTTCTTCACTTGTATTTACTACTTCTTGTAATTGTTCATTTATTGATGTATCTTCACTATTTTCTAAGTATTTGGCTTGTAAATCTCTTTTAATTTCTACTGAATTTCTTATTTTTTGTTCTAATACTTCAACTTCAATTTTTAAATTATTAGATTCTTCAATAATTTCTCTTTCATTTTCTAATTTATTTAAGTTTTTTTCAAGTAAAGATGTATATTTATTGTTTAATTCTTCATATTTAACTTCCTGTTTATTTATTTGTTCTTCTAATACAGATGTTTTATTACCTCTTATAGTATTAAACACACCTATACTAAATGTAGTTAAACTTAATCCTTGAAAAAATCTTGTAGTTCTCATTTAATTATAAATTTGTTATAATTTTACTTTTTAGCTCGTTTTTGGTATGTAATTATCCTTTTTTTTTCATAAGACTCTATTAAATTTTGGTATAATGGCCTAGAAAGATTACTCTATGAATATTAGAGTAAAATAATTACACTCTTTATAGGATTCGAACCTATACCTACAAGCTTATTTTTAAAAACTAAACTTATCGTACGACCTAAACCAATATTCATGGCTATTTCTTATACTAAAAGATATACATTAGGTTGTATACTCAGATACAAATTAAATATAGATAACTAATAATTTTAATAATAACTGGTAAAGAAACACTAAAATTATTATCTCTTTTAAGATTAATTTTATATTATATAATTAAAATATAAATATTTTATTATTATTAAATATTATAATTAGGGGGTAATATTTAGATTTAACTGAATTTAAACTTTATTTGTTTAATGACAAATAATTATTTTAAATAAAAATATTAGCTAGCTGTGCTAAAGCAAAACACTAAACTTATTTTTAAAGGTTGTTATTAGTGTAGAAAGACCAATTTTTATATATTTTTCCAGTATCTCTGTACTTTATAAACGTTTTATTAGATAAACTAACACCTTTTTCGATTAAAAATCTTTTAGCTTCTGAACTGTTACTGAAAGTGTAGATATTTTTACTTATATGGTCAATAAGGGTTAATTTAACCTTCCATGAATTTCTTTTTCCAGCTTTGCTAAAATTGTTAATTAAATCCTTTAAAGTTTGAGCATCTACTTTTTTAATTTCTATATCAGGTGTAGGGCCTATATGGGATATATTTAAAACTTTAAATACTTTTATTGAGGGATCTTTAAGAGATTTAGATACTGTATTATGGCTTATATTAGTTTCTTTGATTAATTCTGTAGCAGAAGGTGCTTCATAAATCAAAGTATTATTTATATACACGTAGACTGGTTTACTGTTTGCTTTTTTAATACTTGAAATATGTTCTTTAGTAAATTCTACTATAGGATTAGATCCTGCTACTTTTATTGAATTAAGGGAAGGGTTTAAAATAAATATATAATATTGTTCTAAACATAAGGTAACAGCTCTAATTTTGGAATATACCAATCCTGTAGTGTCTATTATATAAATATCTAATTTGAAATTTTGTATTCCAAATGTTTTCATACTTTGATTAATCAGTCTATTTCCTTCATTTAATATTGAAGGTTTTAAATAAGATCTTAATCTAGTATAAAGATTGATAGAACTACCTACATTTTGTTCTCCCGTTTTAAGATTAGTCCAAATATAAACTCCTGCTATTTTTGTACTAGTTCCTCCAATATATTCATTTAATTTACTTCTAACTTTAGCATTATATGCACTATCGCTAATTACTTGTTCATGTATTTTAGTTTTAATTTCCAAATCATCAAATAGAATTGATACTGGTTTGATAGAGCTTAGTTTATCTAATTCTTCTTGATTTATCGTATGTCCAAGTTGAGATTGTACCAAATTTATTATTTTAGCATCTGTAAGATCTCCTTTAGTTAGATGTCTTCTAGCTATTATATGAGGATTTTTTGTTTCTAGTCCTCTATCTTTTTCATGAATTGTTTCCCAATAAGAGTTAATTGTTAAATCTTTTAAGTTTTCTTTAGAATAAATAGCTGAAGTACTGAAAGTAGACTTTTGTTGTTTTATCACTAGTACTTTCTTATTTTTGTATGAATTATAATCAGGATAGGGGTTATTGATATTTTTAGTATCTTTATTTTTAAGAGATATCGCTCCCGATCCTATTTCAAGTATAAACCCAATTGTTAATACAATGAAGAATATAAGTGCTACAGAGAAACCGAAAACGCTAACTTGATACAATGTCAAAGCTAAAGGATATAGTAAAAGTACTTCAAGATCAAAAACTAAGAAAAGTAGAGCTACTAAGAAGAAATGTATTTGGAAAGTAGATCTAGTTTGTCCGTAAACAGAATTAAACCCACATTCATATACAGATTCTTTAGCTTCATCAGGTTTATTAACAGCTAATAATAAATTTAATCCTAATAATAAAACAGCTAAAACAGGTACTAATATAAATAACATTAATAATGTATTCATTTAATTTAAAAATATAGATAATGATAGTAATTGTGTACTTTTTAATAAGATAGATGGTTTTAAAATGAAGAATAATATTAATAATGTTAAAATTGATATTATTAAACTATGAATATTACTTATTTCTATTTTTGAATTTACTGATCCATTTAGGGATTTTTTAATTAAAAATTGGCTACCTTCAGGGCCTTCAGTATGTAATATTCTAATTATTCTTAAATAATAGGAAGCACTTATTATACTTACTAATATTCCAGCTATTGACATAAAATAATATCCACTTTCAATAGCAGAATATAATACAAACTGTTTAGAGAAGAATCCTAAAAAAGGAGGAGTCCCAGCCATAGATAATAAACAAATAGTTAAACTAATAGATAAAATAGGATTACAGAAGAATAATCCTTTTAATTCAGAAATAAAATTAATATCTTTTTCTGAACCTTTATTTATTAAAATATTATTATTTATTATATAACCTATAGCTATTAATATTAAGAATGTATTTAAATTAGTTAAAGTATATTGTATAATATAGAAAAGAAATGAATCAATAGATTGTACACTATTTATAGCTAAAGCTAATAAGATAAATCCTATATGTGATATTGTACTATAAGCTAATAATCTTTTAATTTTAATTTGAGTTAATCCTACTACTGTACCTATAATTAAAGAAAATAAAGAACTAATTAAGATTAAAAATTTTAAAGTATTTAATCCTAAACTTTCTAAAATTGGATTTACTGAGGTAATTTGAGTAAATATTTCTAAAATTAAAATTAAGATAGATATTTTAGGCATAATAGTTAACCATATTGTTACTATGGTTGGACTTTCATCATAAACATCAGGTGCCCAATTATGTAAAGGTGCTGCGGAGACTTTTAATAAATAACCTACAAATATGATGATAAATCCTAATGCTATACCTTGACTTATATTATTATTTAAAGATTCAGTTACTGATATAAAATTATAGATTGATTCTAAATTAGTTAAACCGGTATAACTATAAATTAATCCGGAACCTAATAATATAAAACAAGAAGCTAAACTTCCTAATAAGAAATATTTTAATCCTGCTTTAGTTGCTAATTCTGAATCTTTATATAAAGTTGGTAATATATATACTGCAAATGATTGTAATTCTGTACTTAAATACATAGAAATTAAATTTGAAGAAGATATTAATAAACTAGCTCCTAATGTACTAAATATTATTATTAAGCTATATTCTATTGTATTTTTATAATTCTTTTCTAATATTATTGAAAGATTATTTTGATTAGCTACTACAGAAGGTCTAGCAATTAAGATTGCTGCTCCTATAAAGTATATAAATATTTCTAATAATTGAGATATAAAGGTTACATGGAATAATCCGCTATAAATACCTATACCTGATCCAATTGACTGAATATATAAAGCATTTAATGATAATGCTCCGGCATAAATTAAAATTATAGAAGACATTCTCTGGAATATAATCGGATGAATTTTGTTCTTTAGAGAAGATATGGCCATTACCATAATTAAAATTAAGATACTAATAAATAACATTACTCAAGCCCCTTTCTATTCTAGACTTAGACAGCCTTTACTATACTGTGCTATGCTTTAGCATGCAAGCAAATAGAGCAAACAGGTAGAACTCCAAGGGCTAAATAGACTATATTGTATATTTTTACAAGTAATCAGAATCGAACTGATAATAGCTACGTGGAAGGTAGTAGTTATACCATTTAACTATACTCGTTTTATATCCTTTTATTTTGTTTTTATTTTTGTTTTGAAGGTTCCGTTTTAATATGAAAGACTGCTAGACTTTAATCTGTGACATTCTACTACTAAGTAGAAAACAGAGGCAAATGGTGAAAGGGGATAATTAAATTAGAATATAAAAAGCAATATTTTTTTTTTGAAGGATTTAAACAAATTTAATATAAAAATACTAAATTACATCTTGTAAGTTTATAATATATAAAATGAAAATAAACTAAGATTAAATCTTCTTATGTTTTAGTTTATCAAAATCAGCATGAATTGCTAATAAAATTTCTGAATTAGTATCAAATTTGTTTGTATAATTAAGTATAGTATTATTTAAATCTTTATGCACATTATCATTTATATTTTTAATATTTATAGAAAGATATTTTTTAATATTTAAAGACTTTTTTTTTAATTTTTTAATCTCATAGAAAGAATTATATACTGAGACACTAATAACAGTTAATAATCCTGTATTTTTATAAATTTTAACTAAAGTATGATTCAAAAATGAAATTGAATATTCATCAAAATGTTCATTCATTAGTTCAATATCAGATATATGTCCTTTATTAAAATCTGGTTTAACTAAAAAATATAATTTAAAAAAAGTACATTCATTATTCTCATGCAAATCTTCTAAAATTTTAATTAAGTTAAATATAAATTGATCTTGCGGATATTTAATTTGATTTTTAGGGAGATATTTATGATCATAAATATTTTTTGTTAATTTATAAATTTTATTTTTACTATATTTTTTAGAAACTCCAATATCACCAGCATTTAAAAATAAATTATCATAAATAATGTAAATACCGTTTTTTCTATTAATTATAGACTCTTTTTGTCTATTATCTAAAATGATATTAAATTTTGTGTTTGTTTTCATTGTAAAAATTTATTTTTTTTTATTTGTATTCACCTATGCTTATACTCAATTGGTATTTATTAAGAGTAATATTTTAATTATTATTTTTTTTAATAAATAAATTACAGTATAGAATATACTAGTCTATTGTATATTATAGGTTGCTTATAAAGTTTTATTTTTTCCCTCCCTGCACACCGACACTGCTACAATGCACCCACCGCTAACCCTTAAGATTTAATATTTTATTAAAAAGATCTTTTACATTTAAAAATCACTTTAATATTAAATTTATAAATAAAGGGGATAAATATTATATTTTTAAATTTGAGATTCAGTAAATGTAGAAATAGTATTTAGATTGAGTATAGACTCTATTAAATAAATTAATTTTAACAATTGTAGAAAAAAATTAATAACATTGAATTAGTTTTGACCTTCAACCCAAGTTAAATAATCTTGTACTGAGACAGATTCTACAACTATTGGCATGAAACCGTGGTATACTCCGCAAATTTCAGAACATTGACCATAGAATGTTCCAGTTCTTTCAGCTAATAAAGAAGTTTGATTTAATCTTCCTGGTACAGTATCAATTTTTATTCCTAATGAAGGAACAGTAAATGAATGGATAACATCAGCACCTGTAACAATAATTCTAACATGAGTATCTACAGGAACAATTACTTTGTTATCAACTTCTAAGACTCTAAATTGTCCTAATTCTAAATCAGATTCTGGTATCATATAAGAATCAAATTCAATAGATTCACCACTTTCATTAACATAATCAGAATATTCATATGACCAATACCATTGATGTCCTACTACTTTAATAGTTATTGTAGGAGAAATTACTTCATCTAATAAATAAAGTAATCTAAATGACGGGAAAGCAATAGAAATTAAAATGAATGCTGGTGTGATTGTCCAAATTAATTCAATTAAAGTACCATGGTTAAGATATTTATGTACAATAGGAGAATTTTTAGAACTATAGTAATACATAGTTGAACCTAAAACCCAAAATATACCTACAGCAATAACAACTAAAAAAAAGAAAATAGTATTATGTAATTCTACTATTCCAGTGAAACTTGGTGAAGCACTATCTTGAAAGCCTAATTGCCAAGGTTGAGGTGCATCGTTATAAATAGTATTAAAGATTGAAATATTTGTTAACATTTATAGTTATTTTTTTTTAATCTTAGATTTTTTAATAAAAATAGATTCTTTTTTAAATAAATTATTTATTAAAAGATATTTTCCAATAGATAATGAAAAATAATTATTTATAAAGATACTTAAGGCTCTGGATTAACCAAACAAGTATTCTATTAAATAATTTTTAATTTATTTATAATTTTATCAAGAAATCTTATTTTTTTTTTAATTTAATAATTTTATTATTAGAATTATTTTCCTCGGTTATCTTATAATTTATTTTATAATATAATTCATTTTATACAAAAACTATATAAATTCTTTTATAAAACTATGAGACAATACTGTGGCCGATGTCCTATCATTAGATATTTGAACAGGCCTGATATATTTGTGCGAAATATATATAGTATCCTAAGATTGAGCTTAAGTATTCTTTTATGTAAATATGATAATATTAATATTATTACCTTTTTTCCTAACATAACCTTGGCTTAGTTTACCTAACAATACTTGCAATGCTTTACTAAAGCAAAAAGTAGCATAGACTGGGTGATATGCTTATAATTAGAGTAGACTACTAATTTTATTTAAGGTTTGTTTTGGAATACCATAAAATCTAAGAAGTAAAGGAATCGAACCTTTATTTAAATTTAATAAGCCTTTCTTCTTTCTCTTAATTAAACTGTCTTTGTAAAATTAGCTTATAGAATATTGTAAAAATTGGGGGTAAATTAAAAATTAATTATTTAATAATCTTAAAATTATGAGTATAATAATAAGAAAGCAATCATTAATGAGAATAATCCTGTAGCTTCAGCTAAGGCGAATCCTAAGATTGCGAAACTAAATAATTGTCCTCTGATTTGAGGATTTCTAGCTGTTGAAGCAATTAATGAAGAGAAGATTAAACCAATCCCTGCTCCAGCTCCTATTAAACCTGAGCAAGCCAATCCAGCTCCTATGTATTTTGCAGCTGCTAACATTATTGTTATTTGTAAAATTATAGTGTCTAAGGCTATTGAGACTTTAGTTATAAAACTAAATACTTCTTTTATAGTATATTATTATATTTAATTAACAACTTAAAAAAAGGTGGGGAGAATTTTTAAATACAAAATTACTCTACTATATAATTATAAATACCTTTCTATGAAAATAAATAGGGTATATAACATATATTATTGTAATGTTATTAGAGAATTTATCTTTAAAAAGAATTAAGTTAAGTCCTTTTGTATAGGAATAATATAGTTTATTTTGACTAAAATGATTTATATTTTTAGAATTGATTTTACATATATTATTTATTTTGTTTATTATATTTTTTATATAATATTCAATAAAAGGCTGATTTTTCTAAAAATTAATAAGCCAGGCATAGGATTCTTTTCTCTTATTTTTTAATAATTTAAACAAACGTTTACAGTTATCCTCACTAGCTATAAATTATTTACCTTAAGTTCATACCCTAAGGTATAATTAAACAATACGGTAGCTACTCCTTTATTTATAAAAACATGATTACAAAAAGAGAAAGCACAATATATAATGTTTTAATAAGCATAAATTAGGATAGTCAATAAAGTGTTAGATAATTATAATATAATTTTATTAAAAATGACTATTTATTTTCTATAGTTTTACCATAAATTGTTTTATTTTTTTAATATACCTAAATTAACCTTTAACCTTCCTTAAGTAAAGTTTATAATAAATTATATTCTTTAAATACAGAATTAGTACTCTAATATAATATTATTTAAAAATTAGGGTAAAATCAGAGAATTGAACTCTGAACATCGTCGCCACAAGACGTCATTTTACCATTAAACTAATTTTACCTCTTTTACATTATTATTTTAAATTTTAAATTTTTCTATTATATAGAATATGAGTTGAAATTCTACCTTCAATATAAAATTACCCACTTTTAAATTAAAATACCTATCGTATTTTAAGTGTATAAATAATTTCAGAAACAGTAATCGTACCTTTAGTTATATTTTTGTACCCTTTTTTCTTGAGTAATTTATCTTGAAGAATATTGATTGAGTAAATCAGCTATATTATAGAAGTAGATATTTTAATTACTGAAATTTAGTTCTTTAAGTGGATATTGTTTTTAATTTTATCATTGAAATTAGAGTTATTTTTTTTTAATAGCAAAACATCTTATTTAATTAAAAAAGGGGGGTAAATTTATATAATATCTAGTTAAAGATAATATTTATTACTTTCTAATTACTCTTTCATTTAAAAAAGTAAATCCTTGCAATACTAAAGCAAGCCTGCATTGCTAAGGACACCTTAGTCACTGAAAGTTTAATTGTATACTAGAAAGAAGAAAAAGATTTTAAGGCCTGAGGCCTGCTTTGCGAGCATACAATGCTAAAGCATTGCATAGCAAAATACAACAAGGCAAGCCACAAGATAATTTAATTAAATAGAATTATTAATTAATATTAATTAGATTTTTTAATTTGTGTACTAGCTTTAGCAAGGGCAGGAGATAAAACAATAATTAATGAAGCAAAATAAATAATAATTAATCTAATTTCACTAAATAAAGAAGTATCTATTAAAATAGGAGCAAAAACTAAGAATAGTAATGCTAATAAACCTAATGTAATATAAAGAGCATAAGTAGTAATTACACCACTATCTAATTTAGATATATTATTACCTGTTAGAGTAAAAATATTTGATAATCCTTGAGGACCTAATAATTCAACAACTCCTCTATCAATAACTTTAGATATAGTATAACCTAATTGTAAACCTACAGAAGTTATATAATTATTATATACTACATCAAATAGGTATTTACCGTTTAAGAAAGTATAAATTTTTCTACCTAAAAAAGTTTCAGTTAAATAAATAACAAAACTTGTACCTTTATGATATAAAAATATGGCAAATAAAGCACCAAATAAAGATAAAATAGAAGGTAATAATTTAATTAAAATAGGTAAACTAAATTCTGCTTCAATAATAGAAATATTATTAGGATGTATAAATAAAGAATTAGCAAAGAAATCTGAACCTACTCCAACAAATAAATCAGAGAAAACAAAACCAAAGAAGATACTAAATAAAGCTAACACAAATAAAGGTAAAATTACAGCTAAATTAGCTTCATGTGAATTTAAATATGAATTTTTAGGTCCATTAGGAACAGTTAAGAAAACTAAAGAAATCAGTCTAAATGAATAGAATGCGGTTATACCTGCAGTTAAACTACCTAAAATATAAGCATAAGTACCACTAAAACTATATTGTCCATAGGCTAATTCTATAATTAAATCTTTACTATAAAATCCTGTTAACCAAGGAGTAGCTAATAAAGATAATGATCCTACTAACATTGCTGTATAAGTGAAAGGTAAGAAATTTATTAATCCTCCTATTCTTCTTACATCTTGTTGATCAGAAAAACTATGTATAACTGCTCCAGCTCCTAAAAATAATAATGCTTTAAAGAAAGCATGATTTATTACATGCATTAATGCTACATTATATTGACTTAATCCTACTGCCATTACCATATATCCTAATTGACTTATTGTTGAAAAGGCAATAATTCTTTTTAAATCATTTTGAACTAAACCACAAGTAGCTGCAAAGAAAGCAGTAGAAGCACCAACTAAAGTAATAATTAATAAAGCAGTTGAACTATATTCTAATATAGGAGATGATCTTACTAATAAATATAATCCAGCTGTAACTAGTGTAGCAGCATGAATTAAAGCTGATACTGGAGTAGGACCTTCCATACTACCAGGTAACCAACTATGTAAAGGAATTTGAGCAGATTTAGCCATAGCTCCCATTAATAATAATAAACCTATTATTGTTATTCCTGTTTCATTCATTAAAGGTACTAAACTAAATACTGTTGTAAAATCTAAAGAGCCAAATAATGCAAAGATTGCAAAGAATCCTATACTTAATCCCATATCACCTACTCTATTCATTGTGAATGCTAATATTGCTGCTTTATTTGCTTGAATTCTTGTAAACCAGAAGTTAATTAATAAATAAGAAACTACTCCAATACCTTCCCAACCAATAAACATCACAAAGAAATTAGCACCTGAAACTAAAACTAACATAAAGAAAGTAAATAATGATAAATAAGAGAAAAATCTTTGATTATGAGGATCTTCAGCCATATAATCAGTAGAGAATATATGAATTAAAGATGAAATATATAAAACTGGAATTAACATAGATACAGTTAATTGATCAAATAGAAATTCCCAAGAAATTGACATAAATTCTGAATCAATCCAACTAGTTAAATTTATAGAAACTGGTGAACCACAGAAACCTACTTCATAGAAAGCTATAGAAGCTAAAATTGATGATAATATTAAGCAAGTACAAGTTATTATATGTGCTCCTGTTACACCTATTTTTCTACCCATAAATCCTGATACAAAAGAACCTAATAAAGGTAATATTAAAATTGATAAATACATTATGTTCTTAATGAAATATTTCCTCTTAATCTATAATATGCTACTAGAATACTTAAACCTACTACTGATTCAGCACCTGCTATTGAAATTATAAAGATACTAAAAGTTTGTCCTATTCCATCATCAAAACTAAAACTAGAAATTAATATTAATAATGTTACAGATAATAACATTAATTCTATCGCTATAATCATTAGAATTATATTTTTTCTATTTAATATAAATCCTAAAATACCTACTAAAAATAATAGTAATGATAGATTCATGGTTTGTATTTGTATTTTTCCTTGAGGTTGGGCGAAAGCCCTTACATTGTATATTATGAATTTTTTTTTTAATTTTATTATTTTTTTTATTGTGGCTTTACTAAAGCAGGCCTAAAATATTATGAATTATTGTAGACTTCACACAAATAATTTATAGTTTTCTAGACCAAATAAAAATATAATAAATATTTGCAGTGTTTAATTGTAAATTTTATAATATTTAAATATTATTATATCACCCTAGCTAAATTAAAATTTATCGCTGGGTGCTTTAGCAAGCAGTGGTGGTTATTAGGCAATAGAAGGAATTAGTTACCTCCCCAGTAATAAACTGCAATAAATAAGAATAACCAAACTACATCTACAAAGTGCCAATATAATATACCAGATTCATGTCCAATATGATGAGTATCGGTTAAATGATAATTTAATATTCTTATGAAACCTACTGTAATAAAAATAGTTCCTACAATAACATGTAATCCATGTAATCCTGTTGATGCAAAAAATACTGTACCAAAGACTGAATCAGCTATAGTAAATCCTGCTTCAGAATATTCAATATATTGTAAAACAGTGAATACAATAGCTAATATTATAGTAATTAAAGTTCCAAAAATAGCACCTTTTCTATCTCCAGCAATTAAAGCATGGTGACCATAAGTTACAAAAGCTCCAGATGATAATAATAAGAAAGTATTTAATAATGGTATACTAAATGGATCTAAAGGTGTAATACCTAAAGGTGGCCACACTCCTCCTATTTCTATAGATGGTGATAAACTAGCATGGAAGAAAGCCCAGAATACACTGAAGAAAGCAAAGACTTCACTTATAATAAATAGAACTATTCCTATAATTAATCCTTTTTGTACTTGTTTTGTATGGTGTCCTTCATATGTTCCTTCTGTTATTACATCTCTAAACCATAATCCCATACCTGATGCTGTTAAAATGAAACCTAAAGTTAATAATAATCCTCCATTAGAATATCCTTGTAAGTACATCACTGCTCCTGTTGTTAAACTTAATAATGAAAAACTTACTAAAATTGGCCATGGTGAAGTTTCTACTAAATGGAATGGATGATATTGAAATTTATTTAATTGTATATTATTCATTTATTTTTTTTTTATTTATTTTATTTGTGTTCACCTATGCTTATACTAAATTGGTATTTATTAAGAATTACATTTTTAGTAATCAAAGATTTATAAATAAATTACAGTATAGAATATACTAGTCTATTGTATATTATAGGTTGCTTATAGAGTTTTATTAAATTAATTTGTTTTTATATTTGAGAACTTTCTCTTTTATTTTTTAAAGATTACAAGAGTTACATTAGTGTTACTGTTAAACATTTACACTATAATTAAATCCAGTTAGATTCTGTAGATCTTTAAGCAAAACACAGCTTTATATAGCTTAACTATACTAATGTGCTAGCTTTAGCGAAGCAAGTGGTGGTTAATTAGCAATAATTTTTAATTTTATATATTATAGAATTATAGAATCAAATTTTATAGAAATATTCTACATTATTGATTATAAATATATTTTAAAAAAATTAAATTCAATATAGTAAAATAGTTAATAAAAGTTAACTTACTATTAATTGTAATTATTCAAATTAATCTAAATTTAAATATTAATATTTACTGATTATAATTATAAATTAATATTTGGGGAAATACATTCTTATCCCACTTATAGATACGTTTTAGAAATAAAGACTAAATTGCTAATATAGGCTTAGTAATATATTTCAAAAGCAATAAAATAAATTAATGTAATTCGATAGCATCTTTAATATATGAACATACTAATAAAGTAAATACATAACTTTGAATTAAAGAAACAGCTAATTCTAAACCAATTAAAGCTAAGAATATAGAGAATGGTATAAAAGTTAACACAGCTATAATTATACTACTACTAAACATTTGATATAAGAAAGTAGATAAAATTTTCAGTAATGTGTGACCAGCAACCATATTAGCAAATAATCTTATTCCTAAAGAGAATGCTCTAGCTAAATAACTTACAGTTTCAATTAAAACTAATAAAGGCACTAATGCTAATGGTGTACCAGATGGAACAAAGAATGAAAAGAAATGTAATTTATGGATAGATAACCCTAAAATAGTTACACCAGTAAGAATAGTAAATGATAAACAAATTGTAACAATAATAGAAGTTGTTACAGTATAAGAATAAGGTACATTACCTGTTAAATTAGCTATTAAAATAAAGAAGAATAATGAATAAATAAATGGTAAATAAATTTCTTTACCTAATTGTTCTCTTACCATAGCATTTACACTTGCAAATATACTTTCTAATCCTATTGACCATTTATTAGGTAATAATTTTGTTTCATTGTTTCCCATATAGTGTATTCCTATTATTAAAATTAATACAAATACTGAATAAAATCCTAAATTAGTTAAAGTTAAATTTAAATAACCAAAAATAGGAGCATTTAATCCGAGTAAATTAGTTACCTCGAATTGTTCTAAAGGTGAATTAATTATCACCATTGGGTTGTTATTATATAACATTTTTTTTTAATTTACGTTTAACACGTTTTGTTTTTATAAAACAGATTTGTGCTTTACTCTACTTAGAGAGAAATTAAATTAAATATGAAATTAGAGAAAATAATAATAATAGAGAAAACGCAACTCAGAATTTTAATTTTAATTAAACTTAAAAAATGAATTTGAGTAAATGAATTTTAGTGTTTAAAGTTTACCTTTAATACGAGCCTCTACTTTTTTAATTTCTCATAAAAAAATATTTAATTTTTGTTTTTTATTTTTGTTTTTTAAATTACGAGTAAAGAGACTTGAACTCTTACGATAAAAATCATGAATTCCTAAAAATCACCCGGCTACCTTTTCGGCACACTCGCTTGCAAAATTAAAATTGCGCTCCTTAACTTTGCATAGTTTAGCTTTATAGGGCAGAATTAATAATAAAAATTGCATATATAAAAATAAAATCAGACGAGGCTAAGCCCGGCTATATAAAAAAAAAATTAGTAATAATTAAGGAGTAGAGTAATCGAAACTCTCTCTATAAAGTGTAAATTTATCGCTAAACCACTCAGCTAACTCCTTTAAATTTAGATTTTTTATATTAAATATAATTAGATATTTACAATGTAATCTTTTTCTAGTTATCTTTATCTTTGGATTACTTTCTATAAATTTTATGTCTTCAATTAAATAAACCAGGCTATGAAAAATACTCTTTCTTAAAATTAAAATAGCAAAGCATTAGATATAGGGGGGATATAAATATTTTATTTTCCAGCAGCACTTTCCAGTACGGCTACCTTGCTATGACTTTTGAGATGTTACTTAAATGAATTAACTAAAGTTAATTATCTTAACAAAAGTGTTCTATAAAATAAATATAATAAACTTTGACCTTAGCCTACTATTAATAAGGCATTACTGCTTTAGTAGGCTTTGCATCACTTTTGTAAAAGTTTTAATTTCGCTCCAGTTTCCTCCAAGTTAAGCTCCTTCCCAGCGACAGACAGTTAGTTCATCACGAATACAATCTTCACCGTTGCGCTAATGATCAACGATTACTCGAAATTCCTTCTTCATGTCGCCGAGTTGCAGACGACAATCCGACTAAATATTAACTTTCTTTAATGATTAGCTCTTCCTTATTTCCTATTTAAGCATGAATCCTAAAGGCCAAACTTAAATAAATTATAATATACTTATTTAATTAGCCATATTAAATTTTAAGGAACGGTTTCGCATCACTTTGTAATAGTTTTTGTGGCACGTCTATAGCCCAGTTCATGAGGGCCATAACGACTTGTCTTAGCCCTAAATGAAACTCTATCAGTTTCATTAATTGTTAAATATTAATTAACAACAAGGATTTCGTCCGTTAGTGGAGTTAACCTCACTTCTCACAATACGGACTGACGACAGCCATGCAACACCTGTAACAGAAGCATTTTAAAAAAACACTTCATTTTTAATTAAATAAATAATAAAAAACTTTGTTATGCAAGAACTGGTAAGATTTTACGCGGATTATCGTATTAAATAACATGCTTCACTTCGTTTGCTTCGAGACCGACTAATTTTTTTGTTTTCAACTTTGCAGTTGTACTCACATGGCGGAATGGTTATTGTATTTACAACGCCACCAATTTTGTTTAATTGGCAACCACCATTCATCGTTGACAGAGAGTGGTATCTGGGTATCTAATCCTATTTCCTATACTCACCTTCGTTTCTCAGCGTCAATCAATAGTAGATAAAAAGCTTTCACCATTAATATTCCATTTAGTATCTAAGGATATAAGACCTCCTCTAAATATTATTTAATATATCCTCTATTTAATTCTAGCTTTTATTAAATCATTCTTTTCTAATTTGTTTTTTAGAATTATACAATATTTGTATAAGATAATTATATAAAAAAATAAAATATTTATGATTCTAAAATAAAATTAGTCTATAATTTCTTCACCTGAAACTTTAAGTTTCAGATTTAGAAAAAAAAGAATAAAGTTTAAAGCAGCCTACACACCCTTTACGCCTTATTAAGACGACTAACGTTAGCGTATCTGGCCTTACCGAGTCTTCTGGCACCAGAATTGGACAACACTAATAGTAAGGTTATGTCATTATCTTCCCTTACATTATCACACTTGACACAAGTATGAATTCAGTTAGCTAGTTCACTCTTGCGAGCATTGACTAATATTCTCGACTGCTGGTAGTAACTACTACTTGGGAGATTTCATTCCCGATGTGGCCATTTGCTCTCTCAAGCTATGACTATCGATCGTCGGCTTGGGAGGCCTTTACCCTTCCAACTACCTAATCGAAATAAATAGAATCCTAAAACAGAATGATTCCTTTTTGTTATAAATAATAGTTTATTTATTTTCTTGTGGCATTTAAGCCAAAGAATTATCTCCTATTTACGGAAACTCTAGGGTATCTTATTTACTATCCTCACCTTTACACCTTATTAACCCCTTAAAATAAATTTTATAGGGGTTAATAATGATTTGCATGTCTTAAAACTACTGAAAAACGTTCAATCAGAACCAAAATTAAATTCTTATTATAAATTAAACAATATTTTAGGCTCCTTATATATAAATATATAAAGCATCCTAATTATTATATTGTTGTAGTGTATTTAGCATAAAACTAACATCCTTGTCTCTTTTAAATTTAATTGTTTATTTTATTAATATTTATAATAATAAAAATTAAAATATTACTCTTGCTAGCCTTAAGACACAATTTATTATATATTAAAATTAGAATAAGGTATATTAAATATAATATATTTGATATTTGAGTATTAGAAATTATTTTACGGGCACTGTGAGATTTGAACTCACGACTTTATTAAAGTTCTCGTTTTCAAGACGAGTGCCATAAACCAGACTCGACCAAGTACCCTTTTAATCATTTATTGAATATTTGTATCTTTAATTGTAATATTTATATATTACTCTCTTTTATATTTTAATTCGTGAATACTTTGCATACATAGGCCTTGTTTGCTTTGCTAAAGCAATGCTAAGGAGTATTAAATAAAGTAAAGCGTGAATTAGTATAGCAGCCTTTTACCTTAAAAGATGATTAGCCAAAGTTCTAGCTAAAGTCTCCGTAGGTTAGGCCTCAAATAATTAAGACCGAAGGGAATTGAACCCTTATAATATCCATTATGAGCGGACTGCATTAACCTATTATGCTACAGTCTTATGATGTAAATAATGACTCTTTAAATATTAATACATAATTAGATAATTCGAAACAAAGTAAGCCTATCATCTTATATATAAAGATATATATAAATACATAAATATATTGAGCAGTAAAGGAATCGAACCTTTTATGGCTATTAACCAATTCTTTTACAGAGAACCACCTTTACCAATCGGATCACCTGCCCTTATTTTTTTTTTATTTGTTGGAGATATTTGAGTATTAGAAATTATTTTTGTTTTTATTCTTTTAAAAGCACCTGGACTTGAACCAGAACTTTCTCCTTAAAAGGGAGACACTCCACCACTCGAGTTCTGCTTTCTAGCAATAATTCTAACACAAAAATAATTTTAATTTTATTGTACTTCCTTTACTTTTCCTTATTAGGCTAATAAAAGGGCTAGGATATAAAATTTTGCCTTAATCTAAAGCAAGTCTAAAAATAAATCAATATATAATTCTGAGTTGACCAGATTCGAACTGATATAAGCCATTACCAAAAAATGGTGTTTTCCCAAGTTAAACTACAACTCATTTAAATTTGAATATTTGCCGAAAACTGGAATTGAACCAATATCTAAATCTTACAAGGAATTCATTTTACCAATTAAACTATTTCGGCCTTGCCTTGGGAGAGAATTGAACTCACATATCTATATCTTCAGAATAGCGCTTTGACCACTAAGCAACCGAGGCTTTATTTTAGAATAGCTTTTTTTTTTAATTAAATATAAATATTTTATTGGAGAAAGATAGAATCGAACTATCATATTTGTAATGCAAATACAACTGATTACCATTATCAGATTTCCCCTTTTTCTTTTTTATATATAAAATTTTAAAAATAAAATCTCTTTTAAGAATAAAGAATATAAATTTTAATTTTTATTATAAGTTAAATAATTAAAAGTAATAGTAAAATTAATGTTATTAATTTAATTTAGATAAATATAAAAAATTTCTATTCTAATTTATCGGTTACCTTTCATTTAAAATGAGAGCAAGGCTTTATTTTAAATTCAGTTGTTTTAAAAATAATTTATAAAAATATAAATTAGTAAAGTCAAATAGTTTAAAGCCCATCTATGTTATACCTTAATATTTTAATGCGAATTGCAAAAGCAAAACAAGTAATAGGAAAGCAAGGAAGTAACAGAATAAATGTAAACTAGAAAATAAAATATATTGTAAAATAATATAACAATAACTTTTCTAAAATTAAAATAAAAAACAAAAATAAAATTCTCTTAGTTTAATGGTTAGAACAGCATTCTTCTAAAGTGTAAATTTTGGTTCGAGTCCAAAAGAGAATGAAAAAATAAAAATAAAATAAAATCTAAAAAATATACAAATTAATATAATATATATAAATAGTTATAGTGTATTTTAAAAATAAGAATAAAATAATTGTTTTTAAACTTTATATTTTAATTTTCTGCTATATAATAACTAATATTTAACTATTACAAATTAAAAACTTTATATAAATAATAGTGCTTTTATAGCAATAATAATTTCAGGCTAACACTTGACTTAAGCATAGGTATATTAAACTTTATGCTTTGCCTTATTACTAACCTCTATTTTTAAACTAAAGACAAAAATCGAACATGAAAAAGCATCAAGGCGGACAGAAGAAATATCTAATAATTTAAAAATCTTCATTGAAAATTATTAAATATAATATAAAAAAGACTCATTCAATTTTAACTAAATAATTAATTATTTAATTAAATTTATGAAAAAAAAAAATCAAATATTCACTCCTTTCTATAGAAGAAAACCAAACTTAATTATATAATACAGCAACCGATCGGGCTTTAATTTTAATATTTCTAAAGCAAAAATATGCATGCCTAAAAATAAGTAATATAAAAATAAATTTATGTAAGATTTGGAGCCTTTGACGAGGCAATAGAAAGAATGATAAATAATAAAAATACAAATGAAAAATATTTTAATAGATATTTTAGCTTTTGGAGCTTTACTTTCTAGTGTATTAGTTATTACATCTAAAAATCCTGTAATAGCAGTAATCTTTTTAATCTCTGTATTTGTTAATGCAGCAGGATATTTAATTTTATTAGGTGTAGGTTTTATAGGAATATCTTATATTATAGTATATGTTGGAGCTATTACAGTATTATTCCTTTTTGTAATAATGATGATAAATATAAAATTAACTGATATATTAGAAACTGGTTCACAATATACAAAAAATTTACCTTTAGCTTTAGCAATAGGATCATTATTTATTTATGAAATCTTTACTATTATGCCATTTAGTTTTAATAATGTATCTATAATTTCTGTATTATTAGAAACTTTAACAAATTTTAATAGTTTATTATTTAATTCTGAAATATCTGCTATAAATTCAGTTAATACTGCTTATAATCCTAATATTGCTGATACTACATTTACTAATTTCTTACAAATTGAAGCTATTGGACAACATCTTTACACTACTGGTGCTTTTTTATTAATAATTACTAGTGTAATTTTATTATTAGCTATGATAGCACCTATATTCATTTCTAAAAAGAATTCTAAAATTTAATTATAAACATTTAACCCCCTTTAGCTTCCAAGCTAATTAGATTCTACAGGATCTTCAATTAAGTAATTGATTTCCGGAGTTATTTCTTCTTCACTAAACTGTGGAGTTACAATTCCCTAACTAAAATTAGGATTAAATTATTCTATTATTATTTAATTATTCCATTTAAAGTTATAGATATTAGAATTAGAATTATTATTAGAATTAGGAATTACAGTTTTAATATTTTTAATTCCTCTGGTTACAGCAGTGAAACTATTTTCTTCATTTTCAAATTCTTGTAGAGTTAAAGTAGAACCAGAAACTTTCCATTTTTTCCACATATCCATTTTAGCATAGCCTTCTTCTGTATTATCGACTACGTGTTGGCTCCACTCCGGAGAAGGAAGATTAGTAGGTGTAGAGGATAATACAGATAATTTAGCTTGAGTAACTAAACTAGGCCCCGGTAAATTAGAAGTTAGATTTAAACCAACATTAGTAGGAGTAGTAAATCCACTAGGAATAGGAGAAATATGTCCACTATCAGAGAATACAGGCGTTGCACCACCAATTAAACCGACTGCTTTACCTTTACCAACTCTAATAGATTCATACACTCTTTCAGCATGCATTCTATACTGTGTTCTTTCAATAAATTCTTGAGCACTTTCACCAATAAAATGTATTTTCCATTTTTTCAATGCAGAATCGAATGGATTATTAGATGTGAATGGATATAATGTTCTATTTGCTCTATTGTAATCATTTTGTACATCCATAAAAAGATTAAATTGATCTTGTACTTCAGAAACACTTAAAAAATAGTTAAATGGATTAATTTTATTAATTACAGATTTATAGGCTTTTACGAACCCTTTGCTAACATCTGAGATACCACTACTAACACCACCACCAGTTCTATTATCACCTAAGGTAATATCACTACCACTTGCTACGTTTGGACCACTTGGTGGTGTAGCATCTTGTAAATTAACTGTGGGGTTCGATTTAAAGAAGTTAATTAAAAACAATGGATCACTATACATTTTATAACCTACGTATACAACTCCAACTGTTCCAGCTATTGTAATAATCCAGAACCAAGAGTTAGAATCTCTGTACCAAGGTGTACTATTAGTAATAGTTGCATCTTTATATAGATTTCTTAATGAAAAAGGATCACTTTCTAAAACATTTGGTATATTTAAATTACTTGGAATAATTAAAGATTTACTTTTAGGTGTATTAGGTTTACTAAACCAAGTTCCACCATTATCACCAGGTACATTAGGTACAACTTTGTGATCAAATAATTCTACAAACCAATAGAATAATCTTTTAATTAAGTTACCTAACATTATAAAGTAAGTTTCACCCATTGCAGCAAATCCTATTAATAGATTATCAGTACTAAAACCTACAGTTTTGAATACTAACAGTAAACCAATTAGAGCGTTAAAAACAATAAATACTTTTCTTAAGGTTACTAAGATTTTCCATATTGTAGTTTTACCGTACCAAGCTGCTGCTATACCTACTAGTTTACCTTATACTGGTATTTTTTGAGCATATCCAAGTATTCCTGTAAGTAAATACAGTGTAAAAGCTCCACTTCTCATATACAATTTCTGTATGTAAGAGTTTTGGATATCGTGACCTACTGCACTTTTAGTTAAATTAGATGGTTTAACTTTTTTACTCGCTTTTTTAGCCGTATTTAATTTGATGTTATCCAAATCTTGTTTTAAACCTTTTAAGGTTAATTTGTTATTTTTAATTATTTAATTAATTAATTTCTTTTTAGCTCGTTATCTAAATTAGGTTATATATCCCAATTAGAATTTTATTATGTAATAGTTATAAATCAGGTTTAATACCGTGATTAAAGCTCCATCATTCCATTGAAACTTTATTATGTAATAGTTCTAGCAACTAAACAGTCTAAACGTGTTACCGCTTTATGAACAGAAAGTGACTAAAATAAAAGTCGTTACATTCAATCTTTGAAAGAATAAATACTATAAAAATACTATAACTGAAAATATATAAATATTAATTCAACTACAGCAGAAGGTACTAACAGAGTCGAACTGTTATCTCACACTTTAAGAAGGTGTAGATTTTACATTAAATTAAATACCTTCTGAATATTTATTCTTTTAATGTTTATTAGTGGGGGGTTAATTAAGCATCTTTAATTTGTATATCCTCATAATTAAATGGTTTAGTATTTGTATAAATACCATCTATATAAATCTGTTCTCTTTTGTTTGAAGTTACCTTTAATGTATAAATTTCATTAGAAGTGCTAATTTCTCCTTTAATTACAGACTTAAACCATTTCTCTTGGTTGAATTCTCTAGTTGAATCTTGAATTAACAAGGCTTCTAAATCAGAAAAGTGTAATTTACTTATTACATCGTGTTTTAATCCTTTAACTTTAACAATTTCTTCTCCAGAATCAGTGATTAAAGCATACACTTTAGGTGCTAGGAATACTGCTTTTTCAATTAAAAACTCTAGTTTTAGCTGACCTAATGCATTACCAACCATTGAATCTGATAAAGGTCTATCAATTACTATACTATCAGTATCAGAATAATAAAGATTAAATAAGGAATTATTTTTAAAGAATGACATATAACCTCTAGCATATGAAGTAATAGCTGATGCTATTGCAATATTAATATCTGTTCCATGATATATTACTGGTTCAGATTCTGTTTTAATATCTAAAGTTTTATCTCTAATTACAATTACATAATTATCTGATATTACCCAATCATGAATGCTATTACCCCAAAGATCAATTAATTTTTCGAATGCTGTTTTATCCGATTCATCATTAATCTTAAATATATCTACTACTGTTAATTCATTTTTCATTCCGAATTTACCATATAAAGAATTCATCATTAGTTTAGCTATTAAATTCATTGGATGGCCTTTTGGATATTCTAATCTTAAATTATACATTCTATTTATATATTCATTAAATAAATTACCTTTTTCAAATTGATAACCTTTAATTATTTCAAATGTATATCCTAATTTTATTACTGCATCCATTTCTATTGATGAAATCCAACCAGTCCAACTACCTAAACCAGCAATAGTTCTTGTACCTTCAGAAGTTTTAATTATTCTTTGTAAGATTGGATGTTCTAAATAAGCTGGAGTTGTAATTTTACAATAGAAAAATCCGTAGGCATTAGAATCAATTTTTCTAATATCACCCTCAAATATAGTTGGTAGTCCAATAGGCATCTCACCTTGAGCCATTACTGTAGGATATAAACTATTAACATCATAATAATATAATTTTCTAAAGGTTTTAGAAAAGTAACTACCTATTTTGTTATGTGGTTTATATACATCCACAGCTCCTCCTGTATAAGATTCTCTAATATCTTTTTCTATTTTACCTAATAATTGATAAATTGTATTTTCTGGCATGAAATGAGTTTTAAAGATTCTCATTGATAAAGCTGGTGCAGTTAAAGAGGAATGTATATTAATTTGAAATTTATTAAATACGTTTTCATTGAATTTAACTAGTATTTCATATAAACAGAAACAATCTAATTTACAATATTTAATTGCTTCATCTTTAAAACTCCAAGTTATACCTGTAAATTCTTTAATTAATGCTTCATATTCTTGAATACTTATATTCCAATAATTAATTGAAGGTACTATTCCTTTATAGAAAATATCAGTTAATTTATATGGAAACCAACCTTTAGTTAAAGTAATATTAAATGCTTCACATAATTTTCTTAATGAATAAGGTAATAATAAATATGAATCTTTAAATATTATTTTTCTTCCGTTGTATCCTTTAATTTCTAATTTTAATTCTATACACATTAATCTACCGTTAAATATTAAAGGTTTAACTTTACCATAAGATAATAAATGTTTCATTAAAAATATTCCATCGAATCCCGATAAATTATGTGCATATACTGTTAATATATTACCTTTTTTAGAGAAAAAGCTTAATAGTCCATTTAAGAAGTTACTGAATAAGTCTTTTTGACTCATATTTGAACCTATATAATTTGTTATATAGTCTTTTCCATTATAGGCACTTAACTAAATAAGGTGTTAATTTGTTACCTTCTTGGATTGTTTCAATATCCATAGTTACAAAGTTATTTTGAATTGTTTTTTCAGGCTGAACTTTTTTAAAAGCTTTAGCTGATAAAACTTGTTTTCTTAAAATAACTTCTCCATCTAAAAAGTAAATTTTTAACTAAATATCTAGTAAAAAGAAGCATTTCTTCTCTAGTTAGGATAGTTCCATATTCAGAAGGAATCATTGTTATAGGTAAATTCATATTATTGAATCTATGCCAACATAAAGTTTTATCTTCTATATTTAATAGACTAGCTTTATCTGAAGTAGTTACTAAACCCTCTCTTATAATATATGAAAAATTGATTCTTGAAATTGGTAATACAGTATAGGAATCAGTTAATACTCCTAATCTTTCTATGATATAATCTATAAATAAGTCTTTATCGTCGAAATTTACTTTTCTTAAATGAGCTAAAGTTCTATAACCTATGCTTTTATCAGTGTATTCCACTTTAATTAAAATCATTAGGTGTTTATTATCTTTAATTAATGAAAAGATTTCTTTCCAGAATAGATTTACATATGATACAATTACTCCATTATTTAAGTATAAGTTAGGTGATTGATATGTTTTTATATTAATCATTTTTGTTATTTTATTAATTTTAACTAAACTATTTAATTTTAATATGATGAAAGAAAATAATTTAAAAACAGAAAAGCGATTAAATCGAAGAATATTAAAAAAAAATAGGGATCAAGTATAAAAAAGGATTGTTTAATATTAAACGTTAGTGAGCACCGAATTAATTTACTAGTTTGTTAATTACTAACTTGATTTAATTGAGGGGGGAAATTAAGCATTAATTATAAAAATTAGTAAGGTGCTAAATCAAAAGCAATTAATATACTAGGAACTAGTATGATGAATGCAACTGCTACTGGTAATAAATTTAACCAACATAATTCAATTAAAGCATCATATCTTAATCTAGGTAATGTAGCTCTAAACCAAACGAACATAAAACAGAATACACATGCTTTAATACCTAATACTATTGATGATATATTTATATAAGATTCATTTACAAAAAATTCTGGTAAATTATAACCACCTAAGAAGAAAATAGCTGTTATAGTACTAAATAATACTATTGAACAATATTCAGCTAAGAAGAAGAATACAAAGGGTACACTTGAATGTTCTGTAAAGAAACCAGCTACTAATTCTGATTCTGCTTCTTGAAGATCAAAAGGAGTTCTAGAAGTTTCAGCTAAAATAGATATGAAATAGAAAATAAATACAGGTAATAAAGGTAAAATAAACCATACTGCTTGTTGACTTTCTATAATGGTTGTATAATTAAAACTTCCTGTTAATAATATAATTATTAATACTGCTGAACTTAATATTAATTCATAACTTATCATAGCTGCTGTAGATCTTAAAGATCCTAAGAAAGCATATTTTGAATTAGCACTCCATCCAGCAAATAAGATACCATATACTCCTAAAGATGATAAAGCTAAACTATATAATACTCCTAATGAAAAATCTGAAATTGTTAATCCTTCTCCAAAAGGAATTACTCCCCAACCTAATAAACTAAAAATTAATGCTGATACTGGAGCTAAATAAAATAAAACTTTATTAGATTGAGAAGGTAAAACTGTTTCTTTAAGAATTAATTTTAAAGCATCACTAAAAGGTTGTAAAATACCATAATAACCTACAGTATTAGGTCCAACTCTTCTCTGCATCGCAGCTAATTGTTTTCTTTCTATAATAGTCATGAAAGCTACTGATAATAGTACAGGTAATAATATTATTAATACATCCATTAAATTTATTAAGATATCTAATATATTAGAGATTAAATTATTTTTTATCATTACTATTATTTTTTTTATTTTTTCAGAATTTTAATTAAATAATTAATTATTTAGTTAAAATTGATTGAATATTCTTTTTTTTTTACATTTAATAATTTTCAATGAAGATTTTTAAATTATCAAATATTAATTTTTTATTTTTTTTTTAGCAGAGCACTAACATTCACCCTTTTTTAAATAAATTAGGTGGTAGCTTTGCTCTATTATAAAACCCTAGGATTTAAGCCTCTATTTATATTGCACGGCTAGCTTCTGTTATTGCAAGCATAGTAATATAAATACAGAGGCAGGCTTATTTTATATTTATTAAAAAAATTCTTATGTTGTAATACACTATAACTATTTTTATATTTTTATTAAAGATATTTTATATATTTATTGTATTTGATTTTTTGACTTCTCTTTTGGATTTGAACCAAAACTTTAATTTTCGTAGAATGCTGTTCTTGTTCTAACCATTAAACTAAGAGAATTTTTATTTTTAGCACTAGCTTTCATTGCTTTAGCATGCTTTTACTGGCCCTTGTTTTATTAATTAAGAATTATTATTTAAATAAAATTGGGTTAACTTTAACTTTTAGATGTAAGATGAGCAGAGTTATATAAAAATATTTTTATATTTATCTAAATTAAATTAATAACATTAATTTTACTATTACTTTTAATTATTTAATAAATTTTAGATAAATAGAATCAATAAAAATAATACGGGTGCTCTGTCTTCTTGCTATAACTTTATTAAAAGCACAAGCTTGCTTATTGCTATTTAATGCGTGGATCTTAGTTTTGCTAAGCTAAGTAGCCTTAAGAACAACTAGAACAGCTTTATAAGCCAATAAGGATGTAACAATATAAAATATATTAAATATATAGAAAAGCCGAAAAAAGGAATTGAACCTTTATTATACCGTCATGAATGGTATGTTTTAACCTTTTAAACTATTTCAGCTTAGAATTGGTGAATTATTTCTTTTAAAACAATTTCAATTTATTTTTTAATTTATCTTTCGTTTAATGCAGTTTTATATATTTTATATGTTGTAATAAAACTTTATTAGTATAAGACTATACCTAAGCCATAGATTAATTAAAATTTATATTTCTTATCTATATAATTAGAGGATAGCAAATCACTGCTTGCGAGCATGCTTTAGCATAATAAAGCAATATAATTACCTAAGTAAAGCAAGAGTATTATTGGGGGTAAAATTAAGCATTAATTATTAATTTAATTCTTATCTGTAGCTAGATCCATTAGAGTATTTTCAACTAATCCAATAATTGGAACAATAATTAAGAAGAATGAGAAGTAGAATGCGGTAGCAATTTGTCCAATTTCAACATAAGGTGTATTAGGGTGTTGAGATCCAATCCACATTAAGATAAAGAAATCAACTACAAAGAACCAGAATGCTAATTTCATAGCAGGTCTAAATTGACAACCTCTAATTCTTGATACATCAGTTAAAGGTAAAACTAATAAAATTAATAATGAACCAAACATAGCTAAAACACCTAATAATTTATTAGGAATAGATCTTAATACAGTATAGAAAGGTAATAGATACCATTCTGGTACAATTGAAGGAGGAGTTTGCATTGGATTAGCTGGAATATAGTTATCACTGTGTCCTAATAAATTAGGATAATAAAATACTAAAATAGATAATATTAATAAAAATAAGAATATAGTTACTAAATCTTTAAATATAAAATAAGGATGGAAAGATAATCTATCTGTATTAGCTGTTATTCCATTAGGATTATTTGATCCATGTATATGTAAAGCAATTAAGTGAGCTACAACTAAAGCAGCTAATAAAAAAGGTAATAAAAAGTGTAAAGAGAAGAATCTATTTAATGTAGCATTACTTACACTAAATCCTCCCCAAATTAATTCAACTAAATCTTGACCAAATATAGGAATAGCACTTAATAAATTAGTAATAACAGTAGCTCCCCATAAACTCATTTGTCCATAAGGTAAAACATAACCTAAGAATGCTGTAGCTATCATTAATATTAATATTATTACTCCTATTGACCATAATAAGACTCTAGGTGATCTATACGATCCATAATATAATCCTCTTCCAATATGTGCATATACGAAAATAAAGAAAAATGAAGCTACATTAGCATGGCAATATCTAATAATATAACCTGCATTAACATCTCTCATTATATGTTCTACTGATGAAAATGCAAAATCTACATGAGGTTGATAATGCATTGCTAAAAAACTTCCTGTTAATATTTGTATTATTAAACACATCCCTAATAATGATCCAAAATTCCATAAATAAGAAATATTTGCTGGTTCTGGTGAATCAATTAAATAAGAATTAAATAATCTAAGTAAAACATGCGATTTTAATAATCTCATTAAGATTTTGGTTTATAGGCCTGAGACCTTAAATTTAACATTACTATTTTAAAATTTAAAATTAAATAATGAATAAATTATTTTTAGTTTGCTCTTTATTTATATACAGATAAAGTAAAGAACATTAAATTTATAAATTATTTTTTTATATTAATTTTTAATTAATGAAAATTGAGATAAAAATTAAGATTTTTTGTATTAAGTTAATAAATAATTTAACTTTTATATTTAGATGTTATATTTTATATTACATTTTTATATTTTTTTATTTTTGTATAACACTATAACTATTCTATAATTTGATTTTTTATTTATTTTTGTATTTAACTCTTCTATGTTAAAGCATTGCTTTTGCTATTGCATGTTTATATGAAATTTAAGCCCAAGAAGATTTGAACTTCTACAGATTCCTCATCAAGAAATTATTCTACCTTTAAATTATAGGCTTTTTTTTTTTCATTTATTTAATATATAAAATATTTGGGTTTAATTTTCCCTATAATAATAAAATTATTTTTATCTTTTTTTTTTTATTACTAACCGCTTCTTTTAAGATATTTATTTAAATTATTTAATAAAAGAATGAAATTTAATAAACAAAACCGAAAATAAAAAGAGTCAAGTTTACAGATGGTTCTGTAGTAGACCTGCAAAGTCTATAAAATTAGGGTTCAATTCCCTCTTAACTCTATTTGTGTTTATTAGAATAAATGATTAATTTAAAAACATTTCCTCTTAATGATATACCATTAAGTAATGAATTATTAATAAAAATATATAGATAATTTTTGGAGCGAAGTTTTTGAATTAAACAAAGAAAATCATTTATTTTTATTATGTAAAATTAAATTTTCAGATACAGACCAAGGACATAGAACATTGGGTCATTTAGTAAAAATAAATTATGAAGATAAAAAATTATTTATAGAATATTTATCAGAAAGATTAACAATATTAAGTGACTCATATGTTACACATCCCATTAGTCAAATGAGCTTTTCATATATCATAAAAACAGGAAAATGTCTAGATGAAAATAGAACCTTATTATTACAAGATTATAGTGATAAAAATTTAACTGTACACAATTTTAATAATATGAATTTACCTATAACAATGGAACCATCTAAATATGGTGAAATTAGAATATCTAATACTATTGATAATGGTGAAACAATTATAAGATATATGGTTGTAAACGGTGATAAAACTTATCAAATAGATGTATGTAATAATGGTATGGTAAACAAAGTAACAATATTAGGAAAAATTAATTTATCTTGGATTGATACAAAAATTAATTTAGATGATAGTTCATTCAAAAGAGAAATAGGTAAATCAACTTTATATTTCTTAGATGGAGAAATATTCTTACAAAAATTACAGTTGAATGCTAAGTCATTCAAAAGATTTCGCCACCATAAGAAACCTAATAAATAATTTCATTACTATGGATATTGAAACAATAGTTATAAATAATCAAATAATTCCCTATTTAATTTGTGCATTTGATGGAGTAAACTATATTCAATCCTTTGGACTAAATCAAGAAGTTTTATTTGCTAAATTTATTAAAGGTCTATTAACTTTCTTTAAAGGTAGATCTAAAATATTGACAGTATATGCCCATAATTTATCTGGTTTTGATGGAATATTTTTATTAAATCACTTAATCAAATTTGGTACAGTGGAACCATTACTATTCAATGGAAAATTAATAACAATAAAAATAAAATTAGATATTGAAGGAGAACATTATGGTAAAACAATTATATTTAAAGATTCCTATTTAATACTACCTAATTCATTAAGAAAACTAGCAATAATCTTTAAAACTACAGAGGTTAAAGGAGTATTTCCATTTAAATTAAAAAATATTAGTTATAATGGAGCATTTCCAAGATTAAATACTTTCATAAATCTAACTTTAAATGAATATTTATCAATTAAACAAGAATATAAACATAAAACTTGGAACTTTAAAACTGAAGCCTTAAAATATTGTAAATTAGATTGTTTAATTTTATTTGAAATATTAACTCAGTTTAATGAATTAGTATTTAATCAATTTACTATTAATATCGATAAAGTATTAACATTACCAGCTTTATCAATGAGAATCTTTAAAACTCATTTCATGCCGGAAAAGACAGTTTATCAAATTCATGGAAAAGTGGCTAATAATATTAGAGAATCTTATAGTGGAGGAGCAGTAGATGTATTTATTCCTCATAATAAAATAGGAACCTATTCAATATCTAACGTGTTTAGAAAATTATGGTCTTATGATGTAAATAGTTTATATCCGTTTGTTATGTATACTAAACCTATGCCTATAGGGTTACCTACAGCATTTGAAGGAGATATAACTAAAGTTGATTCAAATGCTTACGGATTCTTTTATTGTAAAATAACTAGTCCATCCTTCTTAGAACATCCAATACTTCAAAGAATAATTAAAACAAGTGAAGGAATTAGAACAATTGCTGGACTAGGAACTTGGATTGGATGGATTTATTCTGAAGAAATGTATAATGCAATTAAATATGGTTATAGTTTCGAAATAATTAAAGGTTATACCTTTGAAAAGGGAGAATTATTCAAATCATTTATTGATAAATTATACAATTTAAGATTAGAATATCCTAAAGGTCATCCAATGAATCAAATAGCTAAACTAATTATGAATAGTCTATACGGTAAATTTGGAATGAGAGATGAAATAACAAAAATGGAAATCTATAACTCATTAACTGTTGAAGATCAAGCAATACTTTCCTCTGTTTTAGATCTTTATGATTCAACTATTACTGATATTCTTGAATTAGAAAATCATACTCTAATTGTTAGAAATTCTTTAACAGATTTAACTTATAATGAAAAAGAGGATTTCTTCCATGGTCCAGAAGTTAATGTTGCAATAGCCTCTGCAGTAACTGCAGAAGCAAGAATCCATATGTCTCAATTTAAAAATAATCCAAAGTTCCATCTTTATTATTCTGATACTGATAGTATAGTAATTGATTCTCCTTTACCTGATTCAATGATTGGGAGTGCTCTAGGATTAATGAAACTAGAACATATAATTGATAAAGCTGTATTCCTAGCTCCTAAAGTATATGCTTTAATTACTGATTCAGGACAAGAAATTGTTAAAGTTAAAGGATTAAAACACGATGCGATTAGTAAATTACACTTTTCTGATTTAGAAACCTTGTTAATTCAAGATTCAACTAGAGAATTTACTCAAGAAAAATGGTTTAAATCAATAACTAAAGGTACAATTAATACTTCTGATGTAATTTATACACTTAAAGCCACATCTAATAAAAGACAGGCTGTGTATATCGATGGAATATATGAAAATACAACTCCTTATTTCTATAATCAAATAGAATTAGTTAACAATATTTATTTACCACCTGTAATTAATGGTGGCTTTCACAATTTATTTTTATTTAAAATATTATTAATGAGGTAAATTTAGATACTTAAACCCCTTTCACGTAGCTATGTTTTTTTAGTTTATTGACAATATATAACATCGAGTCTACTTGATAAATTAGTAATGTTAAACTAAATACTTTACAGTATATACATTTACATCCTATTTAGAAATGTTCTATTTCTTATAATTTATTTACCTAAAAGGTAAATTTGATAGTATCCAAAGGTTAGATTCTTGCTTTATATACATTCAGCGCTTATCTATTATGTTTGTGGCTACCCAACTATGCTTACTGATTTGTAACTAATTAAAAATAATTATATTAAAAACTTCAACAATTGGTACACTAGAGAAACACAGCCTATTGATCCTTTCGTACTAGAAGGTCTGCCTTCTTTTACTATTTATTCCTCCAGAAGATAGGGACCATACTGACTCACGTCGTATTAACAATTATGTTATCGTAATGTATTTTATCCATTACTTCAGTAACTCACGCTACTGTTCAGACTATGTCATCATTAATTTATTTTATTAATGCCGGAAGTTCTTGTTAGGTTTATTGTTAGTGAAACTCACCTATTAGTCGTTGAACCTTCTTGATATTTCGAAAATTAAATTAAAATTCGTTCACTCTATTCAAGCTCGGCTGCAAATTGACTGATTATTCAGTGTTTCTTGCAATTTCTCCGGTTTTCCTATTATTACTCCCTCTCTCAAGATTAACAAATGTATTGCTAAAGCAAAGAGAGCGGGGATATTGATAGGGGGCTTTATTTTTTCTTAAAATTTATTAAACCCAACTCGCGTACCCTTTTAATCGGCGAACAGCCGAACCCTTCCCAGCTTCTACCCCGGGAGGATAGGATGAGTCGACATCGAGGTGCCAAACAGCCGGAACAATGTGTACTCTCGCCGGCTATCAGCCTGTTATCCCTAGCGTAACTTTTATCGATTGATCCCCGTCTATTCCATAATATAGCGAGGGGTCACTAAGCCCTACTTACGTATCTGTGCGACTTCTAAGTCTTTCAGTTAGGCATGCTTTCCGCCTTTATACTATACATAACCGTTCACTGGTTAATTGATCTCCATTCAATTTCTAGCTATACCTTTTGAAATATAAGAATTATTATATATATTAAAAATTTGTTTAATGAATTAATTTTCTGTCAGGATATTACTATATTAAAATAATAATATTTATTTATTTAAATTAAATATTTGGATGTACTTTGCTACTTTATTAAAGACGACCGCCCCAGTCAAACTGCCAATTAGTCAACTATCCCTTTAATTATTAATTATAAGGTAAACCTAGACCCAACCCTGGTTTAAGGCTTCCAAATCTGTAAAGATTTTCTATCGACAATCCTATTTTCTATACCTTAGGTTGTTGTAGATCCTTGTGATAACTAACTACAGTAAAGCTGCATAGGGTCTTCCCGTCCACCTGGAGGTAATCCGCATCTGCACGGATAATTCAATTTCACTGAGCAAGTTGTAGAGACAGTGAGACCATCGTTACACTATTGATACCAGACCACATTTAATGGCCAACTGATTTTGCTACCTTAGGATCCTCATAGTTAAGACCGCTATTAACCAGACTTTCAATTAGTAACAGTTTCCTATTACCTTTTTTATGTTAATGGCATTGGGCAAATTTCATCCAGAATACTATGATTTTCATCATTGCTCTGAATTGTGTTTTTAGTAAACAGTCGTGGCCTCCGATTTTGTGACACCACCGAATGAATAAAATTGCATTTAGTGGTTCCTCTTATTGTCAAACTTATGAGGAGAACTTGCCGAGTTCCTTAACAACTTTTAGCTCTACGCCTATGTATTCTCTACTTACGAACCTGTGTCGGTTTAGGGTACGGTAGAAATTACTTTATAATTAAATATAAAATATTTACTTTATTTTCCTGGTCCACCAATGTTATTATAAAAATAGTTACTATTAAAATAATAATATTAGTTAGGACTTTCAGTAAATTACTCATCAGCCAAAACTTTGGTTTTGGACCTTAGAGGCCGCATTAACATGAGACGGTTCAACCTTTTCTCATAACCCTTTCGTATTCGGCGAGAAGTATTATAACTTCTTTTTACGTTACTCATGTCAGCATTATCTCTTCAGTTACCTTAAAACAATGAAACACTGTTCTATCAT
>Ga0193754_1000002_pt1 | contig 56999 bp, 80 predicted proteins | sample H1a1metaG_FD_143052 | JGI IMG/M metagenome (GOLD analysis project Ga0193754, IMG submission 143052) | Soil microbial communities from a riparian zone of the East river system, Colorado, United States - H1a1 | ecosystem: Environmental > Terrestrial > Soil > Riparian zone | place: USA: East River... | reverse complement strand
GAGGTTCGTGAACAGACGACGTGCGATCCCGATGCAGTGGTGCAGCGCCGAGATGTTATCGGGCGGGATGGTGTTGCTTCCGACCCAGGATCGGATCCGCACGACCGCTTGAGCGTTCGTTACCTTGATGGTCACTCCGGCACCTCGTCCTCGACCACCGTGTCGTTGTCCTGGTCCTCGAGCGGACCATCGATGGTCGAGGGAAGCGGGGACGGGTCATCCCAAGGAGTCACGACGGGTCCAGGAGGTGCGGTGTTGAGCGCCTGGTCCTCGAGGACAGCCTGCGTTCCAGGAGGAGTGACGGCACGCCGCGTGATGACGGCCTGGATGGCCGGCAGGATGACGGCGAGTGCAGCAAGCAGACTGATGACTTCGCTGTCCCAGTCTGCAGGGATGCTGACGCCGAAGACGGCCAGCAGCGCGAGGAGCGCAACATAGGCCGCACGGAGACGCACGGGCTCGAAGAGACTGAGGTAGTGAAGGATACCTTCACCCTTCGCCTCTTCCTTCGCAGCCGTGACCGCGAGCGTGGTGCTTGACATATCGTTCCTTCCTAGCTCGGCGGTGGTGTCGCCGTGCAGACGAACATCAGTGGATGATCCACTGATGGTGTGCAGTAGATCTGGGCAGGCGCGCTGCCCTGATCCCCTTGTGGACCCTGTGGTCCTTGAGGTCCTTGTGGTCCCGGATCACCAGCGGGACCTTGGGCGCCAGCTGGTCCAGGCGATCCCGCTACGCCAGCAGGACCCTGAGCCCCTGTCTCACCCTTCGCGCCTGTGGCACCATCGACGCCGTTCTTGCCGTCGACGCCGTTCGTTCCCGATGTACCGGATGTTCCGTCTCCGCCCTTCGGTCCTGTCAGGCCGTTCAGCCCGTCAGCGCCCGCAGAGCCGTTGAGACCGGGCATACCTTGCAATCCCTGCGGACCCTGCGGACCAGTGGCTCCAATGGCCCCTGGTGGTCCTGGTTCGCCACTCTCGCCGGCGGGGCCAACGACCGGTTCCTCGCCGAGGCCTTGCACCTGGTCGCGCAGTGCGTTGACCTGCGAGGCCAACGCCTGTCGCTGAGCGTCGGAGAGGGTCAGCTGATCACGCTGCGCGAACGACTGCGACAGGAGGTACCCGATGGACAAGATACTGATGATGATGGCGAACGCATAGAGCAGTCGCCAGTTCCTCTTGCCGAACCGTCCTACCTTCGTTGTCGGTTCGACATCGATGTCGTTGAGCAGACCGTGCTGGCTCATCGGAGCCTCCCACGCATCAGTTCCTGCAGGTCATCGTACTTGCGTTCGAGCTCATCTCGTTCGCGACGTAGGTTGACGATCTCGACGTCCTTCCGAGCAATCTCTGCTTCCTGGCGTGTCGCCATGTTGTTCAAGTCGTTGGAGCGGATCTCCGCTCGCTTCCCGCGGGAACCGATGATCGCGGCGAACAACGCAACCGCAAGCGAAAGTACCGCAGTGAGAAGCGTCGGATCAATCGTCATTCTCGATGTCCTCTCGAAAGCAGCGACACCCTGACGAACAGGAGGTCGACCATCAGCCATCCGAGGTTCGGAATGACCAGTCGTATTCCACCCAGACCGTAGAAGAAGATGCTCGAGATGAACACACTTGTCCAGATCCCAGTCATGATGGCTGAGGCCATGAATCCGTATCGTACAAGATCCGCGCTCGACCTTCGCACAAGAGCGAAGAGGCAGAAGAGACCGACCGCCATGAAGGCCAGTCCCCACACCTTGAGAGGAGCGATCTGTCGTGTCGTTTCGTACGAGGCAATGTTGAACAGATCGGACAGGAAGAACAGGAACCCGCCCATTGCGAGATGTCGAGCTGTGTCTATCGCCAGCATGTAGCGGGCGATCGTCTTGATCTCCACTCTGTGCGTCATACCCTTCGCCTCACACGGTAGGTCCTTAGCTCGTCGTGAGCTTCGCGAGCTCAGCTCGCGCCTCCGTCAGCTCGGTCTCGAGCGAATCCGCTCGAGTTTCTTGTAGCGCCTTCTCGTACACCAGTTGCCCGATGTATCCGTTCAGCTTGGCGATAACGTCCTCTGCACTAACTTGCATCTTCGTCGTCCTCCTCGGGATCCATGACGTCCAGCAGATTCTCTAGTACCTGTATCCTAGCCTCTTGTTCACGGGCGACGAGCAAGAGCGCTGCAGTGAACCGCTCATACTGCAGACCTTCGGGGTTGCCATCAGAGTCGTAGTGCACGAACTCCTTGAGGCCGAGGTCGTGTATCTCCTCGGCGATGAAGCCGATATGCCACAGACTCGAGTCGACCCCTTCGATCTCTTCCTTTGACTGGAATCGCACCGGACGAATCTTCAAGACTGTATCGGTGTCGAGAAGAAGATCGGTGATGTTCTTCTTGTACTTCCTGGACGAGGTCGAGCGAAAGACTCTCCCGGGTGAAGCGAAGTACATGTTCGCCGCCAGAGCCGTAGTCAGCCCATACGCACCTGTGAGATAGGTGTTGCCCGTCACAGTCATGTCGTACGGGGTATCGACCGAGCCAAACAGCTGGATCGTCGCAGCACCAGCAGAGGTTCCCGGCGTCATGATGATCTTCGAAGAGAATGGAGTTGCTGCGAGGGCGGGAGACGTGATCCACATCTGGTTGCTCGTTGGGAATCCAGCGCCTCGAGAGTAGCCTCCTGAGTCTTGGAAGTACCAACCCGCCGCATCGATAATGGTTCGCATCGCTCCAGCTGCGATCGCATCGACCACGATGGATCCGTTCTGAATGGTCGTGACCAGACCGCCACCGCTGTCGCTCTGAAGGACGCTACCTAGGATGGTCACACCTCGGATGAGTCCAGAGATGCCGTTCAGGTCGATCGTCTTGGTGCCCGAGGCGTTGAACATCTTGATGCCGCCAGGCTGGATGTCGATTGTGCCGATGCCGGTCTCTTGCACGAACATGCCCGTGAAGAGGAAGTCGGACATGCCTGCGCTTCCGCCGTTGGCTGCGCCGAGGACGAAGCACTGAACTCGCATCATCACTGAAGTAGCTGGTGCTGTAGCAGAAACTGCAGCACACTCCAAGAACACAGGACCAGACGCACCAAAGAGTCCAGCACAGTCCGCGTATCCGGTTACCGTGAAAGATGCGTTGTAGAAGGCAAGGCGGAAGTAAGTCTTACCGTTTGTGCCGTTGAACTGCAACGCGTGACAACCGAAAGTGTACGACACACCGGCGACACAAGGCATGAAGGCCGTACACGTCGCGCTCGACGCAGCGTTGCCCGCCTGATTGCGAATGTACAGTGAGCGACCGACACCATTCGTTGCGCCGCCAGCTTGCCCGCACTTGAGCTGAGCGAAACCGCTGCCACCGTCGAATGTCCATCCGATGTCGGGAACGATGGATACGTCACGGTTGCCGAAGGCGTCACCTCGGTCGCCAGGGCCACCATCCGTCAGTCCAGTGCCACCGCCGTCGAATGACGGGTTGTGGATGGGTCCCATCATGTTGTTGTTCGTTGACCCGACGCGGAGCTTCTCTGTTGTGATTGAGCCAGCGTCGATCTTGGCACCAGTGAGCGACACGATCTTAGCATTGGTGATCGCTGCGTCCTCGATGAGTGCAGTACTCGTGATCTGCCGAATCTCGATCTGGTCGATGAAGCACTGACCGGCCGTGTTGCCTACCGACTCGATGACGATGTCGAACTTCACTGTGTTCGCCGGCAGCACCGTCGGTGTCCAGTTGCCTGCACCGTCGACCGGCGTCTGCAGCTCGCCCCACGACGGCACCGTTCCGATGGCGCTTCGTGCGCCAATGTCGAGCAGCACAGCATCGGAGAATGTACCGTTCTGCAGCGTGCATCGAGCGATGATCTTGATGGATGTCGCTGTGTAGCCCGTCGATCTGAAGCACATGCACCGGCACCAGAACTTCGACCCAGCCTTGGCGATGATGTTCTTCTCGAGCGTCATCGTGCGCGTGCCGGTCAGCGTGCCCCACAGCAGCGAGTAGTCGCCGTGAATCTTCCAAGCGACGGTTGAGTCGTACGTCACAGAGGCGGGCAGCACGAGCGATGCGCGAACGGCCTGTGACTCGAAGGATCCGTCCTGCAGCAGGTTACCGTCATCCTTGAAGGCGACATCCGCTGTGACGATGAAGTTCGGTGTGGCGCTTGCCTGCACGCTGACCGTCGATGCGTACCCATTCTTGGAGTAGGCGACGAAGCGAACGAACTGCGTCGTACCGTACGGCAGGTCATCGAGAACGAGCGTGTCTGCGCCGTTGGGGAACGATCCTCGAAGCGTCGCCGCACTCGGCGTGAAGCCGGTCGTGGTCGACACGTGCACGTCGACACGCCCAAGGTTGATCCCGTACGCAGCGGCCGCCGAGTCCTTGCCGTCCCACGTGATGATGAGGACGCCCTTGCGCGTCGACACGCCCGGCGTGCTGGGCTGGTTCGGTGGTGTGGTGTCGATCGCCACCGAGTGCGTGGTGCTGGCGGACCATGCTGAGACGTGGTTAGACGAGTCGATCACGCCGCCTTGTACGGCAATCGTGACGCCGTTCCTTACGCCGCTGAAAGTGACGACAGGGTCGGTCTCGCCAGTGACGTAGTTCCATGCACCAGGGTTCGGCGGGACGAGCGCATCCTGGTACCGCCAGCGCACCACGTACCACTGCACATCGGTGCACGGTGTGCCATCGGTGTTGGTGGATGGTGTCGTCAACGTCGCGGTGACGACAGCTGCAGGCGTTCCGTCGTACTGCGTGTAGTTGCCCGAGGCGATGCCAGCGATCGTCGGTGCGTTGGGTACCGTGACGTCGATGTACGATCCGGGACCGTTCGGGTTCGTGGTGTTGGACCCGCCCATGAGAGCGGAGATCTTGGCGGCAGCACGGATGTCTGCCTCTACGAACTTATCGTTCAGCGTGATGGAGGCAGTGACGATGCCACCCGAGTCGAGCACCACGCTCATCGACCTGATGCGCAGCCGTTCCGGGACGTTGCCGTCACCGACGCTACGGAAGATCCAGTCACCCACCTTGTAGGAGATGACGGGGAACCACTGCGTCTCTGCAGTGAAGATGAGACCGTGCGTCTTGTCGACCCGCGTGCGGTTGCGCGCGTCGAGTTCAGCGTTCGCCACGATGGTGAGCAGGCCCGTGTCTGCTGTGCCGCTCTGCGACACCATCGTCTCCACCCGGCCGAACGGGTTGGCGCTGGATCGTTGCACCCGCACCACACTGCCGTTGTCGCCTTGCGCGATGACGTCTGATGCGTACGTGTCTGTCGTGCGCTGGTACGGAGCCTCGGTGAAGTCGAGTCCAGCACGCAGGTGCACGGGAGTGGAGAGAGCAGACAGGTCGGATGCGATGGTGTCGACGATGTACACGCGGAAGTCGGCACCTACGAAGCGCACGTCGATGAAGCGGCGCGCCACCATGTCCTTGATGACATCCAGCAGCGATACACCAACGTCCCACGTCTGCGTGAGCGTCGTCGGCCACGTGGTGCCGCTCGAGTCCGTCGTGTTCGAGAACGAAGCAAACGTGATACCGGTCGCCGTACCTCGCGCCTGTGCTTGCGTCAGCAACGAACGGATGATCTCGCCCGGGCTCTTCGCAACGAAGGCGACAGGCGTCGGTGCGGTCGGTGTCGGACCCAACGTCTTAGCACCATCGAACACAGCGAGCAGCGATCGGGCCGACACGCTGAGGTTGGTCGCACCTTCCTCAGCGTCGTTGCCTGCAAGACCCTGCACGAGGCATCGGGAGTTGTCGACCTCGACGCCATCGAGCGTCAGGAAGACCTGGATGTTGTCGACTACCCGCCCGGCGTTGATCCCCACCTTCGGGTAGTCGATGACGATGCCACCAACGTCGCTGAACTCGAAGCTCGCGGTGGCACCCGCCCAGTCGGGAAGTTCGAACTGTCCCGACCCGTCGATGCCACGAAGACCGAAGCGACTCACAAGAACTTCCTCCGTCCGCGAACACGCATCTGGGTAGCACCTGAGCTGCTACCCGTGTTCGTCAACTGCATCGTCGGCGCCGTCGTGAGGTCGCCGTTCTTGGGTGTAAGAGCGAGGTACCGCGGAGCGTGCGCACCGGTGAACACCGTGAGGTTGGTGACGTCCGTCCCGGACTGCGTGAATGCGATGCCGGCGCCTACCTTGCTCGTCCACAGCGTGGTGTTCACCACCCACTGGTTGCCACCAGCAACCGTGCCGTTGTACTGGATGTAGTGGCCTGTGGCAGCATCGATGATGCGCGGGTTTGCGATGGGCCCATCCACCACGAGGTAGAGATCCTCCATCGGAGCGGTAGCACCAGCAAAGGCTGCCAGCGAGAAGGAGAACGATGTGGTGACGCCCGTGAGGCTCGAGTAGTTCTGGTCCGCGGTGTCCTGCCAGAACACGCCGGGGATGTCCAGCTCGACCGTGAACTTCCCCGTCGGGTTGACGCCGAACACGTCAGGGTCGATCGCCTGGATGACTTCACAGAACGCCTGCCGCATCGTGCCACTGCCGTCGTCCTTCTGCACATCCATCAAGAATGGTCGCTTGGTGAAGAGCGACATCAGCTGGTCCATGTTCTTGCGGAACTGGTTGTACTCTGTACCCGACCCAGGAGCAGCGCCGTTGACGTCGGTTCCCTGCGCCCACATGCTGAGGATGAAGCGACCGTCGTCGAACTTCTTGCTGGGAACGAAGAGCGATCCGTGTCGCCCAGGCACCTGAGCGTTGGATCCTCGAACACCGGGAACGTAGAACCGACCGTTCTTCGTCTCGATGTTCCACGCGTAGGTGTCCAGTCGGACACCATCGACGGTGATCGGGATTGCACTGGTGGTCGTCATCACACAACTCCGAGGGCAGAGAGACGGGTCATCTGGTTCTTCACGGTGATCGACGTTGCTTCAGCCACCGGGTTGTACGTGTTGACCTCCACGTGCAGCTGCCGTGGCTCAGTACCTGTCGTCGTCGCTGGTGCGATAAACGATCCAGACCGGCCAGCCGTAGCGGAACGCGACTCGAGCGGGCTCAGCGAGGCGTCAGCCGTCATCGCGGCGACCTTCTTCAGTCGACCAAGCTGGTCCTCGATGCCCTCGATGAAGCCGACCCCCGTCATCTTGCCGAGGTAGGCCGTCACCTTGCTCGGAGACTTGATCTTCAGCTCCTTCTTCACAGCGGCGACGAGCTTCTTCACGAGGTTCGCGATGGACTTCTCCATCGCCTTCACCTGGCTGTCGAGACCATCCACGATCCCTTGCGCAGTGGCGACCCCGACACTCATGAAGCTCTTCGCTGCGAACGAGCCGGTCTTCTTCGCGATGGTGTCGAGCTTCGCCTGCGAAGCGAGGATGCCCTTCAGCTCCTCGTCAGTCGAGTTCGCCAGCATCGCAGCGACCTGGCCTGCATCGCCATACCCCTGCTCAACGAGCTGCTGCAGCAGATCGCCGTTCACGCCTCGACTTTTCAGCTTCGTCACGTTGTCGAGGAAGGCGGTTGCATCTGCGGTCATCTGGTCGAGCTGAGCCTTGAACGCTGCGACGGTCGGTACGTTGCCACCCTGTGCTTGTGCATTCCACAGGTTCACGAACGAGCCAGCGGCGCGCACACCATCAGCGACTGACTTGGCGTAGTCTTGCTGCGCCTTCTGCGCATCAAGCAGCTGTGACTTCGCCGTCTTCAGCGACGCCTGCAGTCCCGTGAGTTTGAGCTGCTGCTTGTTGAGCGCAACGGATGCGCTATCAATGATGCCGACGACGGCCTTCTTCACGGCGGCCTGCGTCTTCTTGCCCTTGAACATCGCGGCGATCTGGTTGGCAATGTGAGCGACTTCAGTCTCCGCCAGCTTTCCGCCGGACTTGAGTCCGATGGAGAGACCCTCCATGACGAAGAGGCCGATCTTCTTGGCCTTCTTCGAGGGCGACCCGATGTCGAATGCACCTTCAAACGCGCCCAGCACACTCTGTCCGATCGACCCGACCGTCGAGAGCAGGTCGCCGACTGCACCGGTGATGCCGCTGACGAGACCTGCAATGACCTGCTTGCCCGTCTCGATCAGCAGCGAGCCAAGGTCACCGATCGCGGTGAGGATCTTCCCACCGATCCCGCCTACGAAGTCGATGACAGGCTGGATCTTCTCCTTCACGCCACCGATGAGCTTACCGAAGAATCCGATGACCGCTGTGACGACACCCTTGACCAGGTTGAACTTCGTCTTCAGATCGTTGAACCAGATGGCCACGACCTTCGAGACACCGACGAAGATGATGCGAGCGATGCGGAACAGAGTCTGGAAGAATCCAACGATGTAGCCTACGACAGTCTTGATAACAGGCAGCGCGCTACCCATGAACCACGTGATGAAGGTTTGCACCGCTGCAAGGATCCCGGCGAACACCACCTTGGCGATGTTCCACAGCGTCGTGTAGTAGCCGATGATGTAGCCGATCACCGTCTTGATGATCGGCCACGCAGTCGTCATGAACCACTGCACGAATGCAGCGATGGCAGCCTGGATGTACGGCCACACGATCTTCGCTTGCGCCAGCAGCCAGTTGAACGCTGTGACGACGCCCTTGATGGCCGTATCGACGATCATACGGAAGGTCGTGAAGTTCTTGTAGGCGTAGATGAGGCCGGCCACGAGCGCGACGACAGCCAGTGTCACACCGATGATGATGGCGACCACGGGGTTCGCAGCGAGGAAGGTGAACGCAGCGTTGACGGCGATGATGCCCTGCACGAGCTTGAGCGCACCACCGACGATCAGCAGAAGTCCGGCTGCGATCGACGCTGCGATCACGATGCCCTTCTTCATCCCATCACTCAGACCGATGAAGGCGTTCACACCCGATGCAACGAAGTCCACCACCTGGCGCACTGCGGGAAGTAGCACGGTGCCGAGCTGAATCCCAAGCGTCTCGACCGAGCCCTTGAGCTGCTCGAGCGATCCAGCGAAGTTGTCCATGCGGGTCTTCGCAACGTCAGCGGCCGACGTCTTCTTGATCGCCTTATTGAGGGAGTCGTAGCCCTTCGCCCCGTTCTTAGCAAGGATGGCAGCGGCTCGGATCGCGTCAGAACCGAAGAGCGTTCGCAGTGTCGCCTGCTTCTGCTGCTTCGTCATTCCCTTGAGGGAGTTCTGCAGGATCTGCTGCACACGGTCGAGCGACTTGAGTCGACCAGCCTGGTCGTAGAAACGGTTCGTCCCATCCTTCGTGACGATGCCGAGTTCCTTCATCAGGTTCGACGTCTTCTTCGTCGTGGGCTGCAGGTTGCTGAGGAAGGACTTGAGCGATGTACCAGCATCGCTGCCCTTGATGCCGGCGTTCCCGAGCTCGGCGATCGCAACCGCCGTGTCAGCGAACGACAGGCCAGCGAGGTTCGCAACGGCGCCGACCTGACTGAGCGAGTAGCCGAACTCCTTCACGTCGATCGCGGAGGCGTTGGCCGCACCAGCGATCGTGTCGGCGACACCGACAAGGTCCTTGGCCTTGAGGCTGAACTGGTTCATCGCGTTCGAGGCGATACCAGCGGCGAAGGGGAGGTCAACACCACCCGCCGCGGCCAACGCTACGGTCGCATCGGCTGCACCGTTCAGGATGTCCTTGGTGGCCACACCTGCCTTGGCGAGTTCCTCCATCGCACCAGCAGCGTCGCTGGCCGAGAAGGCCGTGTCCTTGCCGATCTGCAACGCCTTCTGACGGACGAGCTCCATCTCGGCTGCGGTGTTGCCAGACACCGCCTTGATGGCGGAGAGCTGGACCTCGAAGTCAGCGGCTGACTTGACTGCGAGGCCCAGCCCGGCTGCGATCGCTCCACCCGCAACGAGGGCGATCGTGCCTGCCTTGCCGATGGCCTTACCGGAGGAGCCGGCCTTCTTCTCGACTCCGCCTAGCGCCTTCTCCGCATCGCCCAGACCCGATGTGTCAGAGCCAATGACGACTTCACCTCGGGCTGTGCCGAGATCATACTCCGCCATGTCACCCTCTCATCGGGTCCCTGAAGAGTCCGGTGGTGTCACCAGGCTCTCGTATCCATTTCATCAGGGCCCGCTGGGCTGCGGTGTTGGCCGCCTTCTGATTCTTCGCGTTGTCGACGGCTGACGAGATGTCAGCCTCTACGAGAACCCCGAACATCCGCACGGCTCGGTCGAGACACCATGCGGCTATTTCATCCTGCAGACTGAGCAGCTGGCTCGGCCTGCACGACAGATCCTTGCTCGTCGTCCACGTTTCCCAGAGCCACGCCGGATTCTCTACGAAACTTCTCGAGGTCGCGCGTGCCACCCACCGCGAAGTTGAAGATGAACATGCGGTCCTCGAGGTCCACCATGTCCGTGTAGATCACGCCGTCCTCTCGCGACGTCGGGTCGTTCGGCGCCATCTTGACTGGCGGGCGAAGCACGACGTATGCGGTGACACGGTCGACGACGTGCATGACGTTCGCGAGTGCATCGGGATCAGCTGCCAGCGTGTCCTTGTCGACTACGGGCTGACCGGCGACGCGCTTCACGTGCTTCTCATCAACGATCTGCGAGAGAGTGTCGATGTCGTGCAGCACTCCGGCTGCGATGAGGCCGGCAACGCCTGGCCTGCGAACGAGCGCACGCTGGCCGGACGGGCAGGTGAGATCCTCCACGCCCGGACCAGCGCTGCTACCCCACTGCTTCGGTGAGTAGGGGTCCTCGCCAGGTACGACGGGCTGAACGGGCTGCGTCTTGGCCTTCGTCTTACGAGGTGCCTTGCGGTCTTGCGGTACTCCGGTGGGAGGCATCCTAGTGCTCCATTCCCTGTGCGGTTGTTACGGGGTCGCCGTGGTCGTCTCGTTCTGCACGAACTCGTAGATCACGTCGGTCTTACCGGCCAGGGTGGCCGGCAGTGCGGTGCCTGAGGCACCTGTGAGGAAGAACTGTCCGTCGCCGAGTTCGCCGGAGAGCTCGCCCGTGCTCCTGCACTTGTACAGGATGCAGTGGACGTCGCCGCCGGAGTCGGAGATGGACTGTCCCTCGATCTTGAAGTAGGGACGGACATCAGTGACCTTCTTCTGGAAGGTCTTGACCTGGTTGGGAGTCGTGCCCGTGGTCCCGACGGTTCCGCCGTACATGATGGCGACGGCCTCGTACGAGATTCCCCCGGACTCGAGCTCCCAGTCGACCGCCGCACCCTTGCCTCGTGTGGTGATCGTCTTGTCGTCGCCGCGAAGCTCTTCGAAGTCCTCCGCCTCGGAGAACGACATCGTGCGACCGTACGGCAAGTCGATCGACGAGCCGGCCAGTGTGGTTCCCGACGCATCCGTGTAGGCGGTCAGCTTGATGTCACGGAGTCCGTACGGAAGCGGGATTGTGTTGAGCGGCATCGCTCGGTTCACCTCTCTTCATGAATGGGTCCTTGAAGTAGTCGGTCTGCACGAGCTCTCCGGTGTCCACTCTGAACACATGCAGTACGACCACACCCGGACGTGCACCGCAGAAGCGTGAGTCACACTTGATCTCGAGCAGACCTGAGTCTCTCAGGACTGCATGCTTCTTCTTTGCGCACCGGATGTCGGTAGCCACAGACTCAGCCTGTGACCTCGTCGGCCGTCTCGTCAACGACCGGACGCTCGTCGAGGACGAAGTCGTCGCCCTCGTTCTCCAGCAGGAAGTCACGTGCCGCGGCGCTGAGGTCGGACACCAGGAGGGTGCGACCGTTGCTCGCGTCGAACATGACGTCCTTGTGCTGGCTCGTGATGTCGTTCTGCTCGAAGTCCGCGACGCTGAACCCGCGGTAGTGCTGGTCACCGACGTACCGGATGACCTTCTCGGTCTTCTGCTTTGCGGTGGTCATGTTCTTCTCCTTCGGGGTTCCTGGTCGGTAGTGTATCTGACTTGTTCACGGGCTCGGTCGTGAGACGATATCGAAGCTAGACGTGCGAACGATGCGCTCCCACGCATCATCGAAGAGATCCTGCGAGTCACCGCGCCAGTCAGCCTGCGTGAGCGTTCGCCCGTCTGCACCAGCGACGTGTACGGCAGACGTGAGGAGAGTCTTCGCACGAAGGATGGCCTGATCGATGCGGGTGTAGTCGCCTGCCACGTCGTACACCCAGAGCGTGACACGCTGTATGCCACGAGTCCTCACCACTCCCGGTTGCTCTTCATCCCACTTGATGATGCCGAACTGATCGGTCGGCGGCGTGTCGACCGACTGGAATGCATACCACCCGCCTGCCGGGATGTACGTCTGCATCGTGACGTCGGTCGCAAGAATGTTGTACACAGCAGCGCGGCTCACTTGAACAACCTGATCCCGGGAGAGCTGAAGAGTTTGCTCAACGTCTGCATCACTTCAGGTCCCGTCTTCTCGATGGTGGGCAGGATTATCGCGTACTTGCCCGCCTGCTTGACCTCGAGCCAGATCCCGTACTCGACGGTGTGGGCGAGGGTGAGCTTGTGCGTCTTGAACGGCACGTGCTCTGTAACGACGAACAGACCGTTACGTGCATTGCTCGTTCGGTCCGTCCACGGTGCGTTCGTTCGGGCGTAACGCTCCGCTCTCGTGGCGTGGTACTCGACTGCAGCGACGATCGCTCGCTCCACCTTGGCTGGGAACGTACGCAGCGGACCAGAGAGCGTGTCGCTCTTCCAGTAGAACCCGCTCTTCTGCTTCCCAACGTGGTGTCCACTAGCCATGCCGTGCCGCCAGTGCTCGCACGCCGCCCATGATGTCAGGAACGACGTTCACCACCTCGAAGGTGATGCCTCCTCGTGTGAAGCGATCGTGCACAGCGACGTCCAGCTCGAGAGCGACGAGGTGCAGCTCGATGTCACGATTCTTCCCGTCGATCGCAACGACAGGTCGATCACGCAGTGTCGTCGGAATGACGGTGCAGACCTGACCTGTCCGAGGAGTGCCGACGGTCAATGCGTACCCACCGGTGACTGTCTTCGCTGTCACATACGGCGTGAGGACGATCGTCTCCGCATCGTACTCGACGAAGCCTTCGAGTGCACGTGCCTCCAAGTCGCTCATGGGCGCTCGATCGGACGTGTCCGACTACCGCGAGTGGCAGACGTTGCGGTGATGAGTGTTGGGCTACGGCTCTCGTAGAACTTCGCCATCTTGAGGAAATGATCCTGCAGGTCGCCGAGACTCCTCGAGGCGCCAGCCTCCGACACGTTGACGTAGTGCGCGGCATCGGCTGCCTTCATCGTCCAGATGTCGAACGCTGCAGCGTACGAGTCGCCCGTGCGCCCAAGCAAGAATGACTGCATCTCCGCGTCGGAGAAGGAGGTGCGTCCGTACTCGCCAGAGAAGCGCCGCAGCTCCACCACGTCATCGATGGTGAAGGGCAGTGCGCTGTCGAGGTCACCAGCGATCGTCAGCTCGATGTAACCCGCAGTGGGGAACGTCTGCACACCTGCATCGGACCACGTGACCTCGAACTCGGCGAAGAACTCGCCAGGTGTCGCAGTGTCGCCCGCACCCCATGTGTAGACGACGTGTCCGCCTGACGCAGGAGGCTCGATCGTCGTCGTTCCCGTGAGCGTCTTGAGCTGCCCGTTCTCGCCACGTGCGATCAGTCGTGCGGATGTTGCGTTGACGAGGCTCACCACGTTGCCGTCGCCATCGAGCAGCAGCGAGCGCAGCACGGGGCGCGTATCGCCTCGCTTGATCCAGAACCGGTCCACGGTGTACTCCCTCAGTCGATGACTACAGTAGCCGGCCCATAGGAAGACCGTGTCGTTCCTCGACGTGTGGACGACGTGCGGCTCGGTCCACCCACCGTCAGTGTCGCTCCCGGGTAGCCACCGGTCGATCGTGTCGTTCCGTTCGTGACGATGGGCATGGATCCGATCGAAGACGAGACGTACAGCACCGTGTCGGTGTTCATCGTCACGGTTGCACGTCGAGTGACGAACGCACCGACCGTCAACACGGTCTGTGTCGTCATCGATGCTGCACCGATGCGTGACACGATCCCGGCGACCGTGAGTGCGGTGCTGGTCGACGCTGCTACCGCGCCTTGCACCGAGGTACCAGTCACTGTCGCAGCGACTGTGAGGACGGTGTTCGTCGTCATCGACGATGCACCGATCTTCAGCACCGTTACAGCAGATGTCAGGGTGGTGACGGTCGTCATCGCCACCGCACCGATCTTCGATGCAACGCCCGCCACAGTCAGAGTCGTCACTGTGGTGGCTGCAACGACTGCGACACGTGTCGTGGCACCCGCGATGACAAGCGTCGTGGTGGTTGTCATAGCGGAAGAATCAGATCCGGGCGTCGTGACGATCCCAGCGACGGTCAGGATGGTCACCGTGGATGCCGAGACCGCCGCGTTGCTGGTCGTGACTGCAGCGACTGTAAGTGCGGTTCCAGTGACTGCAGCGACTGCAGCCACTCGAGTCGTCACTCCAGCCACTGTGAGGGTGGACAGTGTGGTCGCAGCAACTGCGGCGAACCGTTCCACGTATCCAGCCACTGTCAGCGCCGTTCCAGTGACTGCAGTGACTACAGCGACCCGAACAGCGACTCCAGCGACTGTCAGCGCCGTTGCAGTCGTCGCAGCCACTGCAGCTGGAAGTACAGCGACCCCAGCAACGGTCAACGTCGTCACCGTCGACATGGCCGACGCGCCGACCTTCTCCACAACGCCTGCGATCACCAGGTTGGTCGTGGTGGTCATCCCTGCAGCAGCCGCTGCAGCGACGAAGCCGGCGATCGTCAGGGATGTCGCTGTCGTCATCGCAGATGCGGCGGCCGAGCTGCCCGTAACGGTAGCCGCAACCGTCAGGGTTGTCACCGTAGCGCACGCGACAACCGCGTCCGTCGTGCGCACGCCGGCAACGGTCAAGGTCGTGACGGTCGAGGCGGCGACTGCACCCTGCTTCTCGATGACTCCCGCCACCGTCAGTGTCGTCGTTGTCGACGCGGCGACCGCGGCCACCTTCGAGACGACTGCGGCTGCCGCAAGAACTGTCGTGGTCGACATCGCAACGGCAGCGACACGCTCCGCGACACCAGCGACGACCAGTGAAGTGCCAGACGACATCCCGACCGCGGCTGGTCGGACCGTGGTGCCGGCGACGGTGAGTGTTGTGGTCGTCGTTGCAGCGACCGCACCGTTCAGTGTGGCAGGACCGCCACCCGCGGTTGGTGCGAGGCTCTCGTCGAACCATCCCTCCGTCTTGAAGGCAGCGTCGAACCAACCTGCGATGAGCAGGTCGTGATCGCCGATCAGACGGAGGGTCATTCAGTCCTACCAGGTGTACACAACAACGAGGCCAGCGCCACCAGCGCCACCTGCACCACCGATGCCGGGGTTCATGCCGACACCACCACCACCACCGCCTCCTCCGACCGCGCCTCCAGCGCCTCCAGCGCCGCCCGCAGTCGAGGCCGTGATGGTTGTACCACCACCGCCTCCGCCCGCTCCGCCTCGCGTGCTGCTGCCCGCAGCGCCAGCTGCACCAGCGGTTGGTGCTGCACCGTCAGTACCGACCGCACCACCGCCACCTGAAGCGTACGCACCAGATGCTCCACCTGCACCGCCAGCGATGATGGCAGGAGTCGCGGAGTGCGAGCCTCCAGCGCCACCGCCACCGCCACCCTTTGACGATCCGCCTCCCGAGGAACCAGCGACCGGAGTGGCGGCGATTCCTGCACCACCACCGCCACCGAAGTCAGCGTTCTGGATCGTGCTGACAGCGACGCTTCCGCCGACGCCTTGAATCGCCAGTGCTGCGGATGCAACGGCGGGGTTGCCGCCCGCACCAGCAGATGTTGAGCCTGACGTCCCGCTCGCCTGAGGCGATCCGCCTCCGCCACCTCCCGTGATGGCGGCTGAGATCGCACCACCCGCTCCGCCACCACCACCACCTGCGCTGGCGTATGATCCGAAGGACGAGACACCGCCGATGCCACCCGCACCACCAGCTGCACCTGCAGTACCACCCGAGCCAGCGGACCCGCCTGCACCTACCGTGACAGCGACGGTGGCTGTGAGATCTGACGCAACGTACAAGGCTGCCGAGAACGCACCGCCTCCGCCTGAGCCGCCACCCTTGGCGACGACAGCCGTGGCGAGGGAAGCTCCACCGCCACCGCCTCCTCCTCCACCGGTGATTTCTGAGCGGACGACTTTGGGGACGAACTGCGTCGGCTTCGTCCACGTTCCCGAAGCGGCGAAGACCTGCACATCAGAGGCACCGGTGTTCGCACCAGCGATCTCGACGCCGGCTGCGTTGAACCGACGCCAGCCCGTGTCGTCGAAGGTGAGCGCCTCGCCTGGGGCCAGCACCACCATCATCAAGTTGTAGGCCGTCGTGCCATCGTAGAACTGCGCAGTGAGCGTTTGGTTGAGCGAGGCGTGGTCGTTGCGGATGTTGATCGTCTTCACGTTCCGCTGATTGCTCGAACCGGGTGCAGCCGTGATCGTCGTGGTGGTCGCTGTGGTGATGATCGTGTTGGTGCGTCCCGGCGTGACCGCGCCTGCCACGTTGTCAAGCCACGACACGTGAACGTCAAGGTCAGCGGCGACGGCAGTGACGATGCGGAGCACGTCAGTGGTCCCGGTCAGGATGATCATGGTTGCCTCACGGTCGTCGGTGTCGGTTCGGAGTCGATACTGCCATAGGAGGAACGAAGACAGGCAGGTTCACGTTGTCCCATGCGGTGATGTCCGTCGCTGTCGTCGCCTTGTACCCCATGAAGGCGAAAGTGACACTGTTCGGCTTGAGTCCCCAGGGCTGCACGCGCTGCACGGTCCAGGCCTTGCCATCAGGTGAGGTCTCCCACAGCAGGTTGCCCGCCTTCTCACTGATGCGGAAGAATCGCATGGTGTTCGGGTTGAACGGCATGTTCACATCGGAGTAGGGATTCGCCACGCCCGTGCCGTACCTGCACAGCAGGTTGGTACCGCTCGTGGTGACGATCATGTCCATGCCTTCGGCCTGCCACGACGTGCTCGCAGTGAAGAACGAACGCAGGTACGACTCAGCGTCCGTCGATGCGTGGTTCAGCTCGACAGTGAAGGAGTCGTTCTGCAGGTTGTACACCGTAAGCGTCGAGAGCAGGGGGTTGCTGCTGTCGCCCTGCACGAGGAGCTTCCCGCTCGGTGCGGTGATGTACGAGGGAGGCGTGCTCCACTTCAGCGCGTCGATCCCCGAGACGAAGTCATCGGTCAGCGTGCTGACGGCCGGTCCGTTGGGAACACCCACGACAACATCGAGCGCCCATGTGAGCTTCTCCATGCTCGGTACCGCAGACGAACCGGAGGTTACCGAGCTGCCAGACCATGTGGCCGAACCGAAGGAGTCCTGGTACGCAGCGGAGTACGTGTAGCCGTCAGTACTCGAGAAGAGAGCGTTGGTGTCGACCTGTTCGGTCGGGCCGGTCCACACTGTCGTGTTGGCGCCGATGCCCGATCCTTGTGCACCACCGACTGCACTCATCACGCAGACGTTCGTACCGCTCAGTGTGGCAAGTCCGGGAGCCGCGCTTCCGACGTTCGCGCCAGTGACAGTGGCGGCCTTGATGAAGGTGGTGCCAGCGGCGTACTCGTAGAAGTCGAACACCACGGGGTAGTTGGAACCGTTGTGCACGGTGACGAGTGTGTCTGATCCTGCCGCTGTCTTCATGAAGGCGTACAGGCCGGTCAAGTTGATGGCCGAGCAGTTCGTGTTAAGCGTCCATCCAGCGGGCGTGGTCGCCGTGACACCTCCCTCAACGACGCAGACCAGGAAGTTCCCTGCGGTCGGAGTGAAGTACGAACCGTTGACGACAGTCCCGCTTGATGCGGGGTTGACTGTGTTGTTGACGGTGCCGTTGCGAGGCATCGCGATGGTGACGTGGTTGACCCAAGACGACATATCGCCTCCTCAAGCTGAGAGAGAGAGTGGTGGGTAACCTTTGGGGGATGAAAGGCTACCCACCACCCGTCTGTGGTGTCTTACGTCATCGACGACGTGATGGCACCAGAGGCGAACGACAGCGTGTCGCCCGAGCTGGTCGTGCGTGATGCTGTCAGCGTGCCGAGCTCGACGCGCTTGGGCGTACCGTTGCTGTCCCACAGCTCGATGCCGGTGATGGTCGTGGCCGGCATGTTGGTCTGGGAGAGCACCGTGTTCGTTGCCTGCGAGTTGCCCGACACAGCGGCCCACGAGGTGGGTGTGATGCCGGTCAGCGCGACGTACGAACCGGACGTCGCGAGCTCGGTGCCGTTCGAGGTCGAGGAACCGACCGCTGTCATCAGCCGCATCTTGATCGGCGTCGTGAAGGCGGTCGTACCTGCACCACCGTGCACCCAGGTGAGGGTGGGCTGCATGACGTTTGTCTGGTCGAAGGTCATGAGGACGGTCCCTCCTTCTGGATGATGGCGAGCAGGGCGTTCCCGGTCGGACCATCGGGCAGACGATCACAGTCACCCGTGGGGCAACCTTCTGCACGGCAGCAGTCCATGTGACGCATCTGCCAGGCGCGGTCGTTCAGCACTTCGTACGCTGCACGCCGTTCCTTGGGCGTCATGTCCTCGTTGGCAAGAACTGCCTCGAGGAAGTCATCGTGGACGACGGGCAGCGGGTCGTCAGGCCCGCTGATGAAGCTGTGACGAGGGTGATCATCGATCTGACCGCAGACGTCACAGGCGCGGAGAGGACGATTCTCCTTTGCCATACTGTGCTCCTTCTTGAAAGGAAGGCGGGCGCTGAAGCCTTCTCCTCTTCAGCGCCCGCCTCGTCGTGGGTCAGGCCTCGGTGTACTTGGCGACGAGCTCGTCCTTGGTCATGTTGTCCGCGTCGAGCGGATCCATGCCCTGGGACACCGCGTACTCCACCCACTCCGGCTTGAGAGCCGACTTGGGCGGGTGGTCCGAGTCGTCCGCCGGCGGTGCGCCATTGGCCTTGTGCAGGTCATCGTCGAGGACAGTGCCCTCGGCGAAGTCCGCACCCTCGAGATGTGCTCGGTTGAGGTGCAGTGCGGCGTAGTCCGCACGCTCCTCGAGGAACTTGCGGTCCTCGTCCGAGAGTTCGACCGTGAGGTCGATCTGTCGTGACATGTGGATCAGCCTCCTCAGGCGTTGTATGCCGCGGGAACGGCGTACGCGCTGGCCGAGATCCGCATCACGACCGCAGCACCGCGCTGGCGGATGCCAGTGCCGAACCCACGGTTGTAGTACGAGTCGATCAGCGGGTAACCCTGCTTGTCGCCGCCGATGAGACGGAGGCCACGGAGCTCGGGGTTCGCGTGCTCACGGATGCCCACCACGTTCTGGAGGTCACCGTCACCACCCGAGCCGAACATGAGGACGTACCCAGCCGGGATGTAGTCCTCTTCCACGATCAGGATGTTCCCGTAGGAACCAATGACCGTGAATCCCTGGAACGTGTTGGCCGGCTGGCTGCCCAGCAGGCCGTTCACGTTGGGGACGATGAGGCCGGGCTGCCCGACGGCGGGGACGAAGTCGTACACGGCGGTCGTGGAGTTGTTGTTCACGACGTTCGCGCGGAACTTCTTCACCTCGGTGGCATCGACCGAGTTCAGCATCGCCACAACGGTGGTGCCGTTCTCGATGGAGTAGCCGTGGTGCTTGAGGTGGCCGTACATCGTCTCGAGGTCACCCGAGTCGATCAGCGCAGCGCCGCTCGACAGGTAGTGCGTGTGGGTGCCGTCGAAGACCGTGCCCTTGTACGGCGGCGGGATGGTCCCGTCGTTGTTGTACAGCGGGTACACGTTGTAGTTCTGGCCGTTGATGGTCGCGCCGCGCGTGACGTTGTTGAAGATCGACGACATGACCTTCTTGAACACCAGCCGGGAGTCCGCCTCGAGAGCGGACTGGTGGATCGCCTCGACCTGCGAAGCGCTGGCCTCGGCCAGGAACTTCCAGGTGAAGCGAGCGGCGAGGTCGTACCACTTGAAGTCGTACGCCATCGAGAAGTACGTCAGCGCAGCGCGGATGCCCTTGGGCTCACCGAACTCCGATGCCTCCTCGAAGTCGTCCGACGCAAGCTGCGGGACGTCCTCGATGTTCTGCGTGACGGAGTACGTCAGCAGATCCACCAGCTTCTGGCGGCGCTCGTTGTAGATCGCAACGACGCTCTGGAACTCATCCCAGAGTCCGCTGATGTCGCGACCATCCGACGTCTTCGTGATGACGCCGCCCTGATCGTTGTAGCCGAGCGCACCACCCTGCATCGGCAGGATGAGGCCGAGGGACTTGAGGTCCACCAGCTCATGGCCCGGCATCGCCTTCATCGAGAAGGCGTTGGGCGCGAATGCGAGCCGCAGCTCGAACGGGGACTTGCGGATGCGAGTACTCATCACGCCGCCAATCCGGAGCCGGCGACACGGACGACGAGGCGCGTGGCCTCGACCGTGAAGCCGATCTTCTTGTTCGCTGTCGCGGTGACGGTGAGCGTGCCGTCAGCAGGGACCGAGTACACGGCCGTGCCAGCAGCGATCGCGGTGGTGCCATCAGACAGCGTTGCCTCCACGATCTCACCACCCGTCATGACGTCCAGGATCGCGCCGATGGCCTTGGCCTCGGTCACGATGCAGACTCCGAGGATCCCGGAGTTCCCTGCACCCTTGACGATCTGCCCGGACGCATTCAGTCCGACTCCGAAGATCTTGCCGAAGTCAGCTGACGTCCATGCGATCGAAGTGGCTGCACGGAAACCCCCGGTCTTCGGGCCGTACTTGTCGTAACGTGACATCTGGGAGGTTCACCTCTTCTGTGTGTGTAGTCGCGTGCTAACGCAGCACGCGGTACTTACGCTGTAGCTTCTCCCGATCCAACGCACCCTTGTCCTTCTCCTTGCCGCTGCCAACAGCGCCACCGGAAGAACCTGCCCCGCCTCCGTTGTTCCCGTCATCCTTCTTGAGAAGGTACGGGTCAGACTTCGCGAGCTTGTCGAGTGCCTTGTCGAGGCCGGTGACCTTCCCGTCCTCATCGATCTCGACCTCGGACAGATCCGCAAGCTTGAGCGCAGTCTCGGGGTTGGCCCAAGAGTGCTTGTCGCTTGCGAGGAACGCGTTGTCGAGCGTCCGCTGGCGAAGGGACGAGTCCTTCTCACCCAGCTTGGCCTTCAGCTCCACGTTCTCGGCGGTCAATCGCTCGACCTCCGTCTTGTCCTTGTCTTCGATCTCCTTCAGCGCCTTCTTGGCTTCATCGAGCTCCGTCTGGAGCTTCTTGTTCGCCACGCGGCGCGCTGCGGCTTCGTCCGACAGTTCCTTGACACGCGGGTCCTTGCCCTTGTGCTTGTCCTTGTCGTCCTGGTCGTCAGCACCGTCGTCCTCGGACGAGTCGTCGGTACCGTCACCATCGTCACCGTCGTTGCTGTCGTCGTCCTCGCTAGCGCCAAGAATGGGCCAGCGGTGGCGACCGTGCTTGTCGGTGTAGATGGGGTGCAAGCGTGCACCCGTCTTAGGGTGGAACTTGCGAGAGAGGCTCTGCCTCATGTGTTGACCTCCGGTCAGATGGACACCTTCAAGAGCAGACGGTATCAAAGAACCGGATCACATCATCGGGAGGCGCGGATGAAGTCCTCGGTGTAGCCGCTCTTCCTCATGACCTCATCGAGGTGATCATCGTACTTGCCGGCGCCGAAGTTCTTCACGAACTCGTCTTCCCCCAGGTCGACAGGGGAGATGTAGCAGAGACAGTTGGGATGCGGCTTGCTTGGCACGTCGCCTGGCTTGAATACGCCGGCGTCGCCACCACGGAAGTGTTCGCTCTCTGCGTATTCGTTGCATTCGTCGGGCCTCGGGTGACTCCCACTCAAACTCCACTGCACTCCTTCGATCCACGGGACCTCGTTGTAGTGCTGCACGGACGTGGCATGGAAGGCGTTGTTCAGCTCGGTGCGTCCGAGCCGCATCGCTGCGTACGATGCGCCTCCCGGTGTGTCGGGACTGATGAACTGCATCACGTTCTTGGCGAGCCCTCGAGCAGACGTGCCCGCCGCGAGTGCGTCGTTGATGGCGCGGTCGAGCCATCCGTTGCTCAACGCCTGCGTCTTGTACACCCGCTCGCTCAGCGGGATCTTCGAGAGGGTGTGCCTCGTCACGACGTTGGCGACGTTGCGCTCTGCCTGCGCGACCTGGGACCTGAGGAGGACGTCCTGGTCGGCCTTCGGGATCTTCACGGCTCGAAGGAGTGGCCGCTCGTAGACGAAGGATGTCTCTATCGCGGCGGCAGCGGCCTCAACACGAGCGGCCTGGACGGTCATACCGATCCGTCGCCACATGTCCGCCTGGTCCTTCAGGAGGCGGCGGCGGACCAGCTGCAACTGGTCCCTCTTCAGCTGCGCACCCGGCCCACTTCGCTTGTCAAGTCGGCGGAGGTCTGCATCAGCCTGTGCGGCTGCACGCTTCAAGATGAAGAGGACCTCCCTCTCCCACCCCCGCTGAACACGGAGGTAGGAGAGGAGAGGTCGGCGGTCAGTCATCCCCAGTACTCCGGGAACGGAACGACAGGCATCATGCCGCGCATCGCGTGTGTGCAGTCATCCAGGAACTGCCACACCCCGGCCCTCAAAAACGAGTGGCAGACGGTGTCCTTCGTGCCGGTGTTGCCCATCACCTTGATGCTGGGCTCGAACGTTGGCTTCTCCATGTTGCCATCGAACGTCCAGCCGTGCGGCGTGTTGACGCCCAGCACCACCGCGTCGTCACACGCTGGGCACCACACGGCAACGAGATCATTGCCCATGGTCCTAACGACTTCAGTCGGCATTCTCTGTCCGTCCTACGATGTCTTGCTGTGCCATGAGCAGTGCTGCGTTCAGCATGCCTAGCTGCTCCATCGAGTTCAGGTTCTCGGTCTTGCGGTTGATCCAACAGGAGTCGCCGTCTGCATCAATGCACTTCACGAGGACGACGGCCTCAAGTGGAAGCCAGCCTTCGGGCAACCCAGTCTCGATGGGAAGCCCGAAGACCGTGTTGTCTTCGCTCATCAGCTCATCGAGACGCAGGCCCACGTGGTAGTCACCGTGGACGACCAGTTCACGCTCAGCTGGTTGTTCCCGTCGCTATACTCCGGCCCGAGGATGACCCACCGCTCCTGGTTCGCAGGAACGACGATCGCCTTGTCCGGGTACGCATCGCCGTTGGGCAGGTTGCCCGGCGTGACGAGCGTCGCGGTCGTGCCGGTGGCGCCACATCGGATGACGAGGACACCACCTGTGGGGTTCTGCACCTGGTCGCTCGCAGCCGCAGCAGCAAACACCGGGGCGGTGCCACCACCCACGCTGGGAACGAACTTGTTGTACACGGTCATAGTGTGCTCTCCTCAAGCTCCGATGAAACTCTGCTCGCGAACGGATCGTATCCTGTCGCCGCCGTGAGTGCGGTTGTCTCTGCGACGATCGCCTCGCCCATCTCGGCGGGGAAGTCGTAGCCGTACTTCGTGAGCTCTTCCCGTGCGTACTCTGCGCTGATGACCTTTGCTGCGAGCAAGGCCAGCAACTCCGCGACACGGGCTTCCCTGTTGACCGGCATCGCGTCCTGCACGATGCTGGCGACCTCCACCTCGAGGCCAGGCGATACGCCCTCGTACGTGGGCAGCCACATCTGCACGATGTCGTACAGCATGTGGTCGTACACGCCCAGCATCTCTTGCTCCTTCTCCGCATTCTTGGCGAGGAGGGGAGAGAGCTGAAGCGACAAGGCAATACCCGACTCTGCGACGGTGACGTCCACCATGCCTGCAGCGATGTCGGGTACGCCCGCCGCACGGCGCTGCTCCTCCAGGAGGAACTTCACATGCTCGAGAGCCGGCAGTGACGAGACACCCGCCACCCGCTTGAAGTCAGTCTCGGGGTCGATCTCGACCACCCGGCCTGGACCGAGGATCCAGTTGACTTCATTCCCATCGACATCTGTGGGAGGACCACTGGTCGTCGCATAGAGGCCGATGCCGTCAAGTGCAAGGGCCAACTCCTGATCGCTGATGCCCTGGTTCACGGCAGCAGAGATTCGCTCGAGGCCCCGTAGCTCGCTTGAGCCGAACGGTGAGGACGGCGTTCGCATGTTGCACACCTGGTACACAGGGAGTGCCGTGATCTTCACGTCGAGGGGAGTGACGGGAACGAGCTGCTTGACGAGCTTGAGCTCCTCGCTTTGCTTGCCCGTACTTCCCTCGCCGTATGGCGTCGAGTCGCGGTCGTCCCACTTGCCCGCCTCGAACAACGCCAGCTCTGTGGTGATGGTGGTGGTACCCGGCACCTTGCGGTACGTCTGCCGACGCACCACCACCTTCTTCTCGTACTCCACCTGGTCTACGAGGTGCACACCGACCAGTCGGTCGAGGTTGTCGTCCTCGTAGATGGGGAAGTACGATGCCGGGTCAACCTCGTAGATGCTGATGCGGCTTCCCGGCAACTTCGCTGCATCGCCGATGATGTGCCAAATCGCATCGCCTCTGATGAGGCCGAACCGCTTCTGTGTTGAGAACTTCGTCCACAACATCTCGCGCTTGAAGAGGCGCTCGAGCTGCCCCTGTGCAACGAGCTGGTCGGCGGGAGTGCCGACACGCGGATCCACCAGGTAGTCGAACCCAACGCCGAGGTAACGGTTCGTCGCCTCGATGATGACCTTCGCGCTGGGGATGTAGATGGGGTTGCTCTCCGAGCCACGCTGCATCAGCACAAAGGTCTCGGGAGCGTTCCAATACATGTCTTCGTAGATGCGGTACGACTCGATGCGTTCTGCATCGGCCGCGCCTAGCCACGTGGGTGCAGCTCCCATTAGTGGTCTGACTGTCGAGTACGGGGTACTCGTCGTTGCCATCCTGCGCTCCTAGTGCAGTGGTGGGTGGGCTCTGCCCTATGACATCGTGCTACCGCGCACAGCCGTCCTACGGCTCTTCAGCGCAGCCCGCCCGAAGTGTCCCGCGAAGAACCGGCCCAACGCCTCTGGCGTGTGGTCGTCCTTCTTCATCGGTAGCTCAGGAGCGTTCTTGTCTTGCTCGTCCTTGCGGTCAGGGTAGCGGTAGTCGTTGAACTCACGGATGAACTCCGTGCACTTGCGGTCGACCATCAGACGTGGCCGCCACTCTGGGTGGTCGTAGTCGAGGTGCGGCATGAGGGGACGCAACGCCTGGCGGATCGCCTCGAGCCGGTACTTCAGCTCACCGCCCGTGCCACCCGTCGCTCGCTTCTTCAGCTTCGCCTCGAGGATGCGGGTGTCTCCCGGCGATGCGGGTTCCGGGTAGAAGGTGATGAGGCTGTTGGGACAGAGCTTCCGCCGCATCACTTCCTCAGCGAACTCATCGGGTGACATGCCTCGCTCGTAGCACTCACCGAGGATGTTGATGCGCTGCCCGAACGGGTCTACCTGGATCAGCAGCCAGACGCTGGGGTTGGTGAAGCCGTAGTCCACCGCGGCGTACGTGCTCCACGTGGGATCGTACGACAGGTCTCCCACGTGCTCCTCTTCATCGAAGTCCTGGAAGACGCGGCCGACGTACTCCGTGAAGAGTGCACCGATCTCTTGGTTGAACATCGGCCCGCTGAGGTCACGCCTCAGCTGCAGGATCTCAGAGTCGAGCTCACCGCCTGGGTACACGTACGGGTTACTCCACGCAGGACGTCGCCACGATGCCCATGCGGGATCGTCGGGATCCTGCCCCTTCTGCCACGCCTCGTAGAACCAGTTCTTGCCTTCAGGCGTTGAGGTCAGCAGCGCCCAGCCATGGAAGTCGTTCAGCGTGGGACGCACGTACTTCGTCCACACTCGCTCCTTCAGCTTCGCTGCCTCTGCACCGATCGCTCCGTGCAGGCCTTCACCGACCAACGTCTCAGGGTGCTTGGCTGACTTCCCATGCACTTGGAAGCGGCCCTTCCACAGGGAGATGTGCAGCATGCCGCTGATGGGATCGTTGTACGACCCAGGCCGATCGAACGGAACCTGCAGCTTCTGCAGCTCGTTCCACAGGATGCGGAACTCTTTCTCTGCATCGCTGTACTCTGGCCCGACGATCCAGAACTCTGCACGCTTGCCCATGTCTTCGAGCTCAGCGCGGCGGTAGTACGCTTTGAACGCCTCTGTGACAAGCCGATGGCCGCCGATCTCGGACTTCCCGAACCGACGGCCAGCGGCCACTGCCTGAAAGCGGGACGTGTCTCGCAGGATGTCCTCTTGCCCGGCGTGCGGGACGAACCCGATACGCCTGAAGAGTTCAGGCTGCGAGACGACGAGCCGATTGCCAGTCCGAGGAGCAACCTCAGACAGTGCCACCGGAGATGTCCGCTCCGCCGGCGACCTTGCGTCCCTGCTGGGACACGCCGTTGCTTGACGTCAGAGGAGCGCGAGGCTTCCCCTTGCTTGCACGCTTGAGCAGAGCGGTCTGCTCCTTGTCGCGTCCGTTCTTGACGGGGAACACGAGCTTGTTGACGAGGGGTGCCACTGGAGCCTCCTGTAGGACGTTACCGGTGACCAGTACGGTAGCCTACCCGACCTCGCCCTGTATGAGGCGTAGCCCCGGCTCCGCCTCCTCGGTGATGACGACAACCTCCGCCACCAGACCTTCCCACGGCTTGAGCTCGGCGGTGACCTCCAGCTTGTCCGGCACCTTGCCCATGAAGCGGGTGTGCAGGTACTCCGCAGCCTTCATGCGATCGGCGTCCTTGGCACGCTCGTTCAGCATCACCGCGACGAACACCTCTGTCGCCGGGAGCAGCACCTCGCGCAGGATGCGATCGTTCCGCGCCAGCAGCTCACGCCCATGCGCCTCGGCGATGTCACGCGGCACGAGACGAGGAGCAGCGCCACTGAAGGATCCACGCTTGTCACGGAGCTGCATACGTGACAACTCGACGTCATCCAGCTCTTCAAGTGGGATGTCACCACTGACTACGAACTGCCACTTCCTTGGGATGACGGAGCCGTCAGGCAGCGTGTACTGCGTGGGGAAGGCGGACTCCACCTTCGCCTCTTCACTCTCTTCCACGTCCCAACCCTCCGGGTTGTTCACTTACGCTGCGGACCCACCAGTGCCGGTCCCCGACGTTGCATCTTCCGGATCGGACCGGTGCGACATCCCCAGCAGTTCGCTCGGTGTCCGCACCGCACCTTTCTCCACGGGCTGCAGCAGCCCATCCATCCCGCCGAACTCTGTCTCCCGATTCGCCATGCCACAACCGTACCACCCCCGTCAACCCATGAATCTCCTCTTATCCCAACATTATGATCTTTGCTGTCCTCTTGCAAACTCCTTGTATCGCGCTTTTGCGTAGTCCAGTTTAGACAAGGAAGACTAAGATAATAAGATAGGGATAAGTCACGAGCGAGTAACGCGCGCGTATACGCGCGTGCGTCTGCGCGTACGCGCGTCTGTCACGATCGAGACCTATTGGGACTAAGAAAGAACAGCCTTTGTGTCCTGCGGGCCAACTTTGGTGCTAGGTTGTCCGTATGACCGAACCACGTCAAGCAATCGACCTTCGCACAGGTGATCGGATCCCCACCAGCCGTTACCCGTTCGCAATCGTGTCGAGCATTGCCACAGACGCAGCCAGCGGTCTCATCGTCGTTACCGTCACGCATACCAGCGGCGCCGATGAAGAGGTGCACTCCTTCGGACCGTGGGATCCCGTCTTCCTACCACGTCGCGAGCCGTACGCCTCCTTCGACTGGCGGACGGCTGCGACGCCTCCCAAGCTTCACGAGCTGTTCGTGGGCGACAAGCTTCCATCGCCGACCGGTCACCTCGTTGGCGATGACGACTTCACAGCGCACCAGACCGTGCGCAGCATCCGATACGTGGACAAGATGAGCATGCCCGGCATCGTCTTCGTCTGTGATGTCACAGCGGTCCATCCGACTGGGACCAGACGTTACCGCTTCAGCTCCATCGAGGACATCACGTTCCCTCGCAAGCAGGTGGCGTTCAACCGGCAGAACAACGCCGGTGAGGTCATCTGGTTCGGACCGTACCGCAACAAGATCACCGGATGTCTCTGGGAGTTCACCGAGCATCCGACAGGACGCGGACGGTGGCCTGTGGGGATAGACCCGTACAACCCATACGCCCAGCCTACGGACGACGGAGCGCCCCGCAAGGCTCGGTTTCCCAAGTACGACTGGGACCCTAGCCTCGAACCACTCGAGAAGTCCCTGCCGAAGGGCATCGTCAAGCGCGGACCCAACAAGTCAGCGAATGCGGTTGCGTTCGGAGGTGAGAAGGAAGAGAAGATCGTTCAGGTCACCAAGAACGACAAGGGATTCCCGACCAGCTTCTAAGACGGGAAGGACGCAGCAAGCCATGATGAAGAAGCAATACACCCAGGCTCAGCACAAGTACGCAGCCGAGGAGTTCCTGGTCGCAGCCAAACATCGCTCCACCAAGGGTCAGGATGCGGCTGCCGCTCAGTACACTCAACTGGCGATCGCACACGCTCTTCTCGCTTTGACCGACATCGTAGGCGAGGAGCCGTAGGCCATGCCACTCAACGAACCGTACGACCCCGCCGAACGACGGGCGCAGATCCACAACGCCAAAGTGCTTCTTCGTCGCGCCGCCGATGTGCGGCTCGAGTGGGAAGGCAAGCATCGGACGTACCAGCCCACCCTCTTCGCGCAGCACACGATGCTACTCGCCGAGGCCAACATCCACACACGACTGGCGGAGCTCGCATGAACCAGGCTCTCTACGAAGAGGCAATGCAGCGTGCGGCTGACCAAGACGCACGCCGGCAAGCGCAGGTTGAGCGCCAGATCGCCAGCATCAATCGTCTGCTGGCCGAGCGCGACATCTACCGCCACGCCTTGACGACGTACGCCTTCGAGACGGACACCGACAAGCTCGGACCTCAGATCGCCACACAGGCACTGAAGGACGGGGTCGACACAGAGACGAAAGAGGTGAAGCCGTCATGAGCGATTTGGTACCTGCCGAGGAGATCGAGCGCATCGTCGGAGCGCATCGACACCCGCACCACCACCTGGCCCGCGCTGTGTCCGACGAGCAGACGGTCTACATCCTGCACTCGCAGCGGTGCAAGGACTCCGAGATCGATCTGCGCGAGTGCGAGTGGTCCCTTGCGTTGGATCGCGGCATACATCACGACGAGTGGCCGGAGGACCGTCCGGTCGTCGTGCATGTCTACAACGGCACCCTGATGCCGCTCGACGCGCCCGCCTCGTTCACCCGCCTCACGGGAGTGAGGGAGTCATGAGCGGGTTCACACCTGAGCAGATCGCAGCAGACCGAGCGTCCATCGTGGAGTGTGTGCGGGTCACCCGTGCGTGGACGGAGAACCTCCGCCGCTGGTCTGCTGCACTGGACGAGGTAGAGCGGCAACGGTCGGAGATCGAACGACTGACGGAGGAGCGGGCATCGGTCATCGCTGACTGCGCCGCCGTGTTCCAGCGCAACGCCGACCAGTGGGACGCCGAGACGGGACCGGACTACAGCCCCCGGGTCCACTACGCGTACACCGAGGGTGCCCGTGTCCTCACCGCGTGGGCCGAGGACCCGACACGCATGGACGGGCCACTGTCGAAGATCGCCGGGGAATCTCCTGTCCGCCGGGTGCCGCTACCCGACCGCGACGCACTGGTGAATCGGATATGGGATACGGCGCAGCGTGACGGCGTCGTCATCAACTGGTACAGCCAGGATTACAACTTCTACAGCGCCGTTACTACCGAGATCCTCGCGTTCCTCCGAGGGGAGAGTGGTCAGTGATGGACGGGAATCCACAGGGCGGGATGAAGTCCGAGGCCGGTCGTGCTGCGTACTGGCGGATGCAGCACGAGTCAGCGATCGGTGCCCTGGCGGATCTGATCGCGGAGCACACCGAAACGGTGGACGAGGTAGAGCGGCTGACGACCATAGCCGGTTCAGCGCAAAGGATGCTGGACGACATCGAAGGTCGCGTAACCCTGGTGCCGCTACCCGACCGGGACGCCCTCCACGACGTCATCCGTGCCAACATCACGGCCCGAGAGGTCCACGACATCGAAGGGCCCGTAACGGTCCACTGCCGCACCGCCGCCGTCACTGATGCCGTCCTCGCGTTCCTCAAGGGGGAGTCGTGATGCGTCGCACCCGCTGGTGGCACCTGTACCGACAGGGCCACTCCATCACGGTGAATCGAGGCATCACGATCCCCCTCGGTGATTCATCTCGGGGTTGGTTGTTTCGATGCGAGTGCGGGGAGACGTGGGCGGTATGACCACAGCACCAGTGAAGGTCAAGTACACACTCGCGGTGTCACCCGTGAGGACGTCGTCTGTCCCACGGGAGGGACTCACGTGAACATGCAGGAGCACCACTCCCCAACGGATCGACTCATCGCAGAGATCGCTGTGATGAAGGTGGTCGCACAGATGAGAGAGGAAGAACGGCAACGGGAACCGACGCCGATCTACGACGCAATGATCAACGACATGCACGCTGACTACGGACCATGGTGGCTGTGATGGCACTCGAGAAACTGAACGAGGTGGACGTGAACCGCGTCATCACCTACACACGACAGCAGCGCTCGTTCAAGCTGGGACTCGCGAAGAAGCGCGAGCGAGCGCTGGTGAAAGCGATACGTCACGTTCTTGCGATTCGCATGAAGCCGCACACAGGCGACTACAGCGCAGGATACAACGACGCACTCCGTGAAGTGCAGATCCTGCTGATAGACGCTGAACTCTAGTGTGGTCGCTGGTCATCTACGTGGTCATCTCAGTACGCCGTAGGCTACTGTCGACCGCACAAGGAAGCGACACACGAGGACGGAAGGACGATGACTGACATGGACGAGTTCACTCTCACTGACGGACCAGGCGGCGCGGTGAACTTCCGCGGGACGCTGCTGGCCGAGCACTCGAGCTTCACGCCCAGCAAGGATCGCTGGACCGAGACGAAGATCTACATCACCGAGGCTGGATCGTACGTCCTGCACAAGGTCGGACGCACCAAGCTTCCCAACGAGGAAGACCGCTTCTCCGCGCAGATCTCAGAGAAGCCGCAGGGACTCATCGAGTGCTTCTACTTCAAGGATCCCGATGGCGTCTGGACGATGCGGTACACTGACCGCATGTGCCTGTACAAGGCGATGGACAAGGATGAAGCTCTGCGCCTCGCCTTCAAGAAGGGCGTGACGATCGAGTGATCACCATCACCATCACGATGTACGAGCCCGATCCTCAGCCAGACATCAAGCAGACGATGACCGACGTGCAGGACGTTCTTCTTCTGAAGGGCTACACCCTCGACAGGATGCAGGCCGAGCGAAGTAAGAACCCAGACGCCTGACTTCCAGCCCAACCCGGGTTACAGTTCAACTAACAACGACGCACCACGACGGAAGGACGCAAGACATGACCATCGAACTCATCAAGCCTTTTGACCTCTACGTCGATGTCAACGTGCAACGAGAACTGCACACAGGCAATGTGAACAAGCTTCAGAAGAACTGGGACCCTGACAAGGTAGGCGTACTCCTCGGATCACGTCGTGTCGACGGCAAGGTGTATCTCCTGGACGGACAGTCGCGTTCATCCGCTGCCAAGATCTCTGATCCCGATGAGCCGCTGCGGGTGGATGTCCGTGAAGGTCTGAGCCGCGCCGAAGAGGCCGCGTTGTTCATCGCATTCAACGATGACCGCAAGAAAGTCGCCGTTCACGAGCTCTTCCGTGTTCGGGCCATCGCCAGCGAGCAGCCGTATCGAGATGCATGGGACGTGCTTGAGAAGCACAACCTTGGTCTCAAGGTATCGGCATCCACGAACAACCTTGCGTGTGCAGGAACTCTTGGGGTCTTCCTCACCAAGCATGGAGAGGTGTCTGACTTCGAACTTGCTATCGAGATCGCAGAGGCTTCATGGGGCCGCAGCAAAGAGACATGGCTGACTGTTCCCTTCATGGGGCTGTGCTACGTCATCGCCAAGAACAGGAACCTTGACGTCGAGCGGATGGTGCTGAAGCTTCGCGACCGTACACCGATGTACTGGCAGACGACAACTGAGGACCAGCTGCGTAAGATGGGTATGAGTCGTTCTGACGGCGGCAGGGGTACGGCCAAGGTGTGTGCAATGATCTTCGCCGCCGAGTACAACAAGAACCTCAAGCGAAACCGATTGGACGCATCATGAGCACCACCGATCCAATCTCGATCCTGGACCGTCGCATCGAGCGGTTGCAGGAACAGCGGGATCGCCTGGCGTTCTACGGCGAGGACATCTACGACAGCGATGACGTCGTCATGTTCAAGCGTTCATTCAACAACGGCGGCACCATCTACACGTACGTCGCGCTGAAGGCCGGACGCCGCTGGTTCATCACGGGTCGTGACGGAGGCTCGACGTTCACGTGGCACGAACTGATCCTGCACATGAGCAACAGCGGCACCATCCACGAGGTGTGGGTCGTGACCGCGTGGGAAGAGGTGTCGTGAGCAACCTCGGACCCAAGGTGAAGGTCGGCAGCGGGTACTACTGGCTCGGCGAGTACAGCATCCAACGGACGCATGACAAGATGTGGATCGTCTACTTGCGCGAGGCGTCGCCGACCATCAAGAAGATCCGACAGTTCACCACACTCCGTGACTCACTCAACTAGATCAGAAGGGAGGCGGCATGAGCCTCATCGTCATCGAAGGCGTCGACGGAGCGGGCAAGTCGACGCTCATTGAGAAGCTGCGGGACAACGACACGCACATCATGCACAAGGGTCCGATGGAGGGCAACGTCGTAGCGGAGTACATCAACCCACTGCTGTCGTACAACCAGACGCATGAAGGCCTAACGCTGTGCGATCGTTGGCACGTCGGTGAGATGGTGTACGGACCGATCTACCGTGGCGAGTCCAAGGTGAACCCGGGGTTCAAGCGTTACATCGAGATGTTCCTCGACAGCAGGGGTGCGCTGAAGGTGATCCTCGATGAAAGCCTCGGCGAGATTCACCGCAGGCTGCAGGAGCGGGGCGAGGACTTCCTCGACCGTGAGCACGTCAAGGAGGTCTGGCTGTTCTACCGCATGTACGGCGCGGACCGCGGGTACCACGTGCTGCGCGATCCCGACCCGGACCAGTTGCTGTCACAGGCAGCGATGCTCGCGAAGCTGACGGCCAACCTCGCCGACTTCCCAACGTACGTCGGCAATACCAAGCCGGACGTGCTGCTCGTTGGCCAGAGCACGACGTTCCCCGCATTCCTCCCGCACCTGGACAATGCGAACGAGTTGCTCTTCGCGTCGATCCCGGACAACACTCGCTTCGGAGTCGTCGGACTCGAGAAGCACATCGACCACCTGTGGAACGCACTCAACGGTCCGAAGGTCATCGCTCTCGGTACCGCAGCCGCAGCATTCTTGAAAGAGAACGAGATCCCGGTCCGGGCCACCGTTCCTCACCCGCACGAGATCCTGAAGTACTCACCCAGTCGAGCCGAAGAGTACGGCAAGACGATCACATCCGGAGTTCGCCGTGGCTAGGACGTTCTACGTAGAAGACCTGCAGGACGGGTACGTCGAGATCCTGTGGACCGTCATCCGCGACGGCGACAAGACCGCACCTCGAGGTCTCGCAACACGAGAGGTCCGTGATGCGACGATCGTTGTGCAGGACCCCGAGAACGGCGTACCGACGGCGGTGGGTCGCAAGCTGAACAGGAAGATCGGCGCAGCCGAGACGGCCCAGCTGATCGCGGGTGTTTCCGATCTGGCGCAGCTGGACTCAGCCAGCAGCGGACGTTTCTCCCGGTACGCCGACGGAGGGCGGCTACGCGGTGCGTACGGACCGCGGCTGTACAACCAACTCGGCCCGTTGATTACGAAGCTCTCAGACGATCCAGACACGCGGCAGGCGCACGCTGTCATCTGGCGTCCGGACGACAACCGTCGCGAGACGAAGGACCTGCCCTGCACGATCAGTCTTGGGTTCGCAATCCGCAAGGATCGTCTGTACATGACGACGCACATGCGGTCCAACGACATCTGGCTCGGACTGCCGTACGATGCATGGATGTTCACGCGTCTGCAGATGACGCTGGCGTACTGCCTCGGCATCGAGATCGGAACGTACACGCACATGGCGGACAGCCTGCACATCTATGACAGCAACCTGCTGGCGACAGAGTCGATCCTCGTGCAGCGCGGTGGTCCTCGCTTCACGCCTCCGTCGTTCGCACCACTGCGGAACATGGACGGCTACGTCAGTGAGGATCCGCTGACCCGCCTGATGGTCTGCCGCACAGCAGCCGAGGTCGCGGTCCGTGGCTCGTACCGTCGCGGAAGCGAAGACATCGTGGACCCGTGGTACTACGACACCCTGCACCCGCACGTGTCGCTGGACTCGTTCAAATGTCTTTCTTGCCGGTACATCGTCAGGAACGACCAGATGTCGAACCAAGCGGGCACCTGCCTCGAGTGCGGCTACATCGGATGACCGAGCGACCATCATGGGATCGGACCTGGATGCTGGTCGCAGAGGCGATAGGCGATCGTTCGCCGTGCGTTATGCGACAGGTCGGAGCCGTCATCGTGTCACGGCAGAACCGCATCGTCGCCACGGGTTACAATGGTCCTCCTGCGCTCTTCCCAACGAAGGACGTATGCGACACGTACTGCCCGCGCGCTATGACCGGCGAGCAGACACAGTCGTACGGCAACTGCGTGTCCGTGCACGCTGAGGCCAACGCACTCATCTATTCCGATCGACACCTGTACGAGAAGGGCACACTCTATGTCACCAGCATGCTGTGCTGGGACTGTGGGAAGCTCGTGGCGAACAGCGGGATACGCCGTGTCGTCACAAGGATTGACTGGGCGCGTGACGGACATCGCAACCCAGACGCAACGCTGCAGTTCATGAGGGACTGCGGGATCACAGTAGAGGTGCATGATGAGTGACAAGGTAGCCGCCACGTTCCACCCCGAAGACGGACCGACTCCGCTGAAGGTTTTGCTGACTGTCGCGGTGCGGGACAAGGACTACGACAACGAGGAGTTCGTCAACGTCGGATCGTTCGGCACGACGGACATCGGCATGCTCATCATCAACGACGAGAACGAAGCCGTGCTGAAGGTGTACGCACCGGGTGCATGGTTCGAGCTCGATGTCATTGACCGTTACACCGAGGTCATCGTTGAGGACTAGCCCGCTGTCCCACGTCAACCTCGAGTACGTGGACAGCTTTGAGAAGCTCGGTCGCTTCATGACCTGGCTTGGTGAGAAGCGTCGATTCCTCGGGGTTGACACGGAGACGTCGGGGTTCTCGCCTGAGCGTGAGCGCATCCGCCTCATCCAGTTCGGTGACCTCAACCGAGGCTGGGCGATCCCATGGGAACGCTGGTCAGGTGCAGCACTCGAGGCCATCGACAAGTACGATGGTCCGCTGGTGCTGCACAACTCCAAGTTCGACACCAGGATGATCACGCATCACAGCGACATCCAGTGGCCGTGGCATCGGACGCACGACACGATGGCGATGGCGCACATCCTGAACCCGCTTCGTCTGAAGGGTCTCAAGCCTCTCGCCGGCCAGCTGGTCGACATGCAAGCAGTGCAGGCGCAACGTTTGCTCGACGATGCCATGTCGGAGAACAAGTGGACGTGGGCGACCATCCCCATCGACTTCCCTTACTACTGGATCTATGCAGCGATGGACCCGGTCCTCACGTGCTACCTCGCTGAGCACTTCATGGACGACATCGACTCGAAGTACCGCGATGTGTACGACCTCGAGATGGGCACCACCCGCATCATCGCGAACATGGAGAGCAAGGGTGCACGCGTCGACCTTGCGTATGCAGAGATGAAGCAGACGCAACTGCTGACCTGGTCCGGACAAGCGCGTGACTGGCTGCGCGACCAACACGGGCTCGACAATCCGAACAGCGGCGTGCAGCTGCTCGACTTCTTCAAGCGGAATCAGATCGAGATCCCGGTGAAGCGAACGAAGGGCGGTGCACAGTCGCTCGACAAGGAGGTCCTCGAAGGGATCGACCACATCGTCGCTGAGACCGTGCTCAAGGTGCGGCATGCAGAGAAGAACGTTGGCCCGTACTTCAAGAACTTCCTGTGGATGGCCGATGACAACGACAGGGTGCATGCCAACATCTGGACGATGGGTACCCGCACGGCTCGGATGACCATCACCGAGCCTGCGCTGCAGACCCTGCCTCGCAAGGATCCGACGGTCCGCACTGCCTTCATACCGTCGGAAGGCGGGGTACTGCTGACGTGCGACTACGACCAGATCGAAGCACGCCTCACAGCGCACTTCAGCAAGGACCCTGGACTCATCCACGCGTTCAGTCTGCCGGAGGATTTCTTCTGCACGATCGCAGGACAGATCTTCCAAGAGGAGATCAGCAAAAAGGACCCGCGCCGGCAGCTCACGAAGAACACTGTGTACGGTAAGCTGTACGGTGCAGGCATCGAGAAGATGGCACAGACCGCGCACGTGCCGTTCCAGCAGATGGAAGCTGTCGTCAACGGGTTCGACCTTCGGTTCCCAGGCGTCAAGCAGATGCAGCGGGACATCGCGAATGCTGCACAGAAGCGACGGCTCGACGAGGGCATCGCGTACGTCACCACGCCGACTGGTCGTGTCATGATGTCGGACGATGACAAGGACTACACGCTTACGAACTACCTCATCCAGTGTCACGCTGCTGAGATCCTGAAGCGTAAGATCATCGAGCTCGACGCCATGGGTATGGGTCCGTACATGATTCTGCCCGTGCACGATGAGATCGTCTTCGATGTTCCAGAGGACGAAGCACAGAACGCACTGCACATCATCAACACAACGATGCCTGACCTGACATCGTATGCGGTGCCGATCACGGCATCCGCTGACATCCTCACATCGGACTGGGGTGCTAAGTACAGATGACGGAATGCATTCTGGCTTCACGCGTCAACAGTCAAGGACGTCCTACGAAGCTGATTGAATCGTATCGACGCGCTTGGGAAGAAGTACACGGTCCTATTCCGAAAGGTATGGACATACATCACAAGTGCTGCGAAGACGATCTGTCTTGCGAAGGTGGTACATCGTGCAAGCACAGAGGTTGTCGCAACGTTGAACACCTACGGCTGTTGACGAGGTCTGAGAACCTTCGGCTCAGCAAGTTGTCGCAAGAGCTGCGTGATCGTCGTGGGCAGAACTTCAAGGACAAGTGGGATCGTATGACCGAGGACGAAAGAGAGGCGTGGCGCGAACAAGGTCGCGTCAACGCTGCGAAGAGATGGAGCGCGTGATGGATAACGTCTGCACGATCTGCAAGCACTCACACCTCGACGGCATGACGCCTGTGAAGACATGCGTAACGCTGATCTTCACTGACGGCGTGCACTACTGCGGCTGCATCGGAGAACCGACACCATGACGAATCACGTTCTTGCGATTGACCCTGGCAAGATGACGGGCTTCGCATACGTCAACCGATCGGACGGAACCTTCCTCGCCGGCGAGCTGGCGTTCGACGGCACGTGCGACATGCTGGAGGGATACGCCTCAGCGTTCCAGGAGGACCTGACGGTCTTCAGCGAGTCGTTCATCATCAATGCCTACACGGCGAAGAACACGCAGGCTCCCTGGTCCTTGGAGCTGATCGGCGTCGCAAGGCGGACGAGTCGCAAGTACACGGGACGCGACCTTGCGCTGCAGTCGCCGTCGCAGGCAAAGGGATTCTCGTCTGATGACAGGCTGAAGAAGATGGGATGGTACACTCCTGGCAAGGGCCACGCAAACGATGCTTCACGTCATCTACTTCTTGCCTGTGTGTCACGTGGATGGGTCGAGGACAAGGTCCTGAAGAGCCTCGTAACCTGACATTCCTACTTGCCCAGATCTGTTGTACTTCATACACGTATCGTGCTAGGTTAGCCCTAGACGGAACGACGGAAGGATGCGCCACGTGCCAGTCAATGTTGAAGTCTTCGACGATCGGCGAGTGCTGATCACGAGCGACTTTCCGATGCGGGACCAAGCGCAGCTCCAAGCGCTGCCCGGCAGTCGGTACGACGTCAGCGATCACAGGTGGTACGCACCACTGACGTGGGCGACGTGTAAGCAGATGCGTGGCTTCTTCGGGGAGAACCTCGAGGTCGGACCGAACCTGATCGACTGGGCAACCAACGAACGCGCCGTTCGCATTGACCCGGCGATGGCACTCCGACACGCAGCGTCTGCCGACGGCGATCCCGACCTGTATCCGTTCCAGCGGGCGGGCGTTCAGTTCCTGTCCTTCGCGCAGCGAGCACTGTTGTGCGACGAGATGGGAACAGGCAAGACGGTGCAGACGATCCGCACGATCGTCGAGCTCATCCGTCGCGGAGAGAACCCGTTCCCTGTGATCGTCGTTGCGCCGAACAACATGACGCTCACGTGGAAGCGTGAGTGGGAGAAGTGGTACCCGGGCGTCATCGCGACTGTCATCAAGGGCTCAGCGGTGAAGCGCATCCAGCAGATTGGTGATGGCGCACACGTGCACATCATCAACTACGAAGGTGTTCGATCGCACTCACGACTGGCGCCGTACGGATCCGTTCGTCTGCGTCGGTGCGTCGTCTGCGACAACACGGTGCCCAAGACGAAGGAGTACTCACAGACCCGTTGCGAGCACTGCAAGAAGGAGCTCAACAACATCCCGTGGAAGACGGTGATCGTTGACGAGGTGCATCGGATGAAGGATCCGAAGGCGAAGCAGACTCGCGCATGCTGGGCACTCCGCACCGAGAACACCAAGTTCGTGTTCGGACTCACAGGCACCGCGATCGCCAACAACCCTGCGGACATGTGGCCGGCGTTGCACCTCATCTCGCATGACGAGTGGCCGTCACGCTACAAGTACATCGACCGCTACTGCCTCACGTCATTCAACCCGTTCGGCGGGATGACGGTGATCGGTCTGAAGACGGAGACGAAGGACGAGTTCTTCGACATCGTCGACCCGCGCATGCGCCGTATGCCGAAGGAGGCCGTACTGCCTCAGCTGCCGAAGAAAACGTACACCGAACGTTACGTCGACATGACGCCTATACGACTCGATGGAGAGCGGCATGATCGCTCTGATCGACGGTGGTGAAGACGGCGGCGAGGCCGTCGCTGTCGCGATGAACCCGCTGGTGCAGCTGACCCGCATGTCGCAGTTCGCCTCGGCGTACGCTGAGGTCGACGCTGAAGGCAAGGTGAAGCTGGCCGCACCGTCGTGCAAGATCGACGCACTGATGGAGCTCGTGTCTGACATGAACGGCGAGAGCCTGGTCGTCATGGCTCAGTCGCGACAGCTCATCATGCTGGCGGAGACTGCACTCAAGAAGGCGGGCATCACCTACGGTCTGATCGTAGGCGGTCAGAAGCCTGAAGAGCGTGAGCACGAGAAGGACGAGTTCCAGGCGGGTAAGAAGCAGGTCATCCTCTGCACGATCGCAGCGGGCGGCATCGGCATCACGCTTACGAAGGCCAGCACACTGTGCTTCCTGCAGCGCTCGTGGTCGATGGTCGACAACGCACAGGCGGAGGACCGGGTGCACCGCATCGGCTCGGAGATCCACGACAAGATCACCATCGTCGACATAATCGCGAACGGAACACTCGAGGAGCGGCAGCGCATCGTGCTTGCCGGCAAGTACGATCGACTGGAGGAAGTCATGCGCGACAAGGACACGCTGCTTGCAGTGCTCGGCAAGGTGAAGAAGTGACAGCCATCTGGCTAGGTCAGCCGCTCACGGTCAGCAACAGCGAGATCCAGACGTTCAAGAGTTGCCGACGCAAGTGGTACCTCGCCTACTACCGAGAGAAGGGTCTCAAGCGTTCGGGTGCACGTGCAACCGGCGCACGAGAGCTCGGGACTCGTGTGCACATCGCACTGCAGGCCATGTACGGCGAGGGTCTCAATCCGGTGGACGTTGTGAACAACGTGTACCAGCTCGACGCCGACGCACTCGAGGCTGAGGGACGAGCCGCAGACATCGTGGAGCTGCGGAAGGAACAGCTCATGGCGGTCGCCATGCTCGAAGGCTACACCGACTGGCTCGAAGAGACAGGCTCGGACGAGGGCATCGAAGTGGTGGCAGTCGAGACCGTCATCGATGTTCCGTCCAAGGTCGAGGGTGTGCGGATGCGCGGCAAGCTCGACCAGCGCGTCGTTCGTAAGTCGGACAACGCTCGACTCTTCTTGGATCACAAGACTGTTGCATCGCTGACCGAGCCCGCCAAGATCCTGCCCATGGACGAGCAGATGAAGTTCTACCACCTGCTCGAACGACTGGACTCGCTGTATCAGACGGGCAACGACGAGCCACCGTGGCACACTGACGGCGGGCTGTACAACATGCTCCGCAAGGTGAAGCGTACAGCGGCCGCCAAGCCACCGTTCTACGGACGTCTCGAGGTCCGACACAACCGCACCGAGATCCAAAACATGTGGGTACGCGTGCACAAGATCCTCGAGGAGATCGTGGAGACCCGACAGGGTCTCGACGTCGGTGCAGATCACCAGTACGTCTGCCCGCCCCGACCTTCACGGGACTGCACGTGGTCCTGCGACTTCTTCGCCATGTGCTCGATGATGGACGATGGAAGCGATTGGGAGGGACTGCTCAACGAGTACTACACGCACGTGGATCCCCACGAGCGGTATCACGAAGAGGACGAAGGAAAGGTGGAAGCGTCATGACCCGTCATGATGATCTGCCTGCGTACATCGCCGAGCTCGAGGCGGAGTCGCAGGGTAAGAAGCGCGTGAAGATCGACCAGATGTGGGAAGGCGCGGCTGTCGTTCCATTCAGCGACAAGCTCGACCCGCTGACATACGTCGACGACATCAAGCGGAACAAGCGCTGGAACGTCGTCGTCACCGCACGTGGTGCCAGCTGGCTGGAGCTCGACCTGAGCTATCACGCCAAGGGCGCGAACGCCGATGACGCCGAGTCGATGCTCGCGACCAAGTTCGGCATCGCCCCGGAGAACGTCCGCATCGACACGCACCGCATCAGTGCTGTGAGCAGCATCTGATGGCTCAGTGCCGGGCACTCTCCATCCTGGTGCATGCGGACACAAAGGTCGGCAAGTCGACCTTCGGCAACACCACGCCCGCACCTCGACTCCTGCTGGACGTCGAGGCTGCATATCGGTTCCTGCCTGGCGTCAAGGTCTTCTGGGACCCGATGAAAGAGGCGCCTCCGACCTACGACGGATCGTGGGAGACGTGCGTCGTTCTTGTCCGTGACTACTCCGTGATGCTGCGGGCGTATGAGTGGCTTGCGAGCGGGCAGCATCCGTTTAGGTCTGTCGTGATCGACAGCATCACCGAGCTGCAGGTCAAGTGCAAGGATCAGATTACGGGCATGGACATCGAGATGACGCAGCAGCGTTGGGGCGAGTTGCTCGTTCACATGGAGCGTCTCATCCGAGGGTTCCGTGATCTGACCGAGCACCCCATCCATCCGATCGAAGCGATCGTCATCACGGCCATGACCGTCATGCGTGATGGCAAGTGGCGCCCGTACGTGCAGGGCGCACTGATGACGAAGCTCCCCTACTTCCTGGACGTCATCGGCTACCTGTACGTGGAAGCCGTAGTGCAGGACGACCCGACGGCGCAGCCGATCGTGTCACGCAAGATGCTCGTCGTACCTCACCCTCAGTTCGAGGCTGGTGAACGAGTGCAAGGTCGCCTCGGCGACGTCGTGATCGACCCATCGGTACCGGGCATGCTCACAGCAGTCTTCGGTCCAGAGTCCTAGAAAGGGACGCACACATGTCAGAGCAGCCAGTCAACTTCGGGTCACTCCTTCAGGGTGTCGGCTCGTTGTCGTTCGAGCCGGTTCCGGTCGGTGACTACGACGTGTTCGTCGAGACCGCGGAGTACAAGCCGTCCTCGACCGGCAAGCCGATGTGGAAGGTGAAGTACAAGATCAGTGGCGGTCCGCAGCACGGACGCACGATCTACAACAACATCGTCCTCACGGCAGACAACGCCAACACCCTCCGCATGTTCTTCTTGAACATGAAGGCGATGGGTCTCGACGAGACCTTCTTCGCGTCCAACCCCGCACCGCAGCTGGTGGCACAGTCGCTCGTGGGCAAGACCTGCCACGTGGCGATCGACCACCGTGCGTACCAGGGTCAGATGCGGGAGAACGTCAAGTCGCTCTCGCCGGCCGGTGCTGGCGTCATCGCGGGCGCTGTCGCCGGTATCGGCGCCGCTCCGTCGATCCCTGGCCCCGGCGCGGTTCCTCCCGCTCCCTCCGTGGTTCCCCAGGCAGCGCCGCCGGTTGCTCCTGCAGCCCCGGTAGTACCACCAGCGCCGCCCGTTGCTGCACCGCCAGCGCCCCCTGTCGCACCTCCGATTCCGCCCGCACCGCCGGTTCAGGATCCGACTCCGCTGGTTCCGGCCGCAGCGCCTGCGATTCCTGACGACCAGGCCGCGCAGTTCGCTGCGTGGCAGGCTCAGCAGGCGGCACTCGCTGCTGCCCCCGTCGCGCCCGTCGAGGCGCCTCCTGCACCCGCCGCCCCGGCTGGTGTTCCGCTCCCTCCCGCGTCTCCCTTCTAAGATGCGGCGCGTCGGGTACGGCAAGATCGGTCGAGTGATCGAGGTTGACCCGGCGAAGTGGGGAGAGTCGGGCGGCGACAATGAGCCGCCCGCTCTCCTCCTCACTCTCGCCAGGCGACACCCCGATGTTATGTGGGTCGTGCTCGGTCGCAACTCGGGCTGGGTGCCTCCTCTGCCGAACATCGAGAACCCCTGGCAAGAGTGGATCCCGTACATCCGTGAGCACGCCCAGCGCTTGTACCGTGTTGAGGATCAGTCCATTGAGACCTACTACTGGTCCGTGTCGTTCTACGACGACCTCATCATGAAGTCGTACGACACGATCGACGGCATGATCGTCTGGTGCGGACAGCACGGGACGAGCAACTCTCCGATCCCAAAAGTCAGCGACCGGAGCGTCTACACGAAGAGCCAGATCTCCCAGGTGCACTACGGGTCGCACCTCGTGCGCGGCGTCAACTTCTGGCGGCGCAACGATCCCGTGAACCGTGAAGAGATCTGGCTCGACCCGGACGTCCGCAACTACATCAAGGCGCGGGACTTCAAGTGGCCGAGGCGGCACCCGATCCTGAGTCAGTTCGACTGGGAGCGTGTGCAGTCGTGCGAACGATACGGCGACACGCGCACTCCGCAGGAGACAGGCTTCGGCGACCTGGTCGTGAAGGACGGGCTGTGGGTCTCGAAGGATAGGTACATCGCATCAGGTCTCGAGCTGGTCGGCATCGAAGAGTCGGACGATGACTGGCTCAGTTGGGAGGACCGCGACAAGTTCGGGGTCATCATCAACGAGGCACGCGGCTACGGCATGAAGCCCGAGCTCACAAGGCTCGACGCCATGCAGCGTTACATCAAACCACTCGATCCGTCGTGGGTGTACGGTACGTGGAGCAAGGACTCGCTTGCGAAGCTCGAGATGGACATTCGTCCGCTCGCGTACGACCAGCTGAACGGCAAGGTCTCCACGGTGAAGTCGACCTTCACCACGCCGTCGTCTGGATCGGGCTGGGCAACAGCGAAGCCATGGGAGTCGTTCGCCGCTGGTACCATCTGTTTCTTCCACCCACTGTACGACACCCAAGGGCACATCGTTCCGAAGCTCGGTGAGCACGATCCCAACACGGAAGATGGATGGCTGGCCGCATGGCTTCGCGTTCGGACTCCTGAAGAACTGAAGCAGAGGGTGGACCTCCTGAACGAGGATCGCGACACCTTCATGGCACTGCAGCAAGCACAGACAAATCTGCTCAAGGACGAGCTTCACAAGCAGCGGTGCATCACCACCATCGAGAAGAGGCTAGGACTGTGAAGGGCATTATCCTGGCCGGCGGTCGAGGCACACGCCTCGGTCCGTTGGCCGCACAGATCTCGAAGGCACTCGTGTCTGTCGGATCACGACCGCAGGTCATCAACCAGTGCTTCGCTCTCGAACGAGCGGGGTGCGAGGACATTGTTGTCGTGACGAGTCCTGAGACACACCGACAGGTTGGTGACGTCATCCGTCGAGCTGGACTGCACAACGTCGGCCTGGCCGTACAAGCGACGCCAGCTGGCCCAGTGGATGCACTGCTGACTGGTCTGAACGAACTGCCTCGTGATGGTGAGAAGGGACTCGTCGTACTGATGTCGGACACCGTCATCAACGAGGAGTTCGGCACCGAGGACGAGTGGGTTGGTGTCGGTCGTACGCCTGACGTCGCAAGGTCATGGTGTTTCTACGATGCGAACGTCCTCAAGTACGTAGACGGCATACCCGGTCCTGACGATCGCGTCACCATCGGCATCTACCACTTCAACGACATCGACAAGGTGCATGCCGCTGCATCGACAGCGCTGTGGGCGGGTCGGAGCAGGCAGGACATTGAGATCGGCATGGCGCCGTTCTTGAACGCATACGGCACGCGGATGCAGTACTTCTTCAACACGTGGCAGGACGTCGGCGATGTCCTCGCACTAGGCAGAGCGCGTCGTGACAAGTTCATCGCACGTGCGCACCACACGCTGACGCTCAATGATGACGGCACGATCACGAAGTCTGGCGTGTCAACGGATGAGCTCGCGTACATGGCGACGCTGTACGGTGCACGTGGCAGGGTTTCGCTGTTCCCCCAGGTGTATGACTTCACTGACGACTCCTACACGATGCAGTACGTCGACCTACCGAGTCTCGCTGAGCTCTGGCTGTACTGGCCTGGACGTCCTAACACGTGGGCTGGGATCGTGCAGTCGGTTGTCGATCGTGTGCAACGAGACCTGTGGACGACGGAAACGACAAGCGAGCCCGAGCTGGTGTGGGAGTTCTATGTCGGCAAGGCGTTGGCCCGCATCCGCAAGTGGGACGCTTCGCTCCTCACGCCGATCCTGACGGACCGCATCGAGAAGGCGGGCGACATCATCGGCGACGACCTGTGGGTCAACGGGCACGGTGACCTGAACTTCAACAACATCTTGTACTCACTGAACACGAACGCATGCACACTCATCGATCCTCGAGGTGGCATCGTTCCGCAGTCGTATGAGTATGCGAAGCTGGCGTACAGTCCCATCTTCTCCGCCATCACGCACGACCTGTTCGCTGGCGTCAACCACATCCTGCCGTACCGTCCAGCGGAGATCGAAGCTGTGTGGTCGGTCCTGCGCACGTACATCAGCGATCGTCGTCTAAGTGCAGCCGTTGCGCTCACGCTCTTAGCCGCCTGCCCGATGCACGACGATCGGCAGGCGAAGGCGATGTTCTTCGTAGCCAACGACATGCTCATGGATCTCTGATGGATGACGTGCTACAGGACATTGTCAACGCGGTCGAGTCCGTCCGTGCCCGAGCCAACCCGACCGTTCGCCAGGTGCTTCAGCGAGAGCTGAGGGACGCGCACGCGGTCGCTCTGACCGGAGTCGGCAAGTCGTATGAGGTCGCACGCGACGGAGCAGCGCTACTCAGGTCAGTCGGGATTGCCGCGCATGCCATTCACGCAACCGACATGCTGCACGGCGACGGAGGCATGTTCGGTCCGACGCTCTTCCACGGGTCGACGCTCATCGCCATCTCGCACTCAGGCGAAACGCATGAGACTCTCATGGCTGTCGCAGCTTCTCATCAGAAGGTGTTCAAGCTTGCCATCACCGCCGGCAGGGCTGGCAACTCGCTGACGAAAGCGACAGCGATGACGCTGACGTACGTGGCAAACGACGGCTCGATGCACGGTACAATCCCGTCTGCGTCGATGGCTGCGCAACTCGCATGGCTCAGCCTCATCACCTGTGACATTGCAGACACCCGCTCACGCGACGAACTCAAGTCGTACCACCTAGGAGGAACACTGTATGGCTGACATCTCTGATCTCATCAAGATGCAGAACGCACTGCAGGTCGCATCGTACAAGCTATCGCCTGCCGACCTCGAGGGTGAGGCGCGCATCGAGTTCATCAGGTGGAACGTCTTGGCGCTCGAGGACGAGCTGCACGAGGCGTTGGCTGAGACGGGATGGAAGCCGTGGGCGACTAGCCGTCACGTGAACGAGGATGCATTCAAGGGCGAGCTCATCGACGCTTTCCACTTCTTCATGAACCTCTGCATCGTCGCAGGTATGGATGGCATCGAGCTGACGGAACGCTACGCAGCCAAGTGGGCCAAGAACGCGAAGCGCCAGGCGGACGGTTACGACGGTGTGACGGACAAGTGCCCGTCATGCCATCGTGCACTCGACGACGACGGCACTGGGTGCGCCTACTTCACCATCTACGCAGATGACGTGCCGATCTCACACCGCGGCAACTGCATGGAAAACGGCGACTTCAACATCACGGTCCCATCGTGAAAGCGATCGATGTGCATGGGTTCGGGGGTGGCTTCACACTCGGCGCTGTGCAGGCGGGTTGGGAGCTCGAGAAGAAGGTGTCACGTGAGGTTGGGTTCGGCGTGCTCAACACACTGGCGAACCGTCCTCTCCTCGGCGAGAACTGGGACAGCATCACAGCAGCGACGCAGGACTGGGACCAGCTTGAAGGCGGCAAGGCGCAGCTGGTGTTCGGCAACCCGCCGTGCAGTGGGTTCAGCACGCTGTCCCCCAAGGCGTTCCGCGGTACGGATTCGAAGATCAATGACTACATGTGGGAGCTCATCCGATATGCCGGCAAGGTGGGTCCTGAGCTCGTGATCTTCGAGTCCGTCCAGCAGGCGTTCACGCAGGGGATCCCGCTCATGCGGAAGCTGCACGCTCTCCTGGAGGAACTGGCCGGAGAGACCTACACCATCTACCACGTGCTGCACAACAACGCATCGGTCGGAGGAGTGTCAATCCGCAAGCGCTTCTTCTTCGTCTGCGCCCGCATCCCGTTTGGCGTCGACCACCACAAGCTCGACTACGTGCCAACGTTCGGCGACGCACTGCGTGATCTCGAGCCGCTCGGTCTCACGATGCTGGCGCAGCCGTACAGATCCGTCACGCATCCCTGCCGTCCGGAGCCGTTCACGTCGACGGAGACGTGGGAGTGCAAGTGCTCGGAGCGCGGTCTCATCACGGTGATGAACAGCAGCCGGTGGTGCCGTGAGACGATCCACGACGGTACGGGTATCGTCGACGGACACGAGGTCTGCCGTTCACCATCGCTCGACCGAGCTCAGGAGCTGATCCTAGCGATGGATGGGGACTGGCCTGAAGGAGACAGCATCGGCACCGTCCTGCGTCGTCACTACGAGAAGTACAACAAGCTCCCGCCCGGTTGGGATTACGAAACACAGGAGGCCGTATACGACGACAACGGCGAGCCTGTGATGACGGACAACCTCGATCGTCACGGGAATCAGAAGCCACTGATGCGCGGTCTGCCGAAGTGGCAGCGCCTGCGCGATACTAACTTCGCCATGGGTCACAATCAGATCAGCAGATGGTACTGGGATCGTCCTGCCCGTGTCGTCACAGGCGGAGGTGTGCACCTCGTGCTGCACCCGCACCTCGGTCGCACACTGACGCAGCGTGAAGTCGCTCGGGTGCAGGGCTTCCCCGATGCCTGGAAGATCTGGCCTGTGCGCGACGCCGGCGACCTAGGCACTGGCTGGGGCAAGGGCGTGCCCGTCCAGGCTGGACGTTGGATCGCGCACTGGGCGAAGCGATCAGTCGAGGGCAAGCCTGGTCCGTTGACCGGGGTTCCGCTGGCCGTGCACAACAAGAAACTCGGGATCAAGTACGGCGAGCACCCGCGCGAGTACGTAGTAGACGTCACGAACGATTACGTCGCGATCTTGAAGTAATCGAACGTAGCTTTCGATTCTCTAAAGAATCTTGAAAGAACCTATTGACACGCCTCCCGTCGCCTTGTAGATTCTTCTCATCAGCACAACGACGGAAGGACAGAACGATGAAGGCATGGAGCCAGTGTTTCGCCCACGAGGTGAAGGCTGCGTCGATCACCCTCGGCTACGACAGGCGGACAGGTGCGACGGCGATTCACAAGGCGGGCTGCGGCCACGAAGCGAAGCTGGACAATGTTCACCCGTTCGACACCAGCGAGCACATGGCCGGCGTGCACCCGGACGATTGGTTCGAGGTTGCACCTTGCGCCCGTAAGGCTGGTGCGTGATGGCGACCCTGGCGGAGCGCGCGCAGGCGGTCATCGAGCGTCAGGCCGACGGCGAGACGAAGGATCGGATCGCCTCACTCCTCGAGGACAAGATCGTGGAGTGGGTAGAAGAGCCGAACTGGCACGGCAAGGTGATGGGCCTGTGCATGACGGGTGTTCCCTTTCCGGCCGTTGCCTTCGTGATCGTGTACCTCCTCGGCGACGACGTCGACGAGTGCGACTACGAGGTCACCTCGATGTGGTGGGAGTGATGAGCACCTACCACGGGTACACCCCGCGCCAGCATAAAACCGCTTCGGAGAAGCAGGTCGCCTTCATGAAAAAGCTGCAGGACGAGTATCAAGCGCTGCAGGTCGCGAAACTCAGGCACGAAGGCAAGTCGGTCGACGCCGATGCTGTCCAACAAATGGAGATAGACTTCCATGAGAACCTCGACATGCAGGAGGCGAGCCGTCGGATAGACCGGCTCATCGGTATGATCAAGACCATCAAGGAGACGCCCGTTCGGTTGGACGCCGTTAGCGGACGCATCGAGGTCGAGGACGGGTACTACCTGGTCGGAGGTCGGGTGTACAAGGTCCAACACGCCGTGCATGCCACCGGCGGGCAGTACGCAAAGGTGCTCGACTTCAAGACCGGTCGCTTCGAGTACGAGGCCGGTGCGATCCGCAAGGTGCAGCCCTCGATGAAGCTCAGCGTCAAGGAGGCCGCGCACTACGGCAAGCTGTACGGTCGATGCATCGTATGCGGTCGGACGCTGACCGATGAGACCAGCATCGAGCGTGGCATCGGTCCGATCTGCGAAGGCCGTCTATGAAGCTCCTGTCCGGCTGCTGCGTCGCGCTGATCGGCGCAGCAGCCATCACCCTCGGATTCACGTGGCTCGGCCCGCAACAACGGGACCGTCCTGATCAGCGGCTCCTACGACGCCCTCATGGCCTTCCTGGTTAACCACTTGGCACGGCGACATCGTCGCGGCGATGGAGCACATCGATCTCGCGAAGGAGATCTGAACCCCGCACGCCCGGGCGGGGCCAACCGGCCCCGCCCAGCCCCACCGAAGGAGTCAGTCATGACCACCACGACGCCCGACCTCAACGCCAACCAGATCGCACTCGTCACCTACATGAACGGCACCGCACTCCGAGCCGTTACGCTCGAGGCTGCCATCCACGTTCTCAAGAAGTCCGAGACCACCGCTCGCAAGGCTCTGAAGGAGCTGGTCGATGCCGGACTCGTCCTGCGGTCCGGTAACGCGTGGATGCTGAAGTCGGCGCCTGTGGAGGACGACAAGGTCACGGCGTCAGGCAAGAAGAAGTACAAGAAGAACCCGAAGCCGATCCGTGAGGTCCGCAAGAATCGGATCACCCGTGCCGTCCTGACGGTCCGCAACGCCGAAGAGGTGCTGGCCGGAGGTGACGAGTGGTACGACGCAGTCGACTTCACGCTCGACGACATCGGCTACGACGGCAGTAAGTGGGTCACGGTCTGCAACGACCACAAGCAGATCGTTGGATCGGACTTCATCCTCGACGCCTGGCATCACAACTCGTGGCCGGCGTTCTGCACCGACTGCCGTAAGCTCATGAAGCCGTCGGACACCAAGATCGCCGCCGTCCGTCCGTCTTCAAAGAAGAAGGGCAAGGACCTCTGAGTCCTTGCCCTTCGGGGGCTCGCCGTTTACAGTCAACCTGACAGGTCAGACGGAAGGACACATCATGAGTTTCTACCACTTCACCAGCCGGTGGCACACGCCGAGCATCGACATGACGGGCGAGATCCTGCCCGTGGAGTCGAACGTCCGGCACGACATCGAGCATGCTGGACCAGACGTCGTCTGGCTCCTCGACACACCGACCGCAACGGACTACCCGCACGGGCTCGTACGCACCGACGACATCGACAAGACCGCCGTCCGCATCGAGGTCAACGTGCCGGCGATCCGCTGGCTGGACTGGGCGTGGACCGCAACGATGCGCCAGTTCGAGCGCGACGCCCTGGTCGAGTCCGGAGGAGGTCTGGCGGCTGCAGAGCACTGGTACATCTGGCCCGCGGCAATCCCGCGGTCCCGCTGGGTCGAGGTCACCATGATGGCGACAGGACATCGGCTTGAGCTCCTCGGTGGTCGGACGTGAGCATCGTCTGTGCAGGCCACCTGTCCGGCGTCACGCGCGCCGAGGCTGGGTTCACGAACATCGGACCGCCCACGTACGAGTGGTGGGTATGCGCCCACTGCAGGAAGCCGACCGCAGCCTGGCTGCTTGCACAAGGAGAGACCGTGCTGAACTACTTCCGAGGTGGACCAGCTGACTCGCTGGCCTACGAGACGAAGTTCCTTCTCCTTGACCCAGCCGCCAAGGACGTCCCAGTCCAGCAGTACAAGTGGACACCCGAGATCATCGTGTCGGCCAAGACCGGCGCTGAAGCTCGCGTGTGGGCGTACATCGGAGAATCGGCAGCGGCACAAGACGCCGCCGCCGTGCAAGACATCGGCGGAAGCTCCGCAGATGAAGACGTGACCGGAGGCCACGACGACATGACAGCCAAGAAGGCACCCGCCGCTGCGAAGCCAGCTGCAGCCAAGCCCGCCAAGACGGACGACGCAGCGGGTCCGCTGCTCGAGCGTCGCACCACCGGCAAGTTCAGCCGAGCACAGGTTGCCGAGGCTGCGGGTATCACCGTCGCCCAGGTGTACCGCATCGAGAAGGGTGGCTCTCGGACCACCGATGAGGAGACGGCCAACGTCACCTCGGCACTGGAGTCGCTCGAGGCTGCATCGGACCCCGCGTAGCCCCTCGTCCAGAACCCTCGGACGGACCAGCACGGGACTACCCGACTGGTCCGTCTGAGGACGGGTGGGACAGCCTCCCCGAAGCGACAGAGCCGATAACCCGCGCTCGTGGTGTCATCGTACGCCGTGAGTACTTCGGTCCGATCGTCAAGGGAGATCGGGTAGTCATCATCGGTGATCGGTATGCGGACTTCCACAAGATGCGCTATGAGTTCCTGTGTCACGCGAAGAACATGACAACAGGCAGTGAGTGGATCGAGATGTGGGGCGGCAAGCGCGGGTACGAGTCCGTCATGTCGTGTCAGATCGATGCGGTCCGTCGTGCGCACTAAGTAGGAACGCTGATCGTGCCAGCATCGGCCGATCATTCGACTAGGATAGCTCTTCTGACTCCCTGTGCGGGAGACCTCGTGAAAGGACCACAGTGACACCTCGAGAGTATGCGGCAATGGGTTGGCACATCTTCCCGTGTCACAGCATCGAGCGTGGGCAGTGCACATGCGGCAAGGGTGCAGCCTGTGGATCACCAGGCAAGCACCCCCGCACAGCGAACGGCGTGAAGGACGCGACCCGCAGCATCGAGACGATCGACCTGTGGTGGACCACGTGGCCGAACTCGAACATCGGTCTTGCGTGCGGCGCAGCATCCAACGTCGTCGTGATCGACATCGACCCTCGGCACAGCGGGTTCGCCAGCCTCGAGGAGTTCGAGACCGAACGCCAGGACGCACTGCCTCAGACGCTCATCGCTCTCACAGGAGGCGGTGGGCGTCACCTCATCTTCGAGTATCCGAACGACGGTGTTCCGATCGGCAACCGCAACGGCTGGCTCCGTGGTGTCGATGTGAAGAGCGACGGCGGGTACGTCATCCTGACACCTGGGTCGCACATCAGTGGTGGTACATACTCCTGGCTCAACTGGGGCACGACCCCGGTTCCGATGCCTCTGGACCTTCTAGCGGCGGTGCGGAACACGGCGGGAGGGTCAACACGCGACGAGCTGCCCGACGCCGCTACGATCCTTGAGGGGATTCCTGAAGGCTCACGCGACGAGACACTGTTCCGGTGGGCGTGCCAGCTGCGTCGCCAGTTGAAGGACAACCGCAAGGCCGTCGAGATCCTGGTGCTCGAAGCGGCACGACAAGCGAAGCCTCCGTTCCCAGACGATGAAGCGCTGCGCAAGGTCGACCAGGCGTTCAAGCAAAACCATGATGACGGCTCGTTCGAGTGGGGCTTCATCACAGGAGGTGGCGATGCGATCCACGCACCCACCGACCTCGGCAACTCGAAGCGATTCGTGGATCGGTACATCGACACGGTGCGGTACGTACCTCAGTGGGGCTGGCTTCGATGGACAGACATCGGCTGGGTGAGGTGCGGCACCGAGGACATCAACGAGATGGCGCGTTCGGTGCCGGACATCGTGAAGACCGAAGCGCGCTCGCTTGCGAACGACAACCCGACCGTCTCGTCCGTTCTTGTAAAGTGGGCGCGGGCGTCGGAGTCTGCTGGGCACCTCGCTTCCATCGAGAAGCTGGCACGCGACGACAGCAGGATTCGACGGGACGTCGCTGAGTTCGACCGCGACGATCACGTCATCGCCTGCAGGAACGGCATCGTCGACTTGCGGAACGGCGAGCTGCGCGACATCACACGCGATGACCTCGTCACCAAGAACACGAACGTCGTCTATGAGAAGGGCTACACGCTGCCTGAGTGGGAGGCGTTCATCTCGACGTCGACCGAGGGTGACATCGATCTCGCGGAGTACTTGCAGCGTGCAGCCGGCTACACACTGACGGGCAGCAATGCGGAGGAGTGCTTCTTCATCATCAGCGGGCCGCCGGCGTCAGGCAAGTCGACGTACCTCGATGCGCTGCACGCAGCCACAGGTCAGTACGGCACCACCACGCAGTCCGACACCTTCATGTATCGACGCAACCAGCAGACGCCGAAGGATGAGCTCGCTCGTCTTGCCGGCATGCGCCTCGTGTCGCTGTCCGAGGTTCGTGAAGGCGAGATGTTCAGCGAGGCGCTCATCAAGCAGTTCACAGGAGGTGACAAGGTCACGGCACGATTCTTGTACCGTGACACCTTCGAGTTCCGACCGCAGCTGAAGCTCTGGATCGGAACGAACCACGATCCCGATGCACGTGATGACGCCATGTGGCGACGCATCAAGAAGATCTCGTTCGGTCGCACCATACCCGTGAACGAACGCAACCCCGACCTCAAGTCGCTGCTGCGTGATCCTGACGTCGGCGGGAAGGCCGTTCTTGCCTGGGCCGTGCAGGGGGCCATCGACTGGTACCGCATGAAGCTCGATGAGCCGCTGACCGTCACTGCAGCCGTCGAGGACTACCGCCAGGGTCAAGACCGCTTCCGTCAGTTCTTGAACGAGACGATGCTGGCAACGGGCGAGGAGACACTCGTCAGCGTACGTGACGCCTACACGACGTACAACATGTGGTGCGACGTCACGAACGAGATCAAGCTCCGTGTTCCGCAGTTCACGTCGGCGATGAAGGCGCGCGGGATCCACACCATCAGGCAAGAGTCAGATGGGCAGCGGTACTTCGTAGGTGTGAAACTCAAGTCCATGACACCGACCGAGAATGGTATGATGTGGTCATGACCTCGACACTGGTGACGCAAGCAGACATCGCCTTTGCGCTCGGCGTGACACGCCAGGCCGTGCACAGGTGGCACACCACGCCGGGGCTGGGCTTCCCAGAACCCAGGGCGATACGAACACGAGGCAAGCGCAGCTGGCCTGTGTTCGACATGAGCGAGGTACGGGCCTGGCGTCGAGCCTACGTCCCGCACCGAGGCGGTCGTCCTACGACGACCGTATAAGCGCACTGATGGACGGCGGCGCGCCTGACCCGGAACTTTCGACCGGGCGAACGACGGCCTGCCCGTGGTGAACCAGGACATGATGACACCCAAGGTCGATCTGGCCCGCCGTCCGTCAATGTACAGCTGTTCGATAGGTCTCTCTAAAGAATCTTGAGGAAACCTATTGACACGTGACCCGCCGCCTACTAAGTTCTACTCATAAGGACCGGCCGGGCGGCTGGTCAAACGACGGAAGGACAGCATCATGTCTCCTGTGGACAAGTACGCCGACAAGATCCAGGCGCTCCTCGCCAAGGCCGAGTCAACCGACTCCGCAGCCGAGGCCGAGGCGCTCACCGCTCGCGCCGAGGAACTGATGGTGAAGTACTCCATCGACCAGGCGATGATCGACGCCAAGCGTCTCGCCGCTGGCGGCAAGGTGGAGAACATCGTCACCGCCTCCTGCTACGTCTACGGCTCCTACGAGGCAGCCTGGCCGTACGTGTTCAACCACGTCGTTACGAGCCTCGGCTCCATGAAGGTGTACCTCAGCAAAAACCGCATCGACCCGGTCACGGGCAAGAAGTCCACGAAGATCTCGGTCGTCGGCTTCGAGTCCGATGTGCAGCAGGCGATGATCCTGCTGTCCTCGCTGCAGCTGCAGGCGATGGCCGCCATGAAGACGTGGTGGGCAACGTCCGAGGACAAGGGCTGGATGAACGCATCTGAGGCCTGGCGGTCGCGGCGTCAGTTCATCGTGTCCTTCGGCGAAGGCGCCGGCGTCCGCATCCGGAACATGAAGCGCAAGGTCGTCGCCGAGTCCAGCACCGGCACCGACATCGTGCTACGGGACCGCGGCGCGCTGGTCGAGGCTTACGTCAACCAGAACCTCCGCCTCGGCGAGGCGCGGGGCGGCATCAAGGGCGGGTCGACCGGCCACCACGCTGGTCGCACCGCTGGCCTCAACGCCAACACGGGCGGCAACGCCGTCGGCTCGCGCCGCGGGCTCGGAGCATGACCAGCCGTCGCGAGTGGGAGGCGGCCATCGCGTGGCTCATCCTGGTCGCCCTCACCCTCGTGTTCTGGTTCGCCGTCGTCCTGTTCTTCATGTGGCTCGTCAAGGAGGCAACATCATGACCCGTCGAGGCGGCATCGTTCTCGCCCTGGCGATCGCCCTGCTGATCGCCGTCGGCGGGCTGCTCCTCCAGGGGGACATCTGCGACGGGACCAGCAACCCGCAGCAGTGCCGGATCGACTTCCCCGAACGGTAGACCCAACCCGCAAGGCCGTAGGCTCTGAGACGATTGAGAGGAGGTGAGTCCGATGAACCGCCGGTCAACCCGGCCGGCGCCCAGCCCCCATGAAAGGAACCGAGCATCATGGCAATCTCACGCACCACCTTCCCCCGGCCGGACGGCGGCAAGGACAAGGTCATGCAGGTCGTGCACGACGACGCAACTACCATGACCGTCATTGAGAACGAGACCACCGGCGGTGCTACGATTCACACAGTGAATGGCCCTCATGGGACATCGTTCAACCTGTCGCAGCTCGAGGCGCTCGAGCTGATGCTGTTCCTGTCGGAGGTCACGGCATGACGAAGCTGGCAGGCGTGCCTGATGACTTCCCGTGCATCTGGTGCCGTGAAGCCCTCGGACCTGGCATGCCTGCCAGCCTTCTGTGCAAGGGATGTGAATGCATCCACCTGATCCACCCTGGGTGTGCACTGTACACCGACCTGCTCGACACCACTACGATCCTGCACTCGCAGGCTCGTCTTCAATGGAGATGGAACTGACATGAAGAAGCTCATCGCTGCACTGATCGGAGCGCTCGCGCTTCCACTGCTTGCAGCCGCACCCGCGCACGCTTACACACCGGGGCAGATCTACGCCTCGGACTATGCCGACATCGGCTACACCGTCACAACCGAGACAAAGGCGCTGCTCAAGTTCCAGAAGGATCGGCTCAAAAGCGACCGTGCCATCGCCGCGATGGACAAGCTGCCGCCCTTCACCTACTACCGCAATGGGCGCAAGAAGGCGGCGATCGGAAGCGAGATCCTCGACCTCGCACCTAGTAGCGCCGATGTCACGATGGGATTCATCTCGGTCTACAAGAATCACAAGCGTATCTCGATGGACTACGTAGCCGAGCTCGGACCCGGTCGGTACAATGCTGTGATGCGGGTGTCGTACCTGCAGAACGGCGCTGTCTACAACCGTCGGATCATCCATCACATCGTGGTCCGCTGAACATGTGGGAAGCCGAGTCCGCGGGACGCTCCGCGAAGAACCCCGTCAAGGGACGACGTCGGATGTCACCCGACGAGCGCTCCCAGCGGACACACATGCCGGACGATCCTCAGCAGTGGCCAGACCCGCGCGCCTTCGTGACGTCTTCCGTCCGTCACGTTTCGGTCGCACTGGTCATCGCCCTGGCCTTCCTGCTGGGGATCGTCCTCGGGCTGGTGATCGCATCATGATCGCGCGATCGCTGGCCTGGTTCATGGAATGCCTTGCTCAGACGCCAGCTCGCCCGTGGCTATGGCGCTGAGCGCCTCCTGAACGTCCGAACGGCCTTGGCTGGGTAGATTGTCCAGCCAAGGCCGTTCGTATGACGTATCGCGGGCGGAAAGTCCTCCGAAGAGGCTACGCGCCTCGAGCCGTCTTGTATGCCAGCACCCAGTTGCCCTGCGGCGTCTCGAGGAAGGTGTTCGTTCCCTTGACCGTCGCCGGGTGGACTGACACGTAGTCGAGCGGCTTCCCGACTTGCTTCATCTTCCCGACCTTCGGACTGTTCTTGTCGGGACGCTCACGAGCGTAGGTCCCACGCACGATCGTCGTGCGCCCGCTCTTGGGCTTGGGGCGAGGCGGGGGAGCGGAAGTTCCACCTCCACCACCAGCCGGATAGGCGTCGGTCATCTTGCCCCATCCCGGCACCTCCCACGAGTACGACCATCCGACGTACCGCAGGTTGTCGTACACTGACGCCTTCACGCGCTGCACGCGTGTCCCGACGTTGCAGACGACATAGTCATCGTCGTTGTCCTGAGTGGCGACGTGTCCCGCATCAGCAGACAGCCACCAGCGAAGCGATCCCGCCGGCGGCTGCCCACTCTTGAGGTGACCCGCTGCACCAACCGCACGTGCAGCGTCGTTCGCCGTGGCGTACGACTTGCCCGTGAGGTTCGTGAACAGACGACGTGCGATCCCGATGCAGTGGTGCAGCGCCGAGATGTTATCGGGCGGGATGGTGTTGCTTCCGACCCAGGATCGGATCCGCACGACCGCTTGAGCGTTCGTTACCTTCATGCTCCCTCCG
>Ga0193754_1000001_pt1 | contig 77185 bp, 120 predicted proteins | sample H1a1metaG_FD_143052 | JGI IMG/M metagenome (GOLD analysis project Ga0193754, IMG submission 143052) | Soil microbial communities from a riparian zone of the East river system, Colorado, United States - H1a1 | ecosystem: Environmental > Terrestrial > Soil > Riparian zone | place: USA: East... | reverse complement strand
CCATAGCCAGAGCCAGAGCCATCGCCAGAGCCATCGCCATAGCCAGAGCCAGAGCCAGAGCCATAGCCAGAGCCAGAGCCATCGCCAGAGCCATCGCCAGAGCCATCGCCATAGCCAGAGCCAGAGCCATAGCCAGAGCCATAGCTTATAGGCTTTATGTTTAGAAATTCTTTAATTACATTTTCCATTCCGGTACTGAATTAATGTTCAAAACTGCTGCCTCTGTGCATGGCAAAGCTTCAATTACTTGAGGTAAGTAAACGCCATCTTCATCTGTGATTGTGACAGTGAATTTACACGCTGTAGGTTTTTTAGAGCCTTCAACGGCCAATTGACTCAATGAAGCCGCTCCGCTCCAAGACCATAAACGACGAGCGTTTGTAAGGATAGCCACGGTACCCTCTAATTTTTTAATGTTACCAAACCAAACCCCTGCCGAGTAAGTACGTACGATGTAGAACTTTTCTTTTTTCATTTTGCTTTAATTATATGATTTATGTTTATGTTATTTCTTTTGAATATCCGTATCCCTATTGGGCGGGTATAAAGGTGGTGTCCTCTGCTTAGCCAAAAAATTGCACCTTACTACCGCTAATGATAGATCATTGTAAGCACTGTCACATGTTGCATGTGTAATACCCGGCACCCATACATGATAGTTAGGATTGTTTTTCGTACCCTCATTAGATACATAGTAATTCCCTACAGAATGTAGAATGCCTATGCTTATTTCCTCTGCTGTTGCTATTGCCTAATTTTGGTTCATTTTGTTGTTTAAATTAGAGCATCATCAATACTTGTGGCTTTTTTAACTTTCCAAGTATGTTGACAGTTTTTGCATTTGCCTTCCAGTCGGTAAGGTGAGCCATGTTCAAGTACGCCGTCATTACGGTCTAGTTTACCGTTTAATTGCTCCCATTCAATTGTATGACCTTGCCATATCTCAATAAGATACAAGTCTTTACAATTACATTTTGGGCAAAAAACTTTAGACTTTACTGTTTTAGTTACCATCTAATCAGTTATTTATTGAAATGATATATCTGTTTTCCAGTACTCCAAAAGACTAGAGGTCACTATCTCTTTAGCTTCATCAATAGTTTTAACTATACCAACAAACCTAAATCCTAACCATATTACATAGTCTTTTCTGGCTATCTCATATTTGATTGTAATAGATGCTTGTTCACCACCTATATATACTTTAGTTATCATAAGCTTTTATGTTTCGTTGTTTTCAACTCGTCAGTACAGGATACACACCTGTATACATTTTACTTCTCAGCACGGGATAACTCCCTAACATGCCTTTATCGCTTACACTTGCATACATCTTGCAATTGCGGAAATTGTTAGTCTCCCTTTTTTAAACCCGTTACGGCTTAATTGCGCTACCTCTTATTGCTTCGGGTTGTAAGTAGATTCTTTATCCCTACACCGGAGTTTAAAGCCCTCGGTAAGGCTCAAAGCAATCTGTATGGTAGATTATACCCTCGACAATTTGCCGTGTCTTAAATCGGCTGTAATGACGCAACATTACAATGCGGATAGTTTAAGCACTTATCAGGTGTTAGCCCTTGACACGGGAATGATCCGTTACACTTCTTATTAAGTGTCTGCCAACAATCAAGGGGGTGTTTTTATTTTGAATATTTATTTAGGATTTTATAAATCTCCTCGAATACTTGCGGTAATACAACGTTGTTTATACGTGTTACCTCGTACTTATTGATGATTAAATCTTTACAAGGGTTATTTGTGTAATGTGAACCGCCACGTCCTAACACCTCTGCTGTTTCTTTTAAAGCGTAGAAAGTTTGAAACAACTCCGCTAAGGTCCATATGTCGCCATCTTCCTTTACAATAAATGTCTCACCGAAATGTTTTTTTAAGCCGTCAAAAAGGTTTACAAACTCGTATTCCCAAGTTGATTTTTCAATGTTATAAGTCTCTATCTTTTTAAGACCATCAATATGATAATGACAATCTCTATTGCCTAAGTATCCAAATCCCCAATACCAATTACAGTCCCATGATGGTGGTGAAAGGAATATATTTTTACCATCTACTTTGCCTAGTGCTATTTTGTTGTAGTTTGAAAGAGTATTCATAATGCTTTATGTTGTGGCTTATGCCTATTAGTAATTGGTTGATTTAAAGTACTAGATAGCCGTCTGTTTGAAATATATAAGAGATTGCCCTCTTTATTTGTTCGTCAGTTTTAAGGTCGGTAAAGAGCTGATTACGTTCGTTTGGTACTAAACCTATGTTAAGATTTTCCGCATCCTTAAACCAGATGTAAACCGTTTTCCCAACTCCAAAATGGATACTGTCATTTAAGGTCAATTCATTTCCAGTATTCAAATGCTTTTTGATGTAATTAAAAGCTCCTGTTATTGTGCTGAATGTTCTCATGGTTATTTAAATTGTGCTAAAAACATCTTAGCGTTTGCGATTAATTGTTTATTGTCCTCTGTGTGCTTTGCTAGTTGCTGATAAATTGCGTCCAAGTCTGCGATAAACTGAGCCTGTTTTTCAGAAACCTGATTTTCCAGGTAAATTGGTGGTTTTTCCATATCCCTATTTTATTGAAACGGTGAACATTCGCCTTCTGCACATTGATCCTGATCATCGATAAATTGGTATTCTGCACCATCTGTAATCATAGACTTGTCAATAGCTAATCTAAACCCCGGTACATAACCTTCCATTACCTCCGCTAATGTCCTGTTGTGTCTAAAGAAGGTGTAAGGAGGCGGACATTTATCTATATTTCTATTGCCAGAGAAAAACCCGTATTTCTTTTCCATCCTTTCTATCCAGTCATCTGTCGGGTCTAAAACAACCTGAGTAATAATCTTAGTGTCTGTCTTTTTATAACACTTTTTACAATTACCTTCATAATCTGCTAATCCAAGGTCAAACAGTTGTTTCTTCCAGAATACAGCTACATCTGCTTTAGTTATACCCCATGCAATTAAAGGATACCATTGACATTTAATGTCGTTAAACTCGTAATCAGAAAATGGCATACCGGGTTTGTAATCCTTATCTATTCTTTTTATTTCGTCAGCTCGCATCCCTATTACAGTGGTGTACTTCTTATAACCTCCCCATCCTATTGACTTCATATAAGACCTAATAGCGTTTGTTTTAAGCTCTCTAGTGCAGTGTAGGAAAGCTTTATTAGGAATGCCATATTTGCTTATAATATCCTCGAAAACCTCGCCATTACGTTTGGCTGTTTCAAACGTGACTACTTTATGCGTACTTCCTTTACGTGTACCGTGATGTACTACTGCTTCAACCCATACGATAGGAAAGCCGAAATAAGCCTCTAAATTTTTAACAAAAATTAGTGTTTTTTCGTCCTCTCTTGAAGTATTAGCGAACACAAAAACCAATTGTACAGTGGGATCATTTTTGTATTTATTCCACAATAGGTAGGCTAATATTGCAGATGTTCTGCCGCCGCTAACTGATATAAGTATTTTTCTTAAATTCATCACTTTATTATTTTACAATCTTTATATAAAACAGTTACACAATGAAGGACGCCAAATAGTGTTTTGTGTGCATTGAAAGAAACACTATCGTAATCACCAACACCGCAATAATAACTAAGTGCATTGTCGTTATTATATATCTTCCGGTGTTTGTGAATGTATCTATATTCCCTATTGTCTTTTTTAAAGATGAAAGGATAGCCAGAGAAGAATTGTTGCTTTGTCATTTTAATTTTTTTAGATCGTATTTTTTAATTAATTCAGCTCAATAACTTTTAATCCCCATATAACACCAGCCGATTCTAGTTCTTTATATAAAGCTAAGTTGGCCACCTCTTTTAAGTAAGTTTGAATCCTATTGCCTTTTAACTTGTTATAGGTCGTGTATTCTATTATCGTTTTCATATCCTTATGTTCCTGTTATTCTAAACGGATTACTACCTACCATCATTAAAGCATCTTCCATTGTAACATATTCTCCACATATATCAATCATATCCGCATCTAATACTTGGTAAAGCCTGTTATCACTACAAATGATATAATTATCTTCACTATCGTATTGTTGTTCTACTAGTGTGTAAAACGGTGTTATCTTTTTTAGGTTGAACGGTACAGCATCTAAACCATACTCAAATGTATAACCTTTGGCCTCGCAGGCTTTAAGCATATTCCCACATTCCTCATAGGTATATTCATCAAAGGGATTCACATCAGTGAAGATGTTCTGTACCTCAGCCGGTATCAATTCTGTAAATTCAAATAAATCTTTCATGGTGCTATTTTTTAAGAAACTTATACAATTGAGTAATATTAGGAGCGGTAGACTTAGTGCCGTTTTTCTCTGCAAAGACCATTCTACCACTTGCCGCGTAGGTCACCTTGTAACCCATACGCTCTATCTTTTCAATGGTTTTCATGCTAGACTATTTATTAAGCGATTTAACAAACTCCAATACTTTGGCTGAATACTCGTTTTTGAATGGAATTGAATACTCTTTATAAGCCCCTGCACGGTCTTTTTTAAACTTAACGCTATATCCGGTCAGTATACTGCCAAACTTGTCTGTAATGAGCTTAAAGATACGCTCATTGCTAGTCTCTATCTTAACACTAGCCGATAACTGTGTCATTGTAGTTTCATCAGCGATTAATACGGCTTGTTTCTTTTGTGAATACCCTGCCACTGCAAGGAATACTAATAGTACTGTGATTTTTAAAGTTTTCATTCTGCAAGCTTTATGTACAAAACACCATTGTCCTGTACTGCCAAATGCACAAACCCCGTAGAGTGTTGCGCTGACAGATTCCCCGACTATCGAGGAAAGGGAATTAATTTAACGCTTTATATTCCTTTTGCGTGATCTCGTAACCATCTACGCCAAAGTAGACGGTATATCTATTGTCAGGGTGATAATTCTTTTGTACTAGGTAGCTCGCTTTTGCGCTGCCATTAGCATTAATAACAAGCTTAATATAATACAGCGTGATATAATTATTAAACATCTGTATCCTATAACCGTATGGTTTTTTAACCACTTTAGTTACACGTGTGCCCGGTGTATTAAAGGGCTGTACTTTTAATAATGTGTTGTAGTTTAACATGATCTCGATAATCTAATAATAAGGCCTATTCCTGCTTACTACTGCCACAACCCCGCAACCAACTAAGGAGGCGAGGCGACAGATTCCCACGCTTGCAGGAATAGGAATGCTTTTATCGTTTATCGGGGATGACAAACAATCCCCTGATATATAAACCCCGTACGTGTCCTCTATTCTATCGTCGTGCTGCTGAATGATACAAGTGCAAAACAATTGACGCTTATGTTTCAACTGGAAATGAACACCACCGTGATAAAAGTAATCGCCTGATTCTAATGTGTATAATGCTACCTTTTTCATGGACTTAGATATTAGAGTTAACAATGCAATCTTTAGCCTCAACTATGCCAGACATAAACCCGCGAACAGGGATGTAGTCCATATAAATGTTATTGTCTTCCACGTCAACCAAAAAGTCATCATCGTATTTAGTTGCGTTTAAAGTCTGACCAATTAGGTTTTTGTACCATAAGTTACCTGTTGATTGTTTAATTGTTATTGAAATAGTGTTTGAATTTTTCATGACCTGCAAGCCGCTAAGCAGTAACTACATCGTTACCGCACTCCAAAGGTAATAATACTTTTTATAAATGCAAATAAAAACTTTACATATTTTAATAATTTCTTTACAAACCCCGTATTCAGCACCACTGAGGCACTATTTATTTTAATTTATTTTTGTGAGAATATCTCATTTAACTCCTCAATAGCCCGTAAAGTAGGACAATACAAGTCCGCACCTCTTGAGCTCTTTCCTAATTTCATTACTAAACCACGTCTGCTCAAGGTGCCTAACTTCTTTCTACAGCCTTGCATTTCTCTTTCCACATTATGTACAGCACTTGCACAATGCATTGCTATAGACCAACTAGTCACACCTAAGCCCTTATCAGCGTAATAAGCATATGTCATTAACATTACATCTAAAGCCTCAGACGTTACTTTATGTTTCCTTCGCCAAACAAACAACTTATTACATATATGTAGATAACCAACGGCAGGGATTTGAAAAGATGGGGGATTATCCGCCTTACTTTCCTGTTCTTCCCCGTTTTTAGGCTGTTTAAGAGGTTTTTTTTTAGTTGGTAGGTCATTACGCTTAATTGTAAAATCGGAGGCCTTAAAAGGCTCTAAAAAGGCATAGTTCATAAGGTGTTTAATTAGGTGTTTAGCGATATTGCTGTTCAAAGGTAAAGAGTTGGAATGATATGGTGCAATATGCCGGTAATTAGGCTGTGAGGTGAATTGCAAAAACAGGGTTTAAAGGTGTGTGAATACATGGTGTCCACCGTATGGAGACAAGTAATGATAAAGCCACCTTATTAAGCATGATGTATCTGTTTTTGGTTGATAGCATAGCGCACATATAGGTAGTGCCTCACATAGCCTAATACATAGCCTCCCTGCTATTAGCCCCTTTAGTATTCAAAGGTCACATTCGGTTTTCGACCCCACCCGGTCAATATGAAAGCACTTTGAAACCCAGGGCGAAGGGGGCGGTTCTGGAGGGGTTATGCAACCTTCCTACCACTATCGACTATAATATCAAGTAAAGCATAAAAAGTTTTATGAAAGATGCTGTAATCTCATTGATTACTAAGGGTAGTGTTTTTCGGTAAAAGTGGGTTTAAAGTGTCTGTGCGCAATAGTTGATAGTATTTTTGATTTTGATAATACTGGTGGTCAGTATTAGCTGATACTGGTAGTGAGTATTACGGAAATTGAAAATAATATTAGTGATGTTATTTATAAAATATTTAGATTTGGTTTATAATAGTATTATTAGTATTCAAAAACGGAGTATAATGGAAAGAAAGAGTAAGAAATTGAGTTACATTGATGGGCATCATCTTGAGGAAGGGGTTTTAAAGCCTACGATTAAGGATGTTGAGATAATGATGACGGGTACTAAGCGGTTCCATAACTGTTTATACCTTATCCTTGGGTTGAGCAAGCTGCAAAGGATACTGATGGATTGGATCAGTGAGGAGATGGATAGTAGGAATATGATCAGGAATGAGGCGTATAACCGGAAGCTGTTTATAGACTTCGTATCCTCGCTTGTTATAGATGGTGAGAATAGGGTCTATAAGGATTCCAGTGTAAATACTGCCTTTCATGATTTAAAGGTCTCAGGGCTTCTTATTCCGGTTAGTAAGAGTGTTTATCAGGTGAACCCTAATTATTATTGGGGAGGCACGGATAAGGACAGGGTTAATGAGATCATGATGAACATTCAGTTCGCAAGCAGTGAGACAAATTTTAGGGTTATCCCGAATGGGAAGGATTTTCAAATAACAAAAAAAGGAAAGAAATAATTATGATAACTATCAGATATGATTTAATCGGAGCGTATAATGCAGGTGTTAGGACTCACCCGCAAAAGGATGTCGAATCGTTAGGGTGTAAAGTTTTTGGCTATGAAGGTGTGCCAATAGCGGATTGCATTTTTATGGAAGTAGATACTCTTCCAGATAACCTTCCAAAATGGATTGAAGTTTCAAATTTTAAAATACAATAAAATGAAAACAGCAGAAGAAATAATAGAGGAAAATGGTCACCAATATTTTGGGGGCAAGAATGTAGAGAGTATTATTATCAGAATGATGCAAGATTATGCAGAACAGTTCAAGCCTAAATGGGAACCATTGATACCTTTTGTAAACTGGCCATCAAATTCGTTAATGGTATACTTGTGGTGTGATGATGGACAAGGTGTTGATTGTGCGTACTGGAATGGAGTTGCTAACATTTGGTGCCATGAAACGCTTAGAAAAGTACTCGGTAGAAATTTCACTCACTACTGCATTAAAATGATTCCAGAACCACCTAAAACCAAATAGCATGAGAATTTTAGACAACATTGAAAGAGTAGCGAACAAGCTGCTTGAGTTCTCCGGGAACAAGTATGTGACTGTAGAGATCAGTAAGAAAGAGTTAGTTGAACTGGAGGCAGATATAGCGGAGGAGTACGATGATCTGAGTTTGACTTCGGTAGGTTTTGACAAGAGCTTCTTCACGTTGGAGTTGCTGGGTATATTGTTCACTTTAAAAGTTAAGTAGGATGGCAAGAATAGGCACTGGTTTTGGAATAAAACCTGAATTTGGTAAAAGAAAAATTAGGAAGTGTGTAATAACCCTTACACCAGACTCGACAGATAAGCACATGGATGTAGTTGGGTCAAATGATTTTAGTATAGTTGAAATGTTTGACATGATGGATTCATTGAATAAACATTTTGCTAAAATTTGTATTGACAACTATATATTGGAAACTGGGGATAAATTAGTAAATGAAAAATTACTTGATAATTGGTTAGCTAAAAAACGAAAACTATTATGAAACGCACCTCAATAGCCGACCTGGATTTAAGCGATCCAAACAATCCGAAGCTAGTTCACCTCAATAGAGGCGTTGTAAAGCAAAATCTACAGGACTTTGGTAAGTCAGTACGGGTGCTGGTTACTTATGAGACCTACTACACTAAAAGAAGCGTAGATCAGAACAGCACCTTGCATTGGTATATGAGTATTATAGCCGAAGAGACAGGGATGGAAATGCTAGATGTTAAAGATCAAATGGCCAAGAAGTATTTAAAGACTGAGATAAAGGATAAGGACGGTGGTCTTGTTGCTGATCCAGAAACCGGAGAAGTAATGACCAAAGTCATGAGTACGGCTGATTTGACAACAATACAATTCAATGAATACACAGAAAAAATAAGGATGTGGGCAGGCCAATTCTTAGGAATAGACTTACCGGAACCTGATCCGGAAAAAAGCAAAAGAAATAAAAATAACACAAAATAATAATTAAATTTGATCACACATTAAAAGCAAAAATTATGTTGAATTACAAATCGTTAGAGGTAACAGTAAAAAGCAAGAAACAGTATGTTAAGGTAACTTATTCCGCTGTAGAACAGAACAAAGAAAGACAGATGTTCAATGCAGAGCATTCAAAGAAGTCCGACCAGCCGATCAATAAGCAGCTTTCGGATGCTTGGGATCGTTTAATACCGATGCTGATGTACGGAACTACCCTTGTCGGCCATTCGATTGATCTGGATGAGAATATGGACTACGACAAATACTTCCGTGAGTTTGAATACAACGAAGATGAGCGATTTGATGGAGTAAACGTAACGAAAGCCGTGTTTGGCGGTAATGCAAACGTAGAAAGCGTAAAATTATATGGTTACAAGCTGATTGAAGAGTTCGGCAAGCCTTTCAAGGTTAAGTTTGAGACTCCTGTTATCGCGTTAGATCGTCACGCAGAGAACAAATTCCCTCTGGTAGTCAATCTGGAAGAAATGTGCAACGATCTGCAGGTGTTGACTAAAGAATGGATGGCCGGAGCAACACTTAGCAAAGCTGAGGTTGAAGCATTAAAAGAAAAAGAAGCTGGTGAGCCAGTGGACGCTTAAGATATACAATTTTAAATGACAGATGATCCCTTGAATGAGAAAATGTCTCAGGGAACTAAAGCCTCACTTAACGGTGGGGCTTTTTTATTATTTCACAATAATATTATAAAATTGTGAATTTTTACTCTATGTTTGTGACATGAGAACAATAAATATACAACAGCAACCCAATAACTGGAATAGTATTCTAGGGGGAACTGGTATGTAGATTTTAAAAATATACGATCAAAGCCTCTTGGATTATTTCTAAGAGGCTTTTTTCATTTAGGCGTATACGATAACGGTAGTCTATAGCCCTCCAAAAGCTACAGTGTTGGTTCGAATCCAGCTATGCCTGCAAATAGTGCAATATATCAATTGGTTAGATTACCTGATTTGGGGTCAGGAGGTTGCGAGTTCGAGTCTCGCTTGCGCTACAATACTTTTCTATGGTGCAATGGTAGCACGTCAGATTTTGGTTCTGAAAATCATAGTTCGAATCTATGTAGGAAAACAAACGTACCCTTAGCTCAGCTGGCAGAGCAGCTCGCTCATAACGAGTCGGTCACAGGTTCAAATCCTGTAGGGTACACTTGTTCCGGTAGCACAGCGGTAGTGCAATCGACTGTTAATCGATAGGTCGTAGGTTCGAACCCTACTCGGAACGCTGATATTTTTGTACATTTGTCACTTGGTGCCGTAGATATGAGATACTTCGGCTTGATAAAACTCTCATATCGCTTGTTGCCCAAGATTTAAAGCCTATTCGTTAATTCGGGTAGGCTTTTTTTTGTCATGTAATTTTACATATCTTTGAATCATACATTCATAAATAAATTTATACATTATGTTCATTTTAAGAAGAATTACCAGTGAAGGCAATGAGAATAACTCTTGTCTTGGTCAGGATTACAACTTTGTACACAACGTACATCATTCACAAGAGTTTTTAAGGGCTTTAGAGGCATCACGGTACGATTCCGATGAAATATACGCCTTTATCTTTTACGATGCAGGAGAACGCATAATACCGCTGTATAAGAAGTCAACTTACTACATGATGACAGATACAGGGAATACCTTTGCAAACCTCACAAACAGATTTTAAGAAACGTTAAACAGTAGTCTGACCCCGGCAGTCGTGAGATAGTCGGGGTTTTTATTTGAAAAATATTTGTGATTATAAATAATTACACTACATTTGCTTCATGACAGGAATTTTAAGAGAAAAAGTAAAAGGGTCAGGGTTTAAGAAATCCTTCCTTGCCGAGAAGATCGGAGTACAGCCAAATTATTTTTACATGTGTCTAAAGGGCACTAGGAATCTATCGGAAGATAAACAGAAAAAGCTTAGGGAAATCCTAAAATAGGGTTTCTTATCAAGAAACGGTTTTAAAAACAATAACAGATGGAAAATTTAAACGAATTAAAAATTGAAACGCTAATATATTTAAGAGATTTCTTTTTAAAAAAGCTATCAGAATGTTATAATCATCAGTTCTCAGAAATACTGGGGATATCGATAATTCAAGGGAAGCATAATGATATTGCAAGATACGAGGTTATGATTTTTGCTATCGAAACCCAATTAGAAACAAGAATAGAATCTTTAGTAAATTAAAGAAAATGGCAAATCAAAAAAGAGATTTCAAGGGTATATGGATAGATAGAGAAGTTTGGTTAAGTAAGGATATGACTTTACAGGAGAAAGTTTTCTATGTAGAGATATTTAGCCTAGATAATGAAGATGGATGTTTTGCAAACAATGAGTATTTTTCTGATTTTTTTGGAGTATCTAAAGTGAGAGTTAGTGAGGTGATAAACTCCTTAGTTAGGAAAGGGTATATCTCAAGTGTGATAAATTCAGAAGAAGGTAATAAAAGAATATTAAAGACCCTCGCAAACTTTTCTTTAAGACCCTATAAAACAAAAGTTGAAGACCCTATTAAAGATTCCTTTATACATAGTAATACAGTTAATAATACAATAGATAATTCTTTTATTACAGAACTTCCTTTGGAAGGTTCTGTTGCACAAAAAAAATCTTCTAAATCAAAGAATGTATCTACAGCTAAACCAGAAAATGAATCTTATAGACAGATTATAGATTTTTGGCTTAAAGAATTTCATATTGGATTTACTTTTAATGCTACATCTGGGAAAAAAGTAATATCAATCATCAGTAAATTCAAAACTTTATTAAAAAATGAAGGTCGCGCTGTCTCTGATGAATCTGTAGTGAATGCTTTTAAATACATGTGCTTACACTTACCTGATTTTTATAAGGATAAAGATTTATCCATGTTGGAATCAAAATTCAATGAGATAATTTTAGAAATAAAAAATAAAAACGATGGAAAACCAACAGGAAAACAAAGCATTAGAGCAACAACAGCAGCAAAATTTAGCTCTTAAGGAGAAAGAATTTGAGATAGCTAAAATGGTATGGAGGCTAGATATGGTTTTATCGTATCCTTTAGATGAATCGCAAATAGAGACGTGGTCGAAGCATATTTTAAGACTATGTCCTGATGTAACAGCAGAAAGAGTATCTGAGATAGTTGATAAATTTCTTACTGGCGAGTGGGATTTTGACAAAGACAAAGGAATAGCTAATATCATTTGGTCAATAAGAAACCCGACAGGAGCGGTTTGGAATCCATAATGGCAGAAGCAGCAGAAAAGGCATCTGATTCTATAAAAGTTTTAGGATATGATGATTTCTACGCTCCAATGACTGATTATTTGGAGCATGATGGATATCCAGGATTACCAACGTGTTTTAGGTCGCTTAATGAACACTATACACACAAGCAAGGAGGAGTTACCGATTGGACAGGTTTTCCTGCCTCTGGAAAGACTTACTTTGCTTTAGAGGTACTCATGGGTCTTTCAGAAAGATACGGCAAGAGACACGGCCTATACGTGCCAGATTTAGGTTCAGACAAGGAGACTATGCAGAAGTTAATCAAGATGAGATGTGGTAAAGATTTCAGTAACAAATACCAGAATAAAATAACGGAGGCTGAGTTTAGTACACACTTGAATTGGATACTTGAGCATTTCTATATTTTTAAAAAGAAAGATTTCAAGCAAGGGATTACTCCATTAGCATTTTGGGAGAAGGTAATTGAGTTTCGTACACCGGATGGACATAAGCTTGACACAGGACTTGCTGATAGCTGGAAGAATTTTAAACATTTGTATTCTGGACGGGAAGATTCTTATTTAGATGAGATGCTGAGTATAAGAAATGAGCTTTCAGAAGATAATCAGGTTCATTTTCATACTATAGCCCATGCAGTGAAACCGGCACACATTCCTGCGTTAGGAAAAGGCGAAACACCAAAGAGAAAAGTACCTACCGCTGATGAGATAAAAGGAGGTGGCGCATGGAATGCCAATGGGAAGTCAATTATCACAGTTGACTGGCCGGATAAAAACAAAACAGGAGTAGATTTATACATCAATAAAGTTAAACCAGAAGATGTAGGTAAGATCGGAGCTATTCAAGGGAAGATAAAATTAGATTTCAGAAAAGGCAGATATTATGAGACTATTGGCATTGAAAATTATTTCTCCTATAAATGGCAAGATATCCCTGTATTGCAGGAGATAGATTTTACAACATCCGAAATGACTGGAGCAGAAATTCCTTTTTGATATGGCACACGAACAAGACGAATGGAGAGAACAGAAGCTGACTCCAACAGAAATTTATTACTTAGGGCTTTCTGAGGTTTATTTAGCAGAACTTGACGATCATGTTGATAATTGGATGAAGATCATGATAGCCAAAGGGGTTGTTGCAGAAATGGAGAGCGATTTACTTATTCACTTAGAAAAAAATCCTCCAACAGAAAGATCAACCCAGCAACATGAGCGTTTGAAGGTATTAAATTCATCCTTTGATTATTTTAGCAGAATAGCATCCAATAATAATCAAATGAAATTACTACTCAGGAAATCTGCAAGAGAGAATTTGGTTCTAAAAAAAGAGATTGAGGAGCTAAAGAATGAAAAAATATTGTTGAATAAAATTATTGATAGCAAATGAAAGGCGTGTATGATGAGTATGAAAAGGAAATGTTTAATAAGCTATGTTCTTTGGATTTCAACACTTATTACACTATTCGGCATGACAGAGAAGATTTGTATAAATTCTACGTGATGCTAAAGAAAAGGATAGATAATTTTGATGATTTCCTATTCAGTGATGACTATACAAAATTCAAAAAAGTAATTCCATTTTCAAAGTTTATACAAACATTAAATAATCCAGGAGGAATAAGCTACAAGATAGAGTGCTATAGTTCAGAAGAATTAAACATAGACTACAGTTATCTTCCTCCCCCGGTATTCACCCCAGCAAACAAACAGATTAAAAGGAGACAATAAGCATGTGGAGTTATTATGGAGCAAAAACAAATCTAGTTGACTTATATCCTAAGCCTAAACATGACTTAATTATAGAACCATTTGCCGGCACTGCTAGATATTCTTTAAAATATTTTGAAAAGGAGGTAATTTTAGTAGATAAGTATCCGGTAATTATAAATATTTGGAAATGGTTACAAAGCTGCTCTTCAAATGATATAATGAAAATGCCACATAAACTTAAGCATGGAGATTTATTGAAGGACATAAAATTTGATTGTCAAGAAGCTAAAGATTTATTTGGTTTTATAATTGGGTGTGGTGCTGAACGTCCTCGCCTTACGGCCGGATACAGAAAAACTACAGATAGACATAATCATATAAAATTCAATTTACAGAGGATAGCTGAAAATATATGGAAAATAAAACATTGGAAATTTGTCTGCACAGATTATCTCGAGCTCGAGAATAAAATTGCAACTCACTTTATTGACCCTCCATACCAATATGGAGGACAGTCATATGTGATGAATAACAAAAAAATAGATTTTATATCTTTAGCTAATTGGTGCAAATCCAGAGAAGGACAAGTAATAGTATGTGAGAATATGAAAGCAACATGGATGAACTTTGTGCCTATAGGTATTTGTCATGGTAGCTTAAATAAAACCACAGAAGGAATATGGACAAATGAACCAACACACTATAACAATATTCAACAAGTATTATTCTAAAATCATGATCTCAGTAGTTATTCCAATAAAGTCAGAATCAAAGTATGGTAATACAGAGCTGGTATACGCACTTAGGAGCTTGCAAGATAAATTAAAACTTGAAAGTGAAGTGTTTATATGTGGAGAAAAAATAAACTCGTTACAAGGCTTAAAATACATCCATTGCAAAGATGAAAAAGGAAAAGAATGGAAGGAGAGGAATATATATCGAAAGATACTTGCTGCTTGCAATGATGACCGGGTATCAGAGAACTTTATCTTCATGAATGATGACCACTATCTTCTTGAGGAACTTGAAACAATTCCCTATTTGCACAAAGGTGAGCTGATGGATACGATGAAAAAGGCGAACGTTGACTATAGACGTTCGCTTAATCATAGCCGGAAGTATTTGCTATCACAAGGCAAGCCCACACTGGACTACGATACCCATTTTCCGATCATCTACAACAAGCGCAAATTTTCTGCTACATTTGTGTGTATGAATTGGGAAGTTCCATTCGGATACGTGATAAAAAGTATTTATTGCAATATTAATGGAGTACCAGGAGAATATGGAGGCGATTACAAGATACATGTGCCAATGAAATACCATCAGCTAAAAGAAAGGCTAAAGAACAAAAAGTTTTTTAGTACAGCAGATGGAGTTATGAATACTGACATGATTAAATTATTAAATGAATTATATGGAAGACCAAGCAGTTATGAGGAACAAGGCTAAAAGTTTTACAAGATCAGAAGGTGGGCTAATTGTCCCTGTTACTTTTGAGGTTTATGAAGATGAATTGGAGAATTATACCAAAGTTGAAAAGAAAGAAGTTTATTCTAAGATTTTCAAATCAAAAATAAAAAGCCGGGTGATTAAAATAGACAAAATATTTGTCCATGCTTTATTTTTTGAAGACGGAAAAATTTATGATGTTCACCCGGAAGGATTTACATTAAGAGAATTGAAAGGAGTAGCTGTACGATGAAAATAAATTTGAAAACGTTTAAGTGCATGAGCAACTTCGTCCTTGTCCTTCCTGATCCGCAAGTAGAAACCTATCAAATCGCTGGAAAAGAGCTTGGACTTATTGCTCCTGACTTTAAATACGAAAAAGGAGAGAAGATTTCCATAAAAGAGCGTAATTTAAGCGTAATGGGAACCGTATACTCAGTGCCTGATTCTTTAAGATTTAACCTGACAGAGATAGATAGCTTAAAAAAGAACTCATGTTTCGCTATTATAGATGGAACAGCAGTGCCAATAAATATCAGCATTCATAGGCATATAGCTCAGGAGACAGCGGACTCAGTGCTTTATGATGTAGACATGGAAGTTGAGAAGGGAGACAGGGTTATGTTTACTTACTTAGCTCATAAAAAAGCTAAAGACGAACGTATGGTTGTCGAAACTGATTTTGGTGAAATGTACCTCATTAAATACGACATGCTTCAGATGGTATTGGGGGAAGAAAATAAGCCAAAGAAAATGCTTAACGGATATCTATTGGTTGAACCGGAAGAAATTGATATCCTCAGAGAAGACGGTAAGGAATTTATAGAGCATTCATCAGGATTGGTAACAATCGCTCCAAAGTTTAAATTAAAGAAGACAAAGAAAAATCAGATCGGTAAAATATTACTGGCAGGAACAAGATGCAGGGGATATCTCCAGCACAAAGAAAAAACAGATTGTACGCAGGTGTTAAATCTGAATGAAAAAATAGTTTATGATCCCAGGTTATGCCAAAAACTTGAATTTGAAACCCATCAAATCATCAGCGACAAAATACTACATCTCATTCAACGGAAAGATATTCACTTCATCTGCGAAGAGGGATTCGATTTTAAGCAACTAAGCTTGGAGAAAAGGAGATTGGTAAATGTATAATTTTGATTTTAGCAAATGTCTTATAGATTTTACTAAATGTAGTAAAGAAGAATCTATGCTTAATAAATTCCCGGAATTGTCAGCATTTCCAGAATTTAAATTAATTACCGATGATAACGAGATAAAAATTGCAATAGCTATAAGTGATGTTGAAAGTCCTATGATTAAAATAAACGATAGGGAGGCTATGCTAACTTCTCTATTTGATTTTTTAGATATACCCGTTAAAACACCCGAACAAAAAGACTTCTTTATAGAAGTTTTCTATTACAAACATGAAAGAGTAGCTATGTGTAAGGCCAGGTACTTACAAATGCTTCATAATACTGATTGGACTGAATGGGTTACGGCAAATGACACTTTTACATTCCTAACATTTGAGTCCGTTAAACCACAAAAAGAGGGGGAGACTGATGATGCTTATCTAAAAAAAAGAGTTAAAATTAAACAGGATTTAAGGGCTGTAGGAAGAGATTTGAAAGAGCTTGAGGCTATCATATTCCCTGATTCTAAAAGTGCTAGGGAAGCAGCTTTAGTTGAGTCAAAACGTATCATTAGTTACCCTGAAAAGTATTCAGTAAAAAGACAGGTTATATGAGAGTATGTTCAAAATGCGGTATAGCTAAACCAAAAGAAGATTATTATAAAGAAAATAGAGTGGCAGACGGATGTAAGTCAGATTGCAAAGAGTGTCATAAAAAACATTTAAAGAAGCCAACGAGGGAAGAAGCAAATGCTAGAGCAAAAAATTGGAGAGATCATAATCCAGATAAAGTTAAAGCAATAACCAAGAAGAGTTATGAGAATAAAAAATCTAAAAACCCAAACATATTCAAAGAATTATATGATAAAAATAAAGAGGTTTTAAAAGAAAAAGCAAAGCAAAGACGTAGAGAAGGTAAAGTAAATCCTGAGTCTATGGAAAAAAAACGAATTTACTCCAAAAAACAAAGAGAAAAATCAGAGGTCAGAGAACAACAGCGATTATATAAGCAAAAGTGGCAAAAGGAAAATAAGGAAAGGTTAAACAAAAAATCAAAGGAATACAGCTTAGATCCTGAAAATTCAAGAAGGAGAAAAGAATATCTTCAAGATTACAAAGAGAGGCGGAGGGAGATTTCCAAACAAAGAAGGGAATCTGATCCATTACATAGATTTAAAGAATTACTTAGATCAGGGGTTTATAGGGCATTTCAGTCAAAGGGATGGGGAAAAACAGGTAAATCATTTGAAATATTAGGATGTGACTTTAAAACAGCAAAAGCTCATATTGAGAGGCAGTTTACAGAAGGAATGTCTTGGGAAAAAATAGGTTCAGAAATACATATAGACCATAAAATACCAATACATTCTGCAAAAAATGTGGAAGAAGTAAAACATCTTTGTCATTATCGTAATTTACAACCTTTATGGAAGCTGGATAATCTAAAAAAGAATAATAAAATTTTACCTACACAAATTCATTTACCATTATGAGGATAGAGAATAAAAGTAAATGGGATAATATAATAAAAACAGAAAATACAATTGATTTGTATGGATTGCCTAATTACGAAATGAAGTTCACAAATATGTCTCCAATATATCCTGTCTATGGGTATGAAGCCATTCTGCCAGAACCACCTATAGATGAACTTATTTTAAATCATGACCTGCCCATAGAAAGGCAGGTTTTTCGCTATACATATATACCTCCTGATTTAAAAAAATGGCCTATAAAAGAAAGGGATGCTTTTATAGATGGAGAATACTCAAGAAGGACTAACGGTATATGGATGTTTATTAAAGGTAAGAAATATTATATAACAGGTGTGTTCTATTTTTTTTTGAATTACTGGTCATCAACATCGGCAAGTAAAATGATGTTTAGAAAGCTTGATTTAGATTTTTTTATAATGTGGTTTTTGGCTGTACATGATCCCAAGTGTTACGGATTGCTTATAGCTAAATGTCGCCAAGTAGGCGAGACAGAAAAGGCAATATGCTGCTTATATGAGTATGCAACTAGGGTTCAGAAGGTTAAGTGCCCAATGCAGTCGATAAACGAGACTGATATTTATGAAAATGCATACAAAAGAATTCTTCATGCTCATAACGAAATGGTGTTTTTCATGAGGGCTACAAATAGAGGAAGTGTTGACCCTAAGGATGGGTTATTTTTTGATTATCAAAGAGAAACTCTATCCAAAGAGAAGATGATGAAGAATCAAATTGAGCATGGTGCAGCTGCAATTATAAATGAGGATTATGAATACCCACCGCTGGATAGCTCTATAGTTTACGGGGCTACTAAACCACATGTTTTTGGTACAGGAACATTTGGGAGATATTATATGGACGAATGGGGTAAAATGGAACAGATGAATCCATTGTATGCTTGGGGAGTTGTTAAGCAAGCAATGTATAATAAGATCACAAATGAAATACTAGGTAAAGCATTGTTTACTTCGACCGTAGAGGAGCTTAAAGGTGGAGAAACATTAAGGGTGGCTAAACAAATGTGGGCGCAGAGTGATCCTGCAAACAGAAAGAGTAATGGAGAAACTCTTACAGGACTATATAGGATATTTAGGGGAAGTTTAGATGCCGCTCCTATAGATAAATGGGGATTCCCTAAAAGTGAGGAGGCTAAAGAGAGAAATAGAAGTGAGATTGCCATGCGTATTCAACAAGGAGATATCAAGGGAAAGATTGAATATATGCGTATGAACGCTGAGACCATAGAGGATGTATTCCAAAACACTAATGAGGGAAGCCAATTTGATATAGAGAAGTTGGCTAGAAGACAACAGTATGTTCTTCATGATGCGCCAAAAAGCTTATGTGTAAGAGGTAATCTGAAGTGGATGGACGAAAAAAGGGACACTCAAGTGATATGGGAACCAAATTCTAATGGTAAATGGATGATATCAAAACATCCAAGTGATTTCGGATTAGAGGCTAATTGTAAGGTGAAAGGCGTTATTGCCCATAAACCAGGGAACGTTAACTATTTTAAATCTGGATTAGATCCTTATGAACAACAGTCAACATTAGAATCTGATCCTTCTCAGGGTGCTATAACAGTAAAAAGAATGCTTGATGAGTACATAGATGGTAGTGAAGTAAATTATTATCAATCCAATGATCCAGATGGAAAATGGAGGATAGGTGACCCTGTAGATGGAGGGGCAAATTTCATTACTAACAGAATTGTTTGTGATTACTTAAACAGAGAGAATGATCCTAATGATTTTTTTGAAGATGTAATCTTGACAATGGTATATTATGGTACTGATTTTCTACCGGAGAAAGATAGATTTGGGGCGTGTCATAGTTATTTAAAGATGAGGGGATATGAGTTATATCTTATGGACAAGCCAACTGATAAGAGAAATTCTAAAGGGCAACAGGAAAAAGAAGGGGTAAGTGCGACAATAGGGAACATAGACACTTATTTTAGTTTCCTCACGACATTATCAGCTAAATGGGCTGGGACTATAGATCATCCAAGAGTATTAGAACAGCTTTTAAGTATGAATTGGGCTAATAGGGGTAAGAAAGATTTAGGTGTAAGTACAGGCTGGTGTGAGTTTGCAGCTAATCAACCACGATCAACATATAAAGCGCAAGCTCAATCAACCATTGTACATCATCAAGAATATGCAGTATAAAATAGGAGTAGCAATAAGTTGCCACAATAGGAATGAAGTTGCGTTACCTACCATACACAAATGGAAATCAAAAATGCCGGAAAATAGTAAACTGGTAATTGTTGACGATGCCAGTGATACTCCTATTCCAGATTCACATTATAGATTTGAAAAAAATGCCGGTATAGCTGTTGTAAAAAATAAATGTTTAGAGTTACTGGACGATTGCGAGCATATATTTCTATCTGATGATGATATATATCCTATTGCTGAGGACTGGTATACGCCTTATATTGAATCAGGTATCAATCACTTAATGTTCACCTTCGATCAGCTTAAATCAGGGGAATACAATGGACATAAATTAATCAATGTAGTTTCTGGTATAGCAAGGTATTCTCACCCATGTGGGTGCATGCTGTACATACGAAGTAGAGTATTAGATGTAATAGGGGGATTCGATGTTAGATACGGAAAATATTCACACGAGCATGTTGACTTCTCCAATAGGACTTATAACGCAGGATTGACGGAGCATCCATACCAAGATATATATAACAGTTCGGATTTATTTCACAGTATGGATTGGGCTAAGGAGGTTGTGAGTACAGTTAAAGCTAAAAGAGCTAGAATAAAAATAAATGACAGGCTACTGGCTGAAAACAAAAAGAGCAAGAAATATTATCCATATAAGCCATTAAGAACGGCTATAATAACTACATTCTTCACCGGGATTAAAGATCCTCAACTGGAAAGTAATTGGGAGGCAGACCATACTAAGCTTGAAAAATTAATAAAATCGATGAAGGGACAAAAGTTGATTATTATTAATGATTGTTTTGATATAGATAACACAAAGGAAGTTGAATATGTAAAAGTGAAATCTAATCATAATCCGTATTTTCAACGATGGATCAGCTTATACTACTTTTTGAGTGAAAACAGATACGATCAGGTGTTTATGGTTGACTCAACAGACGTAGTGATGCTAAATAACCCATTTTTATGTGATTTGAGTGATTATCTATATGTAGGGGATGAAAAGCAAATAGTAGGATGCAAATGGCTTAAAGAAAATCATAACAATGATATTATTGACCCAAGCTATCATTCCTTTTATGAACGATATAAAAACAAAACGTTATTAAATGCGGGAATAGTGGGAGGAAAAGCGTCAATAGTGGAACATTTCGCTATGTTAATGGCAGAATGGTATAGTGATCATAAAGAAAGTAATGTTTATACAGACATGCCTATTTTCAATTATATTGCTTATACTGATTTTGGTAAAAAACTTAGACATGGTTCCAAAATAAACACTGAATTTAAAAAATACGACATCAGGAACAATACATCCTTCTTTCGTCACAAATAGGTTTTAAATAAAAATTAATGATATTTGACTAAACTTTAGTTGAATATGAAATATCTTAAGCCAGATCAGTATGTTGAATGCCAATTCAAGAATCCTTATCCATCCCAAGACATAGACCCCAAACTTAAGCTTGAAAAGGATTATTTTTTGGCATTCAACAATGCGTTTTTCTCAGACTATGCGAACAACTATTGTTATGTGCCGTTTGAGTTTGGCTCAAAAAGAACGTTCCAAGAACTCAGGGCTTACGCAACAGGACAGCAATCATCCAACAAGGTAAAGGAAAATCTAATCGGTGCTAAACGTAAAAATAGAGACGGTAAGTTCATCACTAAGATGAATATCTCATTTGATACTTACTATAAGCTTCCTCAAATGTTTGACGTAATGAGGGAGAAGAACATGAGCCAGGAATACGATGTATCTGTTACTTGTATCGACGACGACAGTATTGCAGCTAAAGAAGCCGATAAGGAAATGCTGCTGTTCCTTATCGATGAAAACAACAAGAATTTCATGAGGCAGGTGGGATTTACTCCAAATACACCTATCAACCCGGAGGAAATGGGTCTACGTACAGCTCAAGATGTGAAGACATACTTTGAGATTGGCGGCTATACAATGCACCGGGAGATAGCATGTCAAGCTGCCTGCCAGAAGACTAAGTTGGTTTCAAATTATAAAGTTTTACAGGATGCCACATTTGATGATTTGATTGTCACTAGCTTATGTGGATGGAAAACATACATTGAGAAATCAACTATGCTTCCTAAAATTAGGAGAGTTATTTTAGACCGTGCATTGATCCCTTATTCTGAACACAACGACTTCAACGATATTACCAGAGCTGCAGAAATAAGAATCATGAGTATAGCTGAAATAAGGAAAGAAAATCCTAGCCTTACCTCTGTTGATTTGATGTACTTAGCTAAATCATTCTCATGGATGAACCCCCAATACACAGCGGCTATCAATGGAGGTTACTACAAAACAAACGTAAATCCTAACTATATCTCCAATATAGATGTTGACCCAATTAGCCGGGTTAAAATCATGGTACTTGATTCTCAGTGGCTCAGTACAGATATAGAAACGAATATTAAAAATGTAACTGGTACAGGTCAGGTAAGATTCAAATCAGTTCCTTACAACTACAACATCGATAAAAAGGCTGAGAAAAGCGGAGACAAAAAGATTCAGAAAAATGTAATCCGTAAATACTATTCAAGCTGGATTATTGGGACTGATATGTTTCTTGACTATGGAATATGCAAAGATGTTGTGTATTATGGCGAGGACGGTAACAAAACTCCGAGGTTAGACTTCTTCTTTGCTAAAACAGGAAATGCTTCTCTTGTTGAAAGAGCAATAGCTATTGTTGATGATATTGATATGGCGATTGTCAAACAAAGAAATGCCCTTGCTACGATACCTGCAGCCCCAGGACTTGCTATTCAAAAAGATCTATTGGAGAATGTATTTCTGAATGGGATTCTGCAGCAACCAGAAGATATTTTACAGGGTCTACAGGAGAGAGGTATACTTTACTATAATGCGCTAGATACGCATGGTAAGCCGCTGTATATGGCCGGAGGCCAGAAACCTATTGATTACATAGATGTATCTAAAATAGCAGGTATTCTGGCTGTATATGGTAATCAAATCGCAGAGAAAGTAAATGAGCTTCGCGAAGTATTAGGTATGCAAAACGGTGCAGATGCAGGAGGTACTTCGGCTTACCAAGGGCTGGGTCAAACAAAACTAGCTTTCCAAGCAGCCAATGCTTCATTGTATCCTACTTTCAACGCGTACAACTATGTATTTAAAGCTGCATTTGATGATATCATTAAGAAATGGCAGATAGTTTCCAAAGACAAGGATGTTAAAGTGAGTTACTCATTATTAGGTAGCAAGAACATGGCCGTGTTTAATCTCGGTAAGGATTTTGACAATTGGGACTTCAACTTAGAAATTGAGATTGCAGCTTCTCAGGAGGAAAAACAAAATCTAATGCAAAACATCACTAACCAAAAAGCATTAGGGGATCAGACAGGCGGCTCACAAGGATTAACGATGAGTGAGTACCTCTATGTTTATCGTAAAGTGATGGCTGGTAATATTGATGAAGCTATGTACGTGATGGCTCAGATTGAGGCTAAGAAACAACAAGCAGCACAAGCAGCTAAACAAGCCGATATACAAGCTAATGCTCAGGTACAGCAACAGTCTGCTCAGATGAAAGGTCAAATGGATCAGGAAGCTCTTGCTGCAAAAGCTGATGCTACAAATCAGAATACGTTACTTGCTGCTTTACTGAAACAAAATGAAATGTTGTTGTCTGCTTTGATAGCTCCAAAGAAACCTGATGAGATTAGCAATGTAAGCATAGCTCCAGATGTAATAGCAAGTAACAACCAACAGGTTCAACAGATAGTCAGTCCTCAGCAATCACAGCCACAACCAAGCCCTGAGCAGCAACAAAATCCTCAAGAGCAAGGTCAGATGCCGTTAGAGCAACAACAGCCTCAAATGGCCTAATTTGGTTATTAAATAAAAAGCTTATACTTTTGATCAAGAAAATTGAAAAGATATGAGCCAAGAAGGAGACAATGTAATGGAGTATGCAGCACAAAGGTTTGCTACGGAGACTCCGACAGAAACGCCAGCAGCTGAAATAGTTGCTGATAAACCTGCCGACACGAGTACTGAAACACCAGATTCAACTGCAATAGTTGATGACAAAACCAATGTAGCAGCAGAAACAGTTATCCCAACTGCAGAAGTGGCGGTTGACTATTCTAAATTTCTGAGTGATACCTCAGAAGGATTATTTACAGATGTGGATAGTTTTAAACTAGCCCTTCCTAAGATCAAAGAATACGACACGCTATTAACTACCAAAACTGAACTGGAAGAAAAGCTTAAGGTAGACCCTTTCGCTAACGACTATGTGAAGACTCTTAACGAAATGGTAAGAACTGGTAAATCTGCAGATGAAATTGAAAACTTCACTAAGATCAGCCGTTTAAACATTGATGAGCTTTCGCCAGTAGACGCTAAAGTAATGGTCATGGTTAAAAACGGTTACGATGCAAAAATTGCTAAAGAGATCGTAGAGGAAGATTTTCCTATTGAAGATTACGAACCAGGCACACCAGAAAGAGCAAGGCTTGAAGAAAAGCTCCGGGTAAGTTCGTTAGAGGATCGCAAGATTCTGAAAGAGTTTAAAAAAGATTTAACAACAGTTGATAATTCAGCAGCAGTACAAGCAGAGACTAACAGGCTCCAATTGATTGCAGATGCTGAGAACCATAAAAAATCTGTAAAGCAGATCATACCAACCATATCAGAAAAAATATCCGGTTTAGGTGAGAAAAATCTAAACGGTAAAGAAGGCGACCAAGCAGTCAAACTTAACTTTGATTACAATGCAGAGTTTAAGTCTCAATTGCCTGTAAAACTTGAATCATTTTTCTTAGATGGGCGTATGGAAGTAAATGACGAAAATGTTGCTCTGGCAGAGAAGTATATCAGGGCAGACTATTTGGAAAAGAACTTCGATACCATTGCTCAATCTATCTTTAAACATGCTGAGGCATTAACAGAAGAAAGAATGGTCAATAAGTATGAGAACAGAACAGGTCTTCCACCGGAATCAACCAATGTTATTGTCGATAACTCTCAAAAAGAATACAGCGATTTCTTGACTAAAGTTGCCACAGGCAGATAATTAAATTATTCACAAGAAATCAAAACTTATAAACAATATGCCAACTATCGACAGCACCGCCCCTTCGCACATTGAATCTGCACAGGGAGACGTATTTGTACTAGGTTCAACACTATTAGCCGATAACCCTCAGCTGTTATCCACCTACTTCAAACAATCAGGTTATCCACCAACGACTTTAAGTAAATTAAAGATGTTTGGTATGGGAACACCTGTAAAAAAAGGAGTAGAAGGCCCTATTACAGGTCACTACGAGAAACCACGTCCTAAAGACCTATTTACTGTTGGAGAAATAATTTCATCGACAGGTAGAGAGATAGTTGTTGCTCTAGCGGAAGACGACATGTATACTTCTGTGAACGTAATAGGAACGACCATCTGGTCACGCCCTCGTGTAACTGAGGTTTATCAATTTGCAATACAAGGTACTCAGTATCGTGTGATTGAAAAAGACCGTAGTGTTAACCCTCACCAAATCACTTTAGAGGCCAATAGGGATATTGATCCAGAAGATGAGATTGTCGAAGGATCAGTAGCATCATGGATCTCCACTTTGAGTGGTGAAGGAACTGGACAACCGGAGCCTTTACGTCCATTGTCTTACAAATATCAGAACACGTTCTGGATTGCGAAAGAAACAGATATCACTTCTGGTACTCACTTAACTACCACCGCACCATTCCAAGTTGTGCCTGGTACTAACCTGATGTACAAAGAAGGCTTGAAAGACGCTGAAATGCGTATGGAGCAACAAAAAGGTCACATCTGGATGTTCGGTCAAAAGGCGACTGGATGGACTGATTATTCTGATCCATTAAAATCAGAGGTTCCAATTCCAGGTACTCAGGGTCTACTTGACTACGCTTTGGAAAACGGTTACGATATGGAGTATGACACTTCCGACTTTGATGATGCGGATTTGTACGCTTTATCAAACTACTTCCACGACATCCGTGTAGGTACATCGGAAATCCTATTGATTGAGGGATATAATTTCAATCAGAAAATTGAGAAATTCTTCTCAAGCCGTTATAACTACAATTGGGTTATCGGTGTATCTGACCGTTATATTGCTGAGGGTGTACGTAATGCACGTAAATTTGACAGCAGCTTCACGGAAGAAGGTATGTTTGTGAACATGGGTATTACAGGTTTCGGCTTGGGTAACTTCACGTTCTTACAAACAAATGCCCCTGAGTTGGACTACATCGGTGGAGCTGGACAAATTGGTGGAAAAGATTGGGCTGTTGCAGTTCCTTTCGGATTTGCCGGTGAGTCTGCAGAATACCGCCCATATGTAGGTTATGAATGGAGAGGAACAGCAGGTTACTCACGTGAGAATGAGCTTTGGGTGAATGGTGGTGCTGGTAACGACAGGTTAGTTACCAAATCATCTGAATTTGACGTTCAGAACACTTACATGAGGTCAGAGATTGCGCCTCACTTTGCTTTAGGAGAGCAATTTGCCGTTATCCATCCGGCAGGAACATCAGCCTCATAATTCAGCTTTTCATAATTCTAAGCCCTGTAGGAGTAATTCTTGCAGGGCTTTTCTATTTTTAGTCAAACCTACAACTTTCGGAAACAGGCACATTTGTGTGTAACCAATTTTTTGTATTATATTTGGCGTATGGCAACTGATAAAACAAAAAGACCTTCGTATAGAATAGAGCTAGATCAGGAAGATGTAGACTTTATGAACGACTATAAGGCTACTCATGGATCAAGTATCCAGTGGTTTGTAGAAAAGTCTGTACAGAACAGGATTCAAGAGATTAAAATCAAACAACAACTAAAAGAATTATAATATGCTATTTGAAAACAGAAAACAGGTATCAGCTGAGGAATTGATGCTGAAATACGCAAGCAAGGAGGATTACAATAAGCTAGTTAAAAAGCCTTCATTTGAGGTAGAGAAAAGCCGTAGGCGAGTTGACAATATCAATGGGGGATTGATCAAGGTTCCTAAAGCAAGCGGTATGCGGTCACACTTCATGGCTACAGATCCTAAGACAGGGTTAAAGACTGAAATTAGATATGCCGACAGTAGTAATCCAAAAATTGTAGGAGATCGGGTTATTGACCAATTTGAGCCTAGATACGTAAACACTACCGGTGCAACGTTTGCTTTCCAAAATAATATTGACTTAGGGGTATTCATTTATCTGAACCCTAACAATGCGCTGTCTCCGTTAAAGACTAAAAACGGTAAAGCCAAGTACGAATTTATTGATACTAAAAAACGTTCACAAGCTAAAATTGCTTCAATTGATGCGTTAACAGATGCGCTGTCTCATGCTAAGAACCTAAACGAAGAAAGACTGGTTATCCTGGCAAAAGGTTTGGGTATTAAAGGAGTTGATAAGAAAGACCCTAGCGACGTTCGTGCTGATGTAATGGAGTATGCCAGCAAATATCCTAAGGCTTACAATGAGAAGTCTAATACGGAGCTTACATACATTGATGGAAGGATCACTAATCTTATCGATAAAGGTGTTGTTAAACTGCAGACGATTGGGAATGTTAGACGTTGGTCATGGGTAAGTGGAGAACGCGAGGGAGAACACATCCTTGATATTCAAAATGTAACTCAAGATGCTAAACAGGCTTTAAAGAACTATTTCTTTAGTGATATTAATAAACACATGAATATCTTGACCAGTATCACTAATGACCTGAGCGCAATGGAAAAGGCTGAGCGTGATTTGAGATATATGGAAGCCGCCAACCAGCCAGCACAAGTTATTTCTACTGAAAGGGTTGTAGGTGATGAACTCCCTGATCATTTAAAAAACTTTGGTAGCGACGTACCGCAAACTACTCCTAAGAAAGTATACACCAGTGACGATGCAATTACTGCTTTACAAGAGGAAGCTGGAAATGATGAAATGCCTCACTTCAATAAGATTAAAGCGTGGCTGAGACGTAAGAACGAAGAATAGGAATACAGAGTTGAGTTATGATTTAAAGCCAAGGGTCTTAGTTGATTCTTGGCTTTTGTTTTTTTATGTACATTTGTTTATGATAAAAGTCGAAACACTTTGGGAAAGGCTGAGCGTACTGACTAAAACAGGCACCTCCGGATACTTTACTGCTGCTGAGTTTAACAGTAATTTGTATTCTGTACAGTATGCTATATTATCATTGCTTTGCGATAACTATGAGAACAATCAGAAGGTAACAGACGCTTTGATAAATCATATAATTTCAGAAGCAGTCGTATCTACTACCGGAGGTAAATTGTTCGCTTCATCAATAATAGAAACTTATGAAGATTATTACAGGACGTTAGCTATCAATTATAGACCAAATGTGAACGAAGAGTATGCTGCTCATAAAATAACGGTAAACGCTATCGGAATGACGTTAAGCAGCCCTATACGTAAGCCTAACTTGACCAAGAATAAGACGTTATACTATTTTACAGATGGGAATATAACCATGCTACCGAAACAAAGCAATATTCCGGTTAATTTCATTTACTGCAAAAAACCTTCTGAGGCCAAGATAGCTTTTACTACCGCAGAAGATGACGACAATGATTACTTGGTATTAGATATAGAAAATACTATTGATATTGAATTTCCAGAAGGTTTATTCAACTTATTTGTTTACTTCATGTTAGAAAGTATGGGTATAGAACAGCGGGAAAATTTAGCACAGTCTTTCTCTGAGCTAGCAATTAACAGAACAGTGCAAACAGACGTAAAATAAAAATACTATGACATTAACAGAAAAAAAAGCAGAGGTAGTAGCAAAGATTACTGATCTCTACGCAGAAAACATTCAAGTTATTCCGGTGGATGAACTAAGCCCGGTAGCAGGTGCAGGAGCAACAGAAGGTCTTGTATCCAAAGAATTTAGAACTATATTCGGAACCAGGACAAACAAAAAAGGACAGACTATTTACGTGGGTGCAAAAGGTTAAGCGATGACAAAGGGCGTTTTTAAGGAGAGTGTGTTATTAGCTGTATCAGGAGGTGTTCTGACAGATGAAATGAATGTACAGCGAGAGGATATTGAGGCTTACATTCCTGCTGCTGTTAACTATGCGCTTACCTCTGGAAGAAACATATCTTTAAAGCAGGAGGGTAATAGGGATTTACCTTCCATGTTCTACGGGGTGTTTAAAAATATTCCTATTGACAGGACTACTCCGGTTGCGAGTATTACCCTCCCAAAAGGCTATGTACCTCTGTACGGAAACGAAGGGGTAAGAGCAGTATTCGATAACTGTAACAACTATTACTCGCCTCTGATGGACGCTGACAGGCGTACAATACATCATTATAAAGACTTGTTACTTGGGCAAGGATTTTACTATCCTCTTGGACAGTATGGTATGGAAGTGTACCCAACAGGCGTACTTTCAGAGTTTTTGAATGGGGAGTATATTGTTCGGGTAGAAGACTTGGATGACGATGATGAATTACCTCTTATAGCCTCCACAGAGGTAATCGCTTTAGACGTTTGTATTCAATGGTTCACAGGACAAAAAGCTAAGCCAGCAGATTTAATTAACAATAAGGTAGACGATACCAATACTTTAAAAAGATAAGCAATGTCAAAAGCTCTGGTTTCAATAAAAACAATCGCTTCTAATCTATCCTCAGGAATCGGTGATAGTACTGGGAAATATGAGTTTACTTTTTCACGTCATTTACTTTCCGGATGGAGAGAAATGAACCTGTTTTTGAATCAGGATTTCAGTGTTAAAACTGCAATTCTTGAATTTGATAATGTAATTTCAATGCCGAGTGACTTTGTTTATGAAACCAAAGTAGGAATCTTGCGTAACGGACACTTAGCTGTTTTGAGTCTCGACAAGAGTGTTCAACGAGAACGATTAAATCAATCACAATCTGAACAAATGGTGAATGATATATTTTGTGGAGAATATGTAGGCCAAATGTTCCCATTCTACAATTGTTTTAGAGGGAATAATTTCCTTGGGGAACTGTACGGTTTTGGTAGAGGCGTGTATGCTCCTGGATATTATAACATAGATAAGAAAACTGGGGAGATACAAATAGGTAGCTTGGTGCCTAAAGATGCTGAAATAGAGTAATTGAATAAGTCAGACGGTATATCAGACGGCCTTAAATTAATTCCTACAGAGGCTGAAATGTGTATCTCTTATTGGGCTAAAGCAAGGTTCTACGAAGAGAGGGGTGATTTAAATATGGCCATATACAACAACTCTGAATATGAACGTCACTTCAATAAGTTGCAGCGACTGTACAACTTCCAGAATGCGCTTTACGCATCAGCAGAACTGAACAAATCCTTCTCGCCAAGTAACTATTAAAGACTCCTTTAAATAATATTTACATTTGAGGTATAATTAATTGAGTTTAATATGCCATCAAATCTGAAACAAGTCGATACCCATACATTCACTGATGGGATAATTACTACGATAGCCAGGGAGTTGCTCCCTCCTACAGCGGCCACGTACATATTAAATTGCAATATTCATTCTCAGGGGGAAGGTAACGTTGGTATAATTACCAATGTGAAGGGCAATACAGAAATTGCTTTTGCTTTGCCATCTGGATTCAACAGATGTATGGGAGTGGCTAACGATGAAGAGAACAATAAGTTTTACTTCATGGTATACAACGACAATGGTAACGATAGTATATTTCAATATGATGCACTGACCAAAACAGTTATAAATATCCTTCACGACAAAGAGGATACAGGAGGTATTCAAATATTGAGATTTAGTCCAGAGTATCTTATCCTACACGCTGACGTAATAAAAGGGCGGTTATATTGGGTTGACGGCAAAGAAAATGCCCGTAAAACGAATATCTCTAAGTTGATAGATAAATCTGCCACTGGATACGGGACAGTGCTAGAATCTTATATAAATGCGTATAAACAGACAGACCCATTTGCTCCTACTGCTATCTACTTTTCTGATACTACTAAGAAGTTCAATAGGCTGTATGGCGCGTTGTATAAGTTTGCTGTAAGATTTCTATATGACGATGGAGAAGTAAGTAATTGGAGCGACTTTAGTGCTGTTCCTTTGCCAGCATACGAGCCATTTACAGGTGTGAATGCAATACCAACGGATAATAATGCGTTGCAGATAAGTTTTGGTACAGGAGATAAAACTGTTATTAAAATTGAGGTAGCTATGCAAGATACTTCTGCAGCAGTAAATGATACTTCTCTACTTAATTGGGTTCTGATTACTACTGTAAATAAGAAGAGGCTTGGATTGAGTGATAATACGCAATACACTTATACTTTTTATAATGATATTGCTGCAGCTAGCCTGGATCAGACAAAAATTATAAGGCCATATAGCTTTCTCCCAAAGAGGCCATTATGCCAAGCTTTCGTTAAGAATGCCCTTGTGTATAGTAATGCTTATGAAGGGTTTCCAGTCGTTGATATTGATGTATCTACAAGCGTTACCTATTCTGATTTATTCATAGAAGATGGGGTAGATAATGAATTTAACGATCCATATTTCAATTTAACAAAAGGAACAGCTGACTACGTTTCTTCTCATGAGGACATTACAACTGTAGATGGGGTCAATACTTTCCTCTCAGCCAAAGAGTCTCCTTCTAGGTTTGTTATACATACGATAAAGATCGGTAGTGATGTAAAGGCTGGTAATCAATTTAAGCTTATTCTTTCCAATGGGCAGTCAGACAACTTTAATTACACTTACACCGCGATAAATACTGATACTTACCTTACCGTAGCTAATAAAGTAAAACAGTTTTTGATTGGAACAGGCAGAATATTTAGGAAAACAGAAGAACTACCGGAGACTAATATTTACAACAATACGGTCACACCGGATATGGTCACCTTCTCCTACATCATAAAGGCGACCAGAAACCAGAATGATATAAGCGGATCAGCATCCGTACAGCCTGTACAGTTCAATACTTTGAAAGATACCGGACAATCTATAAGAAATATTAAGCTTGGAAGCAGCATTAAACTAGGTATAGAGTATGAAGACTTTGACGGACGTAAATCGCTTGTATACACTGTTGATGCACTGATTGTGAACATTAGTACCATAAATGAATTAGGAGGCTATAAAGCTTCTAAAATAACGGTACAAATCAACCATAAGGCTCCTATATGGGCTAAGTACTATCAGATTGTCAGATCTTCTGATTTGGTGTATGGGACTTATATTCAAATGCTAATTCAGAAAGTGGTTGCTGTAAATGATGATGAAGCTCAAGACTACTTAGATTTAGTAGTTGGCAGTTTATATACCTACCAAAAGATTCATCCTAATACCCCACTGGTTTATGAATTTGCCAAAGGAGATCGTCTACGTGCTATTAGAAAAACAAGTGACGGAACATATTACCCATCCTTTGAAACTGAGATCATTTCCTACAGTGCGACTTTAACTGATGACATATTTTCAAATGTTACAACTAATGGCTCAGCTACAGTTACAGTTGGAGAGGCGAAAGCCAGTAACATCGGGAAGTTTATGCTAATAGATGGTAACGAAAGGGAAATTACAGATGCTCCAACATCAACTACCTATTTGCTGAACAATACTGTAGGCGGCACAGATCCTGCTACTTATCTATCTTACAAATTAATCGACAGAAGAGGTACAGTAAGGATACGTAAGCCGTCTGGTATTACATTGGAAGACAACAGTATGGTTGAAATATATAAGCCATCAAGTATTTCAAATCCATTGTCTACGCAACAGTTCTTTGAGTTCCAAAAGAAATTTGCAATCATTAATGCAGGCACGGAAAACGCTTACCACGGGGGCAACAAACAAAATCAAACAGCCGTATTACCTGCTTTGGTTGAAATCAGCGAAGGAACGGCTTATGTACGCAACAGAGAGCAGCCATTAAACAATCAATTTCCAGGAACTCAAATGACCATTCAACCTGTAGAAGACCAAAGTTACTCTGACTTTTACGAAAGTTTAATGAATGATAACGGAAGAGTTAATGCAGAGGATAATGGTGATGGAGAAGTTCATTTCGGAAGCCGTATGCGTTTCTCTAACAACTTTATTGAGGATACGCGTATAAATGGTCTAAATGACTTTGACAACCTTGACAGAGAGGATTACAATGATAAATACGGAGATATCATGCTGACTAAGTTTGATACCAACCTGATATATACCTTCAAGCAATTGAAAACATCTTATGTTCCGGTAGATGCAAGGATCACACAAGATAATAGCGGAGTTGCTTTGAACGTTGGCTCAGCCAAATTATTGAACCCAATACAGTATTTTGCATGGGAGGGAGGGATTGGTAATAGTCCGGAGAGCTATGCGGCTAATGCAACTCAAAAATATTTCATAAGCCCCAACTCAGGGGTTATTATTCGTTTGGGAGGTAATGGTGAAGAACCTATTAGCAAAACATATTTCTTGGACAATGAAGTCCGAGAGTTGCTAACCCAGGCGGTTAATAACAAAGCAAGGATATTTGGGGGATTTGACCGTAAGAATGGGGTCTATGTGGTTACCATTGAGGGCTATAATAAGTACATATACTTCGATGGTTTTAATGGATGGGTTATATCGACTCCGCTTTTACCTGATTCAACTACTTTTGAAATTGTTGCACCATCGGTAAACGGCACAGCCACTTTAACTAGCGGCTTTGAAATTACGTATCAGCCAAATACAGACTTTGTAGGCAACGATAGCTTTACATACAGGGCTTTCATTGATGGTGCATGGTCACTGCCTAAGAAAGCCTGTATTACGGTCGTAGATGTGCCTCAAGAAAAAGCTTGGAGACAAAAGGAATTATCATACTTCTGCGTCACAGAAGACGGATTGAACACTGGCTACAAAGGTTGGGCTACTCTTGAAGAATATCTGGTTTATGACAACTCGCTTACTGGAGAAGAAAAACCTAACGATGTTACTGATCCTGATTATGTTGCTCCAATATTCGATACAACAGCATGTTCTATAGCCTTAACAGTACCTATAAACTGGCAGATTATATATGGGGCAGATCCATTTACTTGGAACGCTTTAATAGTTCAAAGAAACGGGGTAGAAACTGATAGATTAGCTTTTGCAGGGGCAGGCACCATATCCGGGACATATTACGAGGGGGATACTATAAAAATAATACAATTCTCCTTTCCTGATGTTTATCCATGGGCACCATCATCAAAAGCAAATTTGGGGATTAAGCTGAATAATGTGACCAGTTTGTATAATAACGATGTAACAACTCAAGCGATAGAATTGCAGTATTTTGAATATGTTATCCCTGTTGGGGCTACTTCTGTTGATATTGTATCTACCGGATCAAGTACAGCTGTAGGATATACTACAAAAACACTGTCAACTGTTAATTCACTAAATGAAGGAGATTACGGAGTTAAGCTTGATGATAACACAACTGGTAATTTTATTCTGAATGTGAACCCTAAAAATGGAAATTCATTTTATCCATTCAATTACCTGACAGATGCTAATTTATTAACAGCAACTTTGACGAATAATATTAGTGTAGGTATTCCCGAAACGATAACAGGAGAATTTGCTTACTCTGAATCAGGAACTATACCTGTAAGCGGAACTATTATAGAAAATGATATACCTAAAGGGACTATAACCATAACAACATAAAAATGGGAAGCTATTCAATTTTAAAAAATCAGCCTCTGGTAATTAATCTACCGGGGGATTTTTCAGATCAAGGATGGATTGTGTCTGGTAGCATAGCTTACCATAGCGGATGTAACTCAGGATATATCAATCAAACATTGGACTTGTCAAGTGCCGCTCTATGGACGTTCAGATATACGATACTAACTTTGGAATCAGGGACAGTAAATATTATTGTTGACGGAGAACAAGGGGTATTAAGAACGCAACCAGGTATATACACTGAGCAATTCACAACAAGTAATCCAGCGGCTTTAATTCAATTCTATGCTACAGGAGTAAGTTCATTACAGCTATTACAGGTTTTTCCTCCGGCACAGGCAAGAATTGGAACAACATTGGCTTTCAATGAGGATGCAGACAAGTGGGTTACTTACTACTCATATATACCAGAGTTCATGAATAAGTTTGTGAATAGCTTCTTTGCTTTTGAAAACGGAAGGCTATGGGAACAGAATACAAATGAGACTAGGAATAATTTCTTTGGCGTACAATATTCAAGTATCATTACTTTTTACTGCAATTTAAGCCCAACAGAGGTTAAAAAATATTGGAGCATGAGGCAGAAGTCCAATAGAGCATGGAGTGTCACAGATTTGGAAATACCTCCTTATTACGGTAAGCCAGAAGGTCAGCGATCAAGGTTAAAAAAAGGTAGATTCAAATCCATACAAGGTGATTGGTTCTCTGATTTCTTGAGAGATATGAATGACAACAGATTTGTAACGGATTTAGATGCGCTGATGAAAGGCGCGGAATTACAGGGTACAGTCATGAAAATCACTATTCAAAACGACGATACAAATGAGGTAAGGTTGTCAAGTCTAGACGTGATTGTATCATTATCTCAATATACCTATTGACAATAAGACTGATAAAAATAAAATTAATCGTATAGTTGTATCTTTATGCACATTAAATATTAAAAATTATGCCATTACCACTATTAGCAGCAGCAGGTATAGGACTCGTGCCTAGCCTATTTAAAGCCATATCGGGTGCGCGTCAGTTAAGGAAGGCTAATGCTTTAAATCCAACCGACCCAGGGTATCAGGTCAACAATGGGGTTATTGATAATGCTAGGGTTTTAGGTGACCGAGCAGGTAATTACTCAATGCCGGGCTATGGACAAGCTGTATCTCAAATTGGAGCTGCTAATGCAGGAGCTTTCAATGCAGGAGTGCAGGGCGCAAGCTCAGGGGGCGATGTTCTTGACTTGGCAACTAAGATAGCATACGGGCAATCTCAGCAACTTAATAATCTGGCTGTACAAAATGCTCAGGGAGCTGACAACGCGCTTACACAGTCTTTAAATGCCAATGCAGCAGCAGGTCAGGAGTACACTAATAAAAATGCTTACGATAGAGATATTTACCAAGGTAAATTGAGAGAAAAGGCTGCATTGACACAATCGGGTAATGAGAATATTTATGGAGCTTTAGATCAAGCTGCTCAGGTAGGTACGAATCTTATCACGCCAAAGGCAACGTTAGCACAAAGCAACCCGACACTTTCGGATAATCAGGTAAAAGAATATTATTTATGGAAGGCTAGGCAAGGTCTTTCAACACAATCATTAGGCTCTTCCACAGGTTCAATAGCATAGGTATGGCAGATATTAATACAGTCCCTTTGGGACAAGCTGGCACAGGATCAGCATTTGTTTTAGGCAGAAGTAAAGCGGCAGATAGTGTAATTGAAACGATTGATTACAATCGAAAAATTGCTCAGCAAAATGAATTACTTAAGCAAAAGCAAGCCCAACAGACAGCATCTGATTGGGAAAAGAATGCTTTAAAGGTAGATGGAGGTCTTTATTGGCAACCGGAGTTTAAAAAGAGGTATCAGCAGCACTTACAAGATGGGATTGAACTTAGGCAACTTGGTATAAACCCATTTAATTACAATGCCAATGATCCAGTACAATCAGAAGCAGCACAAAATTATTTATTAGAAAGGCAATCTATACTTTCTGATACGGATACAAGAAAAGCTACAGAAGCGAATGTTGCAGATCAATTTAAGGCTTTTAGAGCTGATCCAGATGCTTATGAACCAGAATCATTTCAAGAATTAAATGATTATATAAATAAACCTTATTCACAAGCTAGTAAGGGAATGATACCTCAATTAAGAAAGCGCTTTGATCCAATTAAAGAGATTATTCCTAAGCTAGACCCGTCCACCTATCAGTCTAGTTCAATTGTGGGAAATAATAAAATAGAAGAAAAAACTGTTTTAGAAGAGCCAACAAAGCAAAATATAGAAACATTATTTAAGTCAGCAAATGGGGGCGAAAGATATTTAAAGCAGTCTACGGGACTAACTATTTCAGAAGCTAAAAAAGTAAAAGACACTTTTGATGGTAACAAAGAAGATTTGTTAAAAAGATACAAAGGAGATAAGGGAATGAGGGAAGCCATAGCAAGAGACTATGGAATAACCGGAGAAGGGCAGCAATTAAATGATTTATTAGATCAACAGGCAGAACAAATAACTTTAGCTAAACAAAAGTATAATTCAGTAATTAATCAATATTATAATATAGCTAAATCTAAAGCTGATCCATACCGTAAGGTTAGCAGGGATTATAGCGATGAAGATCAGGACATGCAACGCCAAAGGTTGTCGATGGAACAACAAAGGTTAAATCTTGAAAAAGCAAGGGGTACGGGAACTGGTGCAGAAACATATAGACAAGACTTAATCAATAGAATGTTTAACCAAGTCCCAGGTAGCGGAGAAGAATTGAAAGCTTTAGCAGCCGCAAGATCAGATTATCAAAAGCCATTAGGTATTTTGGTTGCTCCGGATGGGAAAATAACATTAAACATTCCTTCTCGCCAAGTAACGTCATTTAATCAAGACGGAGAGTTTAAGGCCAAAATAATTGAAGGTCGAAAAGAAACTTTTGATCCTAATAACCCAGCAGACGCCTTAAAATTAAATTCGGTTATAAGTGAAATAAGCAAGGAGAACATAAGCCCGTCAAAATTCAAAACCGGAAATGCAGCAGGCAAAATAAAGAAGCCACAATCAGCACCCCAAACAATTACAAAGAAGGCTACATTTGTAGGTATTCCTAAAGGAGGATTTTAAAAATGGAAGATTTAAATACAGCAACAATAGAATCAACTACGGTTGACGTGAGTAAAACCCCAATTTATGACTTCTTGAAAAAGAATAAGTTGACAACTAAAGATGAGAGTTCTTTTGTTAAAGAGTACTCAAATCCAGAAAAAGCTAAGGAGTTACATAAATTCTTCTCAGATAATGAGCTAACGACAAAAGATTTCGATAGCTTTTATACTGATAACTTCGGTAGTGAAAAAAAAAACTCTGGTCAAAATCAAGATTCATCAACTGGTGGTCAAGATTCAAGAGTTGGCTTGCCTCCTTCCCAAATTACTAAACCGAATGACCTACTTAATCAAAGTGGGTCATTTACAATTCAGCCTACAGAGTTAATTAAAAAGAAGCAGCCAGCAAGAAAAATAGACTTTGATAAAGCAGTTAAAAGCTTTGAGGATTCATTCAGTGAGAAAAAAAGAAGAGAAGTAACAAATGCTAGTCCACAGAGAGCGGTAGAAGAAGCTGAACTATATAACGAAGGAAAAGCGTATAGGAAAAGTTTGGCTGATGAGGCTATCAAAAGGCAAGAATCAGATTGGAAGGCTAAATATGGTGATGGATTTTCAAATGGAATGGGATTGGGGATCACATACGGGTTTTCTAAAATTTTATCAGGGGCTTCAAATATTGTTCCTGCGTTAGTCTATGCAAGTGATAGAATAAATAAAGCTTTAACAGGGCAACCATTACTTAGCGATGAAGAGAAGAATTATTTGATAGATTCTACCAAAGAAGCTGCGAGATTAGGATTAAATGAAGACTATCAGGGTTCAGATAAGGCTATGACTGCTGTGGGTGGGTTGTTGGAGTTTGCTCCTGCTGCAATAGCCGCAGAGTCTACAGGTGGTATTTCTTTTTACTTGAATGGGGTAGGAAATGCTTATAAAGAAGTGCAGCAATTAAAAAAAGAAGGAGCTAGTTTTGATAGAGGTGCTGAAGATTTATTTATTCAAGGAAAAGGGATTACTGACTACGTGTTAATGACAAAGCTAAATGCTCATAGTTTATTTCCTACTCTTCCATCCGGATTAAGAAATGTTGCTTCACGCGAAGCCTCAATAGATGCGATAAAAACACTAACAAAATCCGGGGAACCATTAACTTCTGAATCATTGGTAGCGGCATTTAAAGATTCTGCAGTTAAAATGTCAGATAACATCAAAAATAAAGGGGTTCCATTTTTAAAAGATTTGGCTAAAGGATATGCTAAAACGTCTGGCGATTTAACTGCACTTACTTTATCTGATGCGCTGTTGAAAAAAGCTAGTAATAAGCTTGCTGGTGAAGAGAACTTCCAAATTCCTGACGGTAGTGTTGGTGAAAACATAGCTAATATCCTAACCGTTGATGCACCCTTATTTGCAGCCGTAGGAGCGCGTAATAACTTGGGGGTGATGTTCGACAAGTCTCCGTTTAAAAACGAGGTTGTAGAGGCTGTAAAAGCTGACCCTTCGCCGCAGAATATTGAGAGAATAAAGCAGGATGTTCAACAGCTAGCAGTCGAAAGAGAATGGACTCCTGACGATGTTCAAGGAACTATTGCTGGGATTGACAAAGTAGCCAGTGCGGTAAAGAAGATACCACAAACACTTTCTCAGGAGAAATATGATAATGCTCTTGATATTATAATGGGTAAAGAAAACTTGCAGGAGCAATTAGCCAGGACAAAAGAATTGAACGCCACATTAGACCCTGCATTGGCAGAGGTGGGTACTCCTGAGGAAAGAACACTTACCGCTAAGCTTGAGCAAAGTGACGACAAGTTGAGAGAAATTGTAACCAACAAAAAGGTTAAGTTCAGCCAAGACCCTGAGACAGGCGAGTATTTTAAACAATTGGGGGTTGACGGTAAGAAAGAGCCTATCACAAAAGATAGATTTGAATTGGAAGAAGCCGAACAAGAAGCCCGTGACATAGCTGAAAACAGAGACAACATCGATGAATTGAATGGTTATATAGAACAGGCTGATCAGGTATACGAACAGCATGCTAGAGAAGCTGAACGTGAAACTGATCCTGCCGAAAAAGCAGAACTTGAACAAGTAGCTAATCAATCTAAAAAACTGAGTGATGATGCTAAAAAGGAATTACAAGATCAGATTGACCAATCAGTACTTCGTTTTCAAGAACGTTTCCCTGAGCAGGATGTAGATGTGATGGAAGATATGCCCTCAAGTGTCGGTAAAACATTTGAGAGTGTTGAAGGTGATAAACCTATAGACGTGAAGGATGTTAATGATGCTAGTGATTACTTGTATGATAAATACAAGAAGTTAACGGCTATGAAAGAAGCTAATTCCAGAAAGCTTACCATTGATCAGATAAACAAGATTCAAAGCCAGATTGAAGAGGATATCACCTTACTTGAAAATTATAAGGAGAAATATTTTGGTGACAATGCAATCCCACTTCGAAGTGTAGAGGTGGAGACACCCTTATTAGATACAAGTAGTTCTAAAAATACGGTAACTAAAGAATCAGAAATAGAGTCTGTACCGAAAGCTAAGCAAGAATCAGAAATAATAAGTGAGGCAAAAAAAGTCAGAGACAAAAGCATAGAAGATTTAGGCTCAGGCAAAAGTAGGGAGAAAGCCACTGGTGCAGAAGTTTTAAAAAAATATACCGTTGGCGAAATAGGTAACGTATCACAAACAGAAACAAGTAAGGTTGTTAGTATATCAAAAGGGCCACATTCGACAAGAATAAAGTTTGAAACAGGCGACGTGCTTGAGATACCTTTTGATGAATCTAGTCCTGTAATGGATAAGGTTTTATTCATTAATAACTTGCATGCTATAAACGAAAATAAAAATGTTAAAGCTTTAGCTGAAATCCAAAAAACATATCAGAATACAGTGAAGAATGCAAGTGAAGAGGCTTTTAATAGTGCAAAAGAAAGATTAAAGTTAATTGATGAAATAAACAAAAAGTATACAGATACAGCTAAACCTAAAAAACCAAGATATACGATCAAAGGGGAGAAGGTTACTCCGAAAGAAGAAAAAGTACCACAAGACGTAATACCTAAACCAGAAACAAATGAAGTTGAACAACCTGTACCTGTACAAAAGAATGTGGCTGCGGAGACAGTACCACAGGAAGGAGCAAAAGAAACCGTAACTCCCAAATCTGAACGACAAACAACAAGTGATGATTTCGAGAAGTTAGTTAACAAGAATATTCAGAGTGAAGAGGTGAGTAATACCTTAAACAATATTGAACGTGAGACCGGAAGAACTTTAGATGCTAAAGAAAAAGAGTACCAAAGGACAAAGCGTTTAGAAGCAATTCAACATGGAGCTGATGTAGTAGAAAAAGCAAAAGAAGAGTTTGGTGATGATTACGCGAATAAGCTTATTAAATATCTTGATGAGAATAAAGGAGTCTCTGTCGAGAATAGATCGTTGATAACGATTTCGCTAGAATTAGATTTGGAACGTAGAATACTTAATGAGCCTGAGAACGCATTAACGCTTAACAAGCAGCTTAAATTAGTTAGGGACATTTCTACCAGACAACAGAGAAGTGCTGCTATAGCGACTGGTTACGGTATCCTTCGTCAATTGGCTAGGGTAGGGTACGATGTTAGCCAGGTTACCAATGAGTTCTTCTCATCTGCCGAAAGGCAGTCAAAAAAGGATTTACAAAAAGCAATAGAATCTGATGCTGACTCGATTAATAAGGAAGCTGAAAATATTGAGAAAGATTCTGCGGACACAATTACTCCAGACATTGAAGTGGCAATCCAAAAAGGTGTCGAGGCTGAGCTTAAAAATATATATGATAAGTTGCCATCAAAAAGAAGACAGCAGGCCGACAAAGCTATTGAAGCCCTAACAAAGATTCAAAAGAAACTTAGGAGTAGGACTTATGATGCTTCTATCGGTGTGCCGGTAGCTATTATTGATGCTGGTATTACGACTATTAAAGGGGCGATAAGGGCAGGAGTGAGCGTTGCTGATGCTATTGAATTGGGAATAAGTAAAATCAAAGAGGCTTATGGTAAGAATTGGGCTAAAGAAGATGCTTTCCGTAAGGATATGTTGGACGGTTTTAGAGAGGAAAATGTTGACGTAAATACAGGATCAAAAAGAGCAACTAAGGAAAGAGAGCCTAAAACAAATGCAGAGAGGTTAGCTGATGCAAAAGAAAGGATCAGAGCTAGGATAGCTGATATCAAGCAGGAGATTGTAGATAAGAAGCGACAAATGAAAGCGCAGGGTAAACCCCTTGAGATAGATGCTGAAATGGCCTCATTACAGGCCGAGGAAAGAGCTATTTCAGAACTGAGGGATAAGTACCTACCTAAACAAGCTGATCCGTTCACAGACGCTAAGAAGATGGCTGCAATCACGAAGAAGCTAATGACGGATATAGAGGATATCAATCGCCAAATTAATCAGGGGGAAAAAGATGCTCGTGCAGATAATAAAGATCCTTACGACAGTGTTGAAATAAATAAACTCAAAGCTGAAAAGAAGGCTAGGTTGGAATTACTTGAGAATATTGACCCAACTCCTAAAGAATTTATTAAACAGGCTTTGATTGACAAGGGGTATGGAAGGGAAATTACAGTTACTAAAAATGAGGTAGATGCTAATGGTAAAGAGGTTATGGATGCTGATGGCATTCCTAATAAGGTAAAAGAAAAAGTAGCTATTGTAGACTGGAAGAAACTAGCTGGAGAAGAAGGTAGTGTTGAAAATATTCAAAAAAATGTTGAAGAGGCATTGAGAGATAAAGGATACTCTGAATCTGACATTTTAAGGATGCAGGACGCGTTTGTAAAGGAGTACAATGCTTTGCGTGCTTCGGTTATAGAAAAGTCCTTAAATGAGCTTAATCAGCGTAATACACCTAAAGCTCCGGCTGAGACTAAAACAAGTGCAAGAAGATTGGCTGAATTGTATAATTATGGCTTGTTTGATAAAGAATCGGATACTTATGATTATCTGATGAATAACGCACTTGGCTTAAATGATATTGGTCAGTCGGCTTTCTTTAAGGCTAAGACGTTAGCAAATGCCTTGTCAGATTTGTATATGACTAATGTTGATGGGCGTAAGGTCAGTGAGCTTGGGTTGAAACATGCTATCAGGAATTTAAATTTCCAAATAGAAGCTCTACTAAGTGAAGTTGCATGGAATCAATCAAATGGGATATTCAAGGCTGCTACCATGGTTAAAGAGTATATGGGTATGGCTCAAAGAGGGATGTTGCAATCAGTAAAGCAGTTTATTGAGAATCCGCTATCAGGAGCAATACAACGTACGTTCACTAAAATAGGATTTTCGTTTGATAAGGTTGATACGAAAGCTTTAAATGCTAATCGTTCTGAAATTGCCAGGGCTATTTACGAAGATGCCGTTAGGAACGGTGGATTAGCGTATGGTGATATAACTACTCCTTTCATTACCAGAAGTAGAACTGAGGAATGGTTAAATAGGCAGTCCACAAGTAAGGTATATCATACGATACTTTCTGCAGCATTAGGTAAGTCATATTTGGAAGGGGCTGATAGTATGCACAAATCGGCTTTGACGGAGAAATACTTTACTTACAATTTGATTAAGGTTTTGACTGATCGAAATAATCCTAACCGCATGAGCAAAGAAGAAGCTATCAAATATGTTTCAGAACAATTGACAGGAACTAAATTTGAGCAGGCTCAAGGGACAGCAGAGGATATTATCAAGAAGGCTAATCTTCAAGCAGGTAAGGCTATAATTCCTGACAATAAGCAATCTGTTACGAGGTTAGCGTCAGATTTGGTTAAAGACGGGCTATTGCAAGATAAAAAGCTTACAATTGAGGAAATAGAAGCATCATATGAAGCAGCGTATACAGCAGCAGGTTTTGATATGGGGCATGAGGCTAACAATCCTATTTCTTCTATGGTATCCAATGCTAGTTCGGCTGTAGAAACAAAAATTCAAAAAGCCATTAAGGAAAAGAAATGGAATGAAGCTGCAGCTTACACGTTTACTTCAATTATATCTAGGAATGTTTTGAATCCTTTTGTTGGAGGTGGAACAAACTGGATCATATTGACAATGCAAAAGAGTGGTGTTGATTTTATTTCTCCTTTAGCTGATTACGCTAAGAAAAGAGACAACAAATTGGATTTAACTACTGAGGAAGGAGTAAGAAATATTGAGAAATCGTTAATGGTCAATTTGAAGTCTAAAAATTCAAACACTCGTGTTATGGTTGGGGCTATGGCTTCATTGCTAACATTTGCTGCGGTAAAAAGTACAAACTCTGATGAGACACTTAACAAGTGGCTTAAGAAGAATGAATGGGCTAGGAAATATTTCAATACCGTATCACCACAAATGTTAGTTTTAATGCTGTCTATTAAGAATAAGAAAATGTCAGATTATTTTGCTCAACTACTTAACATTAAAGTAGGAGCTTTTGATGAAGGCAAGAAATTAGTGGGTGGCGTAAAAGAGCTTTCTTCTGGTAAAGAGTCTGGAATTAACAAAGGGACTGGTGTTATGGGAGATTTGATTGGTAGCAGACTGTCTACACCTATTGTGCCATGGAGGTTTACAAGGGATTTACAAAACATAGGACGAGGACTCCAAGGAAAGAAAACATTGACATTTGACTATAATACTTCAGGATTCTTCAATGGATTTTATAAAGGTGGGTTGATCGATTATTTAGGGCTTAGGCCGGAGGGTACACAGAATAGAAAGCTTAGTCCAGCTGAAATGGACAAGATCATAGATGATGCAGTCAAGAAGATGAATGAGAAAAATGAATAAAGTACAGGATGGTCAAAACGGCCATCCTTTTTTATTGTACAGCAAATAGCTACATTTGGTAAAAATAAAACGCCATGACCTATCCGAAATACGACTTCGATTCGACTACCTTGGATTATACTCAGGTTAACGACACAAACAACGATATGTTCAGCGACTTGGTGTATCAGTGTGGTTGCTGTGGAAATGCTAAGGAGAAAGATATCAAGGCTCAGGTTACTCCGCTCATGACAAGCATTGTAATCGATGAAGCTAACGGTAATACTACTCGCTACAAGGATGGAGTCAAATCAGTTTACATCATACTTTACACCTTTTTAAGCGCATGAGTACTGTAGCCGAAATAACAGCAGACCTGATCAGGGGTAAAGCTTATTACTCTGGCCTAAATGCAGAGCATATAGCCGACTTAAAGCGCGGATGCTATACTTGTACTCCTGCAAACTATTTATTCCTTGGCGACCTTATAAAGAGCTTGGAATGGGAAATAACCAAACCGACTGTTAGCGACATTGCTGAGGCTAATTATCAGTCTATGCTTTTGATCATTGGAAACCAACAGGCTACCCCACCTACGGTAGATGCAGGTGCAAATCAAAGCGTAACGGTTGACGGTACAGCTATTTTTACAGCTGTTGCTACACCGGGTTCTTCGCCTATTGTTGGCTATTTATGGGAGAAGGTATCAGGTGGATCAATTACACTGGCAAACACGACTACAGCTTCTGTAACGGCTTCAAGCTTCGGGGTAGGTAACTTTGTTCTAAAAGTAACTGTAACTGATCAGAACGGACTTACTGCAAGCGATACGGTTACATTAACAGGTTTAGCACAAACAGTTCAGATCAGATGGGGTGCTTTTGATACCGAACCTGATTTGGCTACTGCGGTATTACCTAACACTTTCAATGTAACTCAAGGGGCTACAGAAATCAATGTACCTTTCGGAATAGCCTCTAACAATAAATATATTGTATGGTCACAACCTTCTACTGAACCTGATAAAACCAATTGGTTTAACTCTATATTTAATTACGGAACTGTTCCAGATGGGGCTATGAAAGCCCAAGTTATTGCAGGAGGCAGAGACATCATCGGTAGTAGGGATATATTTTCATTTGATTCAGCTAATTACTCACTTCAATTCACCGTATAATGGCAGATATATATAATCCTTCTGATGGTACGTCTTCAAATAAGCCTTATAGCTTACGGGGGAAGCCTAGTGTAGGGCGTAGATATTACTACGATAAAACAGGCGGTACATTCAGATGGAGACAGTTTTTAAGTATAGAAGAGGCTTGTTTAAGCTTGCCTTTAGAAGATGATAGGAGAGGTCATGAGCCGCTTGTAATCAATACAGGAGGAACACTTTTACCAAATGGATATATTGAAGGTGGTAATAATCAAGAATACTGGTGGAAAGATGGCTATGAAAATGAAAACTTAGTCCTTAAAATTCCAAATAATTTACCTGTAGGAAATGTAGGTGATATTATCCGAGTTATAACAGAAGGGACAAATACTTTTGATACACGTCCTTCACTACGTATAGGTGCATTTGTTGATAATGATATTGACTTAGCTAATGCTTTAAATACATTTGTTAGCCAGCAGGATGTATTTAATACTTTTGGTAGGTTTGCTCATGGATATACCACTAGTGATCTTCCTGATTCGCTTACATTAAGTAATATTATACCAGGTTATCCACCACATACAAATTCATGGTCTTATGATTCGATAAATGATTTGTTTTCTTCAACATATAATACTGGACCAGCAATTGGTTTAGTATCTAAAGTAAAACTTAAAAAATATAGACATAAAGCCACTGTTGGGGCATCAGCAGTTGATAATGATAGAGTAGGTTTAGTAATAGCTTTTTTTGAAGATATAAATGATTTAGTTCCAAATGCTGCATTTGGCCTTGATCCAGCAGATTATAACTGGGATATTGATACTACTTCACCAACTATTCCTAATCAGCATACACTATCTGTAGTAAGAAATAGAGATAATATTTCTCTTAAATATTATGTTATTTATAACTTTGGAAAGGTGGATCAGACTGTTATTAGTGATAATAGTTCTGCTGTATGGACTGATCCTGCTTTTAGTAATTGGTTTGTTTCTCCTACTTCAAGAGAAGTAGATATAGAAGTTGTTAGAGATGGTGATATCATTACTGTGAGAACATCAGAAATGTCTGATTCTCCAACAGGAAAAGGCTCACTTAGATTTCCTATAGAAATAGATCTAAATTCAAATTCTTTATTATCTAAATTTAAGGGGTCTTGTAGCTATGGTTATATGGCTCAAAGTCAGGCTTTATCTTTTTATAAGGATATTGAAATAAATGATGGATTAAATGAAATATATGATTTAAGAGATGGATCTGTATGGATTGCTGATAGTACGGGTAACTATTTTATTGACTCGGATAGAAATATTTTTAATGAATTTTTAGTTGGAGAGAGGCTTTATAATAAAACAACTGACAAATTTTTTGATATACTTCAAGACAATACATATATTGTTGAAAGAGGAATACCATCAAATTTATCTAATTACTACAATAAAGAAGAAGTTGATAATGCTATTGGAAATTCAATAACAAGACAGTCAGCCCAATACACAACTACAACAGGAAGCTTTACGCAATCTATACCTGAGTTAGCAAATAAGTTTGTTTTATATATAGTAAGATCAGGAAGTATTATTTATAGGGTAGGCTCTACTCCAAGTGAGACAAATAAAATTGTAAGTGTTAATTCAGCAGGTTTAGTGACAAGCGAGATTGCATTTTATGATGGAGAATTTATTTGGGGGGTATATCAGAATGTTACAGGCTCATCAGTTCAAGATGATATACTAATCGTAGATACTTATGATCAGATGTTGTCAGCTGCAATAGGCAGTAAAGTAAAGACTATATTTGTCAACCAAGCTTCTGCTTATAATGATGCAGGTGGAAAGGATTTTTTTACATACTTCCCTGGTAAAGGGGAAGCTTATTTAGGAATAGATTTTAATTATAAAATATGAGTTTAGCAATAAGAAATGAATTTGGAAAAAATATTGATGTATCAATAAATGGATTCCCTTCTATAGAACAGCTTTCACAGGAAGGTGAATTATTTAGGTATGGGTCTTCATTTACAACATCAACATTTCCAACAACGAGACCAACGGTGACTCTATGGAGTCAGATATTGTCTTTAGATGCAGTTCCAGATTATGGTAGAGCTTTGTTAGTATACGGATTTCATATTTCTGGAGACTCTTCTGTAGCTTGGCTACTTGCCACAGATCAAGGTAGATTTAGTAATATCCAAGGGTCAATATCCTCAGAAGAGGGAATATTAGGCCCGAATGGGGGTTCTGATTTTTCTAATTCAAGATTTATTGTATACGAAAAGGGAGGATGTAGATTAAAGGTTTATTCTGGTAGTACAGCTAAGCCATATGTAGCTGCTGGTTTTAACGCTATTAATATTACTGCTGATTTTCATTTTAAAGCAAAATATATATACTTATTAGCAGGAGATAGTACTACAGTAGGAAGTATGGGTACAGATGTTAATGGAGCCAATTATATAGGTCAAGATTTATATGCATTTAGAATCACAAATAAATTAAGGGCATCAGGTTTTGATTGCAGATTGGTTAATAAGGGTAAGTCAAGTGAAACATCCAGGCAGTTTTTTCAAGCTTTACAAGCAGGTTACTATGATGTAGAATATGATGTTTTCAATGTTAGTTATGGGTTAAATGATGCTAATGTTGGGAATACTTATGGTGCAATAATTTCAATCTCAGAATATAAATCCAATCTTATTGCGGCTATTACACATAGAAATAATCATCGTCCACATGCTCCTGTTATTTTCTTTGCCCCTTCACCAACAGATCTATCATCTATCGCTGGTAATATACAGACTTACAGAGATGCCTGTCAAGATGTTGCCACTAATACAGCAAATGGAGGGGGTAGTATTAATAATGTATGGTTTTATGATCAAAGCACGGCATTTACACTTAGTTCAACCCCATCCACCGATATTAATATTAGGGATATTGAAAGAGCTGCTGGACAAAGATTGCACCCATCAGGGTTAGCTCATGGATTAATTGCTAATGGCGCATATACCGTGTTGGATTTAATTCCTTTTATCGATAAAAATAGATCATAATGAAACGGATAATTATATCATTTTTAATGATGGTTGTATATATATCATCATCATTTAGTCAAACTATTAATCCCGCATCCACTCAATTTACGAATGGGTTATTACCTCCGGTTAGAAGCACCTCTCCTTTCATAGGAAAGGGATCTATATGGTATGATACTATTGCTAATCAAATGAAATATTATGATGGAAGCAGTTGGATAACTTTTTCAAGTATTAGTGGTAGTGTCGTAAGCTCTATTTTTGGAAGAACAGGAGTTGTTACTGCGCAATCTAATGATTATAATTTTGCTCAGATAGGCTCTAAACCAACAACAATTTTAGGTTATGGTATTACAGATGCGTATCCATTAACTGGTAATCCTAGTAGTTTTCTGACGGTAGAAACAGATCCAAATGTTCCTTCTTATGCTAAAACATTATCAGCTTTTAGTGTCATTAAATCAGGGACTGATCCTCTATATATATTTAATAATACTTCACAACAAACAGCTAATTTCAATATTAGTGGTAATGGAGTTATAGGAGGCCAGTTATCTTTAGCTGGAACTTTAGTTGCTGGAATAAATTATTATAATAATAGAAATTTATTTGGTGCCGTCAGTGCCACTGGAAATTATAGTTCTAACTTTATACAATCTGATGTTACGACTTCTGCCAGTGGGTATAGGAGCGTATTAGGGACTGCTGCCGCTGCGTTTACAGTAGCAGATGTGATACATTATAGAGCTACACAGGGGACTCTTGGAGCTGGATCAGCCATTACAAGACAATACGGATTATTGGTAGATGATTTGACAAATGGAGCTACTAATTACGGAATAGGATTATCATTATCTTCGAGCACAAATAAGTATAATATCTATTCAAATGGGACTGCCAAGAATTATCTGAATGGTAATACGCTTATTGGGACTACAACGGACAATGGAGAAAAGTTACAAGTAAATGGTAAAATTACCGCAGCAACTGCCCCAACAAATTCTACTGATGTAGTAAGAAAGATGGAGTTAGATTCAAAACAAAATTTAATTACAATAACAACTACAGGAACTTCTGGTGCTGCAATTTTTAATCAAAGTACAGGAGCTTTAAATATACCTAATTATGCACCAGGAGGGAGTGGCACTGTTACCTCTGTAGCTGCAACATCTGGTTATGGATTGCTTACTCCTGTTGTTACCAATAGCACTACAACACCAAGTATATTAAATGCTGTAGATAGCGCAGGTGTTAATGGAGTTGTAAGTAAGTGGCGTTTAGCTGCTAACTTAGCAGGTTATATGAATCTTACAACTGCGCAATCAGCAGCAGGAAGAAAAACATTTACAGGAGGAATAGCAAGTAACTATATAGATAATCAATTGGGGTATATTTATACAGCGGCAGTTAATTTAACAAATTCTGGAATTTCAGCTCCTGCTGCTGGAGAGGTGAATATTGCAGCGGGTTCAAGCCAATTATTGATGAAGAATACTGTGGGTACATTAGGTTTTGCTTTACCTACTAATAGCTCTGTGAATGTCGCTACATGGAGGGCTTTAGATGGAACAGTAGCTTATACTTCTGATATATCTTCTATTTACTCAACTTCTCATACGTGGTCAGCTACTCAAACATTTAATAACCCATTAATTGTAAAAGGAATAGCTTATGATAGTGATAGGATTGTTTTTGCAGATTCAAATTATTTATCCTATCCAACCGGAGTAACAGGGGTAATTGCAACAACTAGCAACTTACCTATACCTTATTCATTTTCAGTAACAGGGACTGCACAGACAGTTTTTACGGTTACTATAGGTCAGACAATGGCTAATACGACATATAAAGTATCTGTAACACCTACAAGTATGCTGGCTGCCGCAGTGTTTTATGTGTCAAACAAAACAACAACAACCTTTGACGTGGTTTATTTAACTGGTATAACCGGACTGGTATCTTTTGAAGGAGCTGTATTCAAGTAATATGATTACAAACGCTTTAAAAGCCTAGTATCTTAAGTGGTACTAGGCTTTTTGTTTAAGTGCTAAATCGTAGTACCTTTATTGAAAATTAAAAGCTATGAACACAGATCCAAAAGAGAACGAGGAAGAAGAACTTCCTGAGCAAACCGAGAGCCTTCAATCAGAAGCCGACGACACCGGGGATTTAGTTCCTAAAGACCCTACTAAAAAAGGTTAGTATGAAAGTAGCTGCTTCTCTTGTGTACTTGTTTACATTCATCATTTACCTACAATTTGGTGGGGATACTTATTTTTGGGGTGGGGTGCATATCATTACACAGTTGCTGTTTATGACAACATTGTGTGGCTTTATTCTACACCCTAAGAAGAATACACGGATGGAGCAGCTATTTTTAGAATACATTGTTTTTATTACGTTATTACGAGTAGCTTACACGGTTCTTTGCGTGGTAATTGATACATCGTTGAGGATTTATAACATAGACGTATTTCTTTTTGTGCTATGTGCTACGTTTGCGATATTCCTTACCTACTGCGCTATGAATTATAAATCTTTAAATAAATGAACATTGTGGTGAGCTTAGCAAAATCAACTTTAAACTTCATAGTGGTCAATGCTATATTGATAGCTGCAGATCCACAGGACGCTACTTTCTATATTGGGGCTGTTATAGCTGTGGCTATGGGCTTTCTGCTGCGTGTAATGATTGAGTTGAAGAATCATACCTTCACGTGGAGAAACTCTTTTATACAGGCTGTAATGAGCTTGTGCCTATGTTACTTGTGCGCTCTTGGCTATAGGGATTTTGGGTTGCGATTCAAGATAGAGTGGTATTTGTTCTTTTGTTCTTGCTTTTCGGTGTTTATAGTTGGGTTGTTGGAGAAGACGATGAAAATGGGTTTAACATCTTATGCCCGGTTTTTGCTTAGAAAGGTCATGGCCGACGATCCGAAGCCTAGTGACCATAAATCAGAACAGGAGGAAACGAAATGATCTTACTTACTGCATTATACATAATCAACATACTTGTCATACTGGCGTTAATGTGTACTCTTATCTTAATTATTCACGATATGAAGTACGGTTTGTATTGGAGTGTGGTAAGGGCTATTCGGTTTGGTGATCGCAGGGGAGTTAAGTATATCAGTCGTAATCCGGCCTATCTGCTGTACATGTTGTTCATTGTCGTGTTGTTCTTTATCAATATGACCCTTATAGGGCAGTTAATGGAGAACAAGATATTAAGCAGGCCAATATTCATTTTGTTATTATCTCCCTTAGCTTGGGGGTGCGTACTGGCTCTGATCAGGATGAATTCAAGTAGAATAAAGAAGTTAATGAATAAACAGTAATCTGCTTTGCTTTAATGTGTGTGGCTATCTTGAGAAGGGTAGCCATTTTTTGTTTTGGGGGTGTATGTCTACCTTTGAAATAAAAAACAATATTATGGCAGTATTCGGAAAAGGAAGCTTAGCAAAGCTAGAAGGTGTTCATCCTGACTTAGTCAAGGTGATGAAAGAAGCAATTAAAGATACACCCGTAGACTTTACAATTGATCAGGGGACTCGTACAACGGCATATCAACAATCTTTATATGCTAAGGGTAGAACTAAGCCCGGAGAGATTGTAACTAACGCTGACGGGGTTAAAAATAAGTCAAATCATCAAGTTAAAAGTGATGGCTACGGTTGGGCTGTAGATTTGTACCCTTATGTAGATGGAAAGGTCCAATATAATGATGTAGCCAACCTCCGGGTGATATCGGCTCATATATTGGCTACGGCTAAATGTATGGGTATTAAGGTTGATTGGGGCGGGGGGGTGGAAAAGTTTCAAAGATTACCCACATTTTGAATTAAAGAAATAATTATGAAAGATTTTGAACACGAAAAGTTTATCTACCTCTTCTGGTTTTGTACAGGGGTTTTCCTGCTGAGCTTTATCGCTATGATGTCGCTTATTTTTTTCAATACGCCTGTTGAGCACCGGGATTTGGTTAGCAACTGTCAAGGCTTCTTACAGGGGTCATTGATCATGTCTGCAGTAGGCTTCCTTCTATCGGGTAACATCATAACACCAGGCAAAAAGAATGATCAGAAGGTAACAACAGAGGTTTCCCCTGATGGATCAGCAACCGTTACAACAGAACCAGCAATCACACCTAAACCAGAAGACAATGGAACAGCCACAAGTTAAGTCACCCGTATGGAAGACTGTATTGGGAATTATATTTCTCATCTTCCTGTATATTATTTTAGCTATGGTTGCAAGTAGCTGCGGAGCAAGGAAAGCGCAAAGCAGTGTCGTGAACTCTAAAGATGAGCAGTCAGACAAATCTACCAGCGTAGGGAATGTGTCTTCTCAAACGAGTAAAGGGGATAGTACAGTAACCAAAACGCAGACAGCTAAAGTTGATGAGAAGCAGGAGAGCAAGATCACTGAATTGTTCAATGAAAATGGAACATTAAAACAGCGCATTACAGAGCTTTTGAATAGCAAGTCTACCGATAATTCATACTCGCAACAAAAGTCTGTTAAATGGCTTTATTTACGGGTGGATTCCAATTTTAACAATACACATTATATTACCCGTACAATTACTATCCATACGAAAGACAAGAAAACGGATGCAAACAATAACGCGCTATACTGGTCTCTGTTCGGCCTTGGTGTGTTTGCTATTGCTGCCTTCTTCGTTTACAAATGGCTCATTGTACCTAAAGCTTAAGACTATGCCAGATGAAGACAAAAAACCAGTTGTCAAGGTTGATACGACCAAAGCGACTAAAGTAGGGGTTTCTCTCTTGCCTGAGATTAGGAAACAGTTTGAGTTTATTCGGGACTACACCAATTCTGATAAGTATAAAGAAAGATTAGGGAGGATGGTAAATACTGAACGGATGCTGCAGAACACAACTAACCCGGGGAGATTCAATAATGAGGTGATGGCTCAATCTCAGACTACTGACCCGACTAACCAAGTTGTAGATAAGGTATTGGCAGCAAATAACGAGTCTCTAGGCCGTATAGCAGGGAAAACAAGTGTAGGGGATGTTGACTTAGGAAGGAGTGTAGCCGGAGCTTACGATAGTTCTATTGGAGATATCAGATTGAGAGAGGACTTGGTAGCAAACCAAGCACCTACAACTATGGCTCATGAGACTTCACACGGGCTAAACGATAGTAGGCAACCTTACTCGCCAGCGTTTGATGAGCGTTATCTGAGGAAGATCTTTATTCCTCCTACTAATAGTCGTTTTGAGGGAGAAATCCAAAAGCCTACAGAGGTTAAGGCTAGGTTGGATGCAGTACGGTACTTAGGGAATAAATATGGCATATTCGATGCAGGGAAGACTAACTTCACCGGGAAGGACTATGATAACCTTTTAAAGAATAAAGAGGTTAGGGAGGATATTAATTTCAAACAGATCATTAGCCAATTCCCACAGGATAGGAAGAAAGCAAACTACATCTGGTTAATGAACAACATAGCGAAGACCGGGGATGATTTTCCTAATGAAAACGTCGTGTAAATTCTAACTATGGCGAATTTGCCACAATTAAAAACGCTTGGGCACCTTACCTCCCAAGCGTTCTGTTAAACATCTTATTGATAAATTATTCGTTTACTTTTTTATAGTTATCATGAAAGTAACTAGGTTTTACAGGCCAAAAGTGCCATCCTTCTTCTTCACTATAGCCTTTTAAAATAAAGTCTCCGGTTACAACATTTTGAGTGCCTTCTCCACTTTCAGGAGTTTTTAATCTAATAGAACCATCTAATCCTTTCTTCCCACAGCACCATTCCATTAATTCTTCACGATTAGTTTGCGTTAGCTCCTTAGCTTCTATGGGCGTAACGTTTTTCTTGATGTAAAACGGCATTCTATTTTTTACTATTAATCGCGGTAGTCACTTCAATCCTAATCTGCTGGGCTAGTACCTTAGCTTCCTGCATAGCCTTTCTGATTCTTGCTCCCGGAGCGCGTGAACCTCTTTCAAATTTGTTTACGTCAATCTCAATGTCGTTGACCAGTTGTTTTAGCTTGTTGTAATTTTCCATTGTTGTTTATTTAAAAAAGTGTTTCTGATTTAGTTACTAATGAACGGAGATCACGTCTTAATTCAGTTGATGTTTCTAATTGTCTCTTTAAAGCACTCATAAGGTCATTCCCATTTGAATATTCGCTTTCTTTTTGAACATCTTTAGGTACAGAAGTATCTTGAACTCGGTTCAATAAAGATTCCAAACGGTTAATTGACATTCTAATGTCATCATGCTCTATTCCTATTGCATTTAGGAAATCGTTAAAGAATGTGGTAGACTCTATCGTGGGGACTTTGCCTAAATCTAAATTCATATTACTCATAATTGTTTGTACGGTTTACCTACTACCGAAAGGTTTTAATTGTGATTATTTTAAGTATTCTTTTGGATTTGTGATGATATGAACTATTGTAACCGCTATTGCTTCAAACTGGTTAACAGTTAAATCACCGGGGAGATAAGTAACAAGAGTATTATTGATATCCGACTTTAAACTATCTACGTCGTTAGTAATAGAACTATTTTCATAAGTAGTTTGCATTTCTTGTATTAAATCTTTAGCCTTTTCCATTTTATCTAATTTTGTAAACGAATACTGTATCCACTTTTTTACCGTCAGTAGTAAGACGTATATCTGGTACTAATTTTTTCTTAACTACCAATTCTTTTGGTTGTGAAAGTTTAGTAATACCAAATGTGACTGCGCCAACCAAAACACACGCTAATGCAATGATGATAATAAATGTTTGTACTAATCCTGCTGCTGGGTTCATAACTAATCTTTTTTAGGTACTTCAAGAAAGTCAAACAACTCTTCTCTGAGTTCATCAATGCCAAATGTTGTGGATGAACTCAAACCATAAGCCGGATGACCTAAGTTCTGAGTAGCTTTTAATAGTCTGTCCTGCAAATCTAAAGCATGTTCTACTAGCGAGTTATGGTCTAGCGCCATTAATTCTGTTCCTGTTTTCATATTTTAAGTTGTTAATAATTTGATTCTTCTTAGCAATACCGCTTTGTCTTCTTTGAGATCGTTGTTTTCCAATTTCAGCTTGTCATTCTTGAGTTCTAAGCGTTTAATTTGATGAAGCTGGTTAACATACCAACAGTCGGCTAATTCTTCCTTCAAGAGCATTAAACACATGTCAAATCCTTTCTTGTCCGGGTCGTAATCGGGTATGTTGTTGCTGACCGTGCAAAGCCTACTGTATACCTCTGTAATGCTTCTTTGATTTTCAACTAAGTCGGTAGCTTTTATTTGTGACATATCTCTTCGATTTTGGCTAGGCATTCTGCATCACAATCATCCGTATCCTCAAAATCAGGCACTGACATGATAGGCATGCTCCTCATTCCTCTTTCTGTTGTGTAAGATTCATGCAATACCTTATCCTGTATCCAAAAGTGAGTGTGCCTCTCGTGTCGGGGAAGTCTGCTCATTCCGTATGTTTTAAAGTGTAAATAGATTCTGTTAATTAATATCGCAAGGGTAATGGCAATCAATAGCCAGGTAACCCAATCAAGTGCTTCAGGGATGTACATGTCCTTTTCCATTTCATTAGCTTTCATATTCGTAAAACAGATGAGTAGCTCTGCTTTTTATCTCATCTTGCAGATGGTTAAAGCGCGTGTACCACTTCTCATATTCAATAGGATCATATGTTATAGCCTCTGCATCAGCCATGGCCGCTTGGCTTTCGTCAAGAAGAGCCTTTATATCCGCTATGCTGAGTTGTTTTAGTTTTGAGTGTAAAGCGACTTGCTTTGCTGTTTCGCTTAAGTGTGAGGGCTTATTGCCTCTTTTAGGGATATCAAATTTCATTATGGTTTATCTTTAGGTGATCTTATTGAATAACGGTCAGATTGGGCATCCATATAAATCTCAAGGTTATATTTGTAAAGCTCCTCAGTGACTTCTTTAATAATATCTTGATGATTATATACAATCCATCTAGTTAAGATGTCAAGCCCTTTATCACGAATAGAATGTTGTATCTTTTTTAGCTCGTTATATTCATCTAAGTCTATTGTTACTTTTGGCTTTGAATACTTCATAATTTAAAAGTTAAGCACCCTACCGATTGATAGAGTGCGGGTGAATTTACCAAGGAAGATCGTCCTCTTCTTTAAGAACTGTTGCCGCAACTTCTGCAGGTGCGCCATCCCAAGTGATTACATTACCTACTATAGGCTGTGCTTTTTTCTCTTCCTCAGTCCATTTTTCGTAAACCTCCTTGGGAAAGATCTGTTTTACCAAGTGACTATCTTTGCTATCTGCATGACGTTTAGTAGGGTCAATAGGAAAGGCTGTTAGGTCTAGGTACATTCCTCCTTTCTCACCTCTGAATATGTTATTCACATCGATAGGAATGATAAGGCAGTCTACCTGTTGTCCTGCTTTATTTGTTTGTGGCTTGACTACGCACTTTAGTGTAGCAAGGTTCAGTTTCACTGAAAGTCTTGAGTTGCTCATTGTATTTTGATTATGTTGTTTGTGAATTTATTTCTGTCTCGCTTCTTTTCTTAAAGCATCCATGTTCTCATGAATGTAGACCGTTACTTGGCCGGACGACTTGTTGTTGTCGAAGAGCCAAAGTAAATAGCTTGCAGGCACATTAGCCATCTTGATTCCTTTATGCACTCCGTAAGGCATTAAGGATTCGTCTGTGAGTTTTTTTTTTAATTGGTTGCATGTTATTCCTCCTTATGATTATAATTATACTGCTTGTCGTAAATGGAGTCGATATGGCCTTTAATATGGAGTCTACGAAGAGCTGAGTACATTAGCCCGTGTTCAGCCTTTATATTCTTCTCGTGTATGTGAACAATAAAACGTTCAGCTTTAATTCCGTAAGGCACCATAATTCCATTTTTGACAACAACTTTGGCTTTCCCATCAGGATTAACATAGATCAATCCCCATCCTAGAGGTAGTTCTTCTTTTTTTATGAGGCCAGAGGGACACATGTAGAATCTTTCACTACCCATGCCTTTTTCAGGATGTTTACGGAACGTTTTCTTTTTGTCACATAAGAAGTCAGACCGACTAACTTTAACCTCTATAAGGACGCTGTGACCCCATGCACCAAAGCCTATTACATCAGGATACTCCCCATTGATGCAGTTCGTATTAAGCTCTTTAAAAGCCACACCGCATGAACCATTTTTAAGTACCCAACGATAAGCAATAGGGATAAGGTCTTTATGCGTGAATTTATATCCGAATGTTATCTGCATGTTGATTAAGTTTAGCTTCTTCCCTGGCTTTTCTTTCAATCTCTTCGTAGCCATCCATCACAAGCGACACTTGACTCGTTTCCATCGTACTAAAGAACCGGAACACACGCCATAATTGGGTTCCGTGATTGTATTTCGTGTCCTCGTACGAAAGCGACTTGACCTTTGATGCCAAAGATAGCTTGATTTGGTTTATGCTCTCCTTTATCCTGCGATTGTGGTTGCCTAAGCGAGGGTCATTGAATTGGTAGTCACTTAAGTCGTGGCTAAGCTCTATGTCCATCACATCGCATAAGACAGCTATGTTCTGGCAATGCCTGATGATGCGGTCTATTTTTTCTTCTCGTGGGGTCATCTTATCATTTGGTTAATCCGTATTGACTGAAATATTTGTTGTAAAGCTTGTCTTGTTTTTCTCCTTGAAGCTTAAAGTACTTTTTAGACCATTCATCATGTAAAGCATACAAACGTCCTTTTTCTTCGTCTTGATGGGTTACTCGGTCTATGATGCCTCCGCGATTGGGATACGGGTCTTCACCTACTATGGCTAATATTTCCTGGTCTTTCATGAATAATCCCCAAATATCACTCTCTGCGTAATAAGCATCTTTGACATCTTGAGGGATAGCCGCCCATTTTCGCTCTTCCTCTACTTCCTCTGGAAAATACTCAGGATGTTCATCCAAAGCTTTTCTGTACATTTCATATCCTATCGGCTGATCCATCACCGCCATCATCTTTACGAAGACAACTATAGTGGGTATTTCTGCATTTTTTTGAGAAACGCCAATTCCTTTATCGTTTTTATTTTTCATGGTGTTATATTATTTATCCAACCTGTCGCCTGATAGACCTATTTCTTTCGCGGATGTGGGATGTTGCTCAACCCATTCATGATGTCGTGGACATAGTGTTTTAAAGAATGTTTTGTTGAATAGTAAATCTCCGTTACGCCCGCACATATGGTGTAGTGTTTTTTCTAATGATGAACATCCTGGGAACTCGCAACGTGGGTGATCAGCGAAGTATTCCTTTTTAGCCGTACTATACACCTTTAAACGTTCTAACTGTTTGGAGCTGACCTTTGCTATAGGTTTTTGTTTTGACTGCTTTAAATCGAACGTAGGACGTGGATTAGAATCTTTTAATCGTTGTGCTTCACGCAGAGATTCCAAACCGGCAAGAACAGCGTTGTTTGATTTAGGCTGGTTCTGGTAGCATTCCTTGCACATCATCGGCGAGTCTCTTGTCTTGGCTTTCCAGATTAATTTTTCAAGGCCACACAGGCCACATATCTTTAATTTACGTTCCATACTACATTTCCTCCATTTTATAAAGTACATAGTCTTGTAAATGCATATCGTATCTGAACGTTATCTTAATGCCAAAAAACATAGAAGATTCACTGGGTGTCTCCATAATATAAGCTCGTTGTTTCATAGGATGAGGAACTATTACAGAGGCGAATTCTTTTTTATTCCCAAGCTTTTTAAGTTCCGTTATATACTCTGAGAAAAATAATATTTGAGTATGAGTTATAGGGATAGTATTAAATTTCATCGCCTTCCTTTCCTTTTGGTATTCCTAAAATTTCATGACATCTTTTTCTAAATTCAACATAAGATAAATTCATTTCGCTTAGATACCTATCTACCTCTGATGTAATGTATGATACTGGATATATCCATCTTATTTTTGGAGAAGGTATGAATGGCTCACACTTACCTATCCACTCCTTCATTGGAGTCCAGCCAAGAAATACTTTAAGAGGAGGGATAACCGATGCTTCCTCATAACATTTTTGTTGAGCATAGTTATAATACATTTTAGGAGGCTTACGGTCAGGATTCCTGTCTCTTGCATCAGCCATATCCTGCAACTGCTGCATCAGATTGTAAGTATTGGTTTTAGAGTCGTAATATTTACATATCATAACTATTATCTTTAGTATAATCATCTTGAACCTCTCTCACGATATCATAAGTCGTTGGGAAACCGTGAATAGTGACATGTACCGAAGTATTGTCACAGTCGTCACATTGAACATAAGTGTCGGTAGAGCTATCTCCTTGACCGAATTTTGTTTTGCTTATTACAGTCCAGCGTACTGAACTACATTTTCTACATTTAGGCATCTTCATCTGTTTTAAGTGAATAACAACCTTCTTCGTCAACAGAGTAGGCATCACCTTCAACGATAGGGATACCTGTTCCTTCGTCAAAACCAATGACCTCAAATTCTTCATCGGTTTCCTCGTCTATAAAGGCTTCCGGTAGTTCATCCCTGTTAGGATAGTTCTCGTAAGAATAACTCTCTTTGAGCGTCTGCAAATCCTGCGACAGTACTGTTTTAATGCCTACGTAGGCTACTTCAAATGTTTTCATAAGTTGTCAAATTGTGATTGTAATTCAATTAACCTGCACTCCAAATGGTTGATGTATTTGTCGATAAACTGTTTAGCTTCCCATTCCATGATATTTGAACCATTGAACTCCTTTGCCTGGATATCGAATTGGAAACGGCTATTATCTTCATCTCGACCGACTAGCTGCAGAAGATAACATTTTTTGATGCCTTCTATTTGGGCTTTAATTTTAGATTGAGAGCCTTTTATTTTCGTAGCTTGATGTAGCTTTTTTAAATCTTCTTCTGTCATAGCCTTATAGTTCTATAATTACTCTTACAAATTCTTTTTGTTGGGATTCTCTTTTTCTATCTCTGTAACCAATAGCCTCAGCTAAGGCCGTATCTTGATCAAAAGGATTACCCCACCTAGACGGCTGACCTTCCTCAAACGAAGCAATGTGTTTCCAATGTATCTGATCAATACTTCTTTCGATGATGTATTTCTTCTCTCTTTGTAGTCCCATGTTATCTATAAATTAAGGTTGAATAATAAGTTATTTCTCTCTTGGTAGGCTGGTTTTTGATGGGCTGTAGCGTGTCGATACTATCCGGGAGTATAAGTTTACCGTTCAGATATAAAACTCCCCGGTTGAGTCTTAAATTAAGCTTGATGGGATTATGATTAGTACTTCGTCTTTCTAAGAATACACCACAAGCAAAGCCTAATACAAATACGTTAATCGTCATTATTATAATAGCTGTTTTCATTTCTTGAAGTGGTTAGAGTAAAAGGTTCCGACTTTATCCGGCTTGCATAGTCTGGTTATGTACGCGTTCAATGTACACGCTTTGATTCTTTCCTCCTGCTTGGCTATTTGCAAAGCTAAAAGGGGCGTATATGGCCGATTTTTGGGTTTGTATGTCATCTGCTTGACCCTTCCGAATACATAAAACCCAACGGAGCTACATCAACATATTCATCTAATTTTAGTGATATTTTGTACGTTTCCACAAAAGACCGTTCAATATTGATTAGCCTGATATCCCCATCTTTTTGTATATCAATAACTCTCATTTTTCCAAAGCCACTCACTAGAACTATAGCGCCTAATCTTAACTCAGGACTATAGGAAGTGATCAGTGTAGTATTGACTACTATTCTGGCTATTTTGTTCCCTGTTTTCCGATAGCCTAAAGTATAACGTTTGTCAGGTTTTGTTTCATCAACCAATACAGGCTTATTGGATGTCTCTATTGCGAGTACTTTAACTTTTACTGCTTTCATATCGTTTAGTTTTGAGGTGGTACATAGCCTTGCATTTTGTTTACCACATCGATTATCTCTCGCATTTCTTCGTTAAGAAGTAGTAGGCCATACTCTTCATTCATCAGATTGAAAAGAGGCTGGTAGAAGCTTTCCATGTTGTACTTTGCTTCTGGTCGGAGTTCTTTGTTGTCGGTCATGATTAAAAAGGCAAAGGATGATCGGGTTGGGCATCAATTTCAGCTTGTATTCTATCTTTTTCAATTTTAGGCAAAGTGTGATAACATTTGCCATTAGTCCATCCACCGCAATAGCATAGATTGTGTTCATGCTCTTTACTCTCTATTTTGCACGGCAATGATGAGGATATTTTAAAAGGATTGATGCGATTTGAATAAGCCCAAGATACGCAGTCAGCCCAACAATATTTATCAGGAAATAAATTGAAGAACCAATTGATAAATTTTAATTTAACTTTTGTTTTTCTGTCCATGGTTATCTGTGTTTAGATTTGCAATAATTTGCTATCAACATCCCATCACAATCAGGATGCAGAATTAACTTAGTATTTGGGAATAAGCGATTGCCAACATCTTTCGAGGCTTTCTTTAAGTCGTCTCCGCTAATGCCTATTGGCAATAAGGCTTTTTGCCAGGCTTTAGAGTCTTCTACCTGATAGGGTAGTCCTAACGTTTCAAGAATGGTAATAGTCGCCTCAAAGCAGCGTATTGCACTCATAGAGGCATTAAACCTTGTAGAATTGATCATTGGACGTTCAATCATAACCATTGATCCTTCACCAACGTATTTAAATAACTCAGCTAGTTCCAAAGGCTGTACACGATTGATTAGCTTTTTTGCTTTGGTGTAGTCCTGTTCCTTTTTAACTGGAGTAACAAAGAACTCGTAAGTTCCGTCCTCATAGATAATTCCCACTGATCCTGACACCCCGTTATCAATGCCAACATACGCTCGTTGCTTTACCGTTTGTGTACGCTCAGGTGTAGGAAAGTCTTTCTTGAACACCCTTATCTTTTTCTCTTTTACAATTGGTTCGTCCAACTGTTCAAAGGTTACAGGTTCATCGAGCAAGGGCTCAACAACCAAGTCATCATGGTTATTTATACCGTTTAGCTTTTGAAGGTCTTTTAAGCCCTCTGGCATGTTTGAATACTCAATTACCTTCTCTGCAATTTGATTGATGGCTTGAACAGTCTCGGGGGTAATATTAGGCGAACAATTAACGTGAGATATAGCAGGGTGGAAAGCTATATGTTCTTTAATTGGTTCCATACGCTCTGTTAGGGCGTTTCCTTGCTCATCAATAGAATCAATAACTATCTCAAATTTTTCAATGTCTGTTGGTAGTCTTTGTTTGTCAGCAAGCCTACGTTGCTTCTTCTCAAATTGGCTCATTGATTCTAAACCTTCTACTGCATTTTCTCTTTCCTCTAAGGCTATGAACGCTTTCATAGAAATTGGCTCCTTGTAAGCCTTCCTATACGCCTCATATCGATCATTACGGTCGCGTATCTCTTGCGTGGTCTTTTCTTTTGGTTCAGCCTTGGGTTCCTCCTTCGGCTTGAACTGGCTTGCGAATTGGCTAAATAGATCCATAATTAATGTGCTGATAAATATTCTTGTTCTACAATGGCACCTTCAAAGAAAGGTTTTCTATAAAACTTATGATTTTCCCTAAAGCTTGTACCTACTACATATCCGTGATCAGTTCTATATATTCGGAAATATTTAAACCAGCTACCATCATGCTTAAAAGAAAGCATACGCCATTTATTTTTTCCACCACTTTCGATGTACAATCTTTTTAAAAGTTCATATACCTCTTCTATAGTAAAGAAGAATTGATTTTTATACTTTAAAAGTACAGACAAGTCTTTTACAATAAAAAGGTCTGTAGTATTAAAAGTGCAATAAAAATCTCTTGTGTCACAATGTGTCTGTTTTACATTATCATTGAATAATGAAGGGTCAAGTTCTTTCCAGTAGTCTTCTGTTATCTCTAATTTACTCATGATTATATTTCTTGCGGTAAAACAATAACACCTCTCTTTACTAATTCAAAAAATGATTCAGCACATGCACTAACATCGACCATTGCATCATGCGCTCCGGAGAAATCCTTTTCAAACAATATGGTATACAATTCAATAAGGGAAGGCCATTTGAAATCTCCATAACGCCCAGGCAATTGACAATACTGAGTAGATTCGCTCATAGTGCAAATCCACGCGTATTTCTTTTGCACTGGCTTTAGCTGGTACCTCATTAACTCAGCACCTAGTACATTTTTATCGAAAGGTACATTATGAGCGACAAGAATAGAAGCGGAGCTAAAGTCCTCCAAAAAAGTATCACATACTTCCGTGAAAAGAATACCCTCAGCCTCGCATCTTTCTGTACTCATGTTATTTTCGATAAAGAAAGGTTCGACAGGAACAGTCCATCCATCGGGTTTAATGATAGATTGGAAACTCTTAATAAGAACTCCTTGCCTATCATATAACTGATAAGCAAGTTGAGTAATTCTAGGCCAATTGTTTAAATCGGTCATGGGAGCTTTGAAGTTCTTGGCCTTTCCGTTGGTTTCAGTATCAAATACAAGAATGTTATTCATTGGTTATTTGTTTAAGTAAGTTATTTAGTCCACGTCCATCTTTAATAGTTTTGCCTGTAGCCCAACCTGTAAAAGGATAGAACTTAATGTCGTGATCGTTGTATTGAAAAATTAAGGTGTTTTGATCCAACTGGAAAACTAGGTAACCTAAAGATTCAATCTGTTTTTTAGCAAAGAGCATTCGTTCAGGCTCTTGAGCTTTCTTCTTTTCTTTATCAAGTGTCATGATGTTTAAATTTAGGTGATGGAGTGGGACTCGAACCCACATGATGTTATGCTTCGGTGATACTTAAAAAGATAAGCTGATCAACATCAACCGTAGGGGTTTTCATAGTTCGATACTTAGTCACCTTATATAGACCCTTATACCAACCGGTTTATCGTCTACCATTCCGACATCCATCACTTTATCTAGCCTATTTTAATAAGTACAAACTTAAGATCACCTTCAATGTCCCCTTCCAAAACCAATTGTTGAGATTCTGTTAGTTCATGAGCATAATCTGCAAATCGTGGAAGGAATATACGTTCTATAAATCCTTTTCCTTTTGGAAACTCAACGTATGGATACCCTGTATTGAAGTCAAGTGTATATTGAACTGAGTCTCCATTTTCTAGGTCAACTTCTGTTTCCGGTTCATCATCTGCAAAAGGAAGATCAACATTGTTGTCTGCTGTGTGGTCGATAGCGGCTACTGTAGCGTGTTTGTGCCCTTCTGGGAAGATTATACCTCCACTGTAAGTTCCTTGCGGTACGCCATCGTTAAGCTCTTGATCTTGAGCCAATGTTAAACTGGTGTCGTCAAGGTCTTCTTCTTCTTCTTCGTTATCCTCCAATGATTCTGCAAATTGCACTCCTTCAATTAACTGATCCCATTCTTCATCTGTGTAATCGTTAATCTGAACATCAGCAACAATATGTCCATTGGTGTGCTCCCAAAAATTACCATCCCTGTCTGTCGCTAAAAATCCATTCAAATTAAGCTCCTTAATGCGAAGCTTGGTCTGCTTATCTTTCAACTCCTTCTCCTTAGTCGCGTTCGCCTCTGCCAGTTGCTCTTCTATTAACTTTTGATCAGCTAACCGTTTCTGCTCATAGTGCCAAGCATCCTGTATTTCCTTCAAAACAGGGAGCCATTTCTTTTCGTCCAAGTCTTTCATGTTGGCTAAGGAAACAAACAGGGTAATGTCATAGTCGAATAGGTAACGAGTGCCATCACTTTTACCGCCAAGGTTGACAATGGTTTCGATACGCTGTGTCATCACTTTAAGCTTAGCTGCCTCAGCCTCTTCTTTCTCCTTTGTTTTGAGGTTGTCTATTGCCTCCTTTTTAGTGCGAAGAAGAGATTCACCTTCCTTAAACGTATCTTCAATTGCAGAGATATCAAGCTTTGTTTCGGCTAACCAGTCTATCACGGGTTGAGAAAGGTTCTCAGTCACTGCTTTTTTCCAAGCTAAACGAGAGTCTTTCATCTCCTTCATGCCCTTTGCGACCAAAGCATAGTTAACCTTGTCCTTTGTTCCGTCAATAACCACATCTTCGTACGTTTTAAGCGACTCTTTTATTGTCGCTATGCTTTGTTCCTTGTTAATCAATTTAGGTAGTACAGGAGCCTTAAAATCAGTTACTAATATTGCGGTAGGTTCGGTAACGATTACCGCTTCTTCTATTTCTTGTTTTTGCTTTGCCATTTTATGGTTAAATTATATTCTTTTCCAACTTATTATTTCTTCCGGTTTGCATGTTCGAGGATTACCTAAGCCTTTACCGATATCTCCAAAAGGAGTAACTGTTTCGAAATCTGCAAACCTATTAAAACCCTTGTTTACATGAATACACTTAGCGAATCCATTGTAATTGGTTTGGTATATATTCCCGACCTCAAGAAACTTCCATATCTGGCTGTCATCCGCTTTAATATCTTTACCACATCTTGAACACCAAAGGCAATAATCACGTTCAGCTAAATGATATAGCTTTTCTTTGTGACCAACTAAGCCACATATAATTCTTAAAACCATTATAAAGCCTCCTCGTAGTTTAGTTCCTCTAAAATTAGTTCCAGTTCTTTTACCGAATACTTTAATTTAATCGCAAGATGTCGAATATCCTCTTGCACATCTTCGTAATGCAATCTCACAATGCCTAATTGTAATGCGCCTGGGAAGTTAGGACTGAATGAAACAAAGTCCCAATACTTACGCCCGGTTATGAGTAGCCCACCTATACATTGCCAATAATACTTAGGTCGAATCTTCTTCAAGTCCTCCCAAGTTTTCATGCGAAGGTTTCTTAGATGAATATGGTTCTTGAACGGACACTTAACTTCTAGCCCTCCATCTGTTTCAATAAGACCATCAGGAGAACCGGATACGTACTTCTTTAACGGTGCATAAGATAGGCTACCTACCTCTTGAACCTTGACGTTCATTACCTTTTCATAAAGCTTTACGGCCATTGGCTCATGTAGAATGCCCCATTCCATTTCTTTAGTACTAATGTCAACATCTGCAGACTCTCCGGTGATGATTTCCCCGGCTACAGTCTCCACAAAAGTTAAGGCTCCCTCAGATAGCAAGGTCGGATCAGATATCGTCTTAGCCGTACTCTTTGGTGGCCTGTTGGCTAACTCTTCGGTCGTCATTTGTCTTTTGCAGTCTGCAATCAGATCAGCGAACTCACTAGCAGTGAAACGGCCTATCCTTTCCTTCTTCCATGTATCAGTGCGTTGCTGAATGAACTCAAGTTCTTCTTTATTTATCTCCGTTGTTTCCATTCTGATTAGAATTAAGTTCAATTACTTTTAGTTCAACCGTAGCCTTATCGGGAGCAACAACGTCACCCCATTCAGCGACATACTGTTTAGCCTGCATATCGGTATTCCATACGCCATAAACCATTACGTTATCTACAGGATAATTCCATAGTTCGTATTTAGGATTGGTTGCCATTCTTAGCCTCCTCTGCTTTCTTTTGTAAGATTAATAGATCGATTTCTGCATGACGTTGCTTAACTAAGTCTTTGAACTCGGCTATGTCGTGTAACTCCGGGTGGTCTGCGTAAACTTCATTGGCTGACTTTTTACTTTCTGCTTTCTGCATGGCAATAACAACCTCTGCAGGTATAGCGTGAGTGTCCACCTTGTCATCCAATGTTTCTGCCATAGTCTTCTCTCCGGTGTTATAACCCATGGTGAAAGCAATAGCATCAGCTCGGTTTAAATCTTTGCCGAATAGCTTACCAATTTGATCGCAAGCATCTTTCACCGCATAGGTCTTAGCAGCAGGCAATCCTTTTTGTATAGCCCCCGCTACAATAGCTGAGAGGTCACTTGCAGGCTTGCCTGCCTTAGTTTGCACATCTGTAGCACCTATCCCGTCTTGATGCATCATCTCCCCTGTAATAGGGTCTCTGTAGTAAACCCTAACCGCACAGTATACTGAATTAAACATAGTGCCTTCCCTCAGTATTTCGACAGACCAAACTTGAAATATACGAGTCAATAATAACTCTACTTTTTCAATAGGTAAATACCTATATGGCATTTGAATCTCTTGGCCTTCTGCATTGATTACTTTTGGCCCTGTAGCGTACTTATTTATTTTTAACCATTTTTCTGGAGGAGGTTGATTTAGCAGCCAGTTCAAACTATCTCTCTGAAATACTTCTTCTTCTCTGTCCTCTTTAATAAGATCAGTGAATTTTGGTATTTTAACTACAGGTGCTTTAGTTTCTGTTGTCGCTACTCCTGTCTCTTGTTCTTTTTTGTCTTCCATGATTACAAGTCTACTTGTTCAATTACACTTTTGTGAGCTTCATCAATACGATCAGCGTATTCTTTGAGGGTGAGTACTTCGTCTAATTCCGACATGTGGAATTGAACTATTTTCTTAATAGATTGGGACATATTGGTAAAGTACCCGATAAGACTTTCAGTAGGCTTACCCTTTTCGCTTGTCCCTAATCTAACGGTGTTGTAGCATGAAGGCTCTACTGTAATTTGATATTCTATTTCGGCTAATTTGATTTGAATTTTCATATAATTTGTGTTTTGTTATTACTTAGTGATTTGTTTTAAAAATCTGATTGCTTCCACATACGGCTTCTTTAGGTTGTCGTAAACTTTCTGATCATTCTTGATTTCAGTTGGTGTTAAGCCATGTACATTACGCATTTGCTCGGCGGATGACATGGTCATAAGGTGTCGTTCAAGAAGTATAATTGCTGGTGATAAATCTGTTTCTGTGTGCATGATTTTAGTTATTAAATAAGGTCAAATGCTTCCTTGTAAGACCCGTATGTATGGGTAATGTATTCTCTAATGCTTGTGGTGCTGTCAACGCCTACAGCGAGGGTATATTCGTCCATCAGTGAATTTTCAATTTCATTGTCCACTAGTATCGCGCCCCCATCATCGTATTCAATTGGATAGTCGTCTCCTTCTGAAGGATAAACCCATCCGTCTAAGTAATCCGCTTCGGGATACTCTTTCTTAAGATCTTTTAAGTCTATCATTGTTTTGCTTGTTTATCTATTTCAATTTGTTTTTCTAACTGAACTACGATATGATGTAGCCTTTGTGCATTAGAGCCAAAATAAGCCTCGTAGTTGAAGTCATAATCATCAGGTGATGTTTTACTCCATCTATGAACTGAAACGCAAGGAACGTTCTGATTATAGTTAAATACTGAACCTTCTAATTGAAACGATAGCGACAAGCATTGCTGCACTTTAAATTCAACAAAAGATTTATATGCTTCATTAAACTCAGCTTCTGAGTCGTACTGTTGGCTATTAGCCATTGCTAAATTTCCGTCCATAATCTTTTAATTTAGGTTTACAATTTTATCTGGATTCAAATAATTCTTCATTGTCAGCTCTTTTCCGTCTTCGACCATTTCATGATACTCAGGTAAGCTTTCAATAGCTTCACAACCGTATAAGTGGAGTATCTTCATTCTAAAGGCGTAAACCTGTTCAGAGCGTTCATACTGGTCTATTGCTTTTTTATACTCCTTATGTGATTTATACAGGACAACACCTATATATCCACTCGCTATAATACTTATGAGTATCAAGGCTGTACTAATAACTATTGTTTCCATTTGCTTTAAGTTTTTCGTTTTCATCCCTGAGTTTAGCGTTTTCAGTTAGCAAGATGTTATTCCTGCGCTTTAGTTCCGCATACGCAACACGAAGGATGTTGAAGGTTAATTCTTGGTTGGTGTTTTCCCTGGCTATCGGTGTAAACTGCCCTGATAAAGGATCAAGTTTATTTTGGGGTTGCTTCTTCATTTTGTTCTTCATTTAGAGCTTTGATTAAAGCATTAGCTGTAACCACTGACCAGTTAGATAAATGAGCCAATTCATTTATATCGTACAATACGGTAGGGTTGCTCGTTATATAGCCTTGCATTGCGGCCATTTCGAATGATTCTCGCTTAGTTAAACCGGATACTGTTTCAGGTAACCACCCTGCTTTTTCATCACCGGGTATTGCAAAACCATTTGCACTATCGTTTGGATTAGTTTTCATTTTTTTAAGGTTTAAAAATAAGATCCACTTTTAATTGGACAACTGAATGATGGGTTAGTATGCGATTGACAAGAGTCGTTATCTATGTCTTGTCTTATCTTTTTGTAGCCTTTGTAAGACCAGTAGAGGGCTACTACGATTAGGGTGAGGTTAACAAGCTTCTTCATGGTTTCATGTTTAATTGTTCACGATACCATTTAGCCATTTTTAATAAATGGTTTTTGATGCCAATACCACTATAGAAACGCCAATCAGTATCAAGTTCAATTGCTTTGGCTTCAATCTTTTCATCGCTGATAACCTTTGCAGGGGTTAATTGAATCTTCCCTTCCCTAACTGTTGCCATCTTTTCAAGTTCTTCAACTGATTCGTACAACTCACATACATCAGGATCTTCGCCAAATTCCAAAGGAGGAAACAATTTGACTATCAATTTTTTTGTACTTTCAGCTAATTGCGTTATATCATCACTAGATTTAGCCTCCACAAGCACCCCTTTTTCCAGCAGGTGTTCAGCAAAATCTGAAACAATATTTTTGACATAAACCAACCCATCTTTACTTCTGGTTAAATTCTCCAATCCCTGTTTATCGCAAAACTCCTTTGCTAATTTTTCAATCTCTTGCTTTTCCATTTCTATGTTTATTTAAAAGCGTCTTCCGCTTGTCCTTTGCCATTCCCGAAAGGATGACACATACTAACTGCTAAAACACGGGGTAAATTATCCAGATATTCAAGACCTTCATTTTGTTGCCACCATGCGTTTTTATCGCCATAGGAAGATCCTATAAACCTGATTGAATAACTATTGTCATTTTGCTCTGTAATGATAGCAAAACTACCGCGTGGTGTCTTGACTAAATCCAACGGTTTTAAAACTCTTTCCATATCCCTATTAATTTTCGTCTTCACTAGCCTCTTTCCGAAGAAGCTTGTTTTGTAAACTGATAATTGTTTTTTGAGCTAACCTAAGCTCCTTTGTTAAGTCCTCAAAGGCTTGATCTAAGCTAGGTATCATCTCATGGTGTACAATTTCATGGACTGGGATTTCTAGTATCTTACAGAGCTTAATTAGCCTGCTTAATGTGATATCCGTCTTCCCACTCTCTATGTTACCGTAGGCTACGCGAGTTATCTTTAATATTTCGGCTATATCATTGACCGAAATAGCCTGATGCGTTCTTACCCTGCGTATGTTCTCCCCTATTGAGATTGCTAACTCTATTTCTGATTTAGTTTTCTTCATTTGTGTGTGCGTTAATGTTTGATAAATGCTAACCAGATAGTTCGACCATGCTTACCTGTTACGTGACCAAACAAAGGTTCATAAGGAATAATACTCAACACATCATTAAGTTTGATTTGTATTTCGTTCCATTTGAATATCAAGACTCCATTAGGCTCCAATACCCTCATACATTCATCGAAGCCTTGTTTCAAGTCATCTCTCCAATGGTAGTTTAATACTCCATATTTTTTAGCCATCCACGATGATTTACCTAACTTATTGAGATGTGGAGGATCAAATACTACCATTCTAAAACTATTGTCGTCGAATTTCATATTTCTAAAATCCCCTATAACATCCGGTTTTATCTCCAAAATACGATCATCACATAAGGTGTGTGTTTCTTCTCGGATGTCTTGAAATAATACGTTTGGATTGTGTTTATCAAACCAAAACATCCTACTGCCACAGCAAGCATCTAGTATATTTTTGTGAGTATTCATATTAAAGCCCCTGAGCGTAAATAATAGACCTGACCTGGCTAAAGTTAATATCCAAAAAGTATTCACTTAGTTTGGATTGCTCTGCCAATTGTTTTAAAGCATCCTGTTTGAATTTATCATTCAATAGGTTTGAGCCTAGCTGGGGATCATTCTTAATAATCCTTGATATTGTTATTTTGTTGTGGAGTTCCATGTTACAATTTTTGTTCTGAATAGATAGTAAATTGCTCAAACCATTCCGCTGCATTCATTTCATCAGGGAATTGACTTGGATAGATTTCTTTGCCAACATCCCAATAAGAACCGAAATTCTTAACCAATTCTTCCATTTTCATTTTAAACTCTTCTTTTGTCATATCCCTATTCTTTAGTAACAGTGAGTCCGTCAATAATTCTGTCCACCTGCTTGCGGAGGTCAAACATCTTTCTCTGGAATATTGCGACCTGCCTGCTTTGGCTACGGCTCTCTGTATACTCCATATCCTTGCGCAGCTCTTTCAAGTCCTCGACTACCTGCGCATACTTTGTCTCTTTTTCTGCCATTTTGTGTAATATTTAATGATGAATAACCCGGCTATCAAATAGCCTAACATATACCCGTATGCATGGCCGTACAAAAAACAGCAACATGCAAACAGGATGTAAATTTTGAAGATGAGCAGTTTCATTACCAATTGAAGATTAATGATGCTATGGTAATACCTAAAACTACCGCTATTAGGACGCACAAGAGCAACTTTCCTATAAACCATAGGTAAAGTATCATATCCGCTCTATCGCGTGCCTCCTGAGCCTTCTTTTGCCTTAATAAATATTCGTACATAGGTTGGTCTTGATTCAGTTGCCAATCCTGTTCGATTCTGGTGTTTGGAAAAGTTTTCATACAAATGCTGTTGAGGTGAATACTTGAACATCGCTATAATATAAGCGATTTATAGTTAGCTCATTTGAAGAGTGCAGGCTAAAAGAACCGTCACTTTCTTTAATCAAAACGGAGGAGGTCATACCAGCTACCTCATCATCGTAACAATGAACCTTTGCAATGTTTTTAGCTAAAGCTAGTATCCTTCGCTCTTCGCTTCCAGTGTGGCACCAAATAGCCTCACCTACTTTTAATTCTGATACATATTTCATACTGTTTATTTTGGTTGGTTTAAGCTGATTTAATTCACGTTTTTATTTCTCTCAATGACTGACCCGTACACGTCTGAAAGAATAACCTGAGCTGCATAAAATGCCTCTTCCTGAGTTTTGATATACGGAGCAACGAAAGCGTTAATCTGGTCAACATTTGGCCCCGTTAAATGCCAATTCTGATCATAAGCTTTACTTATTGCATTTTTCAATCTTTTTACTTGGCTTTTATCTAAGCCTAACGCTTCCTCAAATTTTTGAGACTTTATTTCTTTGATGTATTTCATCTTTTTTTTGATTATATGTTTATAATTGCCATTTCTAGCTTAGAATATACTATAAGATGTAAAAGGAAACCTAAACTATAATCTTGTTAATCTGATCTACGGTGTACCCTTGTGACAAATACATTATTTGCTGTTCCTGTGGTAGGTGATCAAATTTAGAATAGGTAATCCTTTTGAAGTTAAAATTCAATTCAAATGTTGACGCTTCGATTTTAAACCATGATTTATTAACCTTATCGTAGCGTATGTTTTTACGTCCGGATAATAGTTCAAGGTTAAATTCTTCTTTTGTTATCCTAACTATGTGCTTGGTGACTTTAATTAGGTTTCTTCTGGTTAAGTCCTCTATCGCTTTCTTAGCTTGGGACGTAGAGTTAAGTTGAAGAAGTTTGGAAACTGACTTACAAGATAGGGTAATAGCGTAGTTATTTGAATTGTACGTGGCATACTGTTCACTGTTCTTTAATCTTATTTCTGGTTGAACTTTATTGCTGCGTAGTATTGCGTATTGTTTTTGGTAATGATATGATATTAAAACCATGTTTTTAAAAAGAGCCGGATTAGATGTAGAATAGTAATCGTTCTTTTTGCTGGTCTTGAATGTTCTGTCTTTAGTGGAGGAAAGGAGTCTTAAATGCTTTCCCTCTATTTTGACTAAACCGCTGCGGATAGCTTCATTTGTTAGTTCTCTGAATTTCTTGTCCCTTACCCCCATTGATAACCTAATGTTATTCAGCTGAGATTTATAATCTAAAATTATCGGGTGTTTGTATTGATTTGCTAATTGCCTTACAAATAAGTACGCATTCATATAATCCCTACCGTAATTGGTAGCAATGTTAATGATTGCTGATTTACTTAATGATGTAGGTCTTAGTTGCAAAGTAAAAGGGTTAGCGGTCTAACAATAACATCGAAAATAAACGCTTGCAGGCAGATTTTTTAGGTTGATGTATTGTTTGTATGACTCGCTAACCCTTCTGGATTATCTTTGTATAACTGGTACTTTACTCTATCGACTGCCTGCAAATGCGTTGATATCGTACCGCAAAGATGAGATATTTTGTGTTAAATGAGAAATATTTCTATTTTTCTTTCTCAGGTTTATATAGTATTATACATAAAATGATGAATATCATTAGATATATTGACGTTTGGTGATGCTTTTCGATTGCTGTTAAGATCTCTTCCATATATCAAAAATGATCGAAGTAAAACATATCTCCATTTGGATTTCTGAATTGATCACCGTTTAGCATCTTTTCAACTGTATTGCTTTCGGTCACAATTCCGTGAGGATGAAACGTTACTTTGTGGTGTTCACGCCTACTATCTTGGACATTGACGAATTTGTAAGTGTGCTTTACGTCCATAAATGAAACTTCGTCATCGTATGGCTCGCAAATGATTGTAGTTACTTGAGCATCTTGCCAAGCTGTACCGGCTAATATTCGGTCTATGCCATTGCTTAGATTTTCGCAATACGAGTTATCTCGTGACAGATATTGTTTTCCTATTAAACTTTCCATATCCCTTAATTTAAAACTCTTAAATAATGGGTAGTAGGATACAATACCATTCCGTCAATTAAAACGGTATCTCTGATCGTTGTATCCGGGTAATTAGTCTGGCTTACCTGCCACTCGCTATCGCTTGTCTTTTCGATTGTGAAATATCCCTGGCGTTCAATTGGCCGGTGCCATATCAAAAGCACAGCAAGGAGCAACAACCCTGCGGTAATAACCAATATGGCTATTCTTTTGTCTGTGTCTATAAATCTTGTTTTCATACACTGGTATCTAAATATTTGGCTAAATATGTTTGTCTATTTTCAGTTACCCATTCTCTGAATGATTTGAAGTCTTCGTTCATTTTTAAAATCCTAGTTGAAAAACTTCCCTGTATCTTTTTGACCCTACAATACTTATTGATAATCTTGTGCAATTCTACGCCATAATAACGGTCTGATTTACCCTTTATACCTCTTATGTCAAGGATAAACCCTTGCTTCACTAAATACCACCCAAAGCCCTGTAATGCGCTATTCCATTCGTTACATCTGCTCATTTCCTTATCCATATTAGTTGTTAATATTGTTAGAATAACTCTAGTTGTTTACTTCTTTTTTGAGGTTCATTAGAAAGTTTTTTAAAAAAGCCTACAATCACATCTATCGTCCATCCATTGCCTAGCATCTTGTATCGTTGACTATTGGATACACATTGAGTATAGTTATCAGGAATGGTTTGCAGCCTCTCACATTCAATAGGAGTTAACTTTCGGTAATATAGACCATTGGTCAATTTATTGTTTTCTTGCCATGAATTACTCGTTAATGTAGGGCTTTTATTGTAGTGAAAACCTCCTTTGTTATTCCCTCTTGATCTTTGTTCTATTGCTACTTTGGGGACATTCCCATTACCAGCTGTATGACAGTAGCTTTTTCCAAATGGGGATACGATTTTACCGTCTTGAGAACTGTTTATACGCCCTACTAAAACAGGAACCATTTGTTTGATCCTTTTAACTAAATAGTCGTTTAGATTTGGATTGTTAGCATAACCAGCGCAAAGAGTTAATGATTTTTTTTCTAATACACCTATTTTAACGCCCTCTCCTTTATTAGTCGTCAAACATGGAGCCTTATTACTTATTAAATGAATAACTCCATTCATTCCGCGACCAGATGGATTAGTATTTTTTGTCACTGAAAATCTATCAAAGATATCTTCCTGTAAAATATTCTCTAGTATTATACCTTTATCATTAGGTTGCTGTATTCCAGATATGTTAGTCCAGTAAAGTCGTTTTCTGTTTTGTGCAGAAACTAGAGCAGAATTTATCATAATGGGTTGAACGCCTAAATATGAACTAATCACATTTTGATATTCTTTTTTCATTACTACATTTTCTAAAAGGAATTTAACATCTGGATTTAAAAGTAGTATTTCTTTCAAAACTCTGTTATACTCAAAAAATAGCTTGCTTCTGGGATCATTGAAATTCAATTGCCTGCCTGCAAAACTAAACCCTTGACAAGGAGAACCGCCCATAAACAAGTCTATTTTAGGCAGCTGATTAGCTTTTATATTACAAACGTCTCCAAGCTGAATTATATCCGGATAGTTATATTTAGATACTTTTATTGCGTATTTGTCTATCTCAGCTGCAAAGTAATTATCAACCCTTATACCGGCTCTTTCTAAAGCAATTCTTCCGCAGCTCATGCCGTCAAAAAAACTTAGTACATTCATATCCCTATTAATTAGTTACGTTGTTTGTGTCCTCTGTATCTCACATCCGGGAGTTGGAACCCGGTAATACTAACATTACATAACCGGAGGGAGTTTAATCGCCTCCGATCTATAGTTAATAGCAATCAATAAGATCCTTTATAACCTGTCCGTTATACTCGTTTTTAGTTAACTTAAGAAAGTCAAGCGTTGTCATTTCTGCGCTTAAATCTATTCCACGTGATTCTACAAACATCATTCTTCCACTATGACAGCTACCTGTTAAAAAATGATGCCAGTCAAAAAATAGTTTGTTAGGATACTTCTCATCCTTTTTGAACAGCTTTAAAAACTCGTCTTTTTTCTCTGTGAATGAAAGTGAAGCATAAAACTTGTCATTAACCGCCTGTATAGCCTTTTCTTTTGTCTCACCATGTGCAAACAAGTCATTTGATTTAGCTATGTATTGCTTTTGAGTACTAAAATCGTCACGGATTACTAAAACCTTAGCCACATTGTTTACGACAGAGAGGAAAATACACGGTATATTGTCAACGTAATAAACAGGTTTTTTATTAAAGGTTTTAAACGAAGCTATTTCAGTTGTTAAAAAACCTTTTCGATATTCTTTGTTTGGCTTTTCTGGTGGTGTGAAGGTTTTTGATTTAGAGCCATAGCCAGAGCCATCGCCATAGCCATCGCCATCGCCATAGCCATCGCCATCGCCATCGCCATCGCCATCGCCATCGCCATC